>Ga0179593_1644086_pt1 | contig 12671 bp, 22 predicted proteins | sample CZODoug2_1_08_16_FD_185931 | JGI IMG/M metagenome (GOLD analysis project Ga0179593, IMG submission 185931) | Vadose zone soil fungal communities from Angelo Coast Range Reserve, California, USA - CZODoug2_1_08_16fungal (PacBio error correction) | ecosystem: Environmental > Terrestrial > Soil >... | reverse complement strand
TTTGATTTTGCGTTGTTCTTCCCCCCCGGTCCCTTTCCCTATTTCGAATGGATCGTTTTCCGATACACTTCTTCCCCACAATGGTTTCTTATTTAGTTTTTTATATCTCTCCAGCCCGGCTCCTCCGTTTTCTTTTTTCATTAGGCCCCCCCCACCACTTCGATTCGCGGGGAGTTCAAGTCCTACTGCTGGTCCTTGTGATCTGTTTTGGATGGATATTTTCTTCCTTCTGTTTCCCCCCCCCACCCCTTTAGATTCCCTTGCGCCTCCCCCGCTCCCAATTCCCCCCTTCAATGACTCAAGATTTTTTCTCTTACCCCCCGGTTGAACCCCTGTTTCCAAGTCCCCCTCCTTTCTGAACCCTTTTTCCCGCGGATCTTTGATAGTGGCCTCCTAATCCTGGTGGTTCCCTTTCGGTCTCTTCTTCCCTCCCCATTGTACAAAACCCTTTTCTCACAAAGGTTTTCCCGGTTCCCTCTTTTTAATGGCCCTTTTCTTTCCTTTCTCCCCTTTCCTTTCCCCCCCACCTGCACCCTCTTTTTTTCTTCATTGAAATTCCCCTCCAGATCCTGTCTGTCGTATATAGAAGACGCTTTTCTTGATAGAAATTTTCCCTCTCTTGGAAGTCCCCCTTCCCCCCCTCCTAGACGGTTTTTTCCCTTTTCTTCCACATTCTTCTTTTTTCTTTTTTTCACCGAGGGAATGCTTCCTTTCGTTTGGACCCTTGTTTCTATGTCTGTAAATTCTCTTTTCCTCCCCCTTGCTCTTTTTTTTCCGTTTTAGCCTCTTTTTTCCATAGACAGTTTTTTGAGGTTCTTCCCCCCCCCCTCCTCCTCAGACGACCACCTTCGATTTTTCTTTTCTTCTGATAGATTTTTTTTCATTTTTTTCAAAGTAACCTCTTCTTTCTTTCTCCCGTCTTCTTTCTGTCCCCCCTCTTTCCCTTGGTCCGTCGGAGATGCGTGGTCCCGTGACTTCCTGATTTGAGCCCTTTTTTTCTTTCATAAAGCTTCCTTCCCTCCTCCCCAGCCCTTTCCCTTGCACCCCACTTCCATGACTGCCTCTTCCCCTCCTGAATGTCCCTGTATTCCTTTCCTTCTTTCAAAAGTCCACACCCACCTTCGCCATCTTTTTCTTTTTTGGAGAGAGAGTTTTTTTTTTTCCGAGGCAGTCCTCCCGTGTGGTTTTTTTATGAACCTCTCCCTTGAAGCGTTTGCTTTTTTCTTTTTTTTTTGGAGCCTGCATCGTTTATCACCAACTCCCGAAATCTTCCCACTGTCACGGAGTATCCTTAGCCCCTGTCCCGGAGCTTTTTCTTCCTTTTCCAAAATTTTTCCTTTCCTTTTCAATCAACCCTCCTTTTTCTAATCCCCCCTTTCTTTCCTTTTCTTTTGATCGAGGCCAGTTCAAAATGTGCTGAATCTCCGAGTAGAGGGTTCCCTTTTTTTTTTTTGGTCCCCCCCCCCCACTTCTCCCCGTTTTTACCACGCCAATTCTTTTCCTAGACGCCCTTGCTCTCCCAATACCCCCCTCCTTCCCCTTTCCAGAGCCTTGCAAGATCCCTGAACGATTTTTTTTAACCATTTCAATTCGCGTGGCTTTAGGAAACTAATATGGCACGTTCCCCCTCCCTCTAATTCGCTAATTTTTTGGGCGGCTTTTGGTTCTTTTATTCGGACGGCCTTTTTCCCTATCAACTTCCTTCTCTTTTCCCCCCCCTATTGTTGCCCCCCTCCCCCTTGGCCGTTTTTCCCCCAAACTTCTTCTCAAGGAATTTGCATGGGCCTTTCTCGAACCCCCCCCCCTGTTGGCTTTCAAACCTTTCCTTGGATCAAGATTTTGTCTCACACTAATCCCTTCCTTATTTCCCCTTGCCTTTCCCCTTTTTTTTTTTCTTTATCCTTTCCTCGCACTTTCCATTTTCCAAATTTTTTTCCTCAGAAATTTCTGTTGGAAAAATCCTCGGGATTTTTTTTTTTCCGTGCTTCTTTTCCTCCTCTCCCCCTTTCCCTTCCGAAGCCCTTTCTCCCAAACCCTCCCCCTTAGACCCTTTGTCCCCGAATTCCCCCCCCCCCCACACCAGCGTTCCAACCCCTTTGTTGTGGCCCCTTCCCCCGACAAAGACTTACACCTTTTTCCTTTGTTCCTCTCTTTTTTTTTTTCTCTATTTATCCCCAAATTTCCCTCCCCTTTTCCGCTTTTCCTTTATATGTTCCTCCTTAAAGGGCCCTTTTTGAAGTTTCCAACAGCCCTCGCTATTTTTCTCCTCCTCCCGGACCCCCCTTTCACATTTATTTCGGTAATTCCCCCTCTGTGCCAACGAATTTTCTCTTTACAACCCTTCCTCCCTAATTTTCCTCTTTTTCTGGAATTTTTCCCGTTGATTTTTTTTTCTTTTTTCTGCTTTCCTCTTTTCCCTCCCGTTTGTGTTTCTTTTGAAAACCCCTTGGTCTTTTTTGTCCCCTTCTTGGACTTTCTTTTTTTTTTCCCCGACGCTTCCAACCCTAGAACCCGGATGTCAATGTTATTTTCTTGAGTTCTCATTAATTCATTTCCTCTCTTGTAGTTTTCCTTTTTATCTTCCCTTGTGTTTTTTTTTTCCTTTCCCGTTTTTTTTTCCTTTTTCGTTTATGGATCGCGCGCCCCAGCGCTTCACTACTTGGCTTTCCCCCCCCCCCTGGGTTTTTTTCTGCTTTTCTCCTTTTTTTCCCTCCCCTTGTCCAGTTGTTCTTTCCCTTTTTTCTCGGTCCCCCCCAAAAACTGGGATGTGTGAGTGCTCTCTCTTTTTGTTTGAGTTCCCTTTCTCAGAATTTCTTCTTTTTCCAGAGTTTTCCTTCTGTTTTATCGTTTCCCCCCGCCGGGTTCCCCCCCCTCACCTGAGAACGAAAACCCCAATTCGTTGCCCCCTTTTCCGCGGTAGTTTCCCGGTGACTTTCTTTCCGTACCAACCCTCTCGGGTCCCCATTTTTTTCCAAGACTTTTCTTTGAACTTAGGTAGCAACCCATTTTACTGGATAGATTTTCTTTATAAAGGTTGTCTCATTGGAAACCCAAGTTTGAGAGGGCCTTGGGTCCTCGTTCGCTTAGGACATTCATTGCTGTGGGGGATCTGCCCGGTACCCCTTTTTCCCCTTTGGGGACTGTCCTTACCCATATGATCTCCAGTTTTCCCGTTTCTGACTTTTTCCTGTGCTTCTTCCCTCTACTCCCCCCCCCTTTCCCAAAGTTTCCTTCGACTCCCCCTCTTCGAAGGTAATGCCATCTCATTCGTTTCCCCTATTTAGAGAAGGCTTTGGTTGAACTTTTTCCCAGGTGTTTCCGGTCGGAGTTTCTGACTTTCTTTTTTGTCTGTATCCTTCATTTTCTATTGACATACCACCAAATTTACGTTCTCACTGGTTGTCCCCTTATTTCCCCTCTTTCTATCATAAAGTTTCTTTTACCATTTTTCCACCCTAATTATTCTTTTCGGTTTTCTTTTTCTTTCCTTTCCCGAGATGGCAGATTTAAACCTTTTCTTTCCTAGAATTTTTTTCCCCTTCCCCCCCTATCTCCCTATTTTTTTTTCTTTCCCTCCCTTTCTGGCTGATCCCTTTTCCGGAGCCAATTCCTCAATAAAGAAAAAGTGTCCTCCAGTCCCTTTTTTTCATTCCTTTACTCCCCACATTGGACCTTGTAAATGCGTCCCCCACCCAAAGCCATATGCTCCCCCAGGTCCAATCACGCAGACGTGGTTTTTTCTATGAGATTGTTTTTTTCGCCGAGTCTTCCCCCCTCTTTTCCCCCCGTTTTTTTTTTTTTTGGCAATTTTTCCCTTTTTTCCGTGTTTGGCAGCGTTTGCGTTCTTTCTTTTTTTTCTATTTTTTTTCCCCCGACCTAGAGAGCCCTTTTTTTTTTCAAGGAACGTTATTTTTTATTTCAATTTTTTCGGATTTTTTTCCTCGTTGTGAAAATTTTTTTCCCCCCCCACACCCCCACCTACCCCCACAACCCACACACCCCGCCAACAACACACCACCAAGCACGCACACACCACCACACCACCCCACCCCACCCCCCCCCCCCCCCCCCCACCCCCCCTTCTTACAATAAGTAGTTTCGTTACAACTCGAGGTTCAGAGACCCCCCGCGGTAATCCTTTTTCACTTCTTCTTTGGTAGTCCCTTTAACAGATGTAGATTCCTCCTTGAGTTGGGGGGGTCCCCGTCAAAGTCGGAGAGATCCTCTCAAGTTTTTTTCCCTCTCTACCAAGTTTTCTCCCCTCCGCATGGTTCCCCCCATGCTCCTGAACGGGCCCACAACCTTTTCAGTATCTCCCCTTTTTTATGAAGCATTTACATCTCTTCCCGCCCTCCCCATTAGACCCTGCTTTATGTGGCTGATAATCTGGTCCCCCTTGTTTTAGTTCTTCTTCAGCCGCTGCATATAGCTATATCCTTTCAATTCAGACGTCCTAGTGTGTGGCTCCCTGTACCCCTTCCCCCCCATTCAGGTTTTTTCTTCTCCATTTTTTCCAAAATGACATGTTTTCTACTTCCCCTCCATGGCTTTAACTTAGTACCTCAACATCACCCAATCCCTTCCCCCTTGCCTGTCTTTTCCCTTCTCTCCACCCCACCTCTCATGATCTCCCCTTCTGACCCTTTCCCCCCCTTGAAGCTTTCAGTTGGTAACCCCCCCTTTTGGACGACAAGGTTCCCTTCACGACCAGTAATCCTCCCCCTTTTGCCTCCGCCGGGCCGGATGTTTTGTGCGATTTCGGTCTTTTGTTTCTTCCTTGGGGTCCCCCTTTTCACGATCGACAAGGGCAGACCTGAAATCCCCCTCTTGTAATTTTCCCCCCCCGTCGTTTTCAGCAAGCGGTTGCCCGCAAGTACCCCATTTCTTCTCACCATCTTTTTTTCATGTTCCACACACACATTGACAAATTCACTTAGGCTACCTTTCGTTCACCTCTTGATACCCCCCTTCCCCAAACACTCGGTCTTCTTTACAGGTTTTCTTCTCTTCCTCCCACACATTCGGTGTATCCTTTTTTCCCTATGAAGCCCACCCTAGATATTTCTCTACACATTCCATTGTAAAACCCCCCCTGACCGTCCTTTCCTTTGACCTCCCTTTTTGTGTATTCCTGCCTCCCTTGACCTTTTTTAATGCTGCTTACCTTTCAAGCCGCCTCTTTTTCGAAATAAATGACCTCTTGAATTTCGATTTTTGGGGAGCAGCTCTTCCCTATTTTCCCCCCCCCCCCTCTTTTGTTGAAGCCTAATTTCTCTTCCTACTCCCCCAAACAAGGAGGAAATTCCCTGTAGACTTTTGATGTTCTTATTCTGGGGACTTCTTTTTTTCCTTCCGCCTTTTTCCCCCCTTGTACCTTCCCCCCCTCCCCGCGCTAACGTATATTCTAGAGTAAACGTTTTGCTTCCCGTCTCCGTTTTTTGTGCTTTCCCCTAATTATGGCCTATGTGGAGTTTTTGGTTATAGGTCCCGAGTACCCTTCCTTATCTTTGCCGGAATGCTTTGACTTTCCTTCACCCCCCCCCATCCCCCCTTCAGAAAAATATCTTGATTTTTTTAATCTCTCTCTTGACTCTATTTCTCACCCCTTTCCCTCTTCGAATTGTCTGTTCAATGCCTTGATTTTTGCCACCTCCCAACCAATTGGTTTTTTCGTGAGACTTCGGTTATTATTCAATTCTTCCACGGTGGCCATTTTCTTCCCTGAACTCTTTTTTTCGATCTGCAGGTCTGCCTGGTGTTTAGTCCCTTGTCAAGCCTCCCCGTAACCCCCTTCCCCGATCCTAACCCAATTGCCTGACCCGCCTCTTCGTCGGACCCCTCTCGTTGAACACCTTACCTTTGCCAAAGGACATTTTAACCCCCCCCCCCTTTCCAAAGTAATCCCCACGCTCTCTTTGACCTCAAAGGTAGCTTCCCTTTCGTGTGACCTTTTCGCCGTTAGCCCTCCGGGTGGCCCCAAACCCCCTGTTTTGTTTAATGGAAAGAGATTTTTCATTCCCCTGCCCCCCCCCTTGCCGGCCTGACTGAGGTTTGAAGCCCGTACTCCCCTTGACCCATAAGAGGTTTGGACGTTCCTTAACCACCCCCCCCCCTTCCGGTATTCCTTCGGCAGGTTGCGAAGAATCTTTCTTGATACTAACCTTCTCTCAAAGGACCTAACATTCCCCTCCTTCCTCAGGTTTTTTCCCTCTCGAGTCCCCCCGTTCTATGAGGTTCCCCCCTTCACCTTCCGGGTCTTTCAACTTCCGTCTTTTTCTTCATTGGTGTGAATCCTCTCCAGAACACTGGAATTCTTTCCTTTCGTATGGCTCTCTTTGTCCTTCGGTCTCCCACGTTTGTGGCTCCATAACCACCCCATGTTGACGCTATGCTTCCGTGTTACTTTTTTTTTTTCTACCACCTATGTTTTTCTTTCTTTAACACGAAAGTTTTCTTTTCGGACCCCCCCCCCAGGATTTCATTTCTCCCTTCCTTACTTTTCCTCCCTAGAGGGTCCTTTTCGACCGTCGGCGACTTTTGGAAGAATCCGTTTCCTCCCCTGTGGTCCTGCCCCATCTTCCGACCACTCGAAATTTCCCTTCAAACCCCCTACCCCTGGTTCCCCCACCGTGACCTTTCTGAGAAACTACACACTCTGAGATGACGGGACCCACTTCCCCCCAAAACCAACCCCATTGCCATTTCCCCCTAAGTTTTCTCGTTTTCCGTCTCCATTTTGTTTGTCTCGGCATATTCCCCTACTCGTCAATTATTTAGAGCCCCCCCCCCCAGTACTTTTAATCACGCCTTTTGTCTTTAATTCTTTGTCCTTCACTGTTATCGTGGTGTCTAGCCCCCTTTTTTTTTTCGGGTTCCCCTTCGAACGCAACGCTCCGTCTCTTTTCCCCTCTAGCCCCCTTTTTTTTTTTAAACTTCTCACTCCCATCCGGTTTGTTTCTTTACCTATATATCTCTCGTGCTTTCCCTGGGGTCCTCATTCAGTCATTTTAATTTCCCCCCCTTCACGATTTTTGTGTCTATTGTCAGTATTTGAGATGACGTAACCCGCCTGGGTTTTCCCGAAACCTTTTCTTTTCCCCTTTTTCGTAAGAAGATGTTCCCAACATCTCTTTTTCCCCCTGTGAACTTTTCTGACACTGTGTGACCCCCCCCCCGTTTCCGGAAACCCCCTTAACACTGCTTAGTTATTCATTTCCTATGTCCCGGGTCCGTCTTCCCCATTAGACTTCGCTAATTTTTTCCTGGGCTTTGGGGACCCACATACTTGAGTATTTCCCACTATAGTTTTCCCTCATTTCCCCCCTCGATATCATCTTCCGGTATTCTCTTCTTTTTCCCCCTTTTAAAGTTCCCCCCATTTTGAAGGTCTTTTTTTTTTCTTCCCGGTGTTCCACCCCTGATGTATCCATAGCAATTTTTTAATTTTCTGCTACATTCAACCCCCCCTTGTTTCCCCCCCCTTCTTCATGTTTCCCTGTTTCTTCCCTTTTTCCCCCCGCGTACGGTCCCTTTGCGGTCAAATCCGATTCTTCCCCCTTTCGATTTTTCCCCCCCTTTTTCCCTAACCCTCCCTTGATTTCCCGAGCCCCCCTCCATGTTCTACGTTTTTTTCCTCTTCTTTGAAACTCCTACCCTTCTCCAAGTCCCGAATACTCAGATTTCCCCCATCCCCTTCCCCCCTGCCCAATAAGTTGACGGCACCAGAGAATTTCTCCTCAACCCTCCCTTTGGTATTTTTTCCCTTCAACCCCCCCCACACCCCACTGACACGAACCTTCCCTCTCATGTGTTTTAACTTCCTATATTCCTCTCGTAATCACATTCAATATAAACCCCAATTTTGTACCCCTTTTTTTCTTTCGTGGGATCTGACTTTCTCATTATTCCCCTTCCTATTGAGCCTTCCGTATACAACCAACTTTCAGATATCTTTCCCCACATTTCCCCCCCCCGAAGGATTACTCCCGTGCCCTCCTTCCCCTCCCCTAATGTGATAAACCCTTCAAATGTCCGGGGTCCCGATGACCCCCAAAATTCTTTCTTAATCCCTTTCTCCCCCCATTCCACAAGACCCCCCAATTTCCTTTTAGACGGTTTCTTTTTTTGTGCATCCATGTCTTCTCCCTTTTCCCCATCTATGTTGTTTCTTCTCCCTGGCGGCCCACCCCCCCATACGTCGTGCCCCCGAGACCCCTGTCAGGGTATTTTGATGGTGTTCTCTCAGACCCGCCGTATTTGCCTTTACCTTGTACCATAGACCCCCCCCCTCATTTGACCCTTTCACTGACTTTTGTTTCCCCTTCCCGTCTGGCACTGTCCAGGTTCGGAGGTTTTCTCCTTTTTCTTATTTACCATAAGTTTTTGGTGTGCTATTTTCAAATTCCCCTTTTCCTTTTTTTGAACGGGCCGGAATTGGCCCCGCAGTCCAGCACCTCCCCGTCTCCCTTCCGTTTTTTTCATCTCTTTTGTTAGTTTTCTTTCCAACTGTCCAGTTTTCTCCCTGAAAGTTTTTATCTTTTTGATTTCCTTCCCCCCCCCTTAACCCAACCTCTGTTTTGTGATTTTAATCTCCTCGTGGATGATGCCTGGTCCCACCTTACCTTGTAAATCCCGTGGAGACTTTTTTCCCCTCTGGTTGGTCGATTTATGCATCTTATTTTGAAACTTCCCTCACCCCCTAGCCCAAAGGTCTCCCCCCCCCCCCCTTAACCCACATTGAACGTCTCTGCCCTTTCAACCTATCTCCTTTTAAAATGTGTGTGCCCCCCTTTTGGCTTAACCTCTTTAACCCCCATACCCCTTAAAAAGATTCTATTCCCATTTCCTTTGGTAGCTCCTGTACTTTGATCCTTGTTTCATTGAGAGGTTTTCCCCCCCCCCTTTATGCATTTTCCAAAAAAAAGGAGTTCACCTTTTTTTCTGTTTCCTTCGTTGACCCCCGCTTCCCCCCTTCTTCAGGTTGTATTGACTCCTGTAAACTTTCCACCAGGACCCCCCCTTTATGGACCCCCTCCCCACTGTGTCAGAGGCAGGTTGCCCTGAGGATGGCCTTTTCCTCCACTAGACTCTCTTTTTCCGAGCAACCTGAACTCCTTCTGTCTCAGGGGTTCTCCTCCTTTTTTCTTTCTTTTTCCCTCTTTTTTTTCAACCCCCCTTTTGAGAGAAGTCCGGTATTGAAACCCTTTCTTTTAAGAGGGTTCCCCCTTGTCCCCTGTTGACCTTCCGGCTAGGGCGGGTTCCCATCTGATTCTTTCGTCCCTGTGTAACCTTGACCTTTCATCACCCCCCTGCAATTTATTTTTTGCCGCACTTTTTTTGACCTCCCCCGAAGCCCACAATCTTTTTCTTCTCTTAAAGCCTTTTTTTCTCTTCTTCGTCTTCAACCCTTAATTAGGAGTCACTCCCTTTCTTGTTAGAGTTTTCTCCCTTTGGTTCTTTCATTCCGAGTCTTTTTAGATCTTTCCTTTTTGTGGACCTTTCCAATTTAAACCATTTTTCTCCCCCACGATGTTTTTTCCGGAAACTCACCCGACTGACAAACACTACCTGAACTTCGACTTCGGCTCCTCCCCCCCCCCCTCCTCCTAGTAACGGTTCCCCCCCCCCCCCCTTCTGTCGAAATTCCCCCCCGATGCTCCTCGATACTTGAGATTTTTGATGGCTTCCTTCTTTTTAGTTCTCTCTTCGGTCCCCATTACGGTTCACTCATTTTTTCGCTTGTCATGAACCCCCCCCATGAATTTGTTTTGATCTTATGGTTCATTCTTGAATTCTTTTTTTTGCCCCCAGCCTTTTTCCCCCTATGCACACAGGGCGTCTCTTCTTCCCCTATCCCAATTTCTCGTTTTTTCAGTGGACTTCCCATATAGTCCCCTCCTACCGTCGCAATCCCTGGTTTCTTTCTTCTACTTATTGACTTTGTACGCCGTGTACAAGATTGCAGTTTTTCCCCCTAAGCCCTTTCCCCCCTGCCCGGTCTGTGGTTCTTCATTCAAACCAGTCTTCGACTTTTCTAAATGCAGGTTTTGATGTTTTTTTTTTTTTTTTTCCCCCACCCCCCCACAAAAACCTTCTGGCTGTCCGCCCCTTCCCAGGACCCTCTCTTTCCCAATGACCCCTTCTGTCCTTTTCCAAACCTTTCTTCACTCTTTTTCGCTACTTTTTCCTTTTTGAAACTCCTATGGCCGTCGCCCTCCCCCCTTCTGTGAAGGTTTCTGTTCCCCCTCCCCAAAAATTTCTCTTGGTCTTTGACATCCTGCTTCGAGCTATAACATGACCTTTTGCTTGCGTTTCCCCTCTTCTTTCAAAGCGCCCCCCCCCAAGATTTTGAGGGGGTCCCCTCTCCCGGTTTTTCCCAGTCACCTTCCCAGCAATTGGAAAGGGAGCTTCCAAAACAATTTTTTTCTTCAAAACCTTTTTTGCCCCCTTGCTGCTTTTCCTCCCCCCTTTTAGGGAACCCATTATACGGTGAGCTACTTTAGTTCCAATCCTTTCCCCCTCAAAGCTTTTCTTCTCTTCCCAGTTTCAACTTCCTTCAAGTTCCCTCCTCCGACGCCTGCTCTTTAGTTTCCCTTGTCTTCAATTTCCATTTTTTCGGACTGAGTTTTTTTTAACAGATTTTTTTGAAACGATACGATCCCTGACCCCATCTCCATACACCCCTCCCTCCCCCCAACAGGTCTGTTCTCCACCATCCTTTGAAGTTTTTTTTTTCACAGTTTCATCAGAGATTTCCCAAAAATCCCTTTTTCTTTACGTAATCCAACCCCCCTGCCCCTCCAAGGCCCCCCTCCCTTTGGGAATCGCGCCTCCTCCTGATCGTATTCAATCCTTAAAATCTCAGATCCCTTTTTTTTCGGACGGGTGAAAATTCCCCCTTTTTCGGTGTCCCTCTTTCCTTCCCAATCCCTCCCCCCTTAGGCTATTACTTCCCCCCGAAGACCCACTAAGCGGAATGTCCTCCGTTGCCGCCTCTCCTGTCATGTTATGTCACCAGACTCTCCACCACCCCCTTTTTTCCACCCACAGATCTTCCCCCCTCAGCCCTCTCTAGTAAAAGTGTTTTCCCAGAAATTTCTTTTTTCATCATTGTTGTGAGAGGTTTGATGAACCACCCCCGACATTCGTGGAATATTTTCTTTCCTTGTTGGGGCTCTTTACTTCTTTGTTTCAGAATCCTTTCATTTTTTTTTTCCCCAAGTGTAACCCTCCTCCCCCCTGTGGCAGAAGTATCGGAAAGTGCCTTTCCCACTCCACGTACTGCCATGTTTTTCTGATTGGAACGATTGACGAGAGTTCTGTTGTTTATGTCTTCTCACCCTTCTTCCGAGTCCCCCTTTATTCCGTAGATCCTTGATTTTCATCCAGCTCCCCATTGTGGAGTTTTTATCTCTTTTTTACGAATATCTTCGATAGCCCTCCCCCTTTCGTCCCCCCTTGTTTTCCGAAGTTTTTTCTTTTGTGTGGTTGCCAGGTACCCCCCCATCAAAACCCGAAGATTATTTTTTCATGACTTTTCGGCTCCTGCTTTTTTGAATTGCTCCGTGGGGTTGTATTATTTTGATTCGTTAGCTCTTCCTCTTCAATTCCTTTTTCCCCCCTCCTAACAGATCCCGTGAACCCACGCCTGATTTCCCGTCTTCCTTGCTACCTTTTTTTTCTGTCCTTTTTTGCTCCCCCCCGACCTTCACTTACCAAGAATGTAAACTTTTTCTCGGCCCTCCAATTTGCCCGGCTTTGTTGGACGTGGCCCTCCGATCTGCTTGCTGCCCGAAAAAACCTTGGGGTGGTGGGCAACATGAACAGGTACTCTATGAACATCCCCCTTCCTTCCGACGATTAATCGTTGATGACCTCTCGTGCCCCCCCCCCCTAAGCCCATGATTTGTTCTTTTTTTACCCTCCCCCCCCCTTTTCATCTGTTTCGGAATGGACCTCCCGTTTTGATCTTTTTCTCGAATTGAGCGGCTTCTCCCCAGCCCTTTCTCAGATCCGGTTCACTGCCACCCCTTTTCACCCTACCGAAGTCGAAGGGTTGACTCTTTTTAATAGGAGTTCCCTTTTCCCTCCCCGAATTTTAGAGTCCTTGTTCGATTTTTTTTTCCATGCAGTCCCTTTTTTTCCGAGCCAGTCTTCTACCCCTGATTTTTTTTGAGGTTACGTATGGCTCCATTGGCTGTCTGCCCGTGTTCCCAGTTTTTTGGGACCCCTTTGGCAAGGTTACGTCTTTCCGTAGGGTCCCCTACTCCCCCCCCACGGCCGAGTGAAGTCCTTTTTTTCTCCAAGTTTTCTTTCTTTTTTTTATTCCCAGGCCGGCATCCCCCTGAAGGAGATTTCCCGGTTTTTTTTCTTTTTTAAGTCCTTTTTGAACTATGGTCCAGTTTCCCCTCTTATGGCGGTTCGGTCTTTCGACCCATTCCTTTTCCCTGTGGCGATGCTGTCGGCTTTTCCCCTGGATGTTGCTGAGTCCCCCTCTGCCTTCCAAGAATGTGTTGTTTTAAAACCCCCGCAAACTCCCCCCCCTCAAATTTTTTCTCCATAAAAACTGTTTTTTCTTGATTGCCCAATATGCGAACATTCCCAAACCCCATTCTGCGACATCTTCTCTCTCCTACTCCGTTTTTTTGGCGTTCAGCACTATTTTTTTGTGT
>Ga0179593_1628518_pt1 | contig 12671 bp, 15 predicted proteins | sample CZODoug2_1_08_16_FD_185931 | JGI IMG/M metagenome (GOLD analysis project Ga0179593, IMG submission 185931) | Vadose zone soil fungal communities from Angelo Coast Range Reserve, California, USA - CZODoug2_1_08_16fungal (PacBio error correction) | ecosystem: Environmental > Terrestrial > Soil >... | reverse complement strand
CCTTTTAATTCGGCTATTTCCTTTTTTTTTTTCACGACCTTACAGTTTGGAGGGTTCGTCTCTCTCCTCTGTGGTCGGACATAGGGTAGTCGTCCCCCAACCTCTTTGTCCGCTGTCATTCCCGAGGAGATAGGCTCGCCTTCCTCCGAACAGAGAGTGAGGCTCATGCGCTTCCTTATTCTTTTTTTTTCTCAGACGAAAGGACTTTTCTTCCCTTCCCTTTTCGATACTCACCCGTTCCCCTTCCCCTTTTTTGAGGGAGTCCCTTTCCCCCCTTCGGGTAAAGAAAGGAAAGTGGCTTTTCCCCTTTTCCGTCTCCCCCCTTTCATGGGCATAAAAAGGTCCCTTGTCCCTCTTTTCCTTTGATAGAAGAGGTTCCCTTACCTCAAAGCTGCTCTACCTTCTTCTCCTAACGGAACTAGGAGAAGTCCCCCTCTCCGAATGGGAAGCATTTTTCCCGCCATCCCTTCCTCCCTTTCAGACGGTAGAAAGCTTACCTTTTTTTCTACTAGTGATACCCCTCCCCACCCGCTCTTCATCCCCGAAAAGTGCTTTTTCCTCTTTTTTTCCCCCCTTTTCCGAAGATGGGGAAACGGCTCTTTTAGGTTTGGGTCGTTTCATTCTTTTCAGAGGACCTGACGAGAATTATTCTTATGGTCTCTTTCCTTATTTTCTTCTTTAGAAGTGAGAGTTTCCTCCCCCCCTTCCTTTTTTTTCCTCCCCTCAAGTGATTGGGAATCCCGACCTTCCTTCCTCATTGACTGAAGGGAGGTCCTTCGCCGAAGGAGAAATTTCTTTTCCTCATTTGATCTTCTGGAGAGAAGCCCCACTTTTTTGGGAAGAGGAGGTTCCCGGCTCCCCTTCAGGTTTTGGATTTCTCCCCCCTCCCCTTTCTCCAAGGGTCCTTTGATGCCCCCTGAAGGGAGTAAGATTTTCCTTCAGATAGAGGTCCTTTTTTCCTGGGCGATTACTTCCCCCAGGAAAGTTTTTCTTCCTTTCTTCCCTCCTTAGGAAAAATATACGTTACTTCTTACCTGTCATCCCCATAGAGGGATTGGCCTATCTCAATTATAACTGGAATTACACCCCTCTCTGTTGAAAACGATTTTTTTTCTCTCCCCCCCTTTCTCCCTTATTGTTATTTAAGTGGTCAGTGTTTCTGAGTCCTTTCCCCAAAACGTAACTTTCTTCTTTTTTTTCCCTTCGGCGGAAGCGTTTTCTTTAATTAACTCTTCTTCTTTCCTCCTGACTGGTATTAGGAAAGTTTTCCCCCCTTGCAGTTCTGTCCCCTTTTCCTAAGAAGTCCCCCCCCCCCCTCTTCTCCCAGAATGCAGGAGCTCTTTTTTTTTTGTTGCAGTGTGGCGCTCTTTTTTTTCCCTTGAAAGAAAAGAGATCCCTTTTTGTTTCTTTTCCCCCTTCTCCCGGGAGGACAAGGACAGTTCCTTTTCCAGTCTATGGGTTTCCTCCTTTCCCCCCCCTTACGCGAAAAGCCTTGTTTTTATCTCTTAGTAGAGTGGAGGAGGCACCCTCCCCCCCCCATCTTCCCTGCGAAGTAGATCCTCTCCTTTTTCCCTTCGCCTGAGAATTTGAAACGTCTCAAATACTTCGGAGCTCTTTCCCTTGGATAGTAGGACTTTTTCTTTTTCTCCTTCAGATAGAGATAGAATCTTATATATAATGGTCCTTTAGAGGAGGGATCATTATTTTTAAGAGTCTTTTCCTGTGCCACATCTACAGTATTGGAGTTTGTTTATTTTCCCCATGAAGAAGTGGTAGTCCCTAGTTCGAAAGCTAATTCCTTTTCACAGGAGAAAGATCCCCTCCGTCCAAGAAATTTCCCCCCAATTCGTGCTCCCTTTTCAAAAGAGGCATTTTTCTTTTTTTTTTTTCTTAAGGAAAAGCCCCCCCATTGATCCGATAAGAGGGCTCCCCCATTTTTCCCCTTTTCTGCAGAAGAGGATTTACGATTTTTTCATATATGATATTTTTCCCTCCCCTTTTTTATTGTGTTGTTTCTTCCCCTCGTCAAGATGATCCTCCTTCCTAAGATCTTAGTTCTCCCTTTTGGTAGAAAGATGTATACTCTTTCCCCCTTCTCGTTAGGGGTAGTGCGAATTCTTTCCCACCCCCCCCTTTCCAGATCACTCCGGAGGGGGAGCTTCCTCCCATAAGAAGTGTCCTTTCTTCGAACCTATGTTTTTTCTCTTTACCTTTTCAAAGTAGTCTCTTTCTGTTAGAAGACTCCTTTTTTCTCGAGGACCTCTATATCTACTAAAAAGTATAATGGTTTTCTAAACTACAATTCCTCATGGGTATCAACCTTCCCTCTTAAGACTCTTTACCATTTCTTCCTTATAAGGCCGTTTTCCCCCTTCCTTGATCCTCATAGCCCCCTAGTCTTTTCCCCTTTACGATAAACTTTTCACCTGTTCGACAGAGCCAAAGAATCAGTTCCTCTCTCCCCTCTCTCTGAGCTCGCATAGCGGTTCCCCCCCCTGAAGAAGTCTCAAAGCTTTTTTTCACTACTCTTCGCGGCTCCCTCCCCCTCCCTCCAAAAGAGGAAGGACCTCCCTTTCCTTTCTTTGCATCACGACACGAGACTAATTTTTTCCCTTCGAGGTCTACCACTCAAAAGGATAGCAGCCCCTCCCCTTTTTTTCTTAATTCTCGGGCAGTGGCATCCCCTTTCGCGTGCCGTTCCCTCCTCTCGAAAATAGAGAAAACAACTGCCCCTAAAAGAAGACTTCCCCCCCTTCCTCGGGCCGATCTCACGTTTTAAGGACTTTCCTTCTCCTTCTAAGGAGTGGCCCCCCCCCTCTTTCCGACCGTGTTCCTGACTCCCCCTTTTCTGAAGTAGAAGCTTTCTGAAGTACTCACAAGCGCCCAGAAGAGAACTCCCCCCCCCTTTTGATAATGTGGATTTCGGCTCGCCTTCCCCCAAAAAGGCTTCCCCAATAAAGATAGAGAGGGACGGACCCTCCGTCGGGTTCCTTTTCCCTTTTGAGAATGAGAAAACTTTTTCTTCCTCCCCCCCCTCGAGAGGACGACATCCTTCCACCCCCTCTTACCCTGTTAGGATAGGGTAGCTCCCTATTTTCCCTTCTGCGTAAGAGACCTCTTCTGGCCCCTCGATGTTAAGAAACAAGCTTAATTTTTTTCCCCCTCTTGGGGCTCCCCCCGAACTCATCTTTTCCGGCGCATTTTTCCCCCCTTCCAAAACGTTATTATGACCATTCTCTTCCCGACCTCGTCCCCCCCCCCCCCCCTTTTCTTCCTCGCCATAGACGCTCTGGAAAAGACGTTAGTCCTCTCTGAGCACTCGCCTCTTTTCAGCATAGTTGGATATTCCCCCCTTAAGGTTAGGAGCTTCCCTTTCCTTTTTACTATCCTGTCGAAGGTGGAGAGCCCTGCCTAACTACGAAAAAATAAGGAGCCTCTCCCCCTACCGAACAACACCCCTTACCTTCGAGACCCTCCTCTCTTACTCCAGGATAACCCCCCCCCCCCTTAGAAGATCCTCCTGCTCTTTTGGTTCCCCCTTTCAGTAGAGTCTTCCCTTAATCTATCCCTCAGATGTTAGTGGAAACAGTCCCCCGTTTGCCATTTTCTTTTTTGTTCTCTAAAGAAGTCTCCCCTTTTTCCTTCCTCGGGAGAAAGTTCGCCGTGATTCTTTCTTCTAGAAGGGATGCACATTCTCCCTTCTTTGTCTTGTGGGAAGAGTGACGGCCTCGACGGCGAGGTCCCTTTTCCCGGTGGAAAGGCATAAAGTACCTTCTCCTTTTCCTTTCTTCCTCGAGATGGCCAATTTGGAGGAGTCCCATCCCTTTTTTTTGTCGATTTCCTTCTCTCTTTTTTGAGGGCATCAAGCCACTTTCTTTTCCCCCCCTTCCGCCTCCCCACTTTATTTTTCAAGTTAGGGTGAGGTTTTTTCTCTGCAGATCGCGCCCCCTTTTCTTTGAGAGGCGGCCGCCCTTTCTCTGCCCCAGGAGTGGAAGACCTCCCGAGACGGACTTTTTTTGTGCCTTCCATTCCCCTTATATAATAGGAGATTTTACCCTTTACTCTTTTTCGGTGAGGGGTGATAGCCCTTCCCGTAGACCGACCCCTTTTTTTTTCCCCCTATGGCTGACCAAAAACTCTTTCCTTTTTCCTCCAAAAGGAAGGTACGGGCTTTTCGGGCCCTCGGTCTTCTCTCCTCCCCTATGAGAGTTGGCATATATATATTTTACTCCCCTTCCCCCCCCACCTCAGAAGTTAGTATATTAGGACCCCTCTTTTTTTGGATTTCCCCCTTCTTTTTAGGAAAGCGGTGAATCTCTCTTTTTTTTTTTTTTCCTTCTTGCTCCCCGACCCGTCCTCGTCCCCTCTTCCCTTTTTTTCTAGGAGAGGACGAGAACCACCCCCCTTTTCGACCGAGATTGAGGCCGCTTTCCTGGGTCTGGCAGTCTTCTCCCTCCTCTAGCGCACGACGTTTTCCCTCTTTTCCCTTCTCCCTCACAAGAAAAAGCCCCTCTTTATGGGCTTCGTCACCCCCCCGAACGGAAAGTGGGCCTTCTTTCTTTTTCCCCCGTCGAAACGCTGATCGCGTGGTCAGCGCGCTTCTTTCCGCGAGGTACCTTTCTCTCCTTCCTTCCTCGGACGCTTTTTTTTTTCCCCCTCACCCCTCGTCTCTTAGAAGATAGACATTTCCTCCTTCGTAGGAGGGTTTTTCTGCAGTACTTTTCCTCTTTTTCTTAATTAAAGTTCCCCTTTTTTTTCCTTCGTGATAGAAGACCCCCTTCCCCAACCGCTCGTTTTCCAGAAAAGATGATCTCCTTCCCTTTCCGCTTTTAAGCAGAGGGACAATTTTTCTTCCCGCCAATAGAGTATGTCTTAAGGGCTTCTTGCCTTTTCCGTTTTCGAGCCCGCCTTCTTCGTAGGGAGATGCTCCCCCTTTTTGGTTAAGTTCGGACTTTTCCCTTTGGGTCCCTCGTGACCCGCTTTCACCAGCGCACGGTAACTTTTTAGGGGAAAGAGCCTGATTCGCGTCGCTTTTACGGGCGAACCCCAAAACCCCCCCCTAACCAAACACCCCCCCAAACCCCCCTTTTTTTTCCTTCGCGGCAGGCCCTTTTCTCAACCGCCCAAAGCCCTTTTTTAGAGGAGGTTTCTTTCTCTCTCCGTCAGAAGATTTCCGTTTGACGCCCCCTTTTTTTTTTGTGTGGGAATGGAAGGCTTCCTTGCTTCTTCCTCGAGGGTAAGCACCTTCCTTCCAGCCTTTGACGATCTTCCCTTTTCCCCTGGCGACACAGAGAAAGATCTTTTCCCCCCGTCGGTGAATTTCTTTCTATTCTTCCTTGCCGGACCCAGTTCTCCTTCGAATAAGGGACTTTCTTTCTTCCACCTCGCTTCTTTTTTTCGCGTTCCTTCCCTTCTCCCTCTCTTCCGTGTGGTCGTGTTTTTTTTTCCTCCATCGCCTCCCCCCCAGAGCAAACCCTATGTGATGCTTTGCGTTGCTTTCCCTTAAGAAGGATTCGTTCAAGATAGAGACTCAGAACTGGTTCTTCTTTTCTAAATAGATGAAGGCCTCTTTCCTCCTCTCCGTAATAAGTAATCCAATTCCTCTCTTTCTGCGCTCTTAGGTCTCTTTTTGGACGTGGGGAGCAGTTGGTCTCTATTCTTTCTTTTTTTCTCTAAACGGACGAGATCTACCCCCCTTTTGGCAACTTCCCCGAGACTTTTCCCTTTGATGATAAAGTGTTCTTCCATTTTTTCTCAAGGAGAGGAATTACTTTTTGGAGGCACTTTCCTCGTTTAGGAAGGAGACTTCGTCGCCTTCCTTTTTTTGAATCTGAATTGGAATTTCCTTTCTTTTGAATTCCATCTAGGATCTTCTTTTCCGAAGAATCGATTTCTTTTCTTCTTTTTCTCGACAGGAAGCTCTCGAGAAGACTTTCTTTCTCCCTGGAAGCCGTAGCTCTCTTCCTAGATGACTCTCCTTTTGAGATCAGGTGCCCTCACTTTTCTCTTTCCCTCATATTGGCTTTTTCCTTTCCGGGCTCAAAAATGACTCTTGGTCTTATTGTTTCCTAGGGAGAAAGAGACCCTCTTATCTCTTTCCCTTCTAAAAGGACTCGCTTGTTAAAATCCCCTTCCCGAAAACTTCCTTCTTCATCTCTCCCCTTCTTTTCCCCCGGAAAGAAAAAGACTCTTTCCGTACGATAAGTCTTTCTACCTCTTACCGAAGAGGGGTTTCCTTTCGAATAAGGGATTTATGAGGACTCCCCATTCTTTTGTTGTTTTGTGAGATAATCTTCTAACAAAAGATCCTTTCCTTTTTAACCTACTTCTCCCCTCGTCGAAAGATGATCTCTTCTTCCCCCCTAACGGCCTGGTTCGTTTTCTTTTTTATCCCCAAAGAGACGATTAATTCTTCCTTGGTTTTTTCTCCCTTTTAAAGATTTCTTCCCTCTAAGGGTAGAGGCCTTTTCCTCCTTCCTCGGTATGAGGGAGAAAGAGTCCCCCCTCCTCCTCCCACTTCTTTTTGCCAGAAACGCCACTCCTTTTTTTTCAACCGGATCCTCCCTCGGTCCCATCGTCTCCCTTTAGGCACGGACTTACATTTCCTTTCCCTCCGAATCGACTACATTTTCGTCTTCCTGTCGCTTGATGTACACCGTAGAACGAGCCCCCCTCCTTGCGGTCAGGGTTTTCCCTCTTTTCCCCGTAGAGCTCTGCCTCCTCTTTTTCAGGCAGAAGTAAAAGCTTGCCGTCCCCCTTTTTTTTTGTCCTAAAAAGAGTAATGACCGCTTTTGTCCCTGACTCCCTATCCCTTGACTCTCTTGGAATGGGCGCTGATAACACTTCCTCCCTCTCTCCATTCCTTTTTCATTCTAGGGAAGTGCCTCCTTTTCTCTGTTGCGTCAAGCCGACCATTTACAGCACAACTGATAACCACGTCCCCGCGCCTCCTCTTTTATGCAAATAGCGAGTGGGAGACTCTTTTCTTTTCCGTCCAGCTAGAGGATCCCTTCCCCAGATGAATTCTTTTTCAGATAAGACCTCTCATGATGATGCGTCGCCGCCTCTTTTAGTTTCTCCTCCGGTTCACCCGCGGCCGCAGCCGCGACGCCTTCCCTCACAGTTACGTTTTGTTCCTTCGCGTTTTATCGACGTCTCCCACAGGACGCCCCCTTTTTGAGATGGACGGAACCCTAGGGAAAGCTGGAGAGCCTTCGTCCATCTTCCTAAGGAGGTCCTGTTCTGCCTCCGGCAAGAAAGCGCTGCCTTTCCCGAATGAAAACGTTTCACCTTTTTTCGATATAGGCGGGTTTTCTCTTTCCTGGACGGGGAAGATCGTCTGCGTACGTCCCTCTTCTTGATATGAAACTCTCCCTTTCTCGACACAAGGAGACTCCCTTGAAAAGGGGGCGGTTCCAAAAAAAGTATGATTCCATCCTCCCCAGACTAAGAGTCACAACGTCTTTATAGAAATAGACATCTTCCCCTCCGGACGTTTTTTTTTTTTCTCTTTTCGACTCGAAGCCTACCCCCTTTCCCTTCCTGGAAGGTTCCTGGTCTCTCCCCATAAGGGGACTGTTTTGTGTCGTCGTTCACGTCGAAATAGAACCCCTTCTCCCCGGCAGGCAAGACGCCCTCTTTTCCTGAGGGACTTTCGCTCGTGTTAAAGACCTGCAAATACCCTTTCGCCGAAGGATCTTTGTTGGCGAGGCGTAAGTCGATTTCCCCCTTTCTCCGATGTTAGTGGAATCCCCTTCAGACTACGTGGGGCCATTTTTTATCACGACGTCTCCACTTCCTTTTCCTCGGGAGTCCCCCTCCCGCTGATTTTATGTCCTTTCGGACGAGCGCTTTTCTCTAGGCGCCGGCCTTTTTTTCCTTCCCTACAGCGAGACGTCTCTGGCCCTCTTCCCCCTCATCCTTTACCTAGAGCGTTTCCTTTTCACTGGCCCAATGGTTTTTGCGATCAGACGTGTCGACGTTCCTCTTTTCGCATAGACACGTCCTTTTCTTGACGAAGTGCCGCCCCCTCCCCCCCCTGATCAAGTTCGGGTGAGGGGATCTCCCCTCTCCACCGGTACGGGCGCGATCTTTTTTTTGTATCGACTGCCGTCCCTTTTCCCCGGCACGATCGGCCTCCCAATTCTCTTTCGCGTCCTCGGCCGATCCCCCTTTTCCTCCGCGGACTTCGTTGTGATAGCCAAGGATCTCCCCGATGGACTTCCCCCCCCCCCTTTTTCTTCTTCCGCCCCAACTGCATTTCCTGTAATCCTTTTGAATTGAGAAAATGCCCCCCTTCTTGTCGTACGACGAAGAGAAGCCCTCTTTTCCTCCCTTCCGTTTGTTGTTGTGTCTCTTTTTAGTCTATTCTTGGACTCAGGAGGAGATCCCTCCTTCCCAGGAACTCCGTTTGCGCTGGTCGGATCTTTCTCTTTTCTTTTTTTTAGTTGCCAGTACCTCATTTCTATTTTCCCCTCGAAGCAGGAATAGGAGAAGATATATCGGATATTCGATCAACGAGGATCCCTCCCTCTTTTTTTTCGTTCGGCCACGCCTTTTTCTCCCCCGTGCGGAAGCGCCGCGGCTTCGGGTTCCTCCTGTTCACGCGATCCCTCACCGAACTTTCTTTCCCTTTGGCTGGCGGGAAAGTCGTCACTCTGCTTCCGCTTTCCTGAAAAGACTTCCTAGAAGTCGCCCCCCCCTTTTCCGTCTTGACCCGGTCCAGCGCGCTCCTTTTCCGGTAAAGATCTTTCCCCCTACGGAGCGATGTATTTTTCCCTTTAGTCCACGGAGGCGCCTTGCAGCCAGCGCTGTCTTCTGCTTTTTCTCGAGCGGAGAGTTCATCCCTTTCTCCTTCTTTTACGTTCTTGATACGGCGCCGGCCACTTGTACCCCCCTTCACCGTTAAACGACCCCCTCTTCCTTTCCCCATCTTTAATACGACGCTGGGGACCTTTCCCTTCGGATATAGGTATGTGGGGGGTTACACCTTCTCTTCCAGACGCGCAAACGAAGAGCCGCTTCTTTTCCTTCTTTCCCGTGGTTTCTATTCTCCTTCCTCTCCCGTGGGGGACTCGAACCTTCCATTTCCCCCTCGACAGGGAAAAGTCCCTTCGGTGACCCTTATCCTTGCTGAAGTTCGGCGTTCTCTTTTCCTTTAGACAAGGCTTCCCCCTCCATGGAGACAGAGGATATGTCTCCATTGGGACAGGAGTGGCTGAGTACTTTCTCGCAGAAGAAGTTTTTTCTTTTTTTTTTCAAGAAACCTTCTGGAGGTTCGGGTGTGAATGTCCCCTTTCCCAGATGGAGAGCCTCTACCTGAGGGCATTTAATCGAAGAGGCGGCGCTCTTTCTCTCCCGGACAAGTGGGAGGGCTTCCAAATCAGATAGTGAGCTTTTCTTATAATGTTAGTTTCTTTACTGTCCCCCTTTTTTCCGCTCTTGAGATCGAGGCTTGGTTCCGTACTGAAATCCGGGCTGGTCCCTTCGTCCGGATTGCCCCATTCGTCCGTAAATCTCGAATTTTTTTCTCCTAGTGCGGGCACGTCAGCCCCTCCTAGCAAAAAAGTAACTGTGATGCTTCTCTCGGAAGCTTTTTTCAGGCGTTTCTCCTTCATACTAAGTCCCGAACTCTCTATTTTTTAGGAATAGATGCTTTCGTGAGGCCGAATTTTTCCTCACTCGCATTTGCATCGCCCTGACTTCCTTAGAGAGGATATGAGAGTTTCCTTTTTTTCTCTCCTCTTTTCTCTTGCATGGGTCGTCTTTCCCCCGATGTGAACAAGCGCGGCGGCCATTTCTCGCTTACGAGATGGGATGCTTTTTTCTTCTAACGAACCTAGCGCAAGTCTTTTTTTTCCGATAGAGAGTGGCGGATGCCTTAGAGGTTCCTCTTTCGTGGAAGGAGAAGTATGCTCCCCCCCGGTTCGGAAAGATTGACTTCTGCCTTTGCTCTGGAGAGCTACTTTTTTCCCTCTAAATTGAGAGAGCTTTCCGCCAGTTCTTGGTACGGTGTAAATAAGTTTCTCTTCTCCTAAGACTTAGTTCATGATTCGGATTCCTGAAGTCTTCTTTTCGGGAGATCCTCTTCTTCCCCTTCGTTATTCCTTGTCTTCCACCAGCGATGGTCGTCTTTTTTTTGCTCCACCATGACTTTTGTTCTGTTCTTGAACTTCGTTGAGCCAGCAGTCTCAAGCTACGACTCCTTAAGAAATGTTGAACATCCACTCTTTGAACACTACTGTCCATCTTCCCTTTGTTTTACAAGGCACTACCAGGAAGTGATGTGCCCGATCATCTCTTTCCTGTTCAGATCTTTCTGCGCAGTCGGTAGCCTCTTTTCGAATGAGAGAGGAATTCTTTCCTCCCTCATCTGTTTGTTGGGAAGATTACTCCATCAACCCAAGATTTACGTAAGGCGCCCATGAACTCCATGAGCGGCTCACTCTCCTGGTCGCAAGATTGAATGTCCTCCCCACGGAATGGGTTTTCTCACAGCCCAACGCTTTCATCTGGACAGGAGGTGCTCCCCCCTCGTGGATTTTCCCCCTCGCTTGAAAGGTCGGTCTTTAGTTATAGCAGGTCGCCTTTCGCTGAATCTGAGTTCGCCTGGCCTCTACTTAAAGAACACTCTTGGAGTCCTGAAAGCAAATCCCCTTTCTGGGTGAAAAGGACCCCCTCCCACGAGAACTCAGTCATATCGATCGGTACGGCCTTCCCAGAAATCCCCACGTCTTCTACGAGATGCGCCTGTCGCTTCCAAACCGTCGACGAGCCCCCCCTCCCTTGATTTGGTTAAAGATATCAGGGGAGGGACTTCCCCCTCCATTCCTATAGCATAGCGGCTCGCAATGAGAAAGTAAAAGCTGCCTGGAATCATAAGTAGACTTTTAACCCTCTCCCCTTAACCGCTCTTGCCTCCTCCCAATCCCGCTCCCGGGGGACGCGATTCTCCCCGAAGGGGCTCCCCTCACATTCTAGCCCAGCATTTCTTTTTGCAATTCTCGGGCCGTTTCCCCCCATACGTTGTAGAAGCGTTTCCTCCCCCTCCCCCATGTGCCGAGAACCCTCTCCACCAAGTCCCCGCGCCTCTCCGTTCGGGGCGATTTTTCTTTATTACTTCTTAAGGAGCGTAATCCGGAGGTGGCCATCTCCCTTCCTCTTTCCTCCCCGCATTTGTCCCGAAGAACCTTCCTTCTTCTGCCCGTCGACCGATCGTGGAAGTCTTTCTTAAACCTCGTCCCCCCCCCTCCTCCGCGTACGTACGCGCATCACCTTCTTTTCTGTGATCGGGATTAGAGGGTACGACTTCCTCGAAAAAAGGAAGCCTTACAATAAGCTTCTCTATTCCCCTCTCCAATCGTTGGCATCGTCAGTCGTGGTCTTCCCAGCGCGGGTAACGGTGAGAATTAGATTCGGCCGACCGCGATGCTACTTCGTTCCCGAAAGAATGCAACCACCCCTTTTCACGAGTCTAGGGATCGTTTCTTGTCCTTTTAAGCTCTCTGATACGCTCTTTTCGATGTATCTATATGACCCTCGTCTGCCGCAAAAGCGTAATCCTTTTTTCCCCCCCATTAACCCACGAAACTCCTTCCGGGGGTACGTTTCCAAAACGTATGATGACAGCTCTATCCTCTTCCCCCCGCCGTCGTCCCAAAAGGACATTTTCCCCGCAGCGGAAAGCATTCTTGCGACAGCGGCTAACTCTCCCTCTCTTAAATTAGCATCGTTGGACTCTTCCCTTTTTCCCTGGGAGCGGGTGGCTCCCATAAGGGACGGGTCTATTCCCCCTTTTTTTATTTGCGCCGAGCAGTCGAACTCCCCCATAAAGAGCGCAGCGCCACCCTTTGCTCGCTCGTGAGCTTCTACTTCGCGTCCCACCAACGACGCATCGTGTTCCCCCCCATTGTCTCCCTGAAGTAGGATAAGATACCCGGATTGCTAGTCAAGTCGTGTTCGGGCCCTTCAACTTGATAGCAAGCTGTTTCTCTTGTTTCGCTGTCCTCCTCCCGCGGGGGGCAAGTGGACGGCGCGCTGATCACGACGTAGAACCGGCCCTTCCTTTCTTTCCCCTGAACGTTTTTTCGGGTAGTCCCTTCCTTCTTGGCTGGGCAAAGTCGATCGAGGGCGGCCTCTTGTTTTTCTTGCGCTCCTTAAGAAAGCGCCCTTTGTTTCTTTTTCACGGGGAAAGCTCCTTACTCGCTCTTCGCGCGAACTGCGACCGTTGCCAATTGTGTATCCCTTCTTTTCTTTATAGCGTGTTCGACGTTTTTCTTGGGCATCAGCAACGGGCCGGTCGGGCACCCATCTGAGTTGCGCCCGCCACAGAGGATGCCTTTTCTCTGGTTGATCAAGTTTCGGGTGCTTTCTCTCGCGCGAACACGGTCGGGCTCCTCTTGGGGACCGCACGGAGCCGTCTTTTCTCCCCCCCAGTAGTGCTACGAGCACGGCACGCCGTTTTCTCCCTCTTATCTCTCCTCGGCGCCGTAAAGGCGGCCGCTGACTTTCTTTCTTTTTCGCATGTCCGGCAGACGACCCGATGGGCCTTCCCACCTCTTTTGCACTCGGTCGTCCGAAACAGCCATTTTTAATGTACGGGGAAGCCGTGGAACTTCCCATGACACCCAGCGGCCATTTCCCCTCCAGTAAGAATATCCTTGCGGCGTTGC
>Ga0179593_1564101_pt1 | contig 12671 bp, 20 predicted proteins | sample CZODoug2_1_08_16_FD_185931 | JGI IMG/M metagenome (GOLD analysis project Ga0179593, IMG submission 185931) | Vadose zone soil fungal communities from Angelo Coast Range Reserve, California, USA - CZODoug2_1_08_16fungal (PacBio error correction) | ecosystem: Environmental > Terrestrial > Soil >... | reverse complement strand
GACTTTCCCTCAACCCTCGCCGAAAGTTTATTTTTTCCCCCCCCCCCCTTTTTTTTGTTTTTTTCAGTCCCGCCAATAAAGAGGCCAGCACCCCCTTCAAAGAATCGCAAAGATCTCCCAGTTGCAGGTTGAAGAAGAGTTCCTTTTTTCTGGATGTTTTTTTCCCCTCTTCTTAGCATCGCGTGAATTGACACCGAGTAGGCGTTTTTTTCGTTAGCGTTGACCGCGCGGCCCAAATCGGGATTCTTTCCCTTCCCTTTTTTCGCTACACGCCAAAGATGATCCACCCCCCTCTTCTTTTTGACTCAGCGCCCCAAACAGTTCTCTCTGGCCATCAGCAGTCCAGACGGTCCACCGTTTTCCTTCCCCCTAACCCCCCGTCTGACTTCCGGCTGCTCGGATGGCACTTAGTTAATCTGGATCCTCCTTCTTTTTTTATTCTCAAACGGATGCGAGGCGTTTTTTCCCCCCCCCAATTCTAGTTCCGTTCCCCTCGCCATCTCGCAGGTCCGATAATTGGCTATCACCTTCTGATATCCACCTGTTCCCCCTTTGCGATTTCCCCCCCCTTTTACTTTTTTCGAGTACTTGGAGCCTTTCAATTTGAAGTGGTCATACTTTTCCCGTATGGGGTTGCCCTAGTCAACCAGAACTCTTCAAAGATACTGCCCCGGTTGCCCGCCTTCCCCGCACAAGGTCGATTTAAATTGCCCCTTTTTTTCCGAGTGTCCCCGCGGACAAAGGGGCTTCCTTCCGTACTTTCCGAGAAAACATTATGCTCTTCCCCCTCGCATTTGCGACCTTCATGCGTAGATTACCCCCCAGTAATTTGCCAGTTTGTTCTTTTTTTCCCAGGCACGGGGTTACCCCTGTTCACCTGTTTGTTTTCCCCTGATTTCCAGCCCTTCCTCCGGAAACCTCCAGTAGGTAAAACTCCAATTCCCCCTCCGACCAAAATCAGCATTTTACATGGTGTTCCCCCCCTTCCAGACCCTGCTCTTAACACCGTTCCCCCCGTACACGTTCGACCAATTTTCTAAGGCCCTTCCTCTGTCTTCCCGTCGCGTCCCTTTGAAAAGGAACCCCCAGGGGTCTTCCCCAATGAGCCGCCCACTAGATAGTCTGAAACCAGCCCCATAGGATTTCGTTCACTTTAACCAGTTTCGAATTTCGGGTCGCCTTTCCCTGACTAGGAGATAGTTCCAACCCCTCTACGAGGACCTTCCAAGATATTTCAACTTGAGAGCACTTTTCGGACTCCTGTACAAGAGTGACTTCTAAGAACGCCCCTGAGGAGGGACAGATTCTACAACCCCGGAATCAGGATTTTATTTAGTTTATTTTCGCAGGTAATTTCGATTTTCTAGTGGACCCCACCAGATTTTTTTTCCCAGATGAGACTTCTAAGCCTTTTTGTAGACCCCAGGAATGCATTGTTGAGGTTTATAGTTACTTTTTTGAAGTTCCCCCTTCTTTTGCCCCCTAGTACCATTGGCATTTTTCCCTGAGCTTTCCGCCCCCGCATTCAAGATTGACTTTTTCGCCGTTTGTCGTACTCCCCCTTTACCCCTGCCCCCCGCTGTATTCTCCTCGACTCCAATTCAAGCAACCTTCTAAGAGGTGGCGCTTTTTCTTTTTCAGTCTATCTTCCGCTCTCGCTTTTTTTTGCAGTTCAGTCGTTGACAATAGTTTCTTTCTCTGGAGTTTTTTAGGAACGAAACCCCCCCCCCTGAGCCCTTCGAGGCTTTCACCGTCTTTGCGGTTTTAGGAGGGCCTCTTGACCCCTGGACAGGCGCTCCACCAACTTCCGTTGGACCTACGAGGACTTCCCTGGCATCCTTTTCTTTATCGCAAGATCAAATGATCTTTTCTTTCGTTATTAAAAGGCGCCCCCCCCCGGTAGCAGGATTATTCGAATTTCCTCCCTCCAGTGTCCCTCTTCCTACGATATTTCTTCCGTGATTTCCTTAGACGGAATCTTCGCCTGTAGAGACTGTGTTCTCCTAATCGTGGACCGCGCGCCAAAGTAGACCTCTCCCTCCACCAGGTTTTTAGGAACTACGACCCCCCCCCCCCCCCACCCCCCCCCCCGCTCAAGACGGATTTTCAATGGCCAGCCCTTTCCCGACACCCAGGCGTCTTCCCGGGTAGTTTTCCCCCAACCCCCAACACGTGATTTCCCTCTCTGAATTGCCCTTCCCCCCTGATCCACCACCCCTCTCTTTTCCCTCTCCCCTTTGTTTTTTTCTTCTATCGGTGCTACGACACCTTTCCCGACGGTAATCAAGCAATTTTTTTTACGAAATACCTAGGAAGACGTAATTCCCTTACTCCCTCTCGAACCCTAGTCCAGTTGTATCTTTGCGACCCCGTACTCTATTTGGCAGGGATATTTTTCGATTCCCCTTCGGCCCTTTACTAGGATCCCGTTTCAGACAACACGAGAGCCAATAATGACTGCCTGAAATCCCTTCTGAGTGACGACTTCGGCGGAAACCCTGCTCGGATTTCATAGCAACCCCCCCCCCGAGGTTTTCTCTTCTAGGGGAGTCGGCCTGCCCTTCCACTTCACCACCGACCTTTGCCCCTCGGAAACCCTTTGTGCAGAAGACTCTATGACAGCTTTTCGAAAATTTCTTTGAAAAAAAATATCGGGAAACGGAGGTATCCACTATCGCAGTATAGGGTCGCCGTTTTCGTCCTGGAAGCTCCGCAAGTCCCGCTTGCTGGAGCCCCCCTTTGATCTTCCCCCTTTCAGGGGGATTCCTCGTTGATTGCTCGGTTACGTTTGTCTTGGGGGGATTTTCCAATTTTCGCAGAAACATCGACGTTTGCCCTCCTGCGGGCAATCCTCCCATCTCGGGCGATCGACCCCCCCCCCTCAAGAAGAAGATTTCCTCCGATTGTCTGCCCCCTTGGCCCGCACCGCAGAAGGCCCTTTCGCGACACATTCAAATCGCTGCTCCCTTGAACGTTGCTTGAATTTGCGATCTTTGTCGCCCCCATCTTTTCCAAGGCCTTTGTAACCTCCTCCCTTCAATCTCGTTGGTTCTGCGGAATGGTCTGTCTGCTTAAGGCCAAGATTCTTCAACAAGAAATATGGACCTTCCCCCCCCACGACCTTTTTGGCTTTTCGGCTACAACCTGCCAGCGATTTTTGAGAGACGCATCGGAGCCTACTCCGGCCCCCCTCACCCTCGACCCCCCATAAACGAAATTCACAGGCTCCTTATTCTATCGCTCCCGCATAGTTCGGTTTTCCCTATTTACCTTGGTTGCCCCCCCCTTTCCCTAAGAACAACCTGTGAAAATCTTTTCTTTGTCCCCTTTAAGAGGAGCTTGGTACCTAGTAATTCTTCGACGAAAAAATTTCCCTCGAGTTGAAAGAATATTCCCTTCCTCAGGCTTTTTTGTTAACTCTAGTGATGCTCCCCTCATCAGAAAATTGTTCCTTTTTTCCCTTTTTTCAGGTGATGCCCGGGAATCTTTTACCTCTATAGTGGTCTCATTTCGTACCTTTTTTTTCCCCCTTTAAGGAGTTTCCTTTTCCAATCTGCCCCCCCTAGACAGGGCTGGATTCTCCTAGATGCTGATTTGTTTCGTGTGAGGGTCTTTTTCCCCCCCCCCTACTTACACTTTTGCCAGAAGGGAGCACCACTCCCCCCACCCCCTGCCTCACATAACACTCCTTCCACGCCCTCTTATCACTTTCCACCTCTCCCCCCACCTCTCCCCCTCTCTTCGCCTCTCTCCCCCCTCACCCCTCTTCTATTCCCCCTTCCTCCTCCTCCCCCTCCCTTCCCTCCCCCTCTCCCCCCTCCCACTGATACATTTCTACCCCCTCCTCTGCCCCTCGTCCCTCCTGCCCGTACATTTCATCTCCCTCCAAACCCCCCCGATCTCTTCCCCACCTTTCGTCCGCTCCCCACTATCCCCCTCGCTCCCTCCTCTCTCTTTCCTCCCCTATTAACCCCCCCCTTCGCTCCCCCCCACCCCCTCTTTTTCATCCCCCCACTCCCTACATCCTTCCCCCCCCAACCTATCCCCCTCCACCCTCCCCTTCATAACCCCTTCTTGAATTCCAGTCCACATCCTTCCTTCCCCATCATCCGGTCATTCCACCCCCCCTTCCCCCACAACCCAACCCCACCTACCACCCCCCCATCCGACCCCCCCTTTCCCATCTCTTTTCTTCTGCTACCCTCCCTTCCCCCTCCTCCACTTTCTTCTTACTTTGCATCCCTCCCTTACGACTGTATGTTCTAAGACAATCCTCTCCTTCCCGCCTCCCCTCTTTCCTATTCCCCCGACTACTCTTTTCCATTGTCCCCCGAATCTCTACCACCCTTCTCTACGCCCTTCCCTACCCTCCCGCTTCATCCCCACACCCCTTACCTTCCCCTTAACCCCCTCCCCGGCCCCCCCCGTAACGCCGCGTTCCTTCTATTCCATCCCCCTTCCACTTCCCTTCCTCATTTTTACCCACTCCGTCCCTCACGCCTGTCCTTCCCTAGTTTCCTTTCGCCCTTTTCCACTCCGATTCCTCCCTTTCCTCCCGACCCACACTGACCCCTTTTCCCAAACTACCCGCTCCCTTCCCACTTACCCATTATCCCCTCCCCCACGCGCCCCCCACGTTACCACCTCACCGACTATAGTTAGATGCCCGGAGTTCTCCCTGCTCCCCACAACCCCCGCCATCCCCCTCTTCCTCCCATCCCTCCACTAAGCATACCCCACCTTCCTCCCCCCAAATCGCGTTACTTCTTTCCTCCCCTCCGTGACCCAACTCCCACAATCTCCCCGCCTCCCCCTTCCACCTTCCTATCCATCAGGCCTCGTCTCAACGCCCACTCCCCCCCTCCTCCACGGACTCTCCCCTATCCTCCTCTCTCTTCCCCGTTGCTACTTTTCGTTTTCCCTCCCTCCCGCTCACCCCCCTGCCTACTGTCCTCATCACCCCCCCCACCTCCCCCACCCCTCCCTTTCCCCCCTCTCCCTCCCCTTCCCCCCTCCCCCCGCCGCTCTTCTACCCTTTCCTCCCCCACCTACCCCATCTGCGCCACCCAATCCCGCCCCTATCCATTCCGCCCCTCCACCCCCATCCCCTTTCCCCTCATCATCTTCTTCCCCCCCTCGCTCCACTCACCCCCCGCCCAATCCTCCCGCCTTATTTTTTTTTTTTTTTTTTTTTTTTTTTCTTTCGCTTCATTGCCTCTCTAATTTCTCGCTATCTGTTCCCCAATTGCAAGGATCCCTTTTTTTTTGCATAGAGAACCACTTTTTTTGGGCCCCCAATTGCTTGGTCCTCAATGGTGCTGATATTATTCTCCTGCTCCGCTTTTTACCTCGGTTTTTATTTTCGTGGTTGCCCAGGCCCTTCCCCGCCCCCCTCCCCCTTATGACCCGTGTCCCCCCCAGTGCTCGAGGTGAAAACCCCCCCCCGTGAAGAAAGACTACGACGACGCCTGCAACTATGCCAGAACTTTTCTTTCGCGAATGTGGATATTTCGAAGGTCCCGCTCGCGAGATCTATTAATTTTTTCCAAATGCTACCCCCTTTTCCCTTGGAGGTTATTACAACTAATTTATAGCCTTTGAGAATAAGACCCCCGCCCCCCTCGAAACCCCCTTTCTCCCTAGTGAGAAGAAAACGTCCCTTCCTTTGCCCCACTTCTCCTTGCTATCCGCATCGACTTTTCATATCTGGTAGATGTGACTAATCCCCAGTCTACATCCATGCAGTGAGCCCTCACCGGGTAGCTCGATACGGTCTCATCTCCATCCCCTCGTTCCGTAACTTCCCTTTTCCCTCAACACGCACTGCCTCATGTCCCTCGTCTCATGCACTGCGCCATCCCGCGCCCTTTTCCATACCGTCTTCTCTGGAAATATAACTCAATTCCACTATGTGCCCCCTCTTCCCCCACGGGATCCGTCACAGCGCTCTCCCACCACTCGAGACTTTTATCTGCTAACCGTCCTCTTCCACATCCCCAGACCCCTCCTGACCCCCTCAGCACGGGGGGTACGCCACTCGCCTTCGCTTTTACCCTCCCCCCCCTTCCAATCCCCTACCCCCCCCCTCCCCTAACCTCCTACCCCTTGCACTGCGAACCCCTCAAACTCCTCTGTCCCCCTCGGGGGTTGGACCACCCCGGGGGGGGGGGGGGGGGGGGTGGGTGGGGGCGGGCGGGGGGCGTTCGCGGGGGGGGGGGGGGGGGGGCGGGGGGGGGTTTGAGTGACTGGGGGTGGGGGGGGGGTGTGTTTTTTTCTTCCCTTCTGCGGGGGGGGGGGGGGGGGGGTGGGGGGGGGGTTGTGGTGGGGGGGGGGGGCTGCGGGTCCTTCACGTGCCCGGACGCCCCATATTTGAGAGACCCCTTACTACCTCTTGTGTGTTTTTTCGTATGGTTATTCTCTCCTTACAAGTCGACGGCGATGCATCGTTTTTCGTGGAGGGCATTTTCCCGGTTTGGGGAGGCTGAGTCGGGCTCTTTTTTCTCTGGTGAATCCTTTTTCGCCGGAGGAACATTGGAAGGGACTAATTGTTCCAAGAAGGAGCTCCCCTTTTTCCCGACGATTCCGGAGTTTCCTTTCCCCGCTATGAAAGGTTTTCCCCCCACTCTTTCATCTCTTTACAAACTTTTCCCCCTCTTTTTTTTTTTAGCTTTCCGGACTATAATTTCTTTTGCTGGACGTAGTTATTGAGGGACTGATGGTCGTTCTTTGACGTTTCCCGATCGAGGACGTTGATGTCAAACCTGTCGATTCTATCTCTCTCTTTCCTCCTACGTCTTTTTTCACGACTTTGACATCAAAGCCCGATCTTTTCCCGAAGATTCCTTATCGCCCCCGCCAGCACAATAAAGGAAATTCCTTTTCCTTCCCCCTGATGATTCTCCCAGTGCCTGTTGACTTTTCTTTTTTTTTTTTTTTGTAGATTGCCCCGCGTGAAAAGAGTCGTGCATCGCTTTTTCTTTTTTTCCTGCGTCGGTCTTACTTGTCTCCCTTCCCCTCTCCCTTCTTTCCCTATGTCAATCGGGACCGTTTCTCAACGCCAAGCTGAGCACCATCGGCTTTTCCCCCTGCGACCTCAGCGTCCCCCCAAACATCAAACGATGAGGCCATCGCCGTCCCTCCCTTTCTCTGATCCTAACCCTCCTCCGATTTCCTTCTTCTTGATGGCAAACCTCTCTCTTTTTCCTTGCGCGGATTCTCAACGGATGCGCGGCGTCGCGTTGTCCCCCCCTCCTGATCGCAATCTGCGACGCGCTTGAGATACTTTGGCTTTCCCCCTTCTCACGACCATCACCTGTCCCCCCCCATTCTTTTTTTTTTTGCCGGCGTAGTCTTGTTCTGCGTTACTTGGCCGGTTTGCTCGCACTTTCCTCTTTGAAGCCCTGGCAACCAGACCCCTCTTTTTTCTATAGTTTTAATCCGCACCAGTCGGCTCCTTATTGGTCGAGTGAGAGCTCCCTTTTCCCCACGGCCGCGGCCCAATTGCCTCTACGATAGCGGCGACAACTGCCGCTTTGCGACAGGATAACTCAGTCGCTCCCGTTGGTGGTTAGTGGCACCGCTCCCGTCCTTTTCCCCTTTCTTTTCCTCCCCACGCTTGACCCTGAGGGTTTCCTCCATAATATTTCCCCTCTTCCCCCAAAGCACATCACAACTCGAAACTCGTTTCTCTTTTCCTCCCAGCCATGCTCTTTTCAGGCTTGACCCGCCCTTCCCCTTTCTCCTGGGCTAATGACCGGAATAGATTTCCTTTTTTTTTTTTCCGGAAAAAGGAAAATGCCTGTTGCTATGATAGAGTTGCTCTGTTCATAGGATTTCTTTCATAGTTGCGAACCGCCTCTTTCTTTCTCCTTCCGTGCTAGGAACTCTTTCCAACGATACGAGGCGACAAAGATATTTCCCTCTCAGGTCTTCTCCTGTCAAAAGGATCAGATTCCTCCGAAACTAGCTTACCTTCCCCTTTTGTCCTTTTATTTAGTTTAGTGTTTTGTCTGCTCTCTTTCCTCTCTGCTTCTCCGATGAGCCTCCCCCCCTCCTTTTTTTGTTTTTTTCTGTTGGGCAGTTCAAGTCTTGTTTAATTTTTTACCGCTGGTTCCTCTGAGAAATAAGTCTGAAGCTTCGACCGACTTGTCGTTTTAACTCCCCCCCTGTTGAACAGAGTATTTTCTTTTCTCCCCCCTTTCCCTTAAGCACAACGTTTCGCGGCGAAGAGGGGCGAGTGAAGTTTCGTAATTTTCGGTGAGTCTGAAAGATTCAGCTCCCGGTGACAATAAGAGCGAGCTTTTTTTCTCTTCTTTTTCAGAAGAAAGTCGACGCCCCGCGCTCATCGCTTCCTTTTCGGATTCACCTTCATGGGACGGAAAAACAATCCCTTTTTCCTCAACTCGAGGCCGTCCATCCCCTTTCACCCCTTGATCGCAGATCAAATGATCGAACGGCCCCTTCAAGGCGCCCCATCCGTCTTTACAGTCGTGTCTTTTCTGAGAGGTCATCCGCTAGTTCCCTTCCTTTCCTTTCATCGTCTCTCCCTTTCCTCACTCATGTCGTGTTAATCTCACTTGTTAGTGGCAGGCAATCCCCCCTCCCCCTAACAGGGGTGATATGACCTGCTCGAAGCACGATTTCCCTAGACAATGGCCTCCTCTTCCCTTTCTCTTCGGCCCGGGTATTCTTCCCACCCTTTTTCCCCCCCTTTATTGAAACTCCTTCGAATGCCAGCTTCCGTTCCCCTCTTTTCTTTTACTAAATCCTCCTTGTTGAGAGAGATTCGTTTTCTTCCCTTTGCCCTTACGAAGTTCTTTTCCCCTTTTTTTGCAAAGGTTGTCCGAATAAGCTTTCCCCCCTTTGTCGGAATAGGATTTCGTGCTTTCGCTCGGGGCACTCCCTCCTTCTTTATAGGCCCCCCCCTTCTTTGAGGGGAGCGAGTTCACTTTTCTTTCGGCAACTAAACACTTCCCCCACGACATGATCTTCTCTTATGATAGTCCCCCCCCTCCCCCCCCTCTTAACGTGCGGTGAACTATAGGATGACTCTTTTTGCCCTTTTTTTTTTATACCCCCTTCCCCCCGGTTCTTTTCTTTCCCCTCGAACTGGCCGTGCCCCCGGATTGATCTTTTATATGAGGATCTTTGATGGCGGTCCCCTCCTTTTTTTTTTAAAAAGTCGATGCCGGCTGGCTTTTTTTCCCAGGCATCTCCCTTCTTACAGCGCCCTCTTCCCTCTTTGAAAGCGTCTCCTTTCGCTCGACTTTCTGCAACCCCCCGAAGGAGCTCCTTGTACACCGAGAATCCTTTCTTCCCTCGCCATCCTTTGGTAGCTGAAAACTTTCAACTCTCAATTTCTTTGAGGAAACGTTGTCTTCCTTCGCGATGGTCTTCTCCTTTCTTCAAGGACTTTCGAACGACAAGGTCGGTGGAATCTTACTTTTTAGGGGCTTCTCCCCGAGGAAGGAGAGACCCCCTAGGTGACCTAAGGCCGTCCCCCCTTCCCTATTGACCCCCCTTTCCCCCTACATGCGCCTTTCCCTCCTCAACAACTGGCCTTTGCCTTCAAATCTGGGAGTTCTCGAAGACCCCCCCCCCCTTCCACGAAATCACCTGCCCTTCCTTATTTATCTCGTCGTAAGAATAGTTTCTTTTTTTGGCGACTCCCCCCCCCCCATGGTCTCCCAAGCAAAATCTCAGCACCCTGAGTCTTTCCCCTCCCTGTCCTCGTATCTGTGTCTTCTATTTCCCTACGGCCGACCCTTTAAAAATTTTCCTTTGTTTCGAAACTATCTAAAAGTACTCCCCCTCTTCCTTTTTTCTGCGTGTCAGCTGGCACTTTCATTTTAATCCCTCTTCCCCCCCTTGGCATTTCCGTTCTTTTTTCTACGCGACCGAAGGACCACTTCATCCTTCCCCCCTTTAAAGGTTTTTCTTTCGGGGTCCCCCCCTTTCTCCCCAAAGAGCCCCTTTGCTTTATACACCTTTGAGCTCTTCTAGTTGGTGCTTTTTTTTTCTTGATACTGATTTCTCCTGCCCGCTGCCCCCCGGTTTCATCGGGCCTTTTCCTTCCCCTTTTCACAAAGAATGAGATTTGCAACCACCAATGGCAAAGTTCCGTTTTCCTCCATTTGAGTTACTTTTGCCCCATTTTTTTGGCCTCGCATAAATTTTTCTTTTTTTTTGGCTTAGCCTCAATTGCCGCTTTTTTTTTTTTCCCGCGGGGTAGCGTCATCGTTTTCTTATTTCTGGGTTAGGAAACTTTTCCCTATACTAATGATCCCTCTTTTTTCCCCGGTTTTTTCTTTCATTTTCCTCCTCCTCTCCCCCTTATGACACGGCAACCTTCTACAAGAGTACCGCAGCCCCCCGTTCCACTCTTTCCCGAAAGGGAAAACGGTGTCCTCTCTCTTTCTAGGCCAACCTTTTGACACGATCGCGTCCTCTCTCCCTCCACCATGCTCGTCAACGAATGGGTCGGTCTCCCCCTAGAAAGCGCGCCCCCTCCTCGCCCTCTCGCCCCCTTTTCTTTCTCTCCCTTTTTGCCATCCCGAGCGCCTCACCATACTCTTTCTTTCTGAGGAATCCGAGACAATCGTATGGACGGCGTCCTTTTCGTGGCGGGCTTTCGGGTTTTCTTTTTTTCCCTTTTGTCGGCTTCTGGTGCATCAGATTAGGCGTTTCGGAGGCAACATTTCCTTTTCTCCTCCCCCGCTTTGAATCTTTAAATCCTCCTCTTTCTCTTTTCGTCACGACCGACGATTTTCCTTTTCTCCCTATGGAACGAATCTTTAAATCCTTCTCTGCAACCTGCCTTTTTCTAAATCATCTTTGGCGGAGTGCGTTGAACTCCTGCTTTTTTCACGTCTTTATTGCGGGACTTTTTCCCTGAATAATTAGGGTCCCCCCCCCAACAATTTTTCCTTTTTTTTTTTTTTTTTTTTTTCCCCCCAGAAATCCCCACCTTTTTTTCTTCATTCCTTTTTGAGTCAGTCGTCCCCCTCCGTTGTTGTGTTGATTTTCATCTGACGGTGACATCAAAGGCCCGATTTTTTTTCTTTTTTTCTCCTCCTCAGTCAGAATAAAGACGGCAAGTCTAAAGACACTTCCTTCTATTTCCCCTCCCGCTTATTTTCTCCCAGTGCAGTTGAAGAGAGTCCAGTGAAAGAGTCGTGCACTCCACAGCAGGAATCGTCCTTTTTCCCTTTCTTTTTACTGCGATGAGGTATTTACCCCCTATGCCAACTCTTCCTCCTTTTCCCCCCTTTTGCCGCCTTCCTCTCCCGCTGATGAAACCATAGGATCTCAGCGCCCCAACATACCCTTCCCTCCCCCCCGAACAACGAGGAAATCGCCTTCCTGACGGTCCCACTCCCCCCCCCCCCCCCCCGTGTCTCTGATTTCCCTGGTAGTAAGTTAAGGCTCTTTTTCTCTCCTCTGGATAAAGTTCGAGAGGGTCTCTCTCTGTCGCGGAGTAGCGTGGGTATACCCCCTTTCGCCTATCCCTTTCCCTCCTCTTGCTACGAGACCTTTTTTTATAAACTTCTGATAGTCCCCTGGTTACCATTTCGCACTCCCCTTGTTGCAGGACTCTGTCTTCTTCGTTTCTCTTTTCCACCTCGAGAAATTTCCTTTGTGAATTTTGTGCAACCAGTCAGGCACCCACCGCGTAAACGCTACTTTCCCCTCCCCCTTTCTACCCCTCCCCCTGCCTATTCCCTGGTCTCGTTCCCCTGCGACCCCTCTTGACCACGGCCTCTATAACTTTTTTCCCCAGTTATGCTTTCCCACTGCTTCCCTTTTTCTGACATGGTACCCCGTTTTCGTGACAAACCGTCCCCTGGTTTGGTCCGGCTCCAGGCTTTTAAACAGGTTTTCCTTACTGCTCTCCCTGAGGGTCAGCTGGCAGTTCTTTAAAGCATTCCCCAAGCCCATCACCAATCGCCCCATGGTGTCTTCTCATCATCCCCCCTGCTCTTTTTTTTCCCCCTCAATCGTCAGTCCAACCCTTTCCTCCTAATGACCGGATCGAGGAAGGTCTTCCTTCTTTACCTGAAACCTTTCTCTTAGTGTTAAATCTCGCCCTTCTATCTCGTGCCAGCTGAAACCAGCCTTCTTTCTTTCTTGAATAGTGCGAACCTTTTGCAAGTACTTGCTATTTGAGTAGACATTAGACCCTTCCTTCCCCTCCAAAGATTATTTCCCCCTCGGTTGTTCTTAGAGTTTTTCCCGGAAATAGCTCTAAACTATTCTCCTCTCGATAATACTGTCCGTTGCTTTTTTCTTGGTTTTTTTTCTTATTAGGTTAGTTGCCCATTTCATTTGGCACGTTCTCTTCTCTCAAAAACCTCTTTCTCTCTGTTGGGCCGGTTCAGAGTTTTTCAATGGGATGACTGGACGTCCTCTTGTATGAACCGTTTCCCCGACAAGCAACCCGGCCCTCCCTGTCTCGCCCGACTTGTAGCCCCAGTGACCAAGAGGTATTTCGCGAAGTCTCACATTCAAGTCTCTCCGGCGGACGATTTTTCCGCTTGAAGTGTTATGTCTTTTTTCCTTTTTTTTCCGATTAAGGATAGTCTATATTTGAGAGAGGCTTTTGACCAGAAGTCTCCACCGCGTGACGGCAAGTCGCTTCTCCCTTTTCGACTTACCCCCATCCCCCTTCCCCC
>Ga0179593_1562509_pt1 | contig 12671 bp, 24 predicted proteins | sample CZODoug2_1_08_16_FD_185931 | JGI IMG/M metagenome (GOLD analysis project Ga0179593, IMG submission 185931) | Vadose zone soil fungal communities from Angelo Coast Range Reserve, California, USA - CZODoug2_1_08_16fungal (PacBio error correction) | ecosystem: Environmental > Terrestrial > Soil >... | reverse complement strand
CCAAAAACCGCCCTGGGCATTTGCATGGTTGTCCCATGTCCATTTTTTTTGGTCAGTCTTCCGAACTGCGGACGCGAGTTTTTCATTTTTGAATTGCCCCTCCACGCCGATCACCAAGAAAAACACGATCAAAAGTTTCTCTGCCAGCAGCATATGGACGGTGCACTTCTGTTCTAGCGACGATAGACCCTTTCGTTCTTTGCGGGAATGCATACCAGTTTCCTTCCGCAGTCTTTTCTCTTCGCCCCACCGTCCCTTTTGATCGAATAAATCCCTGGCCGGCCTTTGATTTTCGTGATTGACCCAAAGAAGTAGTCTTTGGTTTTTTCGGCTTTTCCCTTCCTCCCAGGTTTGCTTTGGGTCGGTCTTTCCCCTTTTAGATTGCCGCCGATTCCCCCCCCTTCTCTTTTTGCAGGGTCTCTGACTCGCGCTGTCGAAAACACGGCTCGCGTGTTCTGTGAATCTTTTTGGTTTTGCGTTGTTTTTGGGGGCACCCTCACTTTTCCCCGAGACCGGTCTCCTCGGCATTTTTTTTTTCAATATTGAGCGCAACTTTTACCCTCTCTTCCGTGTTTTGTGGTTTGGTTTTCAAAACCACTTTTTGTGGGATTTTTTTTTTGTCTTCCTGCCCCCGACGAGGAACCCGTCTTTGGTCGGTTTTTGATCTTGGCGTGGGCCTTCTGTTGGGTTCCGTATCGCTCTAGGCCCCCCATCCCCCCAAAACCCCACTCCCCCCCCCCCCACCCCCCCCCCCCCACAAAACCCCCAGTTAATTGTTATTTTTTTTATCTTTTGCTGGATGTCCCATCCCCGGTGGACCTCGGGTTCGACCCTTTCGAGTTTGAATTGAATCCTTTTGATGCTGGTCTCCCTTGACCATCAGCTACAACGTTTTTTCTGAATACAGGTTTTTTACCATTTTATGTTCCGTTTTCTTTTAGTCATTTCCGTCTTCGTTGTCTTCCCCCCATTTTTTTAACATCCATTTTTCCGCTGAAATTCCCGTCCATTTTTCCTTTCCCACCCCCAAGCTTTCTGAGGACGAATGAGTCCCTGTTTTCTCCTGCGCAATTGTGGGCTTGAGATTTTTTTTCGAGAGCGCGCCTTGCAAACAAGTTTGACCCCCTGACTGCTTCCCCTAGCGTCCCTGTTGGAGATCTATCTCCCCTTGACTCGCTCCAAAGTAAGTCCTCTTTCTTCTGTCACTCCCCCTGCCCCCCTTCGCAATCGGGGACTGCCGCGGTACTGGTTGTTTTTCCGTCCTAGCAAGATAGTAGTCCCTCCTCTCAGCTACGTCATTTCCTGGTCTCCTTTCTGTCCCACGCTTTCTTATCTTTTTCTTTTCTACGTCCTTCTTTCGGGCGTTTTTGCATTGGGGCTGGCCTTAAGATTCCGGATGCCGACTTTTTTTTCCTGCCCTCCCTCCTCTCGCTGCGTTTTCCTTTCCCTTCCTACGCGCCTCTCTTAAATCTTCGTTTCCTCAGCCCTTCCTCCTCTTTTCTATTCCGTCGCTCGGTGTCAGCTAGTTTCCTTTCTTCCCCCCCCTACATGTCCTCCGATTCAGCTTTTTCTTCCTTGTCTTTTTCTTTTCATCCTCTTCTGCAATTTGTTGTAGGTCTAGTCCTTCTTGTTCCCTGCTACGTTTTGGCTTCTTGTCCATCAGAGTCTTTTTTTTTCAACAAGTTGCTTTAACCGTTTTTCCACATCCTCGCCTTCCCCTCCCTAAGATTACACTCCGGGTTTGGCGTCCCCCCCCCCCTACGTGCTTTTTTATCCTCCATTAACTTGCTTTCCTTACGTTTTGACCTAACTAAGTCTGAATTGCTTTCTCTCTATATCCTCCGTTTTTGGACCCATTCGGTTCTGGCCTTCATCTCCATTTCTCGCATGATTTTCTAGGACAATTTTTTTTTTTTTCACGTTTGCCATCCCCCCTTTTTGGCGTCGTAACCATTCGGCGATTTTAATTCCCTTATTGTCCCTCCCCCTGCTATTTTGCCAGACGAAACATTTGATTGTTCCTGATTTCAAGGTCGGCTTCTCTTTTAAATTCTCTCTTAGTATGTTTTCAATGTCGTGTTGAAGCTCCTCAGTCCCGTCGCGGGAAAGCGTGAGGACCCCCTTTTTCCCCCATCTGAGGATTCCCTTTCTAAACTCCGTTGACAGACTCGGCTTTCCCCCATTTTTTTCGACCTTCCTTGATTTCCACTTTCGATCTTAGGTAGACTGCGTTTTGTCTGTCTTCCCAAATGTTTTTTGCTCGATGAGAGTATTGCAGAGTGCCTGGGTCCTTTTCCCTTCGCATAGTTAAAAGGCTTCTCTTCCATCGTTTCCCATTGGGACCGAATTCTTCCTTAAACGATTTTCGCCTTCCTTTCTTCTTCGCACCTCCTCTTGTTGAACTCTACCGGCCGTTTACTGCCTGAGCTTTTTTTCCAGTGTCGTTTATCTGGGCTTTAGGAATGTTTTTTCTGCCTACACGCACACCTGATCCGCTCCCTTTCCCTGACTGCTTTTGGGTTGGGCTTTTTCTTGCACTTTTTTTTTCTTCTTCTTTTTGGCCGTTTTCATTTCGTGGTTTTTTTTGGAGTGTAGAAGAACCAATTTTTCTGCCCGTTTTGCCTGGTTTTAGGTCATTGTTCTTTGTTTCTGCTGTGATTCTCGCGGCTTCGTGACAGTCCCCCATCGTCCCGCTGCTACTGTTTCTTTTTTTTTCTTCAATTTTTGATGCTTTTTACCCGATCCTTCCTTTGTTTTTTGTGTGTCGTGAAATTGGGGAATATTGTGTGATCCTCCGCACCTCTTCCCTTTTTTCACCCCATCTTCCTTTCCTCAGGTTTCTTTCCTGGACGTGGTTGTATCTTTTGTGTTTGTGTATGGCGGCCTTTCACTTTTTATGCCAGCTGCCCCAAAGTGAACCCTTCCAAGCTGTTTGATCGCCATTTCCATTTCCCTTTTTTGGGAAATAGTCTTTTTTATGAACGTTTTTCGCGCGCCCTTTTCCCTGGAAACTGCCGTAGATCGCTATCCATATCTTCTTTCCTCATACTCAAAGTGGTTTCTTCGGGAAGACCTCCTGTCCACCCCCAAACTATTTTTTTGTAAAGCCCCCTGCCCCGAGAATTTCTTCCCTGCTCTCGCGGAACACAACCCTTTTCTTTTTTTTTTCTGGTTATGTTGCAAGCCGGTTGTGTTCAGTTTTTTTTTTTTCCAAGTGACGAGAAATAGTCTGGTTTCTGAAGTTTGGCGTTTCGAGCCTCATGCCTGCGACACTTCTTCAGTTCCTCGTTTCGTTTTTCCCTGACTGACCCCCTCGCGACCATTGATTTCTAACAACGCAAATTTCGTTCTTTACATCCCTCCCTCCGCCATCCCCTTCTAAACCTTTTTTCGATGAATGAGTCCTTTTTGACCTTCCCTTTTCTTTGTAGTTGCTTTTGGAGCCCGTCTGAATCTTTTTCTTTCCCGATTTTTGCGAAGATTGTTCCGTATCATCCTCGTCTTCCTCCATCCCTTAGTTCCTTGTTTGGGGGTTTCTTTGCCCCGGTCCCTCCGCCGCCTCAGCTTTTTCCCCGTTTCCTTTTTAGTCGTTCTTTCTCCATAGTCCGACTGCATGGGCGATTTTTTCCCTTTCCCCCCTTCGTTGCTTCCTTACCTCTTTTCCAGTTTTTTGTCTTTAGAGATGCGGACTTTCCTTTCTCAACTCCGGGCGACCCCGAAGACCTGGTGGTCTTTTTCATTGAGAAACCTGCTTTTAATGGTAAATTCCATTGAGCGAGCTTATTTTTCCCCCTCTGCCGTGTTCCTCCAAAACCAAGAATAATTTTTTTATGCCGCCGCTCGACGGTGGTTAACCCATCCTTACCTATTTTTTTCAGGACCGCCCGTAACTTTTCCTCCCCCTGAGATTGTCCCCTTTTCGATTCTCACGCCTTCCCTCTCAGTCCTTCCCTCCACATTTCCAGCCGCTTTTGATCCCATCCCTGGTCCTCTAGGTTTTTCTGGGCGTCGGGCCTTTTGAAAACCGCTGCATATTTTCGGTTCTTCCTTCTCCGCTTCTTGCCGCGGCTCATGGTCATGCTCTGTCTGCCGCAGTTTCCTTTTTATGGCAGTTTTTTCAGTGCAGTGTTCTTTAATATTTTCTCAGTTTCTTTACTCGCTTGCTCCCTTCTCCTTTGTCTTTCCCTTTCTTGTTTCCCCTCCGTTCCCAGAGAAGATTCCTTGCCTGTTTGTTGCCTCTGCTTTATCACCTTTCCTGCTGAGTCGGTTTTTTTTTCACCCAACACTTTGGGGTGTAATCAGTCGTATTAACAAGTTTCAACCCAGAATTGGGTTTTGTTTTGTCTCTTGTGACGTAGGGGGCCGTTCTCGTCAGGGCAGGTTTCTGTCTTTCTCGGTACCTGCCTTCCGGTATTCGCATCATATGTCACCCTGATGCTTTCGATCCACTGTCCCTCGCGGTTTCTTCGGTAGCCTTTTTTGTCAGTGGCCTCTCCCTTTTCTTCGTTAATTTTCAAACCCATCATCGGGAACGTTTATCCGCCCCTTATGAGGAGTGAGCTACGGTTTCCTTCCCCCCCTTTCCCACTTTCGCCACCTCCCACCAGCATTCGCTTTCTAGGGGTCCCACACTGCTGACCCATCCTTCTCTTCCAACGCGCGAATGAGCGCGTGAGCCTTGTTTAAGATTTTTTTCTCATTTTTTCGCAGGAGCGCTCTATTGACTTCCCCCCCCCCTCGAACCCTCCCCCACCTTCAACTCTGCCCAATTGTGTCTTTCTTCCTTCTCACATTTTTTTTTTTACCCCATTCATAGCTACATTAAATTCTCTTCCAATTTTTTTCTCCTTCTCCTTAGGCCCGACTCGAGTCTTTCTTTGCGCTGGAGTTTTTCGAACCCAGTCTAAACCGCCCATCCTTGCCTTTTAATCTGTTGTAACTCCCCCTTAGCTCCCGGCCTTTGAAGGTTGGGTGAGACCTTTTATTACTTCCTTTTTTCCGCTCTCTTGATTGAATTTCTTTCTCCCGTTTTTTTTTCCCGCATTCGAAGGCATGCTCCGTAAGGAATGACGCGTCGGACATGCCCGGGCCCCTATGCCCCATCCCCTCCTACTCATCCCCCCGTGTGCTCCAAGGACGCGCCGTTTTCTTCGGCTCTCGTTTTTTTCAATCAGTTCTTTACTCGTCTTTCCCTGGTCTGCTCGGGGGTCAGCCCCCCTCGTCTTTTTAAGGCCCTTTTCTCCCCTCCATCTCCTAAGACTTTCGTCTCATTATCTTCTTCCTGTAGCTTATATTGCTATTTTTCCTGCGTTTTGTCTAGCGTTGACGACATCTGAACCCAAATGCAATTTCCTGCCCTTTCTTGCACCTTTTTTTTCGCGTTTTTGGGGCTCTCCTGAAATTAGGCTCGCCCTCACCGTTCCAGGTGCTCACTTTTGCGTTCCACCATCGTTTTCCCTTTTTTGTCATGCCTACTTAAAGGTTCTGATTCCTGATTGCTCCTTGCCTTCTGACCCCCGTGTACTATATATTTTCTCCTCTTCTTGTTGTTGATATCGCCCTCTACCTTCGGTTACCCTGGGCATAGAGCAACCTTTGGACATGTCCGAAAATGGAGGATTTTCCGGACAATTCCTAACCTTGTGGCCGCCGTCCATAGGTCCCTTGTGTAGCGCTCTTCACAACTCCAGGTCTTCTTTTTCAACTTGTTGCCAAGTCTTATATCCTAGGTCGAAGTGAATGCGCCTCAAAGCTTGAATTTTTTTTCTTAGCGTTCTTCCCTGGTTCTCTTGTATACACTGCTGCGTGCTACCTTGCTGGCCCGGTGATTCTACCCCCCCTCTTGTGGCATTCTTCCTATGTCCCCCCCCCCTGCTCTGAATTCACTCTCCCCAAGCGAGGTACCGGCTGGTCGTACCTACCTTCCCTTCCCATTATTTCTGATTTCTTTTCTGTTCTAATGACTCTTCAGTGAGTGACTAGCAGGCCCTCCTCGCGAGGACAATCTTTCGACTGGATGCTTTTTTAGAGTATCCGCATGCTCTTTTCTCTTTAGGCACTCCTTCCTTGCTCTAAGGCAGAGGCGTTTCTTTCCCCGCCGCTTCCATCTTCTTTTCCTTTCTCCCCCCCCGTTCAATGCGGTCCTCATCTTCCTGCGACCTTGGTCCGACCCGTTTGTTCCGTCCCCCTCCAAGTTTTTCCTATACGGCTGTGAGTTTTTTTTTCCCCCTTGCGAGCTTTAGTTCGTTTTTTCGCTCCCTTGCGGATGTAGTACTTTTCGACTCACTTTGGTACACGAGGGCCAGTCTTTTCGAATGGTTTTCTTTTCTTTTTTTTCGGGCCCTCGCCGTGAGATGATGCTTCATTGCTCCCTTCAATTTCCCTTGGATCTCAGTTTCCCCCCATGGGAGGAGTGCTCTTTGTTTGGCCGGTGGCCTCTGCTCCTTCCTTTTTTCGCCGCAACTATCTTCACGCCGGCCATTCTGCTCTTTTTTCCCCCCTTCCCCCTTTTTTTTTTTTCCTGTGCACTATTCGTTTCGTTGGTGTTATTGCGTGTTCCCTTTTCCATTTCACACGTTTCGGGCGACGACCGAACCCCCGGCTCTTCTCCGCTTATTCTTTGGGCCACTGTCCTTTCCTTTTTCTTTTTTCTTCTTTTTTTGAGGCGGACTTTTGACGCCGCCTTCACCAAGGGCTTGTCCCAGCCACTCTCTTGATTTTAGACTCGGCGAAGTTGGATACATCGCTATTCCGTTTCTTCCTCGTTTTCTCGTTCCTGAACTATAGCTCTGACTCACCAGCAATTCCTACTTTTTTTCTTTCCTCCGCTCCGGCCAAGTCTTGGACGGTTCAATGATCCCCACCCCACCCCCCCTCCTTGACTTTTTTCATCCCTCAACACTGAATCTACTGCGTCCCCTTGTGCGGAACCACCCGCTTGATTCTCCTTCCTTTTCCAATCCTGAGTCCCCTTTGTGGCGACGTAGCCGTTCCGCGAGTGCCTCTTTTTTTTTTCAGGGCAGAGCATATTCGTCTTCTGTCCTGTCCCTTCCCTTTTCCCGGCGTTCCAGTTTTTGCCCCGGCTAAGACATAAGATCCTTCGACCCCCTTTTTTTTCTTCGCCTCTCGTCATCTCTGATTCACCCCCTTCGCTCAAACCTGTCTCCCACATGCCGGCCTGTCTGATATACATTGGAAGCTTTTCTTTTCTTGGGTGATGCGTTGATGCGTTGCTGGCCTCCCCTGCTTTGATGTCCACTCTCAATTTGTTCCCCTTTCCTCTCGTCTTCTTAGGCACACATTAGATCTAAGCTTTTTTACAGCATCTACTTTTTTTTGGCATCGCCGTGCTCTTCCAAGCGCATCCTGCATCAAGCTCAGACTTGAAAGTTTCGCTTTTTACATCCCCATTTATCTTCCCTTGCCCCCCCCCCTGATTTTTGGTCTCCCCTCCCTGCTTTTTTCAACCATTAAGTTCATTCTATCGAGGCGTCATTTTCCTTTTACATCCAACAGGGGCCTTTCCCCCCCTCCTCCCTCCTGGTCGGTGTGCCATGAACATAGGATTTCTCTTCCTCAATACATGCGGACGGCTTAGTTTTAGCATGATTCTCTCCCCCGTTCCCGAGATAGAACACAATGCACTGAATGCCCCAGCCCTCTTTCTTCCCCGTTGTCACCCACCATTTGGCCCTAGGCTCTTAGTTATAGTGCCCATCGTTGAGTTAATCAGTCGACACACTCTTTTTTCTCAACGCGTCTCCCATCTCAGTCCTTTCCTCCCATCCCGGAACGTCCAGTTCGTTCATTCCAATCCCCTTTTTTTGCTCCTTGTTTTTTCTTTGTAGGGATTTATCCACTTTCTCCCTTTTCCGGTCTGTGAGCATGCATCTTTTTCGTTTCTTTCCGCCCTCCGTTTTTTCCCTTCCAGGAAGGTCTGCACTTTAGGTCGTTCCCTTCGTTATTTTTGCCTCGCTTGTCGTCCGTTTTCCTTTCTTCCCCTCCAGGGTTTAACGGCTCGAGAGAATCCTTTTCCCTGTTGTGTTCCTCCATGATCCTCCTTAAGGTATGCCCGGTGCTGCGCACTAGATTTTTTGGTGTGTTTTGTTTTAGGTGTCTACTTCATCCTGTTTCCCCAGAGTGTGGTCGTATCTGCGTTCTCTGCTTGATGCCCGTTTCTTTTTGGGTGCTCCTGGAGTTGCTTTCTTTTTTCCGCGGGCACTTCCCCTTCGACCTTTTTCCTAGCTCTTTTATCCCCGTCTCGGGGAAGGATCTGTGGTGGCCCTTGCTCTTTTCCTTGATACAACGGAGGTTAAAACCAACCCAATCCTCTCTCCGGTCATGAGTGCCACTTATTGATCGTTAAACTTGGGGAGGTTTCCGTGCCCCTTTTATTGTTTTCCCCTCCTGACCAATAAAAGACTCCCCGCTGTCACACCCCTCCTCACCGACTCTCTCCCTCGACTGTGACACACTCTCGAATGTCGCCTTCGTTTGCTCCTTTTCCCCCAATTTGTATTTCCGGTGTCCCCGAGCGCCTTCCAGTTCTCATGACCTTCTCCCCCCCTGAGGGATTTTCTTGTGCTTTTTCCTCCTTCCCCAACCTATTCCATTCAGCTCCTCTGTTCCTCCCCTCCTATGTACCCAAAAGGATCCTTGGCCAGGAGTTGGAACTTGCTTTTTCCTGGCCTGCGTCGCCTCCCTCCTGCCCCCGCTAGCTTGAGCAACCTAGTCAGGGGACCCGTCCTAGTCCTCCTGCTGTCCTTTTTCCTCCGCGTAGTCTTCTGCTCCCATTATGTATGCTTCCTGCGTTGTGCCCGAACTAGTGGAGTCGTTTTGCATCTTGTGAACTGCCAGTGCCCTCCTTTTCCCCTTCCTTCATCCCCGTTCATTCACTAAAGGAACGCTCTCCGTCTAAGCTCGGCGAGTTTCCTTTCCCCCCTATGAGCTCTTTCCTCGTTCGAACTGTCATGATGGGTCACGTCGACATTTTTCTTCCCCGATTTTTTTCCGAGTGTATCTCTTCTTCCTTCTTTTACTTTCTCCCCTTTTTTTAGAGTTCTTAGCAATCGGCAGAGCCCAGGTTCTCATGCTAGCCTCCCTTTCCGGCTTTTCCCCCCCCCCTCAGATGTATACGTACGGGCGCATAATACTTTTGCTTTTTCCCAGTTTCCCCTCCCTTCATCTGACCAAGAATGGGTACGCGGGCTCCCCTCTTCCGTCTTGTTCCTCCCCACGCCTCCCTCCACCTGAGGGCCTACCGCCTTTGTTTTCATTGATCTATTTTTTTCCTATCTTTTTTTTTTCTCTTTCTTTGCCCCACCAGTCCTCCTTTTGACGGAATTTAGCCTCCCTGGACTTTCGACCTGGATTCTTCCCTCCCTGCACGTTCCCTTTTTTTTCCCTCCGTCGGATTCTTTTGGATTCGTCTCCCCCCCTCTCTAATAGCGCTGAGTGTCTTTCCTTCTGTGAGGACTGGACACCACGATTTTTCCCGTCTTCTTTGCATTTTTTTTTCCATTGCGCGCCTTTTTCCTTTTTTATCTCGTTCTTTTTTCCATATCCTTTTCCAAGACTTAGTCGTTTATTCCCAGCTCCCTTCCCGACAAGCGGATCCATGACGAACATTCTTCTCATGTGGTTTTTCCCCCCCCCTCACTCCCGTGACCCTCCTCAGTAAATTCTAAGATGACGCTGCTTCGTTCCTTTCCGTGACGTAGTAACCCCTTTTTCTCTTTGAGCAAAGGGCTGGGAAGGGAGGATGCGATTTTGGGCATTCCGTCGCATCCTTACCTTTCTCATTCCATGTCCCCTTCCTCCCGATTCGTTTCTTAATACCTGAGACATTGATTCTTCCGCCCAGTCTATTCCACATTACCTTCCTTAGTGAAGGTCTCTGAACGCTTTGCGACTCTCTTCTTCTTTCGGGATTTGTTCCCGAATTCTTCCATTTTCATGACTTCCCTCCCCTTTACCCCGCTTCTTCGAATTGCGTTTGTGGATCACCCCGATGGGCGTTTGCTTTCTGCGATTGGTTCCTTATCCCCTTTCCTCCCCTTGCTCCTGTCCGGGATGATAGCATCCCCAGGGCGAAGCCTGTTTTGCAGGTCCATGTCTTCTTTTTGCTTCCTTGAATAGCGACCCATTTCTTCAGACTCTTTGCGAAGTCACTTGTCTTAGATGGGATCTCCGCGCTTTTCATCCATTGATAGTTTGCAGTTCGTGTTGTTCTTTTTTCGGGAAGGGATATCAGATGGAAGTCCTTCCTTCCCCCCATGTCCCTTCCCCCCGGCACGGTGACTTCAGAAAGTGATTCCCTCTCTTTCGTCTATTTTGACGTCCCCTTGTTTTTCTCTCCTCCCTAAAGGCTGCCTCCCCTAAAAGATGCAAAGTGATCTTGACAGTGGAATCTCTCCCGGTTGAAGGCTTTTCGTGTCTTACTCCCCCGTTCACCTATTGATCCGGTCTCGTTTCCTCTCTCTCCGCCAGATACTCCCCCCTTTTTTTGCTTCTCGTTGGGCCGGTCCTCCTCCTTTGATTCCACCCCCCCCCCAATTCCCCCATGTTTTGACCATCCGCAACCTGACTTATTTACGTTTCTGCCCCCTGCACACCCCCTTCCTTCAGTATGCAATACGGTGGTTCACTTGTGATTAATAGTCCCCCAATTTTGGTCTTCCCCTCCCTCTTAGATTTTTTAGTAGGTCCCTACGATACGCTCTTTCGTGTCGTCGGTTGGGGTGCGTAGGATTACCCCCTAATGTCGACGCTTTTTCGGAGCGGCGCCTCCCCACTTCCTCCCTCTTCTTTTGATTAAAATCCCTCTTAAAAGGGCTCAAGCCGGCGGGTTTGCCCCCTGGACCAGGTGAGCTTTCTTTGACTTGGCCTTTTTCGCCTCTTATGAGGAATCTCCTCTTATTTAGTGTCCCCTTTTTCCTTTTCCCTTTTCTTTCTCTTCGATCCTCAATTTGACCTCAGCGGATGTCCCTACTTTTTTGATTTAGTGTATCTTCGGGCTCGCCCTTATCATTTTTGCCCTCAGTAGCTTATACTTCTTTTTTCCCCATCAAATGTTTCCCGATTCCTTTTGCTCTCTTGTTTTCCTTGCTTGGACCTAGAATTTGATTTTTTTGTTTCGTCTATATTTTCTTATTGAATTGCAACCCAGTTTCCTTCCCCCTCCTCAACTCATTTTTTTTTTCACATTGGATTAACACCGGGCGAGACGATTATTTCCTCTTACGGCATGAGGGGATGTGCCTTCTTCCCCCCCCTCTTCGTATTTTCCTCTCTCAAATCCGAATGTTATTTTGCCCCTTTATGATCTCCTTTTGTCCCTCTGAAGGTCGACGTTTTCTCTACTTTCCCTGGTAGTGCATCGATAAAGAGTTCCTCCCTCCTTTCCAGCGCATTCTTTTTCCCCAATTCTTCTTCCCGTTTCTTTTTGCCTCTTCCCACTTTTAGGGCTTTTTCTTCCTTTGAGTATATTGTAACTCACCGGTAATTTTCTGGTTTTAGTTTCTCGGAGCAATTTTTCGGGTCTTCATTTCTGTTTTTTTTCTTTGCGTATTAGTCCCCCCCGAATGGAAGTTCTTCTGCCGGCAGTCGTCTTTCCTTCCCCGCTGCCTTTTCCCGAAACCTCCTTGACCTGCGTTGTGGTAAGCCTCTGTGTCCTCCCTTTTCCCATATACAGGTGCATTCTTTTGCCCCCTCTTTGCGTTTCTGACGGTGTGGCCCAACTCTTTGGGGGTTGGTGGACTTTTCCTGTTCCCTTTTTTTACGGCCCTCCCTGTCAACAAGATGATGGAGAAGCGTCGGTTTTTTTTTGGATTCGTATCGGGCTTTTTGCATTCCCTGTTCCCCGGACAGATTGAGCTCTCCTTTCTCACCAGAACTGCTTTCCCCGGGGCCCTCCCCCTTCTTTCTGTATTGAATGAAGTAATCCGGCCCCACCACACCTACTACGCCTCGCATTTTGTTCCTGCCCCGTCACTGCCGTTCCACGTGGGAAGAGCGTTATCCTTTCCCCCCCCCCCCATTTCCTCACTGCCCCCTCCCCCTTTTCAAAGATCACCCCCCTCTTTCTTTGAACACTTCGCACCCTCTCGAATATTTTGTTGCGGCCAACATATTGTCTTTTCCTCCGTTTCCTCTGCCGGCCAAAAAAGGAATTCCTGCAACCGCATGCTCCCCTTGGGCTCTCCTCTCTAAGTGTTCCAAACACATCTCATCTTTTTCCTTTTCCTCGGGCCGCACGTCTCCCTTTCTGTCTCGTGTCGAGTTAAGAACTTGTATCGTCCCCCCCCATTCCTTTCCCTCCCACTTTCGCTGAAGTCCGTAGCTCCACTTTTGTTCTTTCTTTGGTCCGTGCCTTTTTACGCCTGTGCTGACTTCCCTACAGTTCGTTCCTTTCGGAAGGAATTGATTAACGTTCCCCCGGTTCCAATCCTCTTTTTATTCATATGCGCTTCGTGCTCGGCTTAGGCCTACCCCCCCTCACATCGCGACTCGCTCTTCAGTCTGTCGGGGTTCCTCGCCTGAGTCCCTTGGTCCCCCCTTTCCGCCATCCAGGACCGAATGGATGTCTATCCCGCCTTCTTCGTTTCTTCTCGCCGCCTTTGCACTGCGCCTCTCTCGTTTTCTCCTCTATCTTCTATCGCCGAGCAAGTGGA
>Ga0179593_1494013_pt1 | contig 12671 bp, 16 predicted proteins | sample CZODoug2_1_08_16_FD_185931 | JGI IMG/M metagenome (GOLD analysis project Ga0179593, IMG submission 185931) | Vadose zone soil fungal communities from Angelo Coast Range Reserve, California, USA - CZODoug2_1_08_16fungal (PacBio error correction) | ecosystem: Environmental > Terrestrial > Soil >... | reverse complement strand
TTTAGCCTCCGCACCTCCTGACATCTTCTGGATAGATTTTAGCAATCCCCCATTCCGATGGGCAGACTTCCCTCCCTCCTTCGCTCAAGTAGGTAAATTTGCCCAGTTTTATTGTTCCGTAGAGCTGGTTTCCCTGATTGGATTTCCCCTGGATCTTCACCAGTCAGGCACTGTAGCACTTTGACTTCTTTGACCGTTACCCCCCGGGGTTGTTTGTTTCCTCCCCCCCTTGCATTTTGACCCAAAGCTGCTTTCCGTCCCCCCCCTTTTTTTTTCTCGTTACCCAAACAATCACGCATGTGTTCCAAATCAAAACTTCGTCGGCACCTCCCCCTTGGCCGTATTGAATTAGGGTGCCCGGCCCTCCTTGACTGGTAAGACCATGTCCCGTCCCAAACCCGGTCATCTCAGTCGGGAACCCCGTATGTTGTCGTCGTCTCTTTCTACCACACCTTTTCCCCTAATTCCTCGCACCTAAGCAGTTATCCCTCCCCCCCCCTCAAGGTATGTCAAACTTTAAGTCAACGTTGTCTGTGAAGCATGTGCTGATGAGAAGGTTTCGGAGGTTTTTACCTGTCGTGGGTTCGGCCGATTGCCTAATCTCGGTCCCTGAGGCCCTTCCTGACTGTTTTAGTCGACCCAGCTTCGAGCCGGTGGCCCATTTTTTTTCTAGATTACTTCTCGTCGGTTTGCTTTGACATCCTGTTTTAGAAACTTATATTTGCATACTTTTACGATCTCCATGTAACGCCTGGGATAGTCATTATCCTGCTCCGTTCGCCTTTTTGCTTTTATCTCTCTAGAGTTTTTTCCTCTCCTCCTTTTGGTGTGGTTTAGCCTCCCACCTACGCGAAGGCTCGGCTTTTACTCTTCTCCCGTTAGGTTCCCCGCATTCGCAGGCTTGCCGTGGCATTCACTTCTACAGTTTAAGTCAACCTACTTTGAAGTCCTCTTTCGAAACCTGTTCACCTTGTCGTCGACTTGATATCAAGCTTTTGTTAATTGGAATCTGACCTACTTAGCCAACATCTCCCCCCCCCGCCCCGACCTTTCAACCTCCCCTGGCCGCCCTTGCCCTCTCAGCCCCTACCCAACCCCACTTTGGGTCTGTTTTGGATTCTTAAAGTTTACCTACTTTTCTCTTGAACACAGACAGTTCGCGGTGAGACGGGACTTCGGGACACGGGTTTCCTGTCGACTGATACAACGCCGGGTTTCTGGCCACGCTCCCCTGACCGTTCTTTTTGAACGAGCCTTCTGTACAACAATCATCACCTGTTTCATTTCCTAAGGTCCCACTGCAACCAGGGGAAGTTTCCTCCGCCGGGGGATTCCCTGGATGGTGTTTTTTCCCTTTAATTTTGTTGCTCGCCTTTTGTTCCACCAACCCATTATGTTCCAACCCCAAATTTTCGTTTCTCACGCGAGTAACGGCTCCGTTCCTCAGTCATCCATGTTGAAACTCACCAGCCAGCACCCCACCCTCTCTACCATAACCCCTCCACGAGTTGCACACTTTACCATACGTGAGCCGACCCCCCTTGGTATTCGGTCCCTCCATACTCGAAAGTACTTTGATAGTGGTGGACTTCATTCGATAACCCTCCGGCCTTAGGCCCGGAATTGCGGTGTCCTCCCTGGCCAAACGTGCATGTTTCTGAACCACATCCCCCCGTTTTTTTACGGATTGGAGTCTTATTTCTTTCATGGGCCCTTCCTCGCCACCCTGGCCCCTGTCACCCTAATCGGGTCCTGTTCATAGACGCAGCGGAGTGCCCTTTCTGTCCGGTTGTTTGCTTTCCCTTCACCCTCAACCTTTTTGGACTATGTCTGTACTCCCAACTGAGAAAGAACCTTTAAGGATGTATACTTAACCGGCTCCGTCTCTTTTCCAAAGGTGTATCGGTTGTGGCAGCCCGTTACTTTTCCTCGAACCCCTTACGGGCTTGTTGCCATCCTGACACTTGAATGGCGCACGGTTTTACAACCCGTTTTCTTTTTTCTTTAGAAAAGAGATTTTACCCCCAAGAAATGTGCTCCGCAACTCGGGCCACGGTAATTTCTGAAATGTCGTCTTTCTTACCCCCCCCCGTTTGTTCGCACTTGGGTTCGTGAGTCTGGTTTATCAAGAGTCTTTCCTCAACCTATGGTTTCCCCCAGACAACTTGCCATCAAACACCGAGGTGATTATCCTGAGTTGATGCTGCACCCTCCTTCTGGTACCACTCCCCCCCAATCAGGTTTTGTGAGTTCTAATTTCTACGGGACCCCCTTCAAAAAAGGGTGGAACCGGTCCTATCCCGTTGAGACGAACGAGGGCTTTGTGCTGTTGAGCATTGTGAGGGTGCAGCTATTTATTTCGGCAAGCCTTCCGGCTTCCCTTCCCAGGGTGTTACCCATATCCAAAAGCTGAGACTTTTTCTTTCACAATCTTTTCAAGTGGTACTCTGCAAACAGTACCAAGCTGTCCCCATTAGAAGTCACTCCGGAACGTGGGTTCCCCCACCCCTTTGGACCCCCCGGTACCGGCACTCTTTCTTCTAATCTTTCGCAACGCTATGATTATTCCCCAAGGCTGTCGCTCAATTTTTGCTCCATACTTTTCCGTCCGTTCACTTTACCCTCTATCTCGCCAACCCCTGCGCGATGGGGCTTTCGGCTGCAGGCTCTTCCGGCGACCACTACTCCCCCTCCGCCTTTCCCTTTTGTTTTTGTTGCCGCAATTGGGGGGTTTCAGCACCGTATTTCGTTTTGTTGTACACAACCCCGATACCATCATTGATGCCAAGGGTCCATGAACTTTCCTTTTTTTTTCCGATTCCCCGACGTATGCTGTCCCCACCACGAAGGTGCTCTCCCTCTTCACTTCTTGACTACCTGCCATGGCGCCGCCTTCATCTGTATTAATCCCCCCCCGCGTGCGAAACGTTTCTTCACTGGAACTCGGGTCTTTCCCCGCGGTTCTACGGTCGTCTGGTGTTCGATTACAAAAATGATGGATGTTTGATGATATCCTTTTGTTTCTTGGGCCCCCCCCACCAGTTTTCTACCCAATTTTTTTTCCTAGTTTTCCCCACATGCCCCACTCTTCCCGACCCTCAATCCTTTCCAAGGCCTTCTTTCCTGCTTGGGTCGCCTTCTGTCTTTTTCTCGACTAAGCCTGTTTTACCGCCCTCTCTCTTTTGCCTTATCTCAATCCTTCCCCCGACAAACAGTATTCCCGCCTGCGAACCCCCTTTTGCCAGGAAGGTCGTGCCGCTAATGTGTGTGTTTTGGCTTGATCTCGCTCCAAATTATCTACTAAAAACAAAGGTTTGACGGCAAGTTACCCCCGCCGTTTGTTTCTTTGACGATTGTTCCTATTTCTCACTTTTCCCCCCTCTTCTTCCGGTTCCCTCATTAGAATGCTTTTTTTGAATTACCTCTTATTTTTGTCCCTGCTTTCCCCTCAACACATGGCCCTTTCCCCTCCCCCCCCCATGCCGGCCCTTCCACCAGTATTCTGCAGTCATGGATTTGTTTCGATCCCCCAAGGCCCACAGGCCCAAGAGATCTTTCCTTGGATGGGATTCTTCTCTACGCCCATGAATGTTCCTTTAGGGTATCCCCCCCCCCTACCCCCCTTTCGATGACCCCTTTTCCACCGCTCCCCCCCACAAACAGCGATTGCCCTCGAGTTTCACCTTTGCTGTCCGTTTTTGTTAGTCCCCCCCCACTTGTCTTTTTTTTTTCTTATTGTGTCCTACCGACAACTGACGGTTGGCAGGACCTATACCTTCCACTGTAAAGTTTACCAGTATCTTCTTTCCTCCTACCCCGTTGTGTTGTGTCTCCTCTCTATTTTCAGGGACATAGTCTATTTGACCCCCCCCCCCGTAATTGGCTTAGTAACAAAATCGACCCGCTACATCAAGGTTGTTGACCTCCACACCTTCTTCCCCCCATTCGCGAGTGAAGGGTAACCTCTCCCCCTTGTGTTTGTAAGGTTTTCAAGTTTCCTTCCATCTGTCTTGAAATAGTCACCCATCCGTCCACCTCCTTCGTTCCCCCGCCCCGCACATCCTTTCATTATTCTGTCCGGTCCCATGAAGCTCACACATAATTACTCGATATTTCTTGTGGAACTTCCTTCATGGTTGTTCTTTTGAAACCGTAGTTCGGTGCAGACGTACACCGTTCAAATCCATACCGGCCCCCCCCCCCATCTTCGAAGTTTGTATTGTCCCGATTTTTAATAGAATACTTTTCCCCCGGTTCTTGATCCGACCCGTGAAACTTGGTAAACGTGCATTTCCCACCGTTGTTGTCCATGTAACGTGATAGCTATCAAGCCCCCCTTTTTTCAAACACTTGATCGGCACTCACCTTCCAATGCAACCCCTTGGGTCGCCTTCCGTTATCCTTCGTTCTCCCGATTCTCATAACCAAAAAAAGATCGATTTTTTTTGCGTTTTTTTAATTGCTTCAGGAGCGAAAACTTTTATACAGCCGGCGAAACCCCATTCCCCCGTCTCGGACATCACAGGGCCATTTCGCGTAAATCGCTTCTCCTTTTGTCACCCCCCCGTTTCGTTTTTACCAAGACCTTTTTGTGTTTCCCCCGCACAACCATTATCCACCCAACATTGGTTTGTAATCGCCCCCGCAACGTCATTCTCTCCCGACGCCCGCCCCATACGATTTTAGGTACGTCTCTTTAAAAGGGCTCCACTAGACTTGTGTCTCACCTCTGACTTCGATTTCCCCCCCATTCGACTCCTTCCGGTCCCTTTCAAATGCTTTCATATCTCATGATTCCATGTGAGGCCTTTCCTTCCCCTCACACCGATTTCTAAGTGAGAAGTCCGAGTAAGTTTAATGACTACCTGGTTCCTTCCCTGGTCGTGGGACACGACCGACACCCCAGATTTTTTGGTCCGTCATTGGGAAGAGGTTTCCTGCTGAAAATCCACAAAACTTTGACACCATGAGAGGTTAGTTCTTTGTAGAAGCGATTAAGAGATCCCGTGAAAAAATAGAATCATCTTCTCTCGTTTAGCGTTTCTAGGGTCTGCCTCTTTAAAGCACCTCCTCGATTCCGTCCTCCCTTCTAGCCTTAAGTTGAAATACCCTTTTATTGCGCGGTGAAGGTTGTTTCCGTTTTTTAGATGCAGTCCCTTTGGACCGGGAAATTTTTTCCTGCCGGCAGGGGACAAAGCCCGTGCCTTTTTTCTTACGGATTGAGAGATGTGTACGTTGTTCCTATTGCCCTTAGATCGGCCAGGGATCACCCCGTTCAGATGCATGGGTTTACTTCCTCTTAACCTACCCCACGAAGTCCCCCGCCGAGACGTGGGAACCGTCCAGGAATTCGAGTATTACACCCGACAAGATCCTTCTCTTTTACAATAACATGAACAAATGACTCCAGACGAGTCCCTTTTTTTTTCCGCTTCGAACTTTGTCTGCCATCACTTGGATGGGGTCAGATAAAATTCCCCTCCAGTCCATGTTTCACTGTCCCCTGCAGTCCTTGCTGAAGAACCCCTCTTTGTAATTTTGTTGTTGATTTGAATTGTCTCTTGCCCCATCTTTCCGTCAATAAGACCTTTCTCCAAGACCACCGCCCTCCCCCGACAGGGCTCCCACCCTTGGTGTAGGGCTTTCAGGACGACATGTCGCACACTTGACCGTGGCCCCGCGCCCAACTGAGTTTATTTAAACTTCCGAAGAGGTTCTTTGGTAGTCTAACATCTGCTGCAGGCTAAATCCTGACCCGCTTAAAAAAGGGTAGCCATTAAAGGAAGGGAGGTTCAACCCCCCCAGTCTTTTCGGAGTCCCGACTTGTGACACCTTCATTCAAGCAGACCCCACACGCCTTTTTGCCGTGGACAAGAATCTGTTTGGTACGTATCCTTTCGTCCAGGTTTTGACCCTGTATTTGTACATTCTTTCACATTTTTGCCAACCCAGTCAAGTGTTTTTATGGATAATCCATGTCAACCCCGTCTAGGCACCCTAGGTTGACTGTCCCATACCCGTGAGGTACTTTACCCTCTTCGCTCTGACGCACATTCCTGTTACCTCCCCCCTCGACAATTTCCCACCTTCCCTTTTTGTTTATTCAGACCAAAAAACCCCGGCAAGTTTTCCCTTTTTCTGTAGCCAATTGTCCCCACTTCTTGCCCACGTCTTCTTCCTACATTCTTCCGCCCATACATCCCATTTACTTTAGATTCCGTGTCCGTTTCTCACCTTCCCGTTGCCCCCTTTTAATTATTTCACAGGTGAACTTCTTTGTTGTTATGGGATAGCTTTTTCTTTTTTTTTCTGGAATTTGTATTACCTGTTCTCTTCAATGAGAACCCGGTAGAAGGGATCTCTTCTCTATCCGCACCCCTCTTTTGTGGTTTTTTTTTTGCAAACCTTACAACCCCGTTGTTGTCAACCCCGTTTATCGATCCCCCCGTAATCTCTTTCCATCAAACACCCCCCAGACCCGGTCCTTAACCCCTTTCGTATGAAGCCCCCAATTTTTTCATCTTCCGTGTTCAAAACCCTAGCCTGTATTGGTTGGGCCTAAGGGATCGGACCCACCTTAAATCTTTCTCTGCACCCCTCGTTGTCGAATCCCCGACCCCGCCCACAACTTGTCCCCTACTTCCCTTCGCCCTGGTACCCTATTTTTTTCCATCGTCTTGGAAACTCCTTTTTCCGTGTGTGCTCGAGTGGTTGAGATACCTTGCTCGGGAGTGTTGGTCCATGTCTTGGCTCGAGGGTCATCCGTAGCTTTCCCCAAGTTCTACGTTCCTTAGTCGAGTCTCTCAAGGAGACGCAGGTTAAAAGTTGTTCGGCGATGAGAGTCCTGCTCTTCCCTTCGGGCGTTTTTCCACTACCTTAGCAAAGGAGGTAAGGCATCCCCTTGCCAAACTTCTCGTTCTTTTCCCCCTAACGTGCCTTGTAGAATTAGAATGGATTTTTTTCCCCGGTGATATCCTTCTCTTTTCCTCTTTTCCCCCCCTTTCTTTTTTTTTGTTTCTCTCTCTACCTCCCTTTTTTTCATGGCGCTTCTTTCCTGCCCTCCCCCCGTGGTCCTTCTATTTTCGACCAGTCTTCCCCGGCATCATTTTTTCCTATTTCCCCCCATTCCAAACCTCCTGAGCAGTAATCCTTACACCCCCCTTGTGCACCGGCTTTTCTCCTTCTCGACTACGACTCCTTCAGGGTCCCCGCACATCTTTCCCTCTCTTGCCCGACATTTACCACACATCCCGAGGAATTTCCGCCTCCCTCATCCCCCCACCCCAACGGTTTTCCTTTTTACGACTTTCTATTACCAGACCTCTTAGTCTCTAAGTTCCATTCTGTACCCCAGGTTTTGAGGGCCCGTTCCTTCGACAAAGACTGTTTAACAGATCGACCTTCAAGGGTATTTACGCCGCCCCATTCCTTCCCCCCAATAATTCCCCCCCTCTTTGATGTTCCCCGAATTTCTTTCAACCCTGATTTCCGAAGGTTTTTGGTTTTTCCACCCAGTGCTTTCTTGGGAAGTCCTCTCAGTTCGGTTTCTTTTACCCTTTTTGGAAAAATAACCTAGTTGGCTACACAACCCCCCAAATCTTTCGCGTGATCCCCCTCCTTCCCGCTACCCTTTTCCTCATTTAATCCCAGTCCCCCTACAACTGCCAGCACAAACCTATAGACCCGTCCCTTTCAAGACTTTTTTTGACCCCACCCCCTCGACTGAGCGACCCTTTCGTTTGTCTTACGGACTTCCCTAATCTCCATTTAATGGTGAGGAGTTCTGACGAATGACCCTATCACGTCTGATGGCCTGCTCTTTTATGTAACTCCCCCCCCTTGGCCACCCCATATTTTTTTCTTAAAACAACTTTTCTTAATCCCTGTCCCGGCCTTGTTCCCTTGATTTCGTCTTTTTTGTTCTAGCTCCTCTTGGTAATACGAGCCGGGATGGGAATAGAAGTAAGCGTCGGGGACTTCCCTACGGGTGTGGAAGATACATCACCATCTTCTGATTTTTTTTAATTCATTTCTTTCTCAATACCCCTTCGAACGTAACACCTTTCCTGTATTCTACCCCTACGCGATTGTGGCCAAAATAGAGGTTAGTCTCTTGAGTGTTCAGAACAGTCCTTTGCCTCCCTTGCCACCGCCTTCTTGGTGACATCCTTCCCCCAATTTTCCTTTTCCCCTCAATTGTTGGAAAACTAGGCTTCTTCACGCTCTTTCCTCCTACACCCGAACCCTCGCTTGCTTTCCCGTCACGGGCCCCGGTCATTTTCTCAAATGTCGTCTGTATTCACTACTGTCCCCGATTTCGCCCTGTCGAGTTTTCGTTTTCTTTCTCGCGTTTTGCTTTCCGCCACGATGGGCGAATCGTAATTTCCCAAAAACAGCCGGTCTCTCCGGAGTTCTTCGTCCACGCCCATTCTTCCCCTCCACACCTCCCTTTTCTGGAGGGTTTCCCGTTGATCTTTGACCAAAACAACCCCTTTGCTTTACGTCTCCCTTCCGGTCGGCCTTCACTTCGGAGTTTTTCTGCGCCTGGGGAGCTTACGGAGGGTTTTTATCCCCTAAGGCGTCCAGCCTTCTCGGCCCTCCCTTAATCTTTGGCTTTGTACGCTTTTTCAGAACAAATCGACTTTTGTTATATGGACGATCGTCCTTTTCCTAAGCTTTCCCCCCCCCCAAACGTACACCCCCCCTTAACCATTTCTATAAGGAAAGACTTCCCAGTTCAGGTTCCCCCTCATTAAAATTTACCTTCCCGATGATTTTTAGCTCTATCATCGCACCTGCGATGTATTTCCCATTTTGCTCTTCCTTTGCCTCCCCCTATATTTTTTATTTATCGTTACAACCCCCCTTCGTCCAGCATCTGACATTTCTCTCTCGCCACTCCGCTCTGCGATGTGGTGACCGCTTATATGCCTGCCTCTTCCTTCTGTGTCAAACAAGCCCATCTTCATTTCCAGTTTGGGCGTGCCCATTGCAAGCCCGGGTCTGTACGCCCCCCAAAGTCTGGTGCGTGTCCCACACAAGCTCCATCTTATGAAGGGCCACGTACTCTGCCTTCTTAGATATGCCCACGCCATGCTGCTGCGTCAATTACCTCCGAATGTCTCCATCTCGACTTTCCGCCGGCCCATGCTACCTTCCTTTTTCTTCTTTCTCCGAAAACCCGTTCTCTGGCACGTTCTTAGCCTTTCATGACCACCAACGGTTTGAGTGGAGCCGCGGGCAGAGTTTTCGGTGTCCCCCCTCTGACCCCCCCCCATGGTTTTACAAACCGTATGGCTTGGGCGATCATGTTCCTGTTTCTTTGGTAAACGTTCTTTACGTACCAACTCCATTTTTGCCATAGACTGCGACCCGCCGCCAGTTGCCATGCGACGGTTGTCTGGTTTCTCTCTGTTCCTTTCCGACACTTTACCGCTTTTTCCAGCCACCTACGCTTTTTTGTTTGCAATTTACTCTCAAGCTGGACCCTGCCACCAGCTTCCTCCTTTCAGGCGCACACAACGTGTTGAAATGGTTATGTCGTGCCTCTCATTTTTGTCCACGGGTGGCTTTCCGGCTCCCCCTACTATTCTCTTCTCCCACAACTTTTACTGAACGTCCAACCTCCCTTCCCCACCCCCCCCCCCCCCCCCCCCACCACCCCCCCCCCACCACCTTTTTTTGAGACATTCGGTAATTCCCTCCCATGGCCCACTTTCTTCGATTACCCGCCCTTAGACTCTACATTTGATTTGTGGCCTGATATCTCTGTTGCCCGTTGACTATGTCACTGTCATCCTGTTTTCACCCCCCTTTTTCACAACCTGGCGGAACACGTTAACAGATCTACTGCTCCCCTTTCTTTGTTCATTACAAGTCCAATTGACACGAAGGCATTCTTGGCGTGGGCGTGGCGAAATCTTTCCTTCTACTGATGGTCGCATATCACCTTACCAACCCGGTTCCGAGGCACAACTGCCCCCCCTGTAAACAACAATGGCGATGTCAACTTCAAGATTCAAGGGTCGCACGGGGGTGAGTCCTACAACCTTTTATGTAGCGTGGGGATTCGTTTGATTGTGTGGCTAACTCACAATGAACTTTGGGCCTGAATTATACCGATCAAATGTCCATGTTTCTAGTCTCTATCTTTTTCCTAATCCAAGTTGGGTGGGACTGAGAGCTTATTAGAAACTGTGACACTGGCGAGGTGAAAGGCACCGTACAAATACTTCGTCCGGGTGTGAGTGCAAAAAAGGAAGACTAACAAGAGACCCCCAGCAACAGGTGTTTTTGTCGCCCCCCCACCCCGGACCGCAAAAGGTGACCATTCGCTGACAGGTTCACCCCCGCATGTTGTTGGCACTGTGCAGGGTGTCATCGGACCAGTTTGTCTTTGGACATATCTCGAACCATCATGTACCATTCAGTTCGTCCAAGCCCACCTGCCCCCATTTAGCCTGCTAAGTTTCTTTTTTTCACCTTTCGCCCCCCCCACCCCCCGCCCCCCCCCCCCCCCCCCCCCCCCGCACCACTTCCTGCGATATTGCCCCTTTTCCTATCGCCATTTTATGGTGTTTTTTCTTTACAGTCTGCACCGGCTGCATTTATCCCCGACAACGCGACCCACGCGCCACAGCCATCAATGAGCTTCAGATCACCCTGCTCCTCGCCCCCCACTTTCCCGGCACTGTCTGAAGACTCGCTACCCCCGCCCCACCCCCCGCCAGAGAAACCCCCCCGTCCGGTAATCCCCCTTCCTTCCAAAGCCCTGTTGTGATCGAGCCCCCCTCTTTGACCCCCCTCCCCTTATCACGCCCCCCTTGGTTTTACAACAATTTGTTCCCCCTTCCCTACCCTTTTCCACTTTCCAAACTTTGTGTCTCCGCTTCTGTATCGGCTTCCTCTCATCTTTCTCCATTGCAAAACACACCCCCTCTTTGGTGTCCCGGATCGTGCAGGAACCGTCCCCGCGGAGCCATCTCACTTCTCATAGTTCAAGAAGTATTTTCGCTATTAACATCTCTTCCTGTGCACTCCCCCTTTCTTGACCAAGCCCATTGTTCCCCCCGCACACAGTAACCATCCCTAATTTTCCCCCCAATCCATCCTTGTTTTCCAGCACCCCTCCGACGCCCGTCTTCCCCAGCGGTTCCTCTACCACCCCAGATTTTTTACTTTCCCCTGTCGCCTTCTTAAAGTGCCCTTTTTGTTCTTATCCGTCTAGATGGTCGTCTCCCCTTTTGGGATTCCATTCTTCCCTCTTGGACCTTTCGTTTAAAGAACCGAAAGTCGTTAATAGACGAAGACTTTGTATGTAAGTTTCCTTGGCCTCAGTTGTTTTTTTTTTTTTTCTTTGTATTTTTTTTTTTCATTTCTTTGTTTTCCACGCCGTCCCCCTTTCTTTTGGGGCTCTGTTCCAGTCCCGTCTTTGATTTCCAAACTCCAAAAAACGTCCCTCCTGTCTTAGTTTTCGCGCAGCATCCTTGCAGCAGATCCGAGCTTTCCCCCCATCGCCTAATCCCTGTTTTCCCCCTCTGCTCATGTCCTATTTCTGAGTTGAAATAGATCATGAGACTCTGGGCCCCAAGCTACTCTTGGAAATATCATAGTTTTGCGGATTATTTTTCTTCATCACTTTCCCTTCCTTTTTTGTCAGGATGGACCCCCAACGCCCGTTCCTTTCCTTTGACCTGCCGATGATGGTCCCGATTTTTGATACGTTTGCATTCTCCTTTTTGACCTCGTCCAGTTTTTTCTTCACTCGAATTTTCCCCCTTTTTTTTTTCCGCTTGCACAGCCACCATGAATTCGGCTGATCGCTTGCCGACCATATTTCTGCCCCCTCCCCCTGCTCCACAGTTCACCCAACCCTCCGCAATTCAGGTATCCACTGCAGCCCAGTTGCCCTTCCCCCTTTGGGTGTCCCGGATCCACTTCACTCCCGCAATTCTGTGCCTTTTCTGACAGTAGTTGCGGTTTCAAGCCCCTTCCGGATAATCCTGTTTTTTTCTGGCACTTTTGATGTCGCCATAGTTTTCTTTAAGAAGAGTTAGCCCCCCCTTCACCACGCCCCGCGCCTTTGTCGACCACACCCTTCGGTGCCTCGGGAAAGACTATACATTCCCCTCAATTCCCCGTGGCCTTTGTTTCGTCCCCATCCCCTCGCTTTTTGTAGTTTCTGAACTAGCTTTTTTCCAAGCCTCCCCTTTCCCCCCCCCCCCACCCCTGGTCCATTCAATGGCACGGCTGTCCCCCCATTCCGTCGATTCTTTAGTCCAGGACTGGATGCCCACTCCGATTAAACACATTCTTTTCCCCTACAGGAGTTTTTCTCATAAGTACGAAATTTTTTTTCTTCTGCGGTACACAGCCGATTCCCCTTCTCAAAATCCTATGGGTGATGTATACTTCTACCCCCCTTCTCCGTCATAACTTGTCTCTGCACATCCCGCTACTCCCGCATAAAGTCATTCCCCCGAAACCATTCTTTCCTCCCCTTCGTGGTTCATTTTCCCTCCCCTCTTTTGACCAGGTGTATTAGCAATCGTTCAATATAAGGATACGTTTATTATTCGTTCACAGAACTACCCTCTTACGCTTAGGAAGGCCTTGAATCTTTCCTATTCGCTCCCTGGTAAGGTTCCCATGTGTCTTTTTATGGCGAGCTG
>Ga0179593_1406630_pt1 | contig 12671 bp, 16 predicted proteins | sample CZODoug2_1_08_16_FD_185931 | JGI IMG/M metagenome (GOLD analysis project Ga0179593, IMG submission 185931) | Vadose zone soil fungal communities from Angelo Coast Range Reserve, California, USA - CZODoug2_1_08_16fungal (PacBio error correction) | ecosystem: Environmental > Terrestrial > Soil >... | reverse complement strand
CCTTGGGTAATACCACCCCTGCGTTGCAGCTCCTCTACCCCCTCCCCCCCCTGTCCTACAAGCAGCAACCCCGTCCAGTTTCGCAAGGCGAACACTTACCTTCCCATGCTTGTCTGCCACCCCTCCAACAATCAGCGGCGTGGCCTTATTTGTACCCCACTTTTTCTTAGGACCATGTTCGCCCCCCCCCCTGCTTTCTCTTGATAGTCATTGTCAGTTGCCAGAACTTCTGAGATTCCCAGACCCTTTTAGTTATTGCACGACCCCCCCAGTTGGAGAATGTAAAAGTTTGCTTTTTGTACCTTCCATCTTTTCTTCTTTTTTCTAAACATTGACTTTTCTGAGTGGGCACCTTTCCCCCGGCTTGCAAATTCATTGACACCTAGTGTGCAGGGTCCACAACCTGGCATTGCCCCTCCCCCCCCCACTGCCTCTCTTTTAACAAGCTCTTCCGTCATCCCCCCGTGCTGTTGCCCCCCCCCCCCCCCCCCCCCCCCCCCCTCCCCTACAGTCCCTATTCCCCCCTGTTTCGTAATGGGCCATGTCCTCGTTTCGCTTTCCCTTTTTTTTTTTTTTCTTTTTGTGTTTTTTTAGAATTGAACTGGAACGTGATTGGGTGACCCGTAGGCTCTTTACTTGGTTGACCTTACAAGGGTGAAAATACGTCCCAAATTCCCCTCCTTCCGCCCGTGTTTAAGTTTCCTGGCGTCTGTCCTTTTTCCGTTAAGAGGTAGAGACTTGAAGTCTTCTTGGCTCTTTGGTTCAGTAGGGGTGCGAGCACCCCCACCAGCGGGTCCCCCCCAGTATGGTTTTTTCGTATTTTTTTTTTTTTTTCTCTTGGTCTTGATGCATTTCCCCCCCCCCCCCCCCCCCCCCCCCCCCCTAACAACCTTACACAGACCACACGCCCACACCCACGCCCCACACTCCCCAAATCCCCTTCCCCCGCACCCCCCCCCCCCACCCCCCCTTTACCCCCCCCCCCCCCCCCCCCCCCCCCCCCCCCCCCCCCCCCCCCCCCCCCCCCCCCCCCCCCCCGCCCCTCCCCCCCCGGTACACCTTCCTGAAAGTTGAATTCGTTCCTCTCTTCCCCCCCCACCAAGGGGGAGTGGACTTTGTTTTTTTTCCCAATCTTTTGCTCCCTCCCTGAACATGATACCCCCCCCCCCCCCCCCCACCCCCCCGGTTTTGTAATTCATTCTTAAGGTTTTTACCCTCGTTCTGAAAAGGCTGTCCTCTCTTGACATCTTACCCCCAATCGTACGTCTTTCTGGACAGACCTACCCGACCCTAAGGTATTCCACTTTCCTGCCTACGGGTCAGACTTCAGGCCCAAGCCTGAAAGCTGTTTTAGTCAAATTTTTTTTTTTTCAGTAGGGTGGGAACGAAAAGTTTGTTTTTTTTTTGGTAAAGTCCCCCTTTGCATGGACACAACCCCCCCCCCCCCCCCCACCAACCATTTGTAATGGTCCCTCTTCCTGAACTCCCCCCCGCGGCAAGGTTCTTCAAAGATGAATCTTTTCTTTATTTCTTTTTTTTTTTTTTTTTTTTTTTCTCCCCCCTTTTTGAATAGGCTTTAAGAAAGGGTTGCACTTGTGTACCCCTGCACCCCCCTCGTCAAGGATCTTGAGTACTACCCCTTCCAGGCCTCCCCCCCGTTTCCCCCCCCCCGTAGCCGAGGCAATAAAGTTGAATTTTCCCCCCTCAGGATTTCCCCCCCCCCCCCTACGTTGGGTGCCTTTTCGAGGCGACCCCCCCCCGTGTCACCACCCCCCACCTCCCCCCCCCCCCACTTCACCAATTGGGATCGTGTCTTCCTTTCCCGTCTCTGCCCAGACCCCCCCCAGCAACCACCCCCCCACCCCCCCCCCCCTTTTTTTTGGTATGAGGGCAGTCTTCCAATTTTTTGTTTGGTGAGCGCTTCGCAAACCCAGGTTGTTTTCTTTGTCCCCTTTTTTCCCTAGTCTTTTCGGCGACCGTTAGCTTTACAAGGGTTCTACCCGTTTTGCCCCCCTTGGAGGGGGACTTTCCCCCACCTCCCCCCCCCCCCTCCCAGCACCTCTTTCCAACTTCCTGAGTTTGGATCAACCGAGGCCCCATGATGGATTACCCTTTTGTTGTTTCACCCCCGTCCTCCGGGTAACGACCCACACAGGAATTTGTGCCCGTTTCGCTAAGGACGAGCTCCTGTGCCCCCGGGGTACGCTGTGGTGGATTTGTGCGTGGCACCCAACCCCACACCGCCCCCCCCCCTCGCCCCCCCCCCCCCCCCCCCCCCCCCCCCCCACCCCCTGTTACACAACACCCCCCCCCCCCACCCCCCACCCCCCCCCCCCCACCCCCACCCACCCACCCGCTCTCTCTTTTTGAGGGTGCTAATCCCCCCCAAGGGGTTTCCAAAGCCCCCGCCCCGTGTCCTTTAACGTGGTTAACGTGTTGCTGTACCCCCCTGTCCTTTGTCTTTCACAGTGGCCCGACATTTTTTACTACTTTCCATTTCGTAGCTCTTTTGTCGCCAAAGTCCAATGGACAGTGTTTGAGGCCGGTATTTTACCAGCTTGTTTCGTTGGTAGCCCCCCCCCCCCCCGGGACACATGGACCCTCCCCCCCACCCCACCCGACATTGGGGGAAAGTTGGACAGCAAATTTTCGTTTTCAATTTTTTGTTATGGCCCCAGTTTCACCTTCGGGGAGCGTGGTGTGAGGACATTATAAACTTCCCCCCCCCCCCCCAGCCCCGTGCGGTTGGTTTGCTGTCGCAGATGTGTCGAAACCACTTCCCCTGGTCGCAGATGTTTCGGAGGTGAACTGCATCCATGGGTTCACATCCACAGTTGCTCAGGTCCTCCTCTTGTCCCGTGTTTACCCCTTTTCCCCCCACATGTCCCCCAGTTGAGGGTGACACCCTCCCCCCCCATGTGTTGTTTTGCTTTAGGCCGCGTTTATCTCCTCGGTCAGCCTTCTTTTTTCTGGTCCACCTCCCATTATCGCGCCCCCTAGTTGTTTGGGCCGTGAAGTGTCGCCTCGATTAATTTGTTTCAGTCCGCCTCTGTTGATGATGTCGTCTCTGAGTTTGCAGCACCCGAACCCACTTGGCTCTTTTTCCCGCCCCCGTTTATTTGGTTTTTTTGCGCAGGGGGAAAGTGGGCCCCCCCCGTGGCCTAGCCTTCGGTCGACATGGTTGCAGAACAGCACTTTGGCCGGTTGTCTTGAGCTCCTTGTATTTGAATTCTCCTCATTGCCAGGAGTTATGTTTTTAACCACTTGGCGGCCCCTCGCTTAATAGCTCTCTTTTAGGTCCCCCCCGGTTCGTACTTGGTAGATGATTGCCCCCACCCCCCCCCCCCTTTTTGTCTACCCCGGCGGTGATTTCACAAAAAAAGTTTCCCGTCTCCACGTCCCTTCCGCAGCAAGAATCCCCTTAACGGGACTTCCTTGCTCCATTTTCCTTTTTTTACTAACCTTCCCCCCCCCCCAGAACACATATCCTTGATTCGATTGGTCGCGGTCCGGAAACCTTTTTCGCCATTTGAAAGCCCCACTCTGGTATTTCCTGACTTTTGTCACGTTTTTTTTTTAAGTTCCTGGGTGGAGGTATAGGTAATGCGACCCCCCCCTTTGATGAAACTTCCAAGTTTTTTCCCTCCCCCCCCCCCCCCCCTCCCTGGGGCCGAATGTTAAATTAGTTTGAACCGGTCCCCCCCCCCCCCCCTTCTTTTTTTGTTTTGTGTGTGGGATTTTTTCCCGGTCTTTCTGCAGGCCTGCATTTCTGTCTGCCCCCAGTTTTTTTTTTTTCCTTTCCCCCCCCCCCCCCTGGAGCGCTTTTTTCTTTTTTGCCCCGTAGTTTTCTTCCAACGTCCGCCCACCTTTTCTTGCGCCAGGCCCCCTTCACGACGCACATTGGTGCTGTTTTACGCGCCAAGTGCATCTTTGGCCGTTGCACAAGGTTGGCTTCCCCGTCTGGGACTATACCCCCCATCCTTCCTTCCTCCCAAAACTTGGGCCCCCACCGGGCCTTTGTTTAACTCGCCTTGGTGGCAAGGCCGGCCCCCATTTTTCTCACTTTTTTCTTTTTTTGGAGTCCCCCCGACGATCCTCTCGACAGAGAATCCTGTGTTGTTTTTGGCTTTTGTGTAGTTTTGATCCGTTAGGTTCCCCGCCTTTGCCCCAGTTAGCAGCCTTTTAGCTTTGTCCCCCGCTTTTTTACATTTGGTTTTCGTCACCCCAACAAGTGCCTTGGGTTGCCGGGGTTTTTTCTTGTGTCCTATTTATTTAACCCCCCCTAGGCCCCCCCCGTCCGATTTTTTTTTCCCCCCCCCCCGTCCCTTTTTTAGTCATTGCATTTCCCCCATACCATACAACCTCCGTTCAGCGGATGAGAATTTGTTTTACCTGCCTCCTCGTGTGTGATGTGTATCTATTTTGCCAGACCCCGGGAGGTCCCCCCACTCCCTTGCCCGCTATGATGATGCACGCCCTAACGTTTTTGTTTATACTCCTCTCTTTTCGCCGTTTCACCAGTGACATTCCCTCCCCCCCTTTTTACCCTGCGGTAGCAGGTACCCCCCCTTGTTGACTGTATTATTAGGGTCTTTTCTTTTTGTTTTGTTTCTCTCCTTTTTGATACAGTCCCCTCCCCCAACCCCTAAAAATACGCTTGTACAAATTCACTTTTCCCCCTCGGCCGTCAATTGGGCCACCAGGTTCCTGCCCTGACCCTCCCCCCAAGCCCCAGTGATCACCGTCCCCCCCCCAAGTTGGTGTCGGATTTTCGTTCGGTTCTAGAAAATTTTACTTCCCTCCCCTTCCGTAGTTTGTTTCCCGGTTTTATTGTTTCATTGCGGCCTTCTTGAACTCTTCCTTGTGTTTGCGACTTTCAAACCCAGGTCCCCCGGATCCAGTTCCCGGGAACCCCTTTAGTTTACCGTCTATTACGAGAGCAGATGTTATTGGCATTCTTTCCTCCAAAGGGTTTTTACCACACCAAACTTTTTGATGGGAACATTGTTTGACTATTCTTCTTTCTCTTTTACCCTCTTCTGTCGCACAAAGTTTAACTACGTTTTTGACCATTGGAGAAAACCGCCTTTGTCAAATGCCCAGCGGATTTCTCTTCTCTGACCAAATGAATTGTGTACACCCAAACCCCCCACAGCGGGTTTCTCATTTCTTCTGGTTTTTAGTTTTTGTTTATGATATCTCGGCCCTCAACTCCCTCACGAGGAACTACTTGGAATATAAGTCTTGTCACCCCAGACCCCCCAAGAAGCTTTATCGAGTTTGTTCGCCCGTTACGGCCCCCTAAGGGCCAAAATCTCCACCCTGCGGCGGGAGTGATCTTGCCGGCTTTTGGTTCCACCCCCTTCGCTTTTTTATTTTCTTTAGCCCCCCGGATTTCTCAGTTCTCTCAGATTCTGCGGATCCCCCCCCTCCCCCCGTCCCCTCCCCCCCCCCGGAAGAGTGATTGATGTTTCCCGACACCTTCACTGTGTGGTTCGTATGTGTCGCACAGCCAGCACTTCTTCCCCCCCCCTTATGTAGCCCGAGAACCTTTCTCTGATTCGTTTTTTTTTATCACTTCTTCCTCCCATGGTCCCTTCGCCCTTGTATTCGTCCTAACACAAAAGCACTTTTTTTCGGGTTTGGCGGCGCTTGGATCAAAAGTTTCATAACCCTTCCTCCCCAGATGTTTCCTCTGTCCCCCATCGCTTGTTTTCAGGGCACTAGGTTAGGACCCCTTTTTTTGGAAATTTTTTTCGTTGCTTTTTCCAGCCGCCCCGACGCACCAAAGGCACCTGTCCACCCCAGCTTGGAAGGTACCTGCGACACCCCTTTGTTTTAACCAGTTCTCAGTGCTTTAGCCCCCTATTCTGTGCATGATGGAATTTCCTTTTCACTGGCGCCCGAAAGTACACCCCCCCCCCCATTTTCCAATTTTGCGCCCCACCCCCCCCCCACTTTCTTCAAATGGAACCCAAACACTTTTCTTTTGGGTGAGGGTTCGTTCTGACCGCCGTGGTGATGGAGCCCCTTCCTGATCCATCCCTCCAAACCCCCCCCCCCTAACCCCACCTCTGACCCGACAGAGATTCGCCTTTCTCTTTTCTCCTGTGCACTTGTGTTTGCTGGCCTGTTGGAAGTGTCAATTCTCCGGCTCGCCCCTTTAGGAACCAAAGTCTTTCCCCCCCTTATGTGTACCCGGTTTTTTTGCGGTTAGTTCTCCCGTTCTTTGATCTCCCATTTCTTTTTCGAACACCCCTTGGTGCAAAGTCTTTTACGGTTGCCGGCGATCTTTTTTGTTTTCGGCATACCCCCCTTTTTCCCGTACGATTGCCCTCCCCTCCTTGCCCAAAGCCCCCCCTCATCTTTCCTTGGACCCCGTTTGGTCCTGTGGGGTGATTTAAAACGGCGTTTCTTTTCCCCCGTTTTCCTGTGGTAAGTGTTTCCCGCTTCCGGCCACTCCATGGGTTTTGAGATCCGTACCCAACCTCTTCTCAGTCTGGCTTTTCTATTTTCCCAGGGATGGTCTTTGGTGAGGGAAGCCCCCCAAGGTTCAGGATCTTTTTTTTTCAACCCCTCCGTTACACTTCTTCCGGAAAGATGCCACGTAGAAGTGGATCTCTTCTGGCGTGGTCTGGGCTTCTTCTCGTTTCTTGGGTTAAGGCCCCCAAGGCCCACCCCCTTCTGGTTGCGTTTTTTTTTTAGCCAAACCTTGAAAACACTCTTTTTTCTTGGAAGTTACTGGCTTTTTTTGAAAACAGTGGTCTTTCCCCCCTTCCGGTTTGGCCAACCCCTTTCATAGTGTTCAGTGCCCCCGGAGTTTCCACAAGCCCCCGTCTGAGGGCTGAACTTATACCTTTGCATTAGATCCCTTCATCTCACACATAAGTTTTTTACTCTTTTTGTTTGCTTTCCCACTCTTCTGGACCTTGTTTTTCCCCCTCCAAGACATGACCCTTCTTAAAACCCCCTTTGGGTTCCCCCCAGGAATGGGGGTCTTTTATGTATCCCCACCGATTCTTTCCCCCCCAAAAGAAGATAGTGCTTTTTTCTTGGTTCCTTCTTTGTGCAAATCTTTCTAGGTAAATAAGTTTAAGGGCCAAGGTTCCCCATGAATTTTCGTTGGTTCTTTCCCCCTTTAATGGGTTTTAGGTTTTGGTCCCCCCATAGACTCTATAGGCCGCAGGTTCCCGGACGAACCCCCCCCCAACGGGGATTAGGTTCAGGCTCTTACTCTTCCCTACGAGTTGCTTTTTGTTCCGCCCCCCGGGACCCTGATGAAGTTCCTCCCGGGGTTTTTGCAGGATTTTCAACGCTTGGACCAAATTTTTCCCCCCCCCAATATGGTTATATGGTACCGTTACTTTTTTTTAGAACCCTTGACCTAGATCTTTTGGTTCCGTTCAAGACTCTTGCCTGGACCAGTCCCAGGTGCCCCCTTGCCTTTTCCTCAAAGGTCGTCTTTTTTTGAGATTAAGTTTCCCAGTTCCCTGGTTTTTCCTCCCTTTTGATTATGGTTCTTGTGACAGGATATGGGCCGTTTGTCCCACGGTTTTTCACCCTCCTCTGGGGAAGGTGTCTTTTCTAGTCACCCGATAAAGAAGTTCAATTCCCCCCCCCCAGCTGTTCCTTTGCTGTTTTCCTTTGGGTTCGTTGTGTTGTTTCCTTCCCGATAAGGCAGTCTCCCCTCTTCCCTCCTTTTGTTTTGTCTTTTCTACGATTTCGAGTACCCCCTTCGTCTCATGGGCTCACCGCCCTTGGACCACTTCTTTTTGTGCCCTTGCTGGGATTTGGGCTTGATGGTGGGACTTTTTTCCAGTATTCCCCCCTTTCCCGTCTTGGACACCCCTTTTTTCTTTTTTGTTACAAGTTTCTTTTGTGGCGGAGTATTTTGGGCCCTTTTTTTCTGTTGCGGTTGGGTCTTTTACCACACAATTCCCTTTCTTTTCTCCCCCAGCCCCCGCCTCTCACTTCCGTTGTTGTTTTTCGGAGATAATTGTTTTTACAATCCCGCGCAAGGTCCCTCTACAGTTTTTGCCGACCAACTGGACCAGCCCCGTCTTCCCTGGTTTCCCCCTCTCCTGAACAGAAAACGTTCGCGGTTCAAATTGACAGTCCCACCATTTTCCCCGCTTGCTGATTTTTTTTCCCTTTTTGTTGTGATCCCTTGCCAGCTTTCCCTCTTTTTTTGTCCCTGTGAAACTCCACTAGGCGACCCCTTCCAGCTTAATCTTTTTGAGCCAAGCTACCTTCCCCCCCCTCCTAATGGGAGCTGTTGGGCCACTCGGCTACTTTCTTTGACTCAAAATTGCACCGTGGTTATGTGAGTTTTCCCTGTTTCCGGCAGTGCCCTTTCAGATGTCCGGTTCCAGTGCCCGCTTTTTGTGATTCGGTTTTTTTGACGTGTCCCCCTTTTCTTCCCCTACTTGAGAAATTAACGTCTTCCTCTGTTTTGCCAGGTAGAGCACTTCCGAGTCTTCTCTTCCCTGGGTTTCCTAAATGGTACCCGCTTCATGTTTAGGAGCTTTATGACCAAAGGTTTTCGGGCCCCCCCACCTTCAGACCCAAAATGTCCGGTTTTTTTCTTTTCCGGTTGGCTTTCCCTGATGATAAATTAATAGTAGTTTTGACGACTTCCCTTATTTTGGGCGGTGTTTCCGTCCCCGGGGCCTGGCCGCAAGATCCTCCCCGGGTAACGAACCCATGCGGAATGCCTCCATGTGACCAACCTTCACGGACGTGCTTGACTCATCTTCCCCTTTTTTTTTTTGCTTCACATACGTTTTTTTCCCCCACCCTTTGTTTTGAAACCCGACTGTGGTAATCTTTTGGTCGGGCGTCCTTGACCTTTTCTAACAACTGTTTCATTTAGCATTGTGTTCCTTTCTGTCCTATTTCCTGATGGTCGGGACTGTCTCTCCTTTTCGTTCAGTTTTCCACGGAAGCCGAAGCGTGGCCCCAGTTTTTTTTTCTTTGAGGAAAGGCATGAATCTGTTTTTTTGGCTCCCCAGCCCGTTCTGGGTGGGCTTGCAAAGGGTTGATGGTCCGTTTGGCCCCTTTCCAGTTTTTGGACCCTTGCCCAAAACCCCCACCGCGTTTTGTTTCTTTGGATGACCATGTTGACAGACTTCCGTTCCCCTTTTTTGTCCGCTCTTTCCCCCCCCCCCCCTTCGTCACTTTACATGCTCTTGTGACCTCTTATGTGCCTTCAAATCTTCCCTGCATTGTTCAGGAACCCCCCCTTTCAGCCTTTTCCCCTCATCTGGTCACCAACTCTTTTGCCTTTTTCTGGATTGATTCAAACCCTGGCAGGCTTTCGCCCGTCGTTCCACTCCAGGCCCCCCCCCCGTTTTCTTTTTTGCTAAGGCTTTTTTTTCTTTTTCATTCGCACCTTTTTCCCCCTGTCTCGTGAATTGACGGGTTCCTCTTTATCTCGTCCGCGTTTTTTTGGGGTTAGCGTATCTCTTCCCCTTAACCGTTAAAAGCCGGTGCCCGTTTTTCTACAATGTGGTCGCGTTGCATCCCCCCGCCGCGCACCCTTCCCCTTTGCCCGTCTTGGAGTTTTTTTTTTTTTAGGGAATGGGGCTTCCCCGTGGCCCCCACAACTCCGTTTTGCCTCACCAGTGAAAGTTTTGCCATTCTAATGGCCGAGCTTGTATTTTAAGATTGGGTTTCTGTGTTTCATGGGAGCTCGTGTCTAGGTTACATAAAAACAAGTCTTTAGCGCCGGCATCCGTGCCTTGGGTCACTTTTTTTCTTGATGCAGTTTTATTTGCACCCTTTCCCCCCCCAATGATTAAATCGTGCCCCGTTTTTTTTATTTTTTGGTTAAAGCTCCAACGGACCGGTTTCAGAATTGGAGTCCCACTTTGTTGCCCCCCCGGTGTTAGTATGCGGTTTCACCCCTGTAACCCCCCCACCCAGCATTTTAAAAGTTTTTGCCCTTTTCCTTCCCCTTTCCGCCCCTATTTTGGCAATTTAGTAGGTCAGGACTCTTCGGGATTTTTCCATCCCTCTCCCCCGGTTCCCGGTTTTTTTGTTTTGGTGTAGCCTCCGCCGTCGACACCCACTGGCCTTGTTGTAGTTTTTGCAGTCCCGTATGCCGAGTGAATGATCACTTTTTTAGTGCCCGATTCTTTTGGTTTAAAGTGGTTCCACCCCCTTTACCTGGTTGAAAGTGAACAAAACCTCGGCGGTTACTCTGTGGCACTTTTGAATTTTTCATCCCCCGGCCCCAAGTTTTTTTTTGCAAGTAATCCTATTACCCCCCTTTTTTCCGGTGCAAACTCCTTTTCCCGTCGCTCCCCCAGTCAAGATCAGGAAGTGCCTCCTTGCCCCTCGTCATCTTGGTTTTCTCAGTCATTTTGTTCCGGGATGTTTCCCCCTATGCTTTCCTTTTCCGCGATGGCATTGCCCCTTCTGAACCTTCTTTTTTTCACGTTAGGGCTTCGTTCCTTTCACGACACCCGGCGTTTGGCTCTCCCCCCCCTTTATGGTTCCCCTTGAGCCCCCTTCTTGAGTGTCACCCTGTGGCGACTCTCTGTTTTGATGGTCCCTCTCGCAACCTGTGAAACTGTCCGTTTTTTGTCCCTTTCGTTTCCCTCGATACCTCGAGATTTCGTTAAGTGCCGTCGAAGGTTTCTCGTTTTTTTTTGATGGTGACAATTGATCCCTCCGTTTTTTCTCATTTAAGCACCGTAACTTTTTGACCTTGTTTTACATTCATCCTTCCCCAGATTAGTAAGTTGCTTTTTGCCGGATTGTACCTTCCCGCAGTTTATATCATTTCTGTTTCTCGTCTGCCCCCTTCTTCGTGTTCCCAAATGGTTTCCAGAGGACCCCTCGGGTGTTCTTTCCACGGGGTACTTGTTCCCTTCTGTTGGGCGCGGTATTCCAGGCCCTGTTTTTCCCAACAAATTTCTTCTTCAAACGGGTTTTTCATTTTGGCCTCCCCCCTTTTAGTTGGAACTGCGACTTCTTTTGTATGAGTCCCCCCCAACCGGCCTTCCCTTGTGCTTAATGTCCCTTGTGACAAGGATGTTCAGTCTTTTTTTACGTCCTTCACTAGCACAGCGGTTTGGCCAGGCCTACTTAGACGCGTTTTTGGTCTGCGCATTTTTCCTTTCATGGTTTTTACGATAGATTTTTTTGTGCCCTCCCCCATCTCTTTTTTTCCCGAACTCCCCCGTCAAACATCTTTGTTTAACGCGTTTGTGCCGCGTTTCCCGTTTCAGTGCTGCTGACGTTTTTTTATTTCTCCCCCTAAGTGATGCTTCCTATTTCTTCTTTTTTTTTTTTTGTTTCGTCGCATCCCTGTTTTGGCGAGGTGGCAACGGCCCGAAGCAAGTATCCCCCTGCCGCGTGAACAGACGTTTACCACCCTGTGCCGGTGTTTGGCCTGTTTTGGCGGCCGAACTTCTGGAACGTAACCAATTTGGAAGCCACCGAGGTCCCCCCTCTTTTTTTATTTTTTTTTGTACTTTTTTTTTAATCTCCCAAGTTGGGCGGTCCCTGTCCCCCCCCCCCATAACCCGTCCCCTACGTCCCATGTTCTTTTTTGGCTGCGCGGTTCCGCTTTATCCTCGTTTTTTTTTAAAGCGCGGTTTTTCTGTTGTTCCAGTTTCCCCCATTTTTACCGTTTTAGCCGTCGGGTCTGCCTGCGCCAGAGCCCTGTTGCCCCCCTTCACCCCCGTTTTCCACTCCCACCGTACTTCTGGGCAGCAACCCCCCCGCGGGAAGTGCTCTGTGTTTTTTTTTGTGGTGTACCCCCCCCTCCCCCTCCCCCACACCCCCCCCCTAAAGCTAAAGGGGGACGTTACCAACGGCTTCATTGCATCCCCCTTTTGCTTTCCCTGTGTGCCCCCCCCCCCCCCCTTTTTCCCTTCCTTTTTTTTCCCTTGGGGGCGTACGCCCAATTTGAGTTTTGTTTTTGCAGGTTAAGTCTTTTTTTTCCAAGGCCTGGCCATCTTCACCCCATTCCGTCGGTTTAGTCGTTCTTTTTTTCTTCCTTTCCCCTTCCTGAACAGTTTCTGATTGGCCCCTGCCTGTTTTCCTCTCAATTTTTCCTAATCTTTCCCTCACCAACTCATCAGGTGGCATCCTGGATGCATGAGTTTTACTTTTCTTGTTCCGTCCAAGTTCCCCCCCCCCTCAAAGTGATGAAACCCTGTTGCGACAATTTTCTCCGTTCCAAAAGGATGCGCTTCCCCCCCCCCCGTTTCCCCCTTCATTTTGATCCCTTTCGACCCCAGAAGGGGTTTTTTCCCCGCGTGATATGACGATTTTCCCATTTCCACCGTGGCTGAGCCTTTTCGGATTTTGCTTTTTTTTCTTTTTCCGATACCCCCCCTTTAGAACAGCCGTTGAGCAGTGATTCCGTGACCCCACCCGTTTGATTATCTGAGTTGAGAACCCATTTCCCTGTTTATGCATTTTAGTGAGATTTTTTCCATTTATGGAAGGTTGTTTGGTGACCCCCAGCTTCAGTCTTTTGTTTTGCAGGTACCCGGTCCCAGATTTTGCCTATCACCCCTCCTTTTGACATCACATACTTTCTTAGGGGGTTCTTCTTGTTTTTACACCCTTCCCCACCCACGGTCTTTGTTGTAAAGGAAGATTTTATTTGATAGGCCGTTCGATCCACTGTGCCATGTTCTCTCGACTTCCGTTTT
>Ga0179593_1276569_pt1 | contig 12671 bp, 12 predicted proteins | sample CZODoug2_1_08_16_FD_185931 | JGI IMG/M metagenome (GOLD analysis project Ga0179593, IMG submission 185931) | Vadose zone soil fungal communities from Angelo Coast Range Reserve, California, USA - CZODoug2_1_08_16fungal (PacBio error correction) | ecosystem: Environmental > Terrestrial > Soil >... | reverse complement strand
GGCCAGTTGCCGGGGGTTTCTTCGCTCGTCTCTTGAGCTCGACCAGGGGACGACGGTCCGAGTAGATAGATTCCCCTTTTTGATGGGCGCGCTTGCTAGCGGTGATTCACCCAGCACTACCCTCCCTTTCTTACCCCCCGAGAACCATTAAAACGTGCAGGCCTGTTTCCCTGCGGTTTGCTCGACCTAAGGACCTCCTCATTGTCCCCATGTCCTGAACCCCCCCCCCCCCCCCAGCTCTCTACAACCTGGAGCGCGCTTGCCCCCGGTCGGCAACGCCATCGTGGGCTGCGGCGTTCTCCTTCTGCTCTCGTTTAGAGTTCCGATGAAGATAGTCTTACTAACGTGTGTTTCCTGTTTTACCACGATCCGATGTATTTAGACCGACGCGGCTGATGCTTGAGCGGAGAGGGCTTTTTCTTCGGAACAGTTTCGTTCTTTTCTCCCAAGGAGGGATAAAACTACAGTCGAATGCTCGCAGCTCTGTACATCTGATTTTTGGTTTCCTGGCCGCTATCTGGGGGTCTATGGAGCTGCTCCATTGACCGGTCGGAGAGGTTTGTTCCAAAGGCGCTTTTCTTTTCTTCCTTTGCTGTCTTCCTGTTTCTTTCCTAAGGTGACTCCCTCATCGGCCAGGCCTGCGTTTATGTTCGAAACCGGCAACTTCTTTTCGTCGCGATTGCTGAAACGGCGGAGAGAGCCCTCGCCTACCGCTGGGCTTTAACAGGTGGCGTGTTTATTTTTTTTTTTCTAATTCCTTCAGCTCTGGGCGTGTAATAGAGGAGACCTCCTTTCATTGGTCCTTCTTCGGCTATCTTAAACCTTCGACCAAGGTTTCCCCTCGTCTGTCCCCCCTACGGAGGCGCTACTTGTGCCCCCGTGCGGGCTGTTTTTGAAGCCTAATCCCTACGCGCGCGAGATTTTATCCCTAACCCTTCGCAACGGTCCGCGAATTTTCCTACAGATACGACGACATTAGTTCCCATTTCTTCCCACCACGCTCCCCCGACTGGACCCCGGGTTTTCCTTGCGCGTATCTGCATTAAGGAAGAAATGATGTGCTTGAGGTGCTGCGTCCATCGTGACCGATCCACCTTCACTCCCTTTTGAGGGGTTGGTGGGGCTCGGAAGATTTTGGGCGGACAGCTTTAATTAGGAGTTCACCCCCCTTCTGTATCAAGCGCCTCCTCCTTCGGCTTTTGTCGGGCTGTCCTGAGGGTCGCTGGTTTTTTTTCCCACGAGAGGATTCTGCATTGCGCGTCGCATTTTTCTATATGTTGTCTCCCGTTCCAGGAATTTTCCCCACCTCCTTGCGGGCTTGTGACGGGTCCCCCATTGCTCTTGTTTTCCCCCTGATCCACGGGTCGAAAGTTCCGTACCTGAAGCTTGCGGAACTTCCCAAGGAAGTGGAATTTTCCTTTTTAGCTCCTCCTCGGCTTAGTAATAATTTCTACATATCCATCGTTAGGGTGGCGTGTCCTTTCCTGGGGTTTCCGCGCTCTGACGAAGTGGCGCTAGATGGCAAGGTCGAGATCAGCCGGAGTTGGGTTCCAGCAGTTCCCTGTTTCTCCATCCCCCGATCTAAGGTAAGGACCGGATTATGGGGTTGCCCTTAAGTGCTCTCGTTGGAACAAAGCGCTGATTTGTGGGCGTCGCCGCATTGACTTGGGGACGACCTTATCTCTCCTCCTCTTTGTTTTGTTTCGGATCAGGCGGCATTCCTCGGACGTTCCGGCCCCGTCCTTCCCCCGTTGTGGGTTGTACACGAGCACAAGTTTTTTGCGCGCCAAAACCCAGAAAGCGTCCTTGTCTTGTATCGGCTTGGTCCTATGTTTTCCGCTGTCCTGCTACTCTCAGATGACTGCCTGGCTTTCTGCCGGGCCTCCTCCGAAGAGCGCCTGGAATCGTCCCAGGCTTGTCAACCGTTTGCAGGCTGGTTTTTCCTTCTCCCTGTGCCCACCGGGTGAGATTTGATAGAGTTACCTTTCATGTTTTGTTCCACAGCTATGTCTTACCTCGAACCTACTTTCCAGGGCCGCGCTTGCTTCTGACGAGACCTTCCTGCTCAGGGTCCTTCATATTCGGCCGCCTGCGGCGCGCTTCCTTGTCCTCCCCAAGCGCCCCTTTACGTCCCGGGTGATACAATTATGCCCCCAATGCATCGCAAGCAGCACACATGGGCGGCGACTTTCTCCTCCTCTGGGTCCTCTCCCCTGACTCGACGAAAGTTCAGTGACTTCTCGCTGACGTCGTTTTCCTCCGTGGCCACTTCCGTTTCTCTCCCCAGCGTCCTTGGCCAGCTCCCCGCTTCTAGTGAACCACAAACTAAGGTAGGCGCGACGGCACTTTCTCCCCCGTTCACCAGAAAAACACCCCCCCTCCCCTCGGCTGGAACTTCTCCGACCCTATTCCCCGAACTTCATCCCACGCGTTGTTGGTGAGCGGACCTATGGCGCGCTATTTTCTATCGCTTTGATCTGGTAGGGGAAGAGTCGCTTTTGGCTGGTTTTTTTGTGGTCCTGCGTGCTCGGTTAGTGCTTTACCCGTGTAGGCGCCACCAGCCCCACTTGGCCTGATGGAACGAGAGATTGTCGGGACTCCGCTTCTTGTTCCTAGGCCGATTGATGTAAAGGTTCCCTTGCTCCGCCCCAAGCCTCCCCTTGATTCACCCGCTCTCCCTTCGACGCTAGTAGGCCGTGTTACACCAGTCACTCCGTTTGGTCGCAGGCCCTCGCCCTCTCTCCCCCCCCCCTCGAAAGTTTTTAATCGAGCGGGTTCCGTCATGTGTTCTTCGCCTTCTGTTCTCACATTCCTTGGAGTCGGCGCTGATCCCCCCGCTATCAACGCCACCGGACCCGGATGAAGTTCCCGTTCTCACTCCCCTAGCCCCCCTCTAATAATTTGTGTTACGTCCCATCGCTTATCTCGACATGCCCTCGTCCCAAGCTTGAGTGGAGTGATTCTCGAGTTCATTCGACGGGTATTTTTTGATTGCACCGGCCGCGGCTGCCGTCCCTCGTCCACGGTTCCGACTCACTCTCCAATACCGCGTCCGCCGGTCTCGACCTTAGTTGTTCGATCATTCTCCTTACCCCCAAGCCCCCGGTTAATATAGGGATCTTCCCTGGCCTTAAGTGCCCTTGCCAGCCCCTCCGTCCACTGCCAGACGATGCTTGTAGACCGGGAGGTTTCTTTTCGTAGTCCGACTTATAGTTATGCTTCCCCTGCTTTCTCTTTCTTAAAAGCCTTTCTACCGTTCCGGGCCCGGGAGGCTCCACACAGCAGCTGTTGTGTACGTTGATGGTTCCTCTCATTAGTCCGCGCCCCGCCCCCTGATCCTCGCACGTTTGTTAGTACCCTTGTCGCTTTTCACTTCCTCTTCACCTTCCGATCTTGGAACAGTCCTTTTTGACCCCTTCCCCCGGTTTGCCCACAACCCCACGGTTGATGAAGCGGCCCGATCGTTCTTTCGAGTCACCGTCCCCAATTTCTCTATCTTTTTCTCCTCTCCTTTGTGGTTTGTTTGGTTTTCTTCCGAAGAGCGGGTTGTCCTTTCCACTTCGGCGAGGAGTTCTTCTCCCCTTTTTGGTTTTGGTCACCCGACTGCCTTACTTTCAAAGCTCATCGGCAGTTTGTGAGTTCGCTTCGTACATAGTCTTCCCCTTTTCGAAGGGTCCACTCTTGTCTCGTGTGGTGGGCGTATCAGAGTTTTTTCTTGCCAAAGCATACCCCCCGCAGCTTGGATGTCCCGCGCAGATCTTTTTACCCCCCGTGCAGTTCGTCTGACAGGACTTTGTTCCGCATCCGGGATCTTCCGATCGGATGGAATCACCCCAGCCCAGGTAGCCCCCGGTGTTTAACTTTTCTGGCCTGTTCCCGTGAACGCCCTTTCTGCGAGTTTTTTTTTTTCCTCCGACGGGTCCGATAGGGCGGAAGATGTTTCAGTATTCGTTTTTTAAACTTTTCCGGTTAGTCTATAATTCTTGCGCTGCGCCCGCTGCGCTGCGTGGGGAGCTTTTTTTAAAGTGAAGCGTGGTGTTTCTCTTCAAATCTTTTCCCTGCGCCAAGTTCCACCATGAATCCTCTCCACGCTCTGCCCCCTCCCCTGTAATTCTTGCCCTTCCTCCTCTGGCGTTTACGCTGATCTGCACAGTTAAGGGGTTTCGGGTCTAACGCGACGTTGTTTTTTCGAAGTGCTCTGGTCTCGCGGGGGATCTAATCTCCGCTTCGCCTTAGCTAGCGCACATGCTGGCGAAGAAACCAGACAGGCTGAACTTCTTTTTTTTTGTGAACACGGGCCCGAGTCAGTTTGCCCTCCTAGGCTTGTGATGAGGGGGTTGTTACTTTTTTAGGGTACCCTGACCCACGGGCGCGGTTCGTTGCGCGGCCGTTAAGTTTGCTGTGAGTCCTCGTTCCCCCCGACTTCCTACAGTTCGGACAAGAGTAAGGTCCCCCTTCCCCCCTGGGCGTCTATCTCTTTCGCCGCCTCTCTGGGGCTTCTTCCATACTGGGATCCCTACGGTTTTTTGACCGTGGGAGTACTCACCGCGGGGAAACCCCTCCCCTCGCCGTGCTTATACATGAAATCACAATAGCTTTCCCTGCTTCTCGAGTGACTTGTGCCGCTCACCACGCACCTCAGTTGGGCGCCTTAATACCTTTATCATTCAGGGACTCCTTTCTGGTGTGCTCCCTTCCATATTTCCCAATGGGCTCGGCGCGCTTCAATGCAGGGGTGGTTTTGATATGTGAGCGGGCTGTGCAACTCTTTTCCGCTCCAGAACCCACTAAACCCCCCCCCGCCTTTTTGCTGAAGTACGGCTTTTCTTCGTTCTTGAGCGGTCGTGGTCGGGCTCGAACCACCTTCTTGGCCTTTGATGCGCGATCCGGAACCTGTCTGTATCAACCATTTTCTGACGTTAAAACCCCCCCGAGCTGCCTTAGCGGTGTTTGGAGTTCCTTAAAGAGAGCCTGCCCCCCCCTGAGAGAGTTTTCCCCCACTCATGATTGAAGTTAAAAAAGCCGCTTCCGAAGGCTTCTCCTCGATTCCGTCAGGTACATTTCTCATGCTTCCCCCTCTTGGACACGCCGGTTTATAGGTGAACCTCTTGAAGGTCACGACTTTTAAGTAGTTGTGCTTTTCGGCGCTCTTTTCGACGGTGGCCCCCGTCTTTCCTCTCCGGTCTTGATCTGTAAGGGGTTTTCAAGACATTCTCGCGAAAACCCCGCTAAGGACCAGGACCCGGATGATGGGTGGGGTAGCGTCTCAGCTCCTACTGTCCGTGTTTTTCCACCTCTGTTCCCTCGCCTTGCGTTTTTGTCGAAAGGATTGGCGACTCTACATACCCTAGTTCTTTTTTTTCGAGATTAGAGGTCACCGTCCAATTGGTTTTTTTTCCCCCCCTGCGCTGGCTTTTTCCTCAGCCCGTAGTTCTAGAGCGCTTTTTAACCAGACCCTTACTGTCCCTTAAGTCTTCTTTTTCTTGAAGATGGAAGAGAAAGAATCCTTCGTGCTGAATCTCGACTTCCTTTCTGCTTTTACCATCTTCCCGACTCTCTTTGCCAACAACCAGAAGTTGTCCCCTTATTTGGGAAGTTTCCCTTGGGCAACCCCCCCCCCCCCCCCCTGTTAATCCCTTTTTGATAATTCATTAGTTTTCACTTTTTGCGCTTCGCGTGTTCCCGACCCCCCCTTCCTTTAACTTCTCCTTGTCGCCAGTTCTGAGAAAGAACAGGTCTCCCGCGTAGTAATCAATAGACTTCGTTTCCTCAGGGTCAGCTCTATCTATTGTATCGATGCTTTTCCCGACCTCCCCCACCAAAAGAAAGCGCTTGGCCCGTGTTGTCTCCTTCCTCCGAGCAACATGGGTTATCTCAGCGCAAACTGGGAGCAGAATCCTGATTCCTAATATCCGACCCCCCCCTCTAATCCCTTTCACCCGACGCCCCCCGAGTCCGCCCTCTCTGATGAGCCTGGAGGACATCGCGGGGGGTTCCTCAGTTCTGCTGAAAGAGTGTTTCATCTCCTTTACTTCCCGTAGACCCACCGGTTCGGCCGCTGCCGCGCCCGGTTTTGGCAAAGATCCAGCATCCCCCCCTTTTTCTCGGCTAATGGCGAGAACTCCTTTGAACCCGCATTCCCACGAGGATGGTTCGCAAGAATTCATCTCTCTAATGTTTTTCCTTGCGTTTCCCCGGAAGAGAGTTAGTGGGGTCTCTTTCTTTTTCGCGTGCGAACCGACCAACTCAAAGACTTTCTTTCCACAGCTTGAAAAACAGCCCCCCCCCTCAAGTTGCGGGCCGAGACAGGACTGGGTTTCGGGACGTCTCTGAAAGCCCGTTTTTACTGAGGCCTACATGGCCGTCGGTCCAGACCCCTCCAGCGACTCTATTACCCCCCGCTCCTTTCCGAACTTTTCCCCCCCCCTCCACCTTCACCTGAAAAAGTGGTAAGTCCGACATAGATGGTTTGACAGAGATCGACCCCCCGTGTTTCCTTCCCTTCGCAAAGCGGTTTTGTTCGGTGTTTACCTTCTTCGATGACTGGGCCTTCGCGGCATGATGATCCCACATTCAAGCCAAAGGAATTAATGATGAGCCCAGGTTTAGAGGATAACTAAACTCGACCGATTCCACACACTGTGTTTTTCAGCGCACCCTTGCAATTTGACGGGACCCCAGGCCCTCGTTTCCAAGGGGAGGTGGATGTTTAGATGAGTGCGATCATTCTCCGGTCTTTTCCCCCTAAGTCTGCATCGTCTCCCAAAGACACCGAGTCCGGTACGGTGCCCTATCCCCCCCGCTCCTCCCCCCTGAGGGAGACTTATAGTGTCTTTGAATTAGATTTGTGTACGAGAAGTAAACCCCACTAATTTTTCCCCTCCCGGATCTCGTGTAGGGCCTCGGCCTTCAGTTTTGCCTAGCATAACGCGGTCCACTGTAAGCAGGCTGGCCCTGACGATGTTTTAGAGGAAGACGCCCATATGTCCCGCCTGTTTAGCCCCTCCCTGCGATCTCGTCCTATTTGTCACCGCCCTTTCTGACCGCTCTGCCGTGTTGGACAAAGTTGGGTCCCCCGCTTTTAGTAGGGGTCAGCCGAGTAGCCTTCCCTCCCGCACATATAGACGCGCGCGGTGTGGTCCCCCGTCTTCCCCTGGTCGTCTGCAATCAGGACGAAGAGACGCTAATGGACGAGGACTTTTCCCTTTTCGTTATTTCCCCCCCACAAAACACTGAGGGATGAATCGTCCTCCGTGCTCGCGCTCGTACGTCCCCGAGGTTGATTTCCCTCCGTTGTGTTTTTTTTTGAGAGCTCCTCCCCTTGGTGTGTACTTAGAACGAGCGCGAGGGACCCGAGGCATACAGGGTGTGGGTTTTTTTTTTTTTTTTTCTTTTTTTCTTTTCCCACCGTCTTTCCGTCCCCCTTGAGTATAGCGGCGGTGATTTTCGCGTCGCCATCCCTCCGCTCTACCGGGGACCGACCTTTCCACCGCGCATCTTATTCCCCCCGATAGGACGGTGGTTGTCTTTTCGGTTTCCCCCCAGAACCAGCCCTCCAGGGCTGTTGTTGTCTCCCACGATACTCCTCTTTGGCCCCCCTTCTTCGGTCCAGGCCTGGTTGCGCATCAGGGATCCCAGGAACTATATAGGCGTCATCACCAAACAGGAGACGAGTTCCCACTAATTGGAGCTCTCCTTCTTTTCCAGGTCGAAACGAACTTTCTTGTCCAAGTGAAGTGCTTTACCACAGATTTTGCCTTAGCCGACGGTGACCCTAGCCCGACTTCGGCGTCAGGGCTGGTTTTGTGGTCAACGGCGTACTTCTGTGTAATCTTTTTTTTTTGCTAGTCCTGCCGAGTATCTGCGGTAAACCGCGCGAGGATCGTGACTGTGATTATACCTTTATGGTGCTTTCATCCTATTTAGGGACACCGACCCGTAGGAATGCCTCGCGTTCCCAGTCCTTTGATTCGACAACCCCCTTGTTGCTCTTTCCTTGGCCGCACTTTAGTTTTGGCGTGACCCCACCACGATCTGATGCCAAACGTGAAAGGCGTAGAGGCTGTTCGCCCTCCCGAAAGGCGCTTTGATGCCCTCTTGTTGGGGTTGACGGTTCTCGCGTTTTTACTGCAGGCAGTCCTGTCATGCCTGCTGCGAGCCTTATGGCGAAGAACACTGAAATGCTTCTTCTGAGAGCCCTAGAGCAGGCCTTTTCTTCCTCGTCTGGACTGGATACACTTGTTTTGGAAGGTGTAGTTTTAACTGGATATTTTTTTATGGGCTCTTTTTCCCTTTTTCTCGGACGCCGGCCGTTACTGTCTGCGCTAAGGATAATCCCCGTACTCCGAGTATGTCCTGGCCTCGTCGGTACAGAGAAAAGTTGAGTATATCTCGTCCCGTCTTTTTCCTTTGTTTTTTTTCGGTTTTTGGATCTAAGCTCCTCCTTTACGTGGTATCCCTCACGTCGCGAGGACCACCGGCTCAAATGGTCTCGCTTCGCTCTCTTCATCGTCCGACACCAGCTGCAGCGTCCCGTGCCGAACACATCGCGCGGTGGTCGTGCCCCACCCTCTTGTGGACCCTTTCTTGGAGAAGAACGTATCTTCTTCTCGCCCAGTTCAGTTTCCCTCTTAGGTTTTCTCTGCTTCCTTCTTGACAGTTGAGACACCCTGATTTAGAGGGGAATATGCTTGTTTTGGTGGGGCCTATGGAAGAGTTTTTTTTGAGTTTGATGAACACTTAAACCCCACCCAATCCTGGCCCGTCTTTTTTGTTCATACTGCCCGCCCGGCCATTGCAGACGGCAGCGCCGTCCCCCCTCCTCTAGTAGAGCGGAAGATGGGCCATGCTTGTCGTAGGCCGTCGAAGGCGGCTGTTGGGTCTTTGTCTTTTTTTTCTTTGACTCGAAAAACGAGAGGAGTTTATGCATGATTCCTTCTATTTCGACCCCCTTTTTTCGATTGTTTTATACACTGGCGTACACAGACCTGGCTTTTTTGGCGTCCGTTCCTGCCCCCCCCGCTGAGCAGGCGCCATCGCGCCTTTCTATTCACCCTGCTCCTTTTCCTCGCCCTTTCCTCCCCACTCCGCGGCCCTGATTTCGAGGCCGAACAAGGATGTTCATGTTTTTCCCCTTTCGATCCCTGCAGGACGGACGTGTTGCCTACGGTCTCCCCTCTTGTCACTTCTTCCCCGAGTGTCCCTTCTGGGCGGGGACCTCGCATGATGGCCGATAGCCCCGCGCTGAATGAGAGATCTCGATGATCGTTTATTCCCGCGTCTATCCATCCAATCCAGATAAAGATAGAAAGAAGTCCTTTCGGGTTCGCCTACTGGCTCGTGAAAAACCCCCCCAGAGCTTCTCCCGACTTTTTTGTTTTTTGAAACTTCCTGGGAAGACCTGCTATAGATCCCTCCCCCGTTCAAGAATAAGTTGTTGTTTTCAAGAGGCCCATTTAATTTTGTAGACATCTCCCCTCCACTTCTTAAGTCTTTTTTGTACAGAGGAAAGTAGGCTACGGTCGCGGTAAAAAAGAAGCTTTTCTTTCATCGTCTGAGTTTTCTTGCATATGCCAGCCTGCCGTGACTGATAAAAGCATAATGAGATCTCACTAATGCCGCTTTTTTTCTCTCTAACGAGAGCAGCGATTTTAAACGCCCCTAAGAGTCCCTTCGGGCCGTTAAATTACATCGGTTTTTATGACCGTGTCAGCAAATGCGCAGTGCTTTTCTCCCCTCTAAATTGTCAACGGACTGTTCACTTTCCCCTTGCGCTCCCGAGAAACCTTTCATGGAGCGTAGAGGAAATTATTTCACGGAGAATCCCCCCCCCCCCCCCACCACCCCCCCCCCCCCCCCCCCCCCCCCTTTCAAGCTCCCCTCCTCCCGATGGCCTCCTTAGCTGTCAGGGTTCGTGACCGCACCCCCCGCAGCAAAGGCCCCTTCAGGCAAGGGGCTACCCGTAGAGAAAACATGGGTTATAAGGTTTCGATTCTTTTCAGTTCATCATGATACTTAATCTCGTGTTCCCCGACAGCCCTCCTCCCGCTAGACCACCTCTAGAGTCTTGCCGTTCCTCTCTCGTCACGCTTTGGCCATCGCTGTTGTTTTCCCCTCTTTTTCGGTCAATCTTTTTCCAGATTTCCCTCCCTTCTTACCCGACACCCCCCCAACCCGGCGGTTTTATTGCTGTCGATCGGTGGTTTCTTCCGCTTTCCCTCAGTAATAAAACAAACAGCCTTTTCAGGAATTGTACTGATCCAAATTTACGTTCGATCCACTTAGTCCCCTCGGTAGTCTTTGTTCTTTCCCTCCCCCCGTCCCCCCCTATCTAGATTAATTTTGCGCCGCTTGGTATGTATGTCCCCGAGCGCACTCGAGGGCCAGGTGGTCTCCTGTTTTGCGTTTTTTTGAAGACCACCGTTACGAGCGGTATCCCCCTTAATTTCGCACCCCTTTTTCTCTCTTCTACGCCTCGGTCAGGGACCGCCCGTCATCCTTGTCTCTCTTGCCCTTCTTATACTGTCCAGTCGAAGACCCGCCCCCCTCCCGGCATCCGCATTTAACCACCTCCTCGATCTCCTTTTTACGTTGTTCCACTCCCACCGTAAACGAACACTTTTCATGAGCAGTTACGGTTTCCCCCTTCTCTCGCCGTGCTCCCCTCCCTCGAAGCCGCCCTTTTGAGTGTTTAGCAATTGAATGGAGACGCATTCCGAGAGAGATGTCTTCTGATGTTCGATAAAAGAAGGAAGACCATTCTTCATCACAAAGCGCCTTTTTCTCCCCCGTTCCCCCCCCCGACAACCTCAACCATGGATTCAGTGCGGAAGACCCATCGCCATAGGACAAGACAGGATTGCGTCCAAGGCCCCCCTCGCCTTCCCCAAGCCATCATTTTCTGTTTAGGAGAATCGTTCGCCGTTCATTGACGTCGGGGGTTTTGAAGTGCCGGTTTTACTCCCGGAAACTCGCAGCCCATGTAAACTGAGCAAGCCAACCTTCCGTCCTTCCCGGCGACCTTTCCGCCTTTTGTCGTCTCATCAAGTTTTGGTACCTTTGACATTACGCGTCCACCACCAGACCCTTCTACTCTTTTCCTTCGGTTCCCTTCCCTGGAACCCGCCTTCTTGTCCTGAAAACTTTTATCCTTGCCTACGTTTGCTGAGTCTATTCACCGAGGTGGTGTATAGCGTGTTTTTCTCCGTTTTTTGACCGTCTCTCCTGCAGTCCTTTCTTTCTCCGGACTTCCCCCGTCAGGCCTGAAAGATGCGGTTTTGCGTGGCCCGCTTTTCTCGTCTTCACCACCCACCAGTGCGTCGTACTTCTGGGCCTCCCTTTTCTCGCGCCCTCCAAACCAAACCGGATCTCTCCCCTGAGTGTTTCGTACTTTTTTCTCCCGCGAGTTTTTCTCGGTAATCTATGCTCCCCGGGGCCCGCAGTCTCTCCCCTTTGTACGGGGGCCTTCTTTGTTCCCACAAAAAAACCTTTTAGCCTGCTTCCTATCTCCTCGGTGTTCACCGTCACCACCCGGGTGAGATCTCTCCTTCTTTCCTCCTCCCGGTTGTGTTTTTCTCTCTCTCCTCACCCGATTTTTGACCTGTGCCGAAGCGCAGAGGCGATTAGTTGGCTCTTAATAGGTTTTTGTGTTGTTAGCTTTCCCCCTCACAGCCTCAAGGCGTGCAAATTTTATATCTTTCTTTGCCGTCTCGTACCTTTCTTTTTTCACCGATTTTCCCCGGGGACGACCCCCGGGGTCCCAATCTTCTTTTTTTTGATATCTCCTTACGGTGTTGATTGGAGATATTGTGGCGAGTATAAGAGCCCCCCTCAAGTTCAGAGGGATTTTTTTAGCACATCCCTGACATCTGTTGGGCCACCCCCACCAGTGGGGTTCTTCCCCTCGTGGACTTTTCTCAGTCCCTTCCTGAGCTATAGCCTTTGGTATTGACATCACACAAACCGCCTCTACCACCCCTCCTGGGTAGAGAATACTCCGCGTCCGGAAATCATTTCAGTTCCCGGCTTCTCCTCGTCCGAGAGATTCCTTCCTCCCCGTTGTTTCATTCGATAATTGCGAACGTGCCTGGGGTGAGATTTGGTCAGATAAGATGTGCTATCACAGCTTTTTTCTGTTTGACCTCTCCCTTTAGTTTTTCTCGATTGCTTCGTTAACGGTCACTCCCCTTTTTTCGCCTCTTGAAGAATAAACAGGCCCCCTGTGCCCCGTTGTCATCGCCACCTTTCACCGTTTCTCCTCCATCTCGGAACGATAGCTTTTTCCCCCCAGCCGTTCTTATTTCATCGTTAATTCCCCCTTTTCCTTTCGTGAAGACTGGCCTCCTTTCCCCTACCCATTGAAGGCGTCGTTCTGGTTGTTTTCTCGAGTAGTCTTTCTTGAAAAGTATAGGTGTGGTGGATATGAGGAGTGCTCAGGCTCTGCTTCTTGTTGTCCCTTTGTCTGTCTTTTGCCTGTGTTCGGGTATTCAAGCTTGTTTTTGGAGGTACAGATACACCCTTTCACCCTTCTTCTTTCTCCTGATGATGGTGTGTGTTTTTTCTGACGAGGTTCTCCCCGAGGGTGTCCCACGAGTGATTTTTTTTAATTTTATTGATCCCTTCAATACGCTCGGTTCGCTGTGTTCTCTTTCGCTTACGATTGCTGGCTTGCG
>Ga0179593_1655785_pt1 | contig 12672 bp, 17 predicted proteins | sample CZODoug2_1_08_16_FD_185931 | JGI IMG/M metagenome (GOLD analysis project Ga0179593, IMG submission 185931) | Vadose zone soil fungal communities from Angelo Coast Range Reserve, California, USA - CZODoug2_1_08_16fungal (PacBio error correction) | ecosystem: Environmental > Terrestrial > Soil >... | reverse complement strand
GGACCCTTCGCTTTGCCAGAGGTAGGGAGATCTTTCTCCCCCCCCAATCGGGAAGACAGCGCTGATCTCTTTTTTTCTCCCCCCGTGTAGGCGTTCTCTCCCTCTGAAAAGGGTGCCCAATCAGGGGATTTCCCCTCTGTCCCTCTGTTGTTTTCTCCCCATCTGCAACTTACCTGATTTTTTCATTGCCTGCCGACCCACTTTGTCCACGCTCAGCGGCCCTAGTCTCTTTTACGGAAGCTTTCCCACTATGGTAAAGGTTATGGCTTGGACACGTAAAAGGAGGTTTCTGTGTTCCCCCTTTCCTGGCTCGTTAATTTTCCAAAAAGTTTTACTCGAATCAGTGAAAAAGGCCATTTTTTCCTTCCGAAAGGGTCTTTCCCCCCTTAACGGGGCCTTTTCTCCCCTAACAGTAAAGAGAAATTGTTTCCCTTTTACGGGGCCCGAAAAAGTAGTTTGCCACAAATAAAGAGACCCCACGGGAAGGCAACGGGCCTAGTTCCTCAAAGAATAATGTTGTTATCAAGGGAAGTACACACGACCTACAAAAAGTTTGCAGAAACTTTCAGGTCCTTTTGGACATTTCTCCGTTCTTTTTGGTATGGACCCATGGGTTGTTTCTTTCCCCTTCCACATTCCTTCGGAAGCGTCGGAGGCTGTTTGCATTTCCTGACCAGTCTTGGACAGGAGCCACCCGTGGGACTTGTGACCGTTGGGAGGGGCCGGGGTACTAAGTCTTTTCTTCCTGCCGGGAAAAAGAGACCAAAGGGGGGGGGGAAACTTCTCCCTCGAACCTCAGGACATTGCCCCCGGGGCACGTAAACCCACTTTCGGGTGGGGGGTTCGGACGTTGAGGAAGTGGAGATTTAAGAACAGCCTTAGGGCCGCCAGTTGATTGTCTTGAGGGGTTTTGTTCCAACTGCTGTCCAAAAATGGGACTCAACGGGGAACCCCCCCCGGCCCTCTCATAGAAGAAAGATGGGACTTTTTCCCCCCTTAAAAATTAAAGAAAGGACAACAAGGCGATAGATCTTCCCCTCCCCTTTCAACTTATCTGACCTCCCCCATCCGCGAACGTTTCTCCATCCTTAAAGCGGCACTCCAGATTTCCTCCCCGGGCAGTCTTAAAGCCCACACTCTCCATTCGGACGGACCATGGGGCGGACGGGCAGGAGTACTACAGTTACCTAGGGGAAAGGGGGTTGTGGCAAATTTCGGCCCCCACAACCTAAGCAGAATTCAAAGGACCCTAACGGCCCCACCCCTTTCTGAAGACTTTTCTCCCCCCCCAGCCCCAAAATCTGGGACGGCCCACCTTTCAGAGCCTTCTCGAAAGGGGAACGACGGTTCCCTGGTGGCGGGGGGTTGGACAGTTGCCGCCGTGAACTCGCCCCCCTCCGGGCCCGCCGACTGGACGGGGAGCATTTTTTGCGTCAAGACACCCGCAGTCCTTCAGCGGTGGGGACTAGTGTTGGGACAGCACAAATGGGCCTCTTTCTAACCCCTGTCTCTATGGGGGGAAGGGGAGGGGCCCCTTTCCTTCAAGGCAAAAAAGCACTTCAAAATCTTCCCTTGAAGGTGGGGAACGAGGTCGGGGGTCGGTACGTTCCCAGGGGGAGGGAGGTTTTCCCCGGAAAATCCCTTTTTAAAGCATTGTTTTTTTTTTTTTTTTCTTTCCCCAAAAGGCACAGGAACTTCCCTTTCAGTTACGGCTCGGAAGAAACACTTCTCAGGAAGGAGACTATTTCCCTTCTTTTGTAGTTCTTTTTCTAGAATGGGAAGTTGCCCTTCCCCCTTCCCCTGTCCGATGAGGGACTTCCGGTTCAAAGTTTTAACATAATTTTGGCCAAATTGGAATCTTCCCAAAACTACTTCCTCCTTTTCCGCGGACGGGCTCCACGGGAAAATCTTCTCTCTCCCTTTTTTGATAGAGAATGTTTCCGTGGAGACCGTCCCGGGTTTAATTCCAGGGGTGGGCCAAACGAGGCCCGAGGGGCAGGTTGGAAAAAAAGTAGTTTCCCCCTTTTACCCGTCCTTTTTTCTCTTATCGTAACACAAGGGGGTTTTCCCTTTTCCCTTTCGATTGATGCAAATTTTTCCGTTGGAAAGCTGGAAGTACTTTCTTCGCCGTAATAGGGGGTTTTCTTTTGCCCTTTTTGGAGAAGGAAGCGCCCCTTTGTCGGGTTTTCAGGTGTTTTCCACCCAACGGGATGCTCGCAGACGTGGTATTTTGGTAGTGAAGGTGGGTAGGGAAAAGGCCCCCTTTCCTTTTTTTTTCCTCTTGAGGGGGGTGTTTTTTTTTTTTGGGGGGGGGGGGGGGGGGGGGTTTTTTTTTTCTTTTTTTTTGGGGGGGGTGGGGGGGGGGGGGTTTTGGTTTTTTTTTGGTTGTTTTTGGGGGGGGGGGGGGGGGTTTGCCCCGCGTTCTTCAAAGGGGGTGGATCCTTTTTCTCTTTTTGGGCGTTTTTTCTCTCCCTCAGACGATTTGTTTTGCCTTTGATGGGGTAACTTCCGGCTTCTTCCCTAACCGTTTTGTTCAACAGGCAAAGTAATAGCCCCCCTTTCCCCTTGAGCTTTTTTCCCCAGTTGATGTACCAGTCAAGCCGGTTTTTCCTCCCCCTCTTGGGGATTGGAGTTCTCCAACCTCCCTGGAAACTGTAACAAAACCTCTTTCAGCGTTCGTAAACAACTCCCCCTCAGGTAGGACCACGCTTTCTTTCTGGAAGTAAGATTTGGTTTTTGGTTTCCCCAAGTTAGAGACCTATAAGGGGTTGTTTGGTAGGTCGTTATAGGCCCTCTTCCCTTGGGCCCCTTCTCTTTTCCGAGGTTCAAGAGTGTTTTTTTCCTTTTTTCTGTGTCCGCATGCAGTAAACGCACCCGGCTTCTTTTTTGGGGGGGGGGGGGGGTTTGTGGGGGGGGGGGGGGGGGGGGCGTGGGGGTGGGGCTTTTTTTCTTTTTGGGGGGTTTTTTTGTTTTTTGGGGGGGGGGGGGGGGGGGGGGTTCTCTTTTCCCCCCGGGAGATGGGCGCTGGCGCCAGGCCTTCGCCACTGGTTTGCAGCTGAAGGAGTGCTTTTTTTTTTTGGATGGCATTTTGGCTGTTTCCCTTGGAGCCGCTTGGATTTTTTTTTTTTTCTTGTGAAGGAGGTAACCTGCCTTTCCATCCCTTTTGACGGTGCCCTTGCATCGGTGTTGGGTCTTCAACCTCCAGGGCCCACCGCCCACTTTCTCCCCTGGCGACTTCTTATGGGACTGCCTTTAGCTCCCTCCCTCGAAATGTTGGACTCTTTTGTAATCCCGTTCCGTTAGCGTTGCAGCCACCCTCTACGTGTTGACCTTTTTTTTTGGCGCTGGCAGTCACTGGTGAGTTTCCCGTTCAACCCCACTCCTCCCGCGTCGCACGACCGTGTCATGGGACCTCCCCCCCAGGGGGGCCCCCCCCCGGCACCACTCCGGCGTAGGAACCTTTTTTTTTTCACGGACGACGCGGACATGTGGCTCCTGCGTGGTTGATCTGCCCGTTCTCCCAGGGGATGTTGCGTCCCTTTTTCCTGGCCCCACTTTTTCCTTTGTCGCCTGAATTTTGGTTTGGAACTGCCTATCCCCTCCACTTCCAGGGCGCGGATTTGGACGTCTTTCCCTTTTGAAGTGGATGGCATTCCCCTTTTTTGCTTGAAGGAGAGGTGGGGCTTCCTAACGGAAACGGTGGCCCGGCTCCTCCCAGGTGCGAGGTTGAAGAAATGGAACGGTCCCTTTCCCCCTTGGGCGGAGTTCTCTTCAGCGTGGGGAGAGACTGCCGTCTCCCCCATCTCCTCCCTCGGCAGAGCTTAGTTTTTCTCCGTAACGTGTAGGGGCGTCCTCCCCTTAGCCAAGGGGTGCCCTTTTTTTATCTTTTATTCCCCTCCGTTTGTTGTTGTTTTTGTCTCTTCCCCTTCAACGATGTTTGGACTTGTCCAGTTCGAAAACGGGGAGGCACTTCCTTGGCGGACTATTCTAGAGATAGTCGATTTTTCGGTGACTTTCCTTCTTCGGGAACAACGGTGAAAGGAGTTCCTTTCTTTCCTTCAGCGGCATGTCTTTAACTTTAAACGTTAACGTGGTCTTTTTAAAAAGCGGTCGAACACTTCCTCCAGAAAAAGAAAGGTCCCCCTTCCACTCCACGTGGGTAAAGTGCATGGCAAAAAACAGTTCCTCCACCCCAATCGACTGGGTCTTGACTTTTCCCCCGCGGGCCCCATTGCCAATCCCTTTTTACGGCAAAAAAAAGTTCCCCTGCCAGAATAATGTGGGGAGGCCGTGGTTTCGATAACAACGGGCTTTCTTCCAAAAGTTTTCTTGCCCGTCGGAGCCACCGGAAACCCTTTTTGTGGGAGGTATCTGGCCCTTGTGTTGTAAGTTGGAAGTCTTCTTTTAGTAGGAGGATTGGTGGACGTTCCCTGACCCCCTTCGAAAGGGGACCCCCCCTCCGCGCAGGACGTTCCTAGGATCAGGTGGTTGAACCTTTAACGGACCGAGTAGATGACCTTTTCAACCCCTCTCGGGTTCGGAAGTGCCCTTCACCCTTTAGGAACAGTCGAAGGCGGAAGGGCTCTTTTTTTCCGCTGGGTTTTTTTCGTGTTAACTACCTTGGTATTGCCGAAGGCCCTTTCTTAAAAAAGCCCGCGTCACCTTTCTTTCCCCGATGTCCGGCCCTTTAACCCAAATCTCCCTCCTAAAGGAAACCCATCCTCTGACAGCAAAATGAAATCATAGCCACCGAGGGAGAACTTCGGCCTTTCTACACAGACAGGATTTCGACAGACGAAACATGATCGGCCACTTCTGGGGAGAAGGGCCCTCCCATAATTCTCCGATGGGAACTTTTTTTTTCCCCCTTTACGGTCCGGGGAAGCCCACCCCCGAAGAAAAAACCCTCGGGCCACCCCCTTGTTATTATTCACCCCCCTTCTTTTTTCTTTTCCCCCAGAAACAATCCTTCCCCGGTCAGTAGCAACTTGGGTGAGTCGCCTTAAGACGGGGAAGCCGCTCTCAGTTGGGCGTGGGGGTTTGTCCTTTTTTTGGCTTTTCCTTTTTTCCATTCTTAGGAGGGAAATCTTTCCTGGGAAAGTATTTTCATGGGTGCCCCCGTGAGACGTTCGTCCGGGGCCTTCCCCTTATTTTGACGTTTTTTTCTTTCAAAAAATGGAGAAGCGTTCATTTTTCCCCCCATCCACACGGCCAGCATCGTGAAGCTTCCAAAAGGACACCCTCCCGGGGGAAAAATGTGACCCTACCGCTGTTTCTGATTCCCTCCAGCGGGCTGGTCAACCCCCTCCTTCAGGCCAGCCACGTCGGAGGAGCTCGGTGCCAGAAAAAAGGCCCTGTCTCCGTTCTCTTGAGGCTGCTACCTCATCTTTAGACAAACACCTTTTTTTGAAGTGCGGAATACAAGACTCTTTTTTTCTCCTTCTACGTGTCCGGTGGGAGTTTCAGCCTCAACAGGAGCTGTGGTTCTCCCTTTTGGGAAGATTGCTTTTTCTTTTCCCCCCTTTTCCCCCCTAAAGTGGTGGGGGACCTTTCCCCTTTTTGAGATTTGACCATCCCCTCTAATCCCCCCAGAGACGGGGATTTAAAAAGGGGGCCCCCCTCTCCTCTTTTTCCTCTAATCCTCCTTTCCTTTCCGTGGGCAGCCCTTTCTCCCCCCTTTGGGGTCGGAATCGGTTTGAATTTTTTCCCCTCTCAACAATCCCCCCCCAACGTAGGTGGAAACTGACCCTCCCGTTGGGCGCGCCTCTTCCCCAAAAGTTTTCTTTTCAGCGCTTGTTTGGGGTCCTCCCTTTCCAGAAGAGAGCTTTTTCTGTTTGTTCGTGCTGACGGTGGTTTGCTGGCTCTTTGTGTCGTTGAAGGCCGCTCCCTTTTGGGGTTTCCTTTCTTTGGCCATCCCCCCACCCCTTTTCCGTTGATGGCGCCCGTGGGTAGTGCCCTTGGGAACCGCACGTTCTGGAAATAAGGAACCGCCTACTTCCCAAGGTGGGGTCTTTTTTCCTTGCTTTTGTTCCTTCTGGCCCGACGTAATTTCCTTTTTTTTGAGAAAAGTGCCTCGACTGTGTGCTGTAACAGCCCTCCAGGCAAAACAGATGCCGGTCCGTCTTTTTTTCTTCGCCGTGGTTCTTTCACCTCAAAAAGTTGAGGCTACCAGTCCTTTTTTTTCCCGCCCGGAGGGTCTTTTTGCTTTAAGTCGTACCGAACGCTTTCCAAAACACGCCAGGGCGCCATCCCCCCGTCCTGTGCACGTCAGAAAGCCAAGCGTCTCCTTTCTCCTGTTGGAAGTCCCCTCTGTTTTTTCCGCCAAAGTCGCGCACTTTTATCCCAGGGGGTTGCCGGAGGGGCGTTCGAGTTTTTCTTGTCAACGGGCCCAGTGGGTCCTTTGCAAAATCCAGTAAGGAGCTGTTTGGGGTCTCTTCCCTTCAGCAGATGGTCGATTCTTTTTTTTTCTTTCCGTGGCCGGGCAGGCTTGTTTCCCACAGTTGAAGCTTGAAGGCTCCCATAGGTGGCACGCTGATGGGCCTTGATTTGGCTTTTCTCTGCTCCGGTCGAGCGTTTTTGATGCTCTTTTCCTGAATTGTTCTTCGATGTTACGATTAAGGTGCCTTGCTTTCTCCCCGTGGTTCGCCAGCAGGGATCCTTCCTCAGCCTTTCGGGGGCGCCATTTTTGCTTTGCGTAAGACTACTGGACTCCACTTGTTTCGGCTGACTCCTTCTCCTGGGAGGGGCCCCCCTTCTCTTTGGAAGAACAAGGCACCGTCTTCTTGCCGTAAAAGGAAATTGCCGTCGGCGAGATGGCCCCCCTCAGAACTCCTCTTGTTCCTGGACCCACTCCCTTTTTGTGGGCCTACCGCCCCCCTTTAAGTTGCCTTTTGAATCGACGGAAGCTCAGGTTGCTGCCGGTTTCACGTGTCTTGTCCTTGTCTGTGCACACATTGGCTCTTTTTTATGCCGGAGGCCCACTGGTTTTCCTCTTTCGCTGGAAGGTGGGCCAATGCCTTTAGGTCTGGGCTGCGGTTGACGTTTTAGACTGAGGTTCTTACCTTCTTTTTTTCCGTGGTCCAGTGCCTTTAGATGGACGTGCGGACGGACCCCTCCCCGTTAAAAACCCGGCCCCCCTTAGAGGGTTGAACTGCCATGCCCGGAACGGATGACTCCCCCCCCCCCTGGGGGAAGTATGGCCTAAAAGTGACAAGGCCTTTTTTCTCCTTGGACGTCTACAAAACCGACTTGGCCTTCTTTTTTTTTTTTTTGTTTTGAGCAGTGCAAGCCCACGTTTTCTTCGCGGCTTTTTGGCCCACTCATTGAACGTGGCATTTTTCGTTTTTTTTTTTTTCTTCGATGGACAACAGTCCCCCCCCTGGCTCTTTCAGCGATGTCCGTGATTCACCGCTAAGGGGGTTTAACTCTCGCTCGTTTTTCATGCTCCTCCCCTTTTTTGAAGGCGCCCTAGGGGCCCTCCCTTTCCCGGCAGCAGGGGGCATGGTCCCCAACCAGTTTTTAAGTTTGGGCTTTCCCAGGGGGCGGGGGCAGTCGGTTTCCAGCATCCCCCCCTTGGCCAGCACACAGGGCACGGGTTTCCCCCTTTTTCCGTACAGAGGCCATGAAGCATCCGTTCGGGGGTGGTCCACCCACGGACGTTCTTCCATGCACCCTTTCCGACACAACGGAACCCATTGAGACTCGGGCAGACTCCCAAACGGCACTTCTTTTTTTCTTTCCGGGGCCGAAAATCCCACCACGGCCAAACCCGTGTCCCGGTCCGTCCTCTTCGTAAGATGCCCCTTACCCATTTCTACTGCCGTTGCTTCGGTATGCCCCTGGGGTTTGTTGACCCCGGACGGGGACGGTTTCCTGCTTACGGCTTATCGTGCCGGATATTTCTCTTGCGGCCCAACAGCTCGTTGGCACACACCTTGTTAGTTTCTTTGTGGTTGCATGCTAAAAAGGGGTTTTCGGCTTTTAGGAAAACAGGCACCCTTGGCAAAACTTCAAAACCGGCGAGGGTCGTTTCCAAGTGGGAAGGACGATTTTCTCCCAAAGAAATTCTTCTTTAGAGAGTTTTGTGGGGTCTTTTACGGACCACCCTGGACGAAGGACTTTTTTTTCTTCCCCACCGCCCTCCTCACCATCAGAAGGACTACGGGGCACACTGTTCCTTTTCATTCCGGTTGCCACAATCCAGCGCCCCCCCACTTCTGACCGACCGCCCACTTCTTTGAGACCTTTTCAAGAGGCAAAACGTTGGAGCTTTAACCAACGGAAGGTTCCCGAGCGCCCTAGGCGGGACATCGGCTGGGGCGGACTTTCACAATCCACTAGCCCCGCTTCCTTTTTTTTTGATGGGCAACTCCTTTTCCTTTTCCCAGCCCACAAACCGCCTACTTCCCCCTCCGGCCACCCCCCTTTTAATTCTTTTCAACATAACCTTTTTCTTTTCGGAACCCCCCCCTGTTGGACGGGGGCCACGGCAAGCTTTTTTTTGGACCACGTGCGCTTCCCGGCGCTTCTAGCGCAACTGGGGGGGCTGGGTGGTGACAGTGGGCCGGGTCTTTCCTTGGAACGCATCACCCCCTCTTTTTACGCTGGGGGGAAGGGGGAGCATCTTTGTAGTTCATTTCCCCTTAGAAGAGTGTAGGAAGCGGTTTGGTCTCTTTGGACTCACACCCAAGAAGGTGAAATTTCCCCCTTTAAAAAGAACCGTTTTCGTCCGCAGACAGGACACGACGGCCAAAATTCCTTTGAAAGTGAAGATTGTCTGGTCAAAAAGAAGTTTTTTTTTTTTTTGGGTGGGGGTTTTTCACCCCCTCAGAAAAAGTTTTCAGTCAAGTAGGAGAGACTCTTGTTTCCACAAAAGGAACCCGAGGTCATACATCCCTTTCCTTAGGGGGGAGGGGTTTTTAATGGCGGCCACTCCGCCGGAATTCAAGGCAGAAACTACGGGGTCAAATCTTTTTCCCCACTCTCTGGCCGGGGGGGGTTTTTCCCCCCCCCTTTGGGGTGCCCCTCCAACAAGCTATAGGTATGGGTTTTTGTCCCTGGTGTGGGTGGGACGACTGCCCCCTTTTCTTCCACGGGGGAGGGTTCCCCTTTTTTTTCCCCCAACTTTGCCCTTGCCCTTCCGGTTTTGAAGTTGGGCCCCCCTTTCCCCCCCTAAACAGGGTTTGCAGTGTCCAACAAACGGGCGCCTCTTCGCCCACCAATTAGTTTTTTCTTTCTCTCTTTTAATAAAGCCTGAAGGGTTTGGGGTTTGGTTTTTTTTTTCTTGAGAGTTTTGTTTTTTCCTTCCACCCCGTTTCGCTGGGGAGACGCTGCTCGGTGGAACACCCCTTTGTTTTACCCCGGGAGACCCCCCCCAAAAAGAAGGGGGTGTTTTCCTTTTTTTGTTGGGGGGCCCAAAACAACGTCTAGGTGGTTTGTGGGGGGAAAACGGCACCTTTGGTCTTACCCTTCCTACCCTTCCAGGGGGGGGGGGGAACCCGAAACAAAGGGCCTTGATTTTTTTTGGATTTTTTTGGTCCCCACCCACAGGGGGAAGAATTCCCCCGTTGGGGGAACTTTTTTTTTTTCTGGGGGGGCAGGTACAATCCCTGACTAATGCGGGATATGTGTTTTTTATGGGGCGGGTTCCCAAAAGTGGGGGGGGAAAGGGTCCCTTTCTGGCCGGAAGGGGGGGGGGGGTTCCTTTTGGATGGTTTGTGGCCCTCCACTATGGGCTAGCCTTTTGCCTTTTCTTTCCTTCCCAGCCGCTTGAACAGTATTTTTCTCTTCCCCTTTCCAAAAGGGTTCGGTTGGACTTTGGCGGGGCCGTTAGACCTCCTTCCCTTCCGATTTCTTGGGCGTGATGGGAAGCCTTTTCCATTTTGATGGTTCCCAGCCCCTTACTTCTGCGTCAGATGAGAACTGCGACGTTTTCTTCCCCCCCCCCTTTGTCTTTGATATCCACGTTACACTTTGGCGGTTTCCCTTACGTAGGAAAAGACAAAACCTTTCTGTCCAACCCCTCCCAGGGGGCTTTCCTTTCTTAAGAGACTCTTAGTCCCCGGGAGATGAAGGGGGAAGGTACTTCCTTTTTGGGTTCAGACCAAAGGACGAGCTAAGGGGGTTTGGACGCCATCGGTTCTTTCTCTTAGGTTTTTTTTTATGACAAGGAAAGTTGTCCCCCCCTTTGGGTCAAGAGTGGAGTTGCGGTAAAGAGAGACTTGTCGAGTATAATTTTCTGGAGATGGGAAGCCCGGTTGGGGGGGATCGAGCCAAGTTTTTCTGTTTGAGAAAATCTGTGGGTGAGAAGTATGGCCTTTTGGGAATCGATCCTGGTGGGGCAGTCGTAAGTGAATTCTTGAGCATCGTATTAGGATTGTGGCCGCTGGACTTTTTCAAGTGCTCTTCCCCGTTGTGGGGTCTTACAGAGGTTCCAAGCCAGCAGATCAGACAAGTGCCCCTTTTTTGGATTGCCTTAGCTACCAATAACGAAGGAAATAGAAAACTTTGACTCCCTCCCGATGATTTTCTTCCCACAGAGCGGAGGTGTGCCCACGACAGTAACGGTGGTGGCGTCTTGGTCCTCATTTTGGACGGCGTTTTTTTCCGGCCCCCCCCGGACAGACGTTCTTCCCCCCCCTTTCTGGTTGACCAAGAACAACCAGTTTTCATACCAGTTGAAATGGGTAACGGTTGTTTCCGTATTGTCCTGTGCTGGGCCGGTTTCCCCGTGGCCTTTGGTTGGCTTTTCCCCAAAACAGGATGCTGGCCTTAACTTGGTGTCCTTCCCGTGCTCTGGCGACCGGTCGTTTTTTTTCCCCCCAATTCTTCAGGGCTTCTTGCACTTGAGGTACTTTTTCTTTTTTTGCTTTGGTGACGTTTTTGCCTTAGTTTTCGAATGGCCCCTGTTGCCTTTTTTTGAACCACGGGTTGCCCCACTCACGGCCTGGTTTTCCAGGGGGACATGGCAATGTTTTCTCTTTTCCAGAACGGGCCCTTCTCCACTTTAGACTTGAAGTCTCCATCTCCCTTATCTGCAGGAGATCTTTTACGCCCTTTTTTCCGTTCTTCTCGTGAAACGACAAGGGTTTCCCCCTTTGGAAGTGGTCTCTCTCCCCTTAGTTGTGGGTTGGGTTCCTAAGATAAAGGCCATTCTCTTTTAATCTTTGCGCCCCTTCAGGAGGCTTCTTTGTGACTATCCGCGCAGTCATTGTTCTGACGCGTCGACCCCTTTCCCTTTTCGCGCATCGTTTCAAAGACTCCTGTCCCTAGCCCGGGAATATCCCACGTGTTATTGCCCTTCTGTGAAAAAAGACCTTGCACTTCTTCCTTCAGGAAGCCCTACCTTTTTGAACTTCAGTCTCAACGTCCCTCTCCCCTTGGAAGCCTTGTTGCCGGGAGGAAAAATTGCCCAAACCAGCGTCCACTGGACGGCACTTTGCCTTCTTCCTTGGGGCCAGCATCATGTGTTCCTTCTTTCGTCAAACACAGGCAAAACCCTCATGCCCCCCTCAGCAAAAATTTACCTTGCCCCCCCATGACATTTTATCCCGTGGGTCCTGTCTCCCCCCGGTTAACGGGAAAACGGGACTTTCCGGGGGCGGGTAGGGAGTATGACGTTTTTGAAGACAAGGTCTTTGCCTCTTCATAAGACCCTTGTCACGGTTCTTTTTTCTTTTTGCCGGTTGGGAAAATCCTTTTCTTCAGAGGCCGTCAAAGTTAGATTCGGAGTTTTTTTGGAATTTCTGGCGGCCCTTTTCCCACTGCTTCTTTGGGTTTTTTCCTTCGCGTCCGACACACCCTCGCACTCCCCTAGTCCCAAATAGATCCCCTGTGGGCAATTTACCACTACATTTCATAGCTCCCCACCCTCTGTCCCCTTCCCTGAAATAATCCCAACAGAGTTTACCTCCGGTTACCTGTCTTTGGCTCATTCGGCCCCCTCCTCCCCTTCGAACGGAGACCTTTACGGCAGCGTCCACTCCCTTCCATGTTGGTTCTGGGGGGCCAAACTTCCCTTCCTGGGGCAGACTCAGCCCCCCCCTGGAACCCCCCTTTGTTACCTGCCCTTCGGGGACGTTTTGGCCACACACCCGACGGCAAAAGGGCTATCAGCGGGGACGACGCTTGATCCACGGTTTCCTCCCCTTCCTTGGGCTGGGGGTTTCCGGTTTTGGGTCGTTGCAGACCTTTTATGCAGATTTTCCAGCCGGAATTGGGGAAGGTGAGTTTTTGGGGGAGTTTCAGTTTCCCCTTTCGCAGTTTCCGAAGCGTCTTTTCTTTAACGTGATGGGACTCACCCTCGGCAAACTTTCTAACTCACGTTTCCCTTTATGGCCGGCGTGCCCGGCCCCCCCTCCCGTTCCCCCTTCCCAGCCAACTTTGAAGTGGACGCGGTTTTCGCCGTCAGCTTGCTGGTACAACCCCAGACGGGTTTCGAGAATATTTGGGGGGATCGGCCCACACCCCGTCTACGCCCCGTCTCGTTCCTTCCTCGGCAGACACATTTTGAGGGAACGTTTCGTTCTCATCCCTGCCCCCTTGTGGGGGAAAACGCCCTCGTGGGGCTTTGAATTTTTGGTTAAGCTTTCTCTCCCCTTCCTTTTCACCTACGTGGTTGGGAAAATCTTCCTCAACTTCAACGGAGTGCCGTTTGGCGTGGCCCCCTTCCCA
>Ga0179593_1512571_pt1 | contig 12672 bp, 7 predicted proteins | sample CZODoug2_1_08_16_FD_185931 | JGI IMG/M metagenome (GOLD analysis project Ga0179593, IMG submission 185931) | Vadose zone soil fungal communities from Angelo Coast Range Reserve, California, USA - CZODoug2_1_08_16fungal (PacBio error correction) | ecosystem: Environmental > Terrestrial > Soil >... | reverse complement strand
TTCTCTTACGCGTGAGACGGCACGTTTCATTGGCGTTTCTTCGTCTCCCCGGTTTAATTCCTCAGGACCCTCCCCCCACACTGATCGGGCGCATGGGAACATTTACTTTTCCTCTTAAATAGGCAGGGCTAATCGACTTAGTTATTTCTTTACATAGATTTGTTGCACCTTATATATAGTGGTGCAACCACCCAACTGGTGCCTTGTTCCCCTCTCCAAGTCGCCGGCGTGCTCCTTAGCTTGCCATTGTCGCTAGATTGACAGATGGGTGCACACCTCGGTCGTGCCCATCATCGTTAACCCTTTTTCAGTGGCCAAGGAAGTGAGTAGGGGCCCTAGAGAGAAATAGTCTTTTGGGTTCCTTTATTTCAGTCCTCCCCACTAGCTTGGATAAAGAGTTAGAGCTCCGGTCAAGGGTCTTAAGCTGTTTCCCTTGCGATCCTTGACCAATACACTCTCGCGGTTTCAGACATTTTTTTACGCAGTCGGGCGGTTGAGACTGCTGCCATCATGTGCACAGTTTCTTGGTGTGGCAGGCTACCTTATTGAGCGACAAAATAGAGGCGTTGTTGTCTATTTTTTTGAGTTGTTTCTTCTCTGACGCAGTTTACCGATGACCGTTGAGTCCCCCACTGCTCTCCGAGATAGCTGAGGTCGGGCTAGCTGCCTATGCTTCTTGCAAAGCCGATGCCGTGTACCCCTTCCAGTGCACAGAGGCCCTAAATGTCCCTTCGGGATACCCTCCGGCACTTTTGAACGTCCTATGGGCCTAAACCACTGCCGCTTACCTTTTTTTTTTTTTTCTCGCAATATTTACGAACCCTGGAGGTGTTACCTATTCCTTTTTTCTGAATGTGTCCTAAGGATTATCCTCGAGTCGAGCACGAAATATGTTGCATTTTTTTTGTCGTGGAAGCACCCAAGAGATTGACCCGATGTAGATGAACTTATTCCCAATGTCGTCCCCGGATTGACTGCGGCGTGCACCAATTATCTGTGACGCCCCTTCCGCCTCCCGGATTCATCGACGGGTTACGCACTCCCCCTTTTTGCCCGTGTCATGGGCGTGCCCTCGACTCCAAGGTGGCTTCGCCGTCGCATCCCTTTCCGATGAATTTCGGGCCTGTCATAACAAGACTGCGACCTCAACGCGGATGCCGGCTTTTCCCCCCTCGATTCGAAAATTTTTGTTTCCGAAGTTGATGCCGACGAGGCCTTCTCCTAGGCAAACCGGGACTGTGTATCTGTCCTCTTCTTCCAGCTTCTTTCATGGCGCGGTTGAGAGTTCCCTTTTATCATCCCAGTCAACCAGGGTCAGCGTCTTTTCACCAAGTGATGAGCCATCCCGGACCGAGGTAGATAATGAAAGAATTTGTCTGCTAGCCTAGGAGGAGCCCACAATCCTTCAGTCCTTTACCCACGGCCCCGACTCGTGTCCTGAGACCCCCATCAGGCATGATCCGGCTTCTCGCACTCACCCATTGTGGTTATTTCCGGTGATCTACACTCGGGCTTTTGTCCCCCCCTCCAGACCGCGATGTAATCCCTTGCTGAATGGGTCCATCGTAAGGCAAAGTTTGCCCGCGTTCGCCTCAGCCCTGATCCCCCCGTCCCTCCTGTTCGCGGGCGGTTGTCGTCCGCTACCCTTTAACCGGGCTAGCGCGACCGTACAAAGCGCCCGGTCTCGGCTAAGGGACCTCGTGCCGCTTTTACCCCCCCCCGTTAGCTACCTAGGTCCCCTCGGACCCCTATTGGCCGCATATCGGGATCGGGCAGAATTTGCCATCCCCCCTTTTGACTCTCCAGTAGGGGTCGGGTCGCGTACTTAGCTTCCCCCGATCCCCCAGCAGTTAATCGGAGCCGTCTAACCCCGAGTTCTGCGGTCGTTCCATATCTTCCCTCCCTCCCCCACTCAGTTTTGTTGGTGTTGAGTGCTGTCGCTTAGATACGCGACCGTGTACGTTTTGTGTCCCAGCGAGTCCCCGTTTTCTTCCGGTTTGTTATATTCATGTCCTACGAGGGGAATCCTCCTCGTTCGATCGCCGTTCGCCCTTTTTTCGGCGACCGAGACTTGAGACAAGGCGTCGCTGGACCCCGATTTAGTCGATCGATGTTTCTTCAGTTTGTTCTAGCTTGTAGAGGCGCGTTTGGTGAGTAGAGTCACTAAGTGCCATTTTCCTCCTTGAGAATCCCTTAGAAAATGCCTTCGACTCATGGTCCTTAGTGACGGAGAGCTGACTGGAGATTGACCCCCAGCACGTGACAGATGGTTCTCTCCGGGCCCCTTCTGAAGCCTCGCCGATGCCGCCTCCTCCTTAGCCTACCGAGAAAAGACCCAGCCCGAAGGACGGGAGGCACCGCAGCATCTAGGTTTTTTGAGCGCTTTGGGAGAGCGAGCCTGCCAGGACTAGTGGGATTTGCTTCTATTAGTACTTGATCCTTAGCATCAGTCTTGTGGGCCGAAGCCTGAGCCCCGAGAAGTCACCGTATTAGGGAAGACTTGTCACGTTTACAGGAGGTGGGTTCCCCAGGAACCCCCCGCCCTTGATCTCCCGCCAGTGCCCTCCCATCCCGCACGGGTTCCCTTTTCAAGCGACGACCATCGTACAGGGTGTGACCGTTCGTTTTTTCGTGCTACAGAAGCTGGATACCTCAACTCCAGGAGGACCTCCGCGAATTGGCGAGCCAGGGTGCTCTATGTCTCCTTCGCGTTCGCAGGTGAGACAGGCCCGTTTCACCCCATTCAGTAGGATCCCGATGCTAGGTAGACGCAATCAGCTCTTGACGTCACTTTTCCTGGTCCTCTCCCCCCATGAGCTAGTCTTTAACGCAGACCGTTGTCTAGCTCACACGTGTTGTTTCCATTACTGTCGGGCGGCAGCGTATATACGATGACTTGCGCCGGTTCTTTTAGCCACTAGCCGACCAATAGCGTTGACTGCCCGGGGCGTCTTCCTCGTCACTTTTTTCCGCAGTCTTCCGGCCTGACTTACGTCCTATTTCGTCTTCGGTGTGAAGCCCGATATCACCGATTCATTTTCCCCCTGATGCGTGACACAAGTTTAGAGTGGTCACTTCCTTCCCCCGACCAAACCCTTTGTCCATGTTTTGAACTTGCCCCCCCCCGTTTAGGCCTGTCCAACATGAACCTATGAATTATGCTACATCTTCGGAGGGCTCGGTCGGTTTACGGGCCAGTCCCCGAAAGCTTCGGGTCCCGCCGGAGTGGCGTTTGAATGCAAACCCCGCTCCTTAGTTCGCATGGGTCCTCGCCTCCGAACTGGGGAACGGCGAATACTTTCGCAAAGAACCCGACCCCTTTTTCCGCTTCGCACACGCGAGGAGCCTTTTCTAGTCCCCTTCGCATCGTAGTTAAGACCCCAGACACCCGTCAAAGAAAACTTTCGCCCCAATTTGAGACATGCCGCGTCCCATCTCCCAGCGCATTTTCCCAACTCACAGTGAACGCGGCAGCGGCTTCACGGTCGTGCAGGATCTGCAGATCAGAACGCCCTGGGACGTTCCTCGAGAGGCCACTGTTTGCGAACTCCTCCCTCTTTCCCTGCATAGTCTTCCAGGGGGAAGAATCGAGTCTTGCAAGCGAGTCCTTCCACAAGCATCTATGAAGAACAGTTTTACTGGCCCCCCCCCCCCCAGCGGACATAATTCCGTCAATTTAAACTCCCCTCCCAGAAACTCAGCTCAGTACTCTGTCAGGAGTCAACCACCCGAGCCTTTATTTTCATTAATTGGGGGGTCCTGGTTTGCAGGTCAACTAGTTAACCCACTAGGGGGGATAGATTCTGTTACGGCCGCGTTTCAGAGCTCTCTTGGGCGTTCAACTCCTACTGCTTTTCTGACGTCTTATAATTGCTAATGGGAACCGAGTGTTCTGCGCCCCCCCATCGTAGGCCGTAGTCGTGACTTTTTTCCGGATGCGGTGGGTCGCTCCCTCTCCCCCGTGCGCCGTTTTGCAAGATGATACCTCCTCTCTACAGTTGCCAAGTAGTTGGCCCCTCAGTTCGCGCGTCATTAGGTCCGGAGCCAGGCTCAGCCTTTTTCTCCGGGCTGGCCTAATCGACACGATAGGGTTTCCATTTAATGGTCGTCTCCGAATGCGTTATCGCAGCACAGCGTCTTATGCGATCAGAGTTCCCCAGAAGACAACCCTCTTAAGCCCCCAACCTGCGTTGCAGGTCTCCGAAGGCATGTTGCTTTCCCCTCCCACAATGGACAACGGGCCTAAATTCGGGGCGTCCCTCCTCTCTGTTGACTTGCTTCCCCTCTCCCAGGCCGTGCGCACCCCTTAGTTGTCCGACCCATTGATGCTCTTATCTTGTCCTTCGCTCCGTTCTTTTTGCATCCCACCGACACTACTGGAGTTCTTACCTCAAAAGCACCCGGTGAGGTCAACCATGGTCACTTAAATAAATTGCAGCGTCGCTGCGACGGCCGGTCTGATACCAGCCTTTCATTTTGTGCTCTGCGCATGATAGCCGTTTTCGGTGCGTTACGTAGACTTTTCCCACCGCACGGTCGCCCCCAGTCTAATCCGGGCACATGCCCAAAACGAAGGTTCCGATAAGCTATTTTACTCTTTGTCGCCTCTTCAGGTCCTGGGCGGTTTGGGGGGGGGGAGGTCCGTAGTGTGGCAGGTTCCCGATTTTCGCGAACTGGGTTTGCTTCATTCTCGCCGACCCCGACACTAGACGACAGGATTCCCCCCCGGAGCTCCTTGGTCCACTTGTGCGATTTTTTTTTCCCTTAAAGTCAGTCGACCTAACTTGCAGGATTGAGTGGTCCGTTTGCCGCGTTTCTAGAAAGCATATCATGGGCTGACTTCCCCTTTATCTGTCTCCCTAATTATCGCGGCATCTTTTTTCACTTCCTCCCCCCCCCCGACAGCAAGTGTGCCTGGTAGCTTCCCTTTTCCTAGGATTTTTGGGCCCAAGGGTACTTAGCTTTAGACGTGCGTTTCCCACCTTTCGACTGCTTCCAATTCCTATTTGGAGGACCAGTGAGCCTTCTGTCCCCTGGGTTTTGTTTTTTATGTTTTAGAAGCTCTGGTAAACTTTGACGCTGTGCGGCGAGTGCTCCCTACACTTCCGCCGATGCCGCAAACGTTTTGCCCTGAGGAGACTTTCGCACATACCACTTCCACGCCCGCGAAGGGATCATAATCTAACGAAAACCTCTCCCCTTGCAAAAGTCGTTTTTATTCGCGGAGAGGTCTATCTAAAGATGCACCTTTGTCGTCCATTAAGACAATAGCACTTCAAGTCTGTCATTTGTAGACGACCTTGACTCATGCAATGACATAATGGGAGCAGCGTCGAGTATTTTCCCAAAGGATTTAATCAACTATTCCCCGGTTGCGTGGATCGGAAAATACGTTCGATTTTCAACCTTTCTTTCCGCCCCCCGAAGACCACCCCCCAAAACCCCCACCCAGTCGTACCTTTCCCCCCTCTTTTGCATATCCCTCTTAGAGTGGTGATTTCTAGGTGTCGTACCCCGCACGCCTCGCCGTGTGGTTTTTGCTTTCCTTTTGGAATGACGGCGATGTGTTTTATCAAGATGGTTCTGTAAAAAGGGATTTGAAAAGGTACCTCTGAGAGGGATCACCCGGAGTTCATAACAGTACTCGATAGGCACTCTCATAGCTAAGCCTTCGGGAGAGTCTTGCTTTTTTCCGGAGATGGTCTTCTATACTGAAGACGTCCTTCTGATGTCCCCGGGCTGTTGAGGATTGGCGACTTCATTTATGGGATAAAGTCTTAGCCTTTTTATGATGCTCGTAGTATCTCAACGGACAGAGTTGTTAGTTGCTCGGCAAACTTTTCGCTTGGTCGCGCATAGTTTTGAGTCCCACCTTCCGCATGCCACTCGTATTAAGTTTTTTTTTTTAGACATGCTGAGAGCGCGCCTCTCCGGGAACCGATAACTCCTCGTAGACGGTGGGTATACCCCCCCTACGCGGGGCGGCCGTGGCCTGACACGTGGCACCTCTCCTCCACTCATTAGTCACATAATCATGAAATGCTTTTCGAACGCGCAAATTCCCCCCCACCTTTTTTGGGTTCCCTATAGTTCCGACAAGGAAGGCCAATCTTTTTGTTCAGCTGGGGATGACACTTTGCTTCTTATACTTCTTCTCAGCTGTGATCGCAGTAGGTCTCGAGACGTGGTCACTAACACCCTTGTGACCGGTCGGACCGATGGTTCAGGTCTCCTTATGTGGGTATGAGTCAGAATCCGACGGCGAACGTCGCGGCAGCCGACTGTTTTCATTTCCTCCCCCCCCCTGGGACGCCGGACTCTCAGCTCTTGTCTCGATAAGGGCTGTTCCCACACCTAGAAGCATCACCTCTCCCCATCCTCTAAGATCTCTTCTCCTTCGATACCCAGATCTTTTCTTATATCCGACGGAGAAGCACTCGAGAAAACTTCAGATGTTTCGTATTAAGGTCCTTGCCGGGGGGTTTTGGTCAGGGATTTGACCCTAAGGAGACCTTCCCCGCGAGGGTAGTGCTCTTTAGTTCCAGCTTTTTTTTTTTTTTTCTCTTCCTTAGAGGGAGGTCTTTTAGGCACTAGGTTGCATGGTGAAAACCCTGTCAGAGCATGTTCCCCGTTGCCCAGCCAGCTCTGCACTCGATATTAATTGACCCCTCTTTTTATTGCACGAGGTATGGATGTCACTGATACGGAAATACGCTGCCGACCAATGCCCCTCCCCTGTTTTTCTCTGAGAACCCCGTCCCTATCAGTTACTGATGCCGCGCCGATGAACGGGGCTGGGCAATTTTTATTCCGGATTTCAGCGGTGCCGACGCGAGCGATTCTAAGCCACCCTCGGACGTCAATGGGTCTCTTTGACCCCCTTTTTCACAGACGTCGCGAACCTTCGCTCCGTAGATTTTAGAGGGATTCTGACTTCCCCCTCTGATGTCACGACCCAAATGCGGAAACCTGGAGATTAGTTTCAAAAGCCCGCGATAGGCGATGAATCTCGGGGATTTCCTCGTAACCGAGCGACCCCCCACATCGTGGTTCATCTTCAGCAATTTTGCGCGGATGTGTGATCGCGTATGTCGTCTGCATCTCCTACTACCGATCGTATGCATACGAGATGAAATCCCCGAGACAAACAGAATTTGAGCATAGTCATGCCAAGCAAATTTGTATGCAGTAGAGTAATTTTCCCCCCCCTCCCTTTTTAACATCATAGTTTTCGTCGACCTCATCAGACGGAGACGACTGCTGGTTAGTAAGTCTGGGCTAATGCTCGTCTTCGTTGCTTGATCTGACGTACCCGGGCACCGATTCTGTGCCTCGGCCGATACGGGCTAAGACTTGACTCTCCCCCGATCGTACTATTTACATATTGACTCTTGGGCACGCTTATGAGTAGCTCGGGGCAACTGCTTTTCCGGCGAGAGTGTCTCGACTTGACGCTTACGGCTCTATTCTAGCCCCAGGTGTAGATTGCGCGCAGCGATTACTTCTGATCCGGTCTCCCTCGAAGACTAGCTTCCTTCAGTATCCCCCGAGTCCGAGTCGTCATGGGCGCTTTCCCCCATTCTCTTCCCTTTTCTGCCAGGTGCCGGCCTCTGGCGGTGACCCTTAGATAGGAAGAATATTCGCCGCGGCGGAAGCTTTTCCCCCTCTCCCGAAGAAGTTATCGTGCATCGCAGCTGAGTAGATAGCTGAGTAGGTCGGGCTTTCTAGCGCTGTAATTTTCCCTAATCTTCCTAATCCAATCCGTCTACCTGAGCCGGCCCACAGTTAGTACGGATTATTTGAGTCGGCACTCTGACATGCGCTTGTCCCGGATTGCCGCAAGAGGGAAGAAGCTCAGTTTCATTTCAAAATTCCCTGCACAGCTTGCCTCCAGCCCGAGAACTACACCCGCCGGGTAACTTTTAGCGCCGATGAGGACTGCCCCCCCCCCATCCGAGATTTATCTTACGACCCTTGTAGGATCTACATATGAAGCGTTTGAGTATGTTTTTGATGGAGAAGGATTTTATCTGAATTCGCACCATGGACCTGAAGAGGACTCAATCTGAACGCCAGCCGAGCTCATGCCGGATAGGTTAGCCGTCAGAGTAGATCCAATTCTATGAGGTTTACATGTGGTCTATACTTGATGTCCTGGATTAGGACCCTGGCATTGTCCCTATAATGGGGGAGGCGAGTCTTTTCCAAAGAGTACCGGTCTTCGCAGTTCAATTACGCCGCATCTAAGTTCTGCGCCGGAAGTTCTCCTTAGGCGAAATTCAACGATACCCGTTCTACTTAGAGGTTGTTCCATATGCTTGCCGGATTATTTTTGCACTTCAAAAACTCAGCACCATATTCCTCCCATTCTACGTTAAAAAATCCTCTGAATTCCGTGTCGGACGATTTCCCTGCACCCCCCCCCCCTTGTTCCCCCGGCACGTGGGACCTTTTTACAATAGGGTTGGAACAGACTTTAGTCTTACTGTATACCAGCATGAGCCTTTTTTTGTCTCGGTGCCTTGGTTAAAGTGAGCATCCGGGCTGCATTAGCCATATGGGACCCTTCAGGCGTGCTTTAGGATCCCGTATCGCTTAGGATAGCCACTGGAAGTGCTCGTGATTTTTCTAGAGTTGCACTGGAATCCGGAGCCGCCCACCGACCCGGTGCCCTGTGAGGACAGAATCCCGAAGGGTTTCTTCAAGATCCTATTCCAAAGCAGCCCCAGAATCCCCGGTTATCATCAATGGCCGCGAGCCAAAAATCAAGCGGCCAACCACCGTGACGCATTCGTTAGTGAAGGATAGGACCCCAATCCGTGCCCCAGCGCAGGGTCAAGGTTTTATTCCAGCAAGAGTAGATGCTCCAGACCATTTAGGGTGCTCTGGACCATTCTCGTCGCCCTCCTCGCCCCCGATTTTACTGCCCCTCAGGTCAGTGCGATTTTCCCCTGGTCACCCCGCCTGAGACAAGGGCCCCCATCGCCTAGGCTGTGTACCCCCCCACGCGTCCACCCCGCAAGCTTTTTTTGAGATCTATTCCCCTCTCTCTGAAAGAAACGTGGTTCGGCGCATTCCTCTAGAGTGGCGTCTGTTGCACATGAAAAAGCTTTTACACAATTATTTTGATACTTTTCATCTTTTCACGCATATGCCTTTTTTCCAGTGGACCTGCCTCAAGCTAACTCTTTTCCTTACCCGGTCGAGTTTAGTCGGACGTGACAGATAAGGGTGGCTATGGGCGAGGTCCTTCCCGACTGCTCCCCCGGCCGATTCTAACCTTCTTACGTTCGTGAAACACTCGCGTACGACGGTTTTGCCGCTTCATTCGTTTTCTCCTTATGGAGTCGAGACCGGCTTTTTTCTAGGCCTTGTTTCCTCCTATTCATAGAAGGTGGCAGAAGCCTTTTTTTTTACGTTTTCGAGATGCTCTCAAAGAGTGTGTTTCGCGCTTTTCCCCAAAAAAGTCCTACCCACAGTAAGAATTTAATGGTCGCAAACTTTCTTAAGGTTCTAAGAGTATTACATATAGCCCCCTTCTTCAACTTCGCTGGATAACGGAGTAACCCGCCGATCGTGCGGTGCTCCCCCCCCCCTCCCTCCCGGTAGACGTTAACCCCAGATGGAGGCGTTTCCCCCTCTTATGGTCTCCTAGGGCAGCGACGGCTAGGCTAACTTAAAAAGACACTTGGCTGCGATGAGCCCCTCCATTCCGGACTGCACCTTCCCCAATTCCCTACGGCGCACCTCATCATTCACTCTTAAGGGTCGAAGGAGGATTCCCACTGTGACGGGACCCCTTTTGTACTTCTGCTTCGTGGCCTGCTACCGCTAGTTTTGCTCAGATCCTCCTCCAGCTTCTCCCCCGTTCGGTCGCAGTAGGACAATGTCACCTGGAAAAAAGGTGACGGGTTAATATATCTCTTTTAAAATCTTGTTGCGAGTGACTATCGTCCTGGTTTTCCCTTTCTTGATTTCTACTTCGTCGTTCCCCGGAAGATGTTAATTTAATTATCCCCGCCCCGAAATCGCTGGGATTACTTGACAGCACCAGGACGAGGACCCGGCAGCGTTTAAAGCTGTAGTTTTTCCCGAGAGTCCAGGAACCGTACTTTGCGTTTGATGATGCACAGACGTGGGTTTTTGAAGTGACAGTAAAGGTTTGTTGAGCAGACACCCCGTTAGGTTCTTTTGTGGTTCCAAAGAGATATCCTTATGTCAAGTAAGATCCCCCCCCCCAATTTTAGAGATCACATAGATGGACCATAGGACTAAAGAAAGGGGCCCTAAGATTCTCCTTGGGGAGTGAGTTTCAGACAGGTCCCTGGTGTATACAGGAGCCGTCTCAGTTTCCACCCTTCTGATACCTTCAAAGAGCAGGTTGAGACCCTGTCTTCTGGAGCGTGGGAGTTGGTTGTTACATCTTCTCTAAAAGACATGTTGAGGCCCCGCTTCCCCTTTAATGCGTGTCTAAGTACGCTCTGCGCCTGATTGACGCAACTCTTCTTGACGAGGAGAGACTTACGGCTCCCTTATCCCCCCATTCTCGCGGGGTAAAACTCATCCTGAAAGCAAAGTACTCGATTTCTTTTCAAACTTTTACGAGGTCTATCATTTTCTTTGCGCGCACGTCCTTGACTTCGCCAGATCCCCCCCCCCTGAACCACTGGGTAAGACTTGACCCTGACGCGACTTCCTATGAAAGCAGCTATTCTTCCGGAAGACTTAACATTTAAGTTCATGTCCGCTGAATCAAGTCCATGATAGGTCTCGTTGATTCCTTTGACTAGCGCGAGTCCCCATATTCCTGTACGCGAAGCTCCACAGACTTGGTCTACAAAGATAGATTGAACCCCCCTCCCATTAACTTCGGTGTTTTGATATAGTGTTTAAGAATCCTCGCTCCGGGTCCCTTTCTTTTTTCTGGACCTGGTGTAAAGGCCTCTGTGTGAAAGCCGATGGGTGGTGGTTTGACCCTAACCTTTCACGAGTGGAAAGTAATCACAACTATGAGAGGAGTAGAGTTTTCTCTTCGCCCTCCCTCTAGTATGGGATGGGAAGCTCGACGAGTTCGCCCCCCCTCTGGCAACCCGGAGGGAGTCCGAGTGCATTGACTGAGAATGAAGCTCGGATAACCCCTTTCAGAGGTATCTGCATCCAAGGAGGGGGTTCCCTGTTACCTATGCGTAGTGCGCAGGCTGAAATTTACATTTATAAATGTGGATAGTAGTTGGAATGCGTGCTTGATACAGGCTTCTTTCCAGTTTCCCAAGAAATCTTCCCGGGTTTTCTTTTTGCACGGGGGTTCGCTGGGTAGTATCCCCCCTTAGCAGGACTAATTTCCCCGGGAGTATTGGCACGAGACCTTTTGATTTGGAGAGACGAGGTGGGAGCGTTCCACCTAGCTATCCCAATAGACATTGTTTAATTCCAAAAGTGTAACCAGAGCTCCCCGCATGGTTTTCTCTAATCATTGATTTTTTTGAACGTTAACTTGGAAATATACAACCTTTTCACCTTTTTTTGGGTCTGTTTTGAAGGTTAATTTCTCCCCTTCTGGTTTTCTTGCGCCCCGTTTGGCATTGTACTTTTCCAATCCTCGATCCTTTAAATTTGGAAAGGTATCCAGTTTCCATTCGCAACGTTTGCACTGGCGATAGGAGAACTTTTGCGTCTCCACTTCTGTATTCCCAGGTGGAACTCAGGCCTTCTCACTGTTGTTCCGTGATCCCTTTTTCAGTCCCGGAATGATTTCACGAAGAAGGGGAGGCCGGAGAATGACCCCCTTCTGCTCCGTAATGGGGATAGGTCGACTCCCTCCCAAAGTCTCCATTTTTTTTTCCCTATCGTGAGTAGACCTGGTTCCGCGGACGGCGGTCACCATGCACTTCTCTCTTCCCCGACCTAAACGAGGCACATGCCTTTAAGCTTTGAGGCCTTGTAGTTCCGACGGATTTTCCTTCTTGAGTAGCCTCCAAGAGAGACCTCCGCTTTTCTCTTGTTGCAGCTGAATGACAGTGTGAGGTTTTGATGGCGGACTCGGTTTCCTTCCCCTTTTATAGGCTGTAACTTTCTTTTCCCTCAGTCCCTACGAGTTATCTTTCCAGACTATATAAAAATGTTGCTCTAATGTACGACGCCTTGGGGCAGTGAGGCCCACGAGGACGCCCTCCCCCTTGGACCTCAGCTAAGAAATCCCTTTGACGTCCTGGTTGTGCGCGGAAAACATTTGCTCCCACACTGATGGTTTGTCTGTCTTTGAGCTTTCCGGAGGGTCTGCGGTCCATCTCCAGCGGATTCCCGTCCTCGCGCTTGCCAAATGAAGCACATCGGCAGGACGCCCTCTGGCATTCGTACCCCCCTGCGAGCTCTGCCCTATCTGTACCGCACTACCGTTTCAGTTCCCTTCCTCATGCTTTAATTAGCACGGCTCAAACTTGAAATTCGCTAGCGCGACTTCTCCCCCCCCCCCCCGTCAGATCTAGGCGGCCGTTTTCGCCCTCCAGATCCCAGCGGTGCGAGCTGTAATCCTTTGGTGAGTTATAGGTCCGTCGAATGTGATCTTAAGCGCCACGCGATGGGTGCCGGTATCTTGCCTTAAATACCCTTGATCCCTCAAAAATATGATCAGATTGATTTCCATAGTCCTTATGGCCAGGTGATTGCCCAACT
>Ga0179593_1451808_pt1 | contig 12672 bp, 18 predicted proteins | sample CZODoug2_1_08_16_FD_185931 | JGI IMG/M metagenome (GOLD analysis project Ga0179593, IMG submission 185931) | Vadose zone soil fungal communities from Angelo Coast Range Reserve, California, USA - CZODoug2_1_08_16fungal (PacBio error correction) | ecosystem: Environmental > Terrestrial > Soil >... | reverse complement strand
CCGTCCTTCGCCAGAAGGACTGCCGTTTTTCGATAGACTTCTGTCTTCACGGCAGGCCGTTCCTCTTCATAGTCTGGATGGAGATCGTCGTTTCGCCTGACGATCCGTGATCTAGCACGAAATTTTTTTCGCTCCTTCCCTTTGGCAGATGAATGACGCCTCGCTATTTTTCCTCTATCCCCCCCTTGCCAACGGCCTTGACCACTGGTTTCTTTCTCTTGCCTTTTCCATTTCGGGATCGTAAAGAACGTTTTGGGCCTTTCTCTTTTCTTTCCGTCTTTTTTCGGCGATAGAAAGTTTTCCCCCTCAGTCGGTGCCTTCTCCCCCCGTTGCTGCCTGACGAAGTGACTCGGCCGGCCCTTGGTGCACACCTACAATGGATCTCCCCCCTCTTTTCTTCGGGCCTCGTCAGAAAGGGAGGTCTCCCCATTCTTTTCAATGGAATTTGGATTCCACCATACGTTGCGGCCCGTTGTGCAACGCCTCTGCCCTATTTCTCGCTACTCCCGCGCTCCACCCCCCCTTTTTTTTTTCGCTTGAGCTTTGTTGGCAAGGTTGGAAAGGTTTACTTTCCCCGCGGCGCGGCCTTCTGGCTTTCGAGCTGCACCTTCCTTAGTCCGGGCCACCCCTCTTTATCGGGCGATTGTCCTCTCTGTCTCCGGGGCCGCTGCATCCTGTACCAGTTCCTCCGTGTTGGGATCTTCGCTGTAAGGTTCCTTCGTTTTCTTCTTCTCAAAAGGTTCTTATTCAAGGCGCCATTTTTTCTGCCCCCAAAATTTTTTTTTTTGAATTTTTTCCCCTTCCCTCCCTGTTTCTTAAAGACATTCATCGTTCGTTTTTTTCTTTCCCCCCTCCCCCCTCCCGGCTTGCCGCAGGGAATCCGCTCCCAAGGAGAACCAGGGGCGACGTCTTGATTTTTTCCCTTCTTTTCCAGCATTTTCCTTCTCACCGTGACTGGTGAATGCCTTTCCCTCGATATCAATTAGTCCCATGAGTCCCCTTGTCTCTTGGCATGAAGCAGGTTTCACGATCTCATTCTGCCGCTGGAGGAATTTCCCAACAGGATCCTTCTAGCCGCCTTTCGATTCACTTTGACGTGTCCTCCCCCCCTCCTGTATCCCCCCCGTGATAAGGGGCTACTACCCTCTTGGGTTGCTCATTTTTTTGGTTGGAAATCGTCGAGTTCTTCGCTCCAACCCTCCCTCTTGATTTTCCCGGCGCCTTAGGGTTTTTCTTTCCCCTCATTCCGCTCTTCTTGACCTCCCTTCGTATTCTTAATTAGAGCCAATGTCGATTTCGGCTGCTGTTATGACGGGTTCAAAGCTTCAACTCGAGCGTACTTGATCTCCCCCTCTTCTCCGCTCTTCCGGTAGGCCGAGCGGTTCCCCCCCCAAACTAAGTGCTTTCCCTTAGTCGGATGGGCGCTGATTGCCCCCTCGTTTACTTCCTCAGGCTTTTCCGCCCCCTCTCTCTTGGTTGAATCCTTCTTATCTTTCGTCGTTTTTTGAAGCGGATTTCCAAAACGTTGTCCCTGTAAGGTACGACTTCGTTTCCCTCCCGCCGAAATCCAAATTTCTGATACTCGGAAAACCAGTGTACCCTCCGGTCTTTTTGTGCTTTCATTTTCCTGCATTGTGATGAGTGGTCCTATACAGAAGGTTGCTTTTTGCGTCTGGTCCTCGCAATTCGATAGGCCCTTTCTATATTTCTTTCAGGGTGTTGAACATGTCCAAGGCAGTCCCCCTTTTCCTCCCCCACACCTTAGGAGTTAAGCGTCAAGCGCAATCCCTTGCGTCCTGTCTTCGTTCCCTGTTGCCTCGGCAGCACTGACACTGCCTAGCCCTCCCGAGGAGCGGATTCGACTTGTCTTGTGAGGTACGGCTCCCCCCCCCTCTCTCGATCGGAAGGGTTGCTGCGCCGGCTGTTACCTTGTTTCATTAGACGGGCTCACCCCCTCCCCTTTCATCCTGGCCCCCCCTCACAGTTTCCGGCCTTTAAAATCTGGCCGTTTGCTCTTTCTCGGTCGCCCCCCCCCCTTCTTCGGCAGTTCCACGCCCAATTCACATGTTAGATGGATTATTGGAGTACCAGTTCTAAAGTCCTTTTTTTTTTCTCCACCCCTTCGTTCGGAAAGCTGAGTATCCCCCTTTCCTTCTGTTTCAATTTCCGGCATGGCTTTCATTTCTTACTCATTGAACAAATAGCGTCGAACTCCAGTAGGTTCATGGTTATTGAGAGGTTGTCTTCCCCTTTTCCCTCTTCCCCCCCCTCCCCCCCCCAGTGAATTGTCCATCTCCGTTCAGTGCGCTCTCGCCCCGAGCCAAGTTCTGTGGATCAATTTTCCCCCCTTGTGACTTCCCATTAGAGGTGTTTCCATCCCCCCCCTTTTTTTCCTCGCCCCCGCTATAGAGAGCCTAGATCGACCCTCGGCACCATTTTCCCTCTCATCTGTTAATAATTACCCCGTTTTGTTGTTGATGCTCTCTTCTGGTTGCGTCCCGGTCTGCTGGGATGAGGATAGCGTCTTTTGATATATAGAAAGGCTTTCTCCTACTATTGGAAACAAAATACTGGGGGAGCGCCCCCTTTTTGAGCACGACCTTTTTTTCGTAGGATGACCTTCTCTTGTCCTTTCCTCACGTATTTTTTTTGATTGGCCACGGCATGCTGTCCGCCCTTATCTTATTTTTGCCTCCCCTCTCCCCTCTTGACTACGGTATTTCTTGGATCTAGGCCAATTCTTTTTTTCCCTATTTTTTATGCGGGTTCTTTTCATGCGGCTGATTTTTACATGAACTTTTTCTATCCTCGTTTCTTTCTCCTCCGAGGGGACTTTTTTCCTTCCATTTTTTCTTTAGAATCTTTTAGGCAGTACTTCTACTCCTCAAGGTCCTTCCCCGGTCTTTCCTTTATTTTTTTTTTCCTATAAATTTTGCCCCAGCCTCTCCCTCAAATCAAAGATTCCGATTTTTGAATTGCCGTGCGCAATGTTTGTTTGCCTTCTGCGCCTTCGTCTTCTGACCTTCTTAGTTTCTTCCAGAGGAAACCGATGGCGAGTCCCCTCGAAACATGATAACATTCCAAGTAATGACGTTTCTTTCGTTCCTTCCTTTCTCTCTGTCTAGTGCCCTTCTTCTGTATAAAACCTTTCCTCGCCGGCGACGATCGCCTACGTTTGCGGTGCCCGTTCTCCTCCTGGCGCGTGTCCTTTTTGATTGTGCCCCTTTTTTTTTTTTTTTTGTGTGTTTGTTTATTTCTTTATCCTTTCTATATTTTTCGCCTAGTTTCTTCTAATTTTTATTTTTGTGCTTTCTCAATGGCCTTTGACCAGCGCCTCCAACCCCCCTGAAAATACTCTTCATTCTAACGTATCTTTCTGATCCTCCACCCCGAATTGGTATGAGCGTCTCCTCTTTGTGGTTCCCCGTCTCAGCCAGAATGTTTCGTACGGTCTTCCATCCCTATCTCCAATTCCCTTCAAGAGGATGCCGTTGTCTATCACGGGCGTCACCGCCGCCCTCTTCACGGAGCTTCTTCCACATAGGTTTGCCTCGGCCGGTTTTACACCGCCCTCGACCCCTCCTACCAATAAGAATTGGCTACCCGTCCTCCATCCCTTCTGAGTACCCCCCTTAGTTTGGCCCCCTCCTTTGGATTCCCCACTACGTAGATCGTATACATGTCGTCGTCTCCTTTTTCCTTCGCTTTTAACAGCCCCATCTTCTCTGAAATTTATCCAGATTAGGTTCGTACGTCGCCGTCTTTAAGGACCCTTTTTTTATTTTCCTCACCATTTCGTCCCGCCCTTAGTAGTATTGGTGGTAATTCCCGCGATAAGTTCTCACCCGCGTTCTTTTAAACATGTCTACCTTTCTCTGGTCTCCCCCCGTCCCATGGGGCTTTTGACCCTCAAAATGAATCAACGTCTTGTCTCTTAGTCTATGTGCGAACCTCCTTTTTTTTTTTCCTTTCAAGAGAATTCACCTTCCCCTCCGGAAATAGACATGCCCCTCCTGTTAGGGATTGTACAGCATGGTATTTCACCAGGTCCATCTTTCTTTCTCTCTTCTAAATTTCCTTTTCCCCGCTCTTTTCGGTCTGTGAGAACTTTGCAAAGCATGTGTCTTGTTTGTGAGGATCTCCGGGTTCTCCTCGCCCGTCCTTATGCCCGCCCACCCTTCATCCCCGCCCCCCCAGATCATTTTTTCCCCCTCTCGATTTGAAAACCTTCCCCAACCCCCCAACACCCAATTTTGGGCCCAAGTGACGAGGCTTTCCCTCGAATTGACTAGCTCCCTATTGACCTCCTTGACAACTATCTTTCCCTGAAAAGGTTTAAAAATGTCCAGGTTCCATCGATCCAGGAGTCAATTTTTTTTTCGCGGCGCCATCGCTCGATGAAGTTTATTTCCGTTCCGAATCTCAGGTTTTTTGCTCTCCGCCATTCATCCTTAGTTTATATTCTCTTTCACTACGATCCCTTTCCCCCTCCCGATAACGGAAGTACGTTTTGTGCAACTAGGTTTATCCGCGAATTGCAGGAATCAGGCCGTTAGTAAGCACATGGTGATTTCCTCCCTTATTTTGTTTTCCCCTCACATGCTCGGCCCTACGGTTTGTCCTCTCCCACCCCTTGCACCCCAGATAGTGACTCATATCGGGCCTCTCCATTTCATCTGTCCCCCACAATGCCTTCTTCAGAATTGACGCGGTGCGGCCCTCCTCTCATGTGCGTTCACATACCATCTGTCCCTTTCAGCCTCTTCCATCCCGACAGAATTTCTGACGTCACAGACATCTGCTTTGATTCTTCTCATTTTTTTTCCACACAAGTTTTCCCCCCCCCCCGTTCTCGACCTTTGCGCTGTTTGATCATGGCACTCCCCCTATGCGTTTACGGCCGTCATTTCTGGCAAAAAGTTAATCTCTCCCAACGGATTTGCGAGTGTTTCTACGGATCGTCGCGCCCTTGAGGTTTCGAAGTACAACCCCAAGGATATGTTTTCCGAATACGTGTCCTTTCCTTCCGGTCTCGCTTTGAGACCCTTCCTTCCTTCTTTCCCTATACGGAAGATCTTCTCTATTTTCATCTTCCCTAGTTGGAGAGATATCTTCTTCTGCCAGATTCCTGCTGCAGTTTCTCCCCCTGTTTTGGAAAGTTCCACTGCTTTGCATTTTTTTTTTTTCTCTCCCACCTGCGTGACTCGAAACCCAACTTTTGATTCCGCGGATGACGGGGCTGATGTCTTCCTCTCCGAGGGGTCCCCTCCCATCTGATACCCATAGCCGCCCCATGTATTGGGATTAACTTGTTTAGCTGGCAGCACTCCGCGTTTATTTCGGCTTTCCTTCTCACGATCTTGGCGCGTTAGAGGTTTTCTCTTATTCTTCGCTTCTTCCTCCCTCCTAGGTGCCGAAAGACAGGTCTTTTCGGCGTTCCCCTTCTTTTAGTTGAATTCCTGAACTCTTATCTAGGCCAAGAGCCTTTTTTTCCCTCCATTTTCCTGGGTAGTCTATCCTCAGTCGGGCGCAAGTGCTTTTGTATCCCCAGATTTTTTCTTTCCCCCAGATTTTTTGGGCGTGACCACCACCATTGTGCTGGACGTTTTTTTTTTCCTTCCCCTTTGTTAGTCCCCACCTTCAGGATAACATCTCTCCCCCCGCTGTTATCTTCTTCCGTCAGGGTCGGTAATTTGATCTCTTTCCCCCCCACTAGGCCCTGTTTTTTTCTGATCTCTCCCCTGAGTGGTCCCTCCATTAACGGGTCTCTCCTGCCAGTTCGCTTTTCCCGGCTTTTTTTTTGCTCTGAGCATTGAAGCCTTTTCCTTTAATAGTACGGCATTCTCGATTTTCCCTCTTTTCTTTTCCCTAGCTTCCAGCTTTTTTTTTTCCTTCATTTGTTACACCCCCCAGGGTTTTGATCCACCCCTCGCCCTGTTTCTTAACTCTCTTGGTTCTTTTTCCTTTTTAGTAAATCCTTTTTTTTTTCCCTTCGCCGAGCTGCTCTCCTCCCCGTACCGGAGCCCTGCTGCACCCTTTCCACGATTTTCCTTAGACCTGAGAAAGCCCTTCCCGTCTTCCATTCGGGCTAGATGTCCAACGATATAATCTCCTTTGTCCCTCATTGCCTGTCCGGTAATTCCGTTTTCATTGACTCTTGTTTTATTCGAAGGCTCCGGACTTTCCCGCTTCGCATTTTGATTTTTTTTTTCTCTTTCTCCCCATTTTCGGCAGGTACTACCTCCCTGTTCCCTTTTTTTTTGAGGAGCTTTTTCCTCCTCTATCTCGGCGTTAAAAAATAACCCTGGCGCGATTTTCGGAGGGCCGGAATGGTTTTATCCCTCTACCAAGATACTCTTTCAAGACGCAGCCCCTTTCCTTGGAATCAGCCCTCTCTGGCATGTGCTTTGTTTACATTTTTCCCCAGACCTCCTTTCACCGCTAGCCTCCATTCTTCGTTCCGCTCTTTCCTCTAAGAGCGGTTCCACTCATTTGGGTCCCCGATTATCAAGGATCTCGCTGACTCCCCCTTTCTTATTGTTATTTTCTGTAAGGTGCTTCTTTGGTTGCCGCAACGCCCTTATTATCGCTTTTCTAGTTCGGTCCTTTCCTTTCCTTGCCGCCCAAAACTTCTCTCTGGAAGTTTCCGATTTCGAATTTGTTTGCCGCCCGTCCGTCATTCCCCTCGATGGGACGGACTGATTTGTAACAACCGAGTGCCTAAGAAGGTCTTTTTGCGGTCTTATCCTTCGGTTTCTTCCTGAATCCTACTGGGATGGTGCGTGCTTTTTCATCGACCTTCTCTCCCTGCTTCTTCAACCATATTCGATCAGGTTGGTGTGGTTGGGGTTGTTCCCCCCATCCGGCCCACGATCAGCTACAAGTCACCGCCACCCCTTGTTCATATTTCCGAAGCTCTCTCCGCTCACGTTTCGCCGCGTCTTGCTTCTGTGGGAGAGTCAGTCCCTTTGAAATGCCTCTTCTTTCCGTTCCCCTATTCCGGGCCTTCTTTCCGGGATAAGTATCGATTTTTGCCCTCGGAGGGGTTGGTCCTTTGAAGCACGTTCCCGCCCCTGACGTCTTTTAGCTCAAACCTTCTCATCTTCCCCACTAACCCTTCCGTACCCTCTTCAGACGCTCGTTTCTTTCTTTGCTTTTCATGTTGTCCACACCTCTTCAGAATCACGCATTATGAACTGTTCGTTCCTCTTATTTTCTTATACTCCCTTGGGGGACTACCTTTCTTCCAATCCCTTTCTTTCTTTTCTTGATTTGCTATACACCCACTTGGTCGTTGCTCAGCGCATTTAAGTGCTTTTATTTCCCGCTTCTTCCTTCGCCCCCCCCCGCCTCACCTTCGTAAAGGGATGAGTCCTTGGTCACTTACCCTTCTTCTTCCTCTTCAGCAGATACTTTGAGAATCTATAGCCTCCAGTCCACTTTTTTCCCCTTTTAGATCCCGAGGGGATTCCCTCTTCGTTCCCCGTACCCTCCCCAACACAGAATAGACCAGCCCTCCTCTCTGTGTGTTGTTGCAATTTCACCTACTCCTCTCTCCTCCCATTTTTTTTTGTTGCTCTCTGAGTGCTTTTGGTGAATGTCCCTACTAGTGGAGTTTCGTCTTTTTGCTTCGATAGTTGCCTGGCTTGGCCAAGCTTTCGCAGTTCCTTTTGACTACCAGTCTTCCCTTTCCCTTTTCGCTTAGGGCCTCTTCTTCTAGTAGCAGGCGTTTGCCTCTTCCTTTCTCTTGGTTCGAATTTTCTCTCTTTTTTTCCCGGAACGATCAATCCAGTGCCCACCTTGTTCTTTTTCGGTTCCCTGGTCCCTTTGCAGATTCTTTTTTTCTTTTTCCCCAACTATTGCTGATCCCCAGAACTTCATTGTAGTTACCTCTTTCTCTCATTACCCGAATTGATGTTTCCCCACCTGACCCCGTTTTTTGACTCGATAGTACCCCCTCTCTTCCCCCCCCTTTCTACAACCCCTTTACCTAGTTCTGCCTATTCCAGTTTACAGAAACGAACGCAACCAATCCGCTCCGATTTTTATTGTTTTCCTTACCTCTTGGCGTTGGGCTTTTGCCTTGGGTTTTCCTACTCGTGCAAAGGCAGTTTCCCCGTTTGCCTTCACGAAGACCCCTCTTTTGGTGATTCGTTCCCTTTTAGCCTTAATGCTCACATTAAGACCTGGTTCTTGCGCGCGATTCGGACTGCTTATGTTCAGTGCTGCGAGGCGATTCCACCTCGTCCTCACGAGCTTGCAAACTTTTTTAGTATTTTTGCACGTCTTCTTTTTATGTTTTTCTCTTCTTTATCCCCTCATTTTGTATCCCAAAATTATCGACTGTTCTCCTACTTCCTTCGAATGTCCTTCCAGCGCCGCCCACCGCCAAATTATCTCTTCCACTCTTCCTCCCCAGCTGTTTTGCACGCCCCCGAAAAATCCCGGGTAGCGCCTTTTTTTAGCACTTTGCCAACCGATTTTAGTTCCCCTCCATCGAAATCCTATTCGTTTTCCGATCACTTCTCTTCAGCTGCATAACTTCGGTCCATTTGTCTGCCGCGTCGGGAAGCCTGACCACACGGTTACAAAACACCTTTTCTTTTCTTCCCCTCCTTCAGACTCGGCCCTCCCTTTTAGCGATATGTACCATTCCTCTGCGGTAGATCTGAATTAGTCCCCTAGATTTCAAACTCCAGCTCCCACATACGACCCTCCCCCTTCCGTCAGACCTCATTTCTCTTAAAGCCGGCCTTCCGTTCTCGTGTGTGTTACCTTCCAGCACTGCCCCCCCATTCGTTTCTCCCCCCTTCCATCGCAGGAGTTGATCTTTTCCAGCCCTCCTCATGATACTTCTTCCCCTCGTGGCTACACACAACCCTTTGGCCTTTTCATGTCGTAGGTCCCCTTTTCCCCCCCAGCAACGTTGATCTTCGCCAAGTCACTTCCTCTCCCCCTGGGTAGCTCTTCCGGAGCATTTTTTTTCTTCCCATTCCCGCGGAAATAATTCTGCTCCTTGCCTATCGACCTGACGTTTATGGACCATATCTCTTCTTTGGATGGTAGACATCCCTCTAAATTCACCGTCCACTTGTGAGATTATCCCCTTTTTTTTCTCTAATCTCCAGATTTTGACTTCTGACTTCCTGTTGCTACTGTTTATTTCGACGATGAATCCCCCGGCTCTTTTCCAGAGCCTTCCGGCCGTTCTTTAAACTCGTTCCCTGAACCCCCCCCAGTCGACCGGTCAAAAAAGTCAAACCCCCCCTTTTTTTGAACTTTCCGCCGGGGTGTTTTTGCTTTGTAATCGACTCTTTGTAACACCGCGCAGAATCGCGTTCTCCCGAACCCTACCTTCTTGCTTACCCCTTCTTTAAGATTTCCCCCTTCCAGGATTCGTTGCATCGCTTTTCACTGGAGCACTCCTGGATCCCTTTCGTCCCCCGCCCTTCCGAGGAATGGTTCCCTTTAAGGAATATATTGGCTCTCGTCAGCATTCCCTAGAGTTGGTTTCTTGCCCCTCTTTGCGCCTTCTTGGCGTTGTTCTCAGAGTTGTAGCGCTTCAGCGAAAAGGGCCTTCCGTACCTGGACGATTTGAACAACTATTTTGTCCGCTAGCGGCAAGCTCTTGTGCCCTAACCCTCCTCAACTCTGCTCGCCGACGTTCTCCGCCATTATTTTTTTTCCCCCACGGTTTTTCTAGTCATCCCCGTCCTATTTCTTGACGCGCGTGTCTTCACGCAGCCCTCACCCTGCTTCTTTTCCCCTTCTTTCCCGCTCCCAATTTACGCCCGCCGCGCCCCCCTTGCGAACGATCATCTTTTTGATGCCCGACCTCCCTGCTGTTTTTTTTTTCCGCCCCCCAGTGGGCCAGCCCTCTCTCTGCGCTTTTTTCTTTCTCTCTTGAATATTATTCGATTTTCCCGAGTTTCTTGGCCAACGTCATCCTTCATAAAAACGGTTTTATTTATCTCCTCCTTGCTGCTCCGTTCTCCCCTTGTTTTTTGCTTCCGAATTTTCGATGAACTTCATGCCGTCTCTTCGCAAGACCTGCGCGGTTTTTTGTCGCGTACGTATTCTTCTATCCTCCTGTGTGTTCTGAGGTTTCCGCCCCTTTCGTTTTCGTTTCTTTAAAGGCCCCTATATTCCGTACATTTTGTGCTGGCTTCTCTTTCTTTTCGTCGATCAGAACAACCTTTCCCGCGCGCCCTTGAGAGACTTTTCCCCTCGTGTCTAGGACTGAGTTTGAAGATCCGACCTTTGATCAAGTGCTCCATCTCCTCACAAAATAGATTTTTCTAAGTCTTGGAAAAATGGTTCTTCCTCCCTCCTCTCAGACGTTGTCTCTTTTTCAGCCACCTCTATTTTGAGAGTCGCTTCTGAGCCCTGCTTTTTTGTCTCCTGCTCTCGCCCTTCCCTTTGCCAACCTTTTCTGTCGTCATCTAGGAACATCTTCTTTCCCCCCTTAACCGCTGATCTCTCCAGAGTTGGTTGTGTTGAACGACCCGTGCCTTGCGCGACGATCGTTTAGTTTTCTCTTTTTTCTCCTTTTCGGTTGCGCCCCACCGAGTCTTGAAGTTCATGTTTCGGACCCCCACTACCTTCCGCGGCCCTTGCGCAACGACTTCGGACTTCTGCCGTCCCCCCATTGCGTTTATCCTTTTCACCCAGCCTGCTTATTTCTTCGGCCTTTCTTCCTTTCAGGTTTCCCTCTGACCGCGCAGGCTGTCTTTTGTTTCGACTGCACCGGCCTACTTTATTTTTGATCCATTCCGTCGAAGGGGGCTTTCGCTTTCCCCCTTTTGCGCCTGCTCCATTCTTTCCATGATCTCCCTCGGGTTTGAACCTTTTAGCGTACAGGTTTTCTTGTTCTAGCCCTTATGTCAGTACAGCGCCTTTCTCGTCTTTTTTTTCAACCCCCCACGGGGTTTGTTTTAAATTTTTCTTCTCTCCACCTGTGGGTAGACATTCATCGGGTTTCTTTCGCATTTCGTCAACTCTCCGTTTTCCTTTTTCCTTTTTCGCGTGGTATTTAATCCAGCCTTCCACTTGCTTCCCCTCGCTCGAGATTTCAAGCGCGCTTACCAAGGATAAGCGGTTCCCCCTTTGCTTTTTAACTGGGATGTATTTTGTAAGCGTTCCATCCATCCGCTATACAGTTGTTTTTTTGTTCTCCCCCGGAATTCCTCTTCTCCCTTTCTTGGAGTTTCGCACAGGCTCCTACAGACGTCGATGATTTGACGTTGGTGCGAATACCACCCAAGCAGTTGATCCCAATTTCAGGGGGTTCCCGGTCTTTTCAGGGGCTTTGTTGTTTGTGCCCTATCCTTTTTTACGAGATTTCTCTTTCCTTCCCTAACCCTCTTCTGATTTTTCCTTATTGGAATTCTTTTGTCTCTTTTAACCCGATTTGCCGCCGGCCGGATTTTTTTGGACTCACTTGTCTCTTTGAGCTTTTTTTTTAGGGACCCCGTGTCAAGTTACCTTTCCCGCTTTCTTTTCCTCCGGTTTTATCTTCTTTTTATTCCTCCCAGAGCGTTAAAAACCTGGATTCCTCTTCATTAAGGGGTATCTCTGGCCACTTTCCTTACTTGTTATTTCGTCCCTAATTTGCCTTTCGGTGCGAACTGGCCTTTTCACTCGTTACAGTGTAATCTTAGTTCTGTGAATCGCACCCGTGCTTCCCACCCCTGTTCTCTTTTCCGTCCGATTGCGCTTTTTAGTCTCTTCCGACTTCCCATCAATTCTTGATTTTATGTAGACTTGTGTAAAACAGAGTTCCTCCTCCCCGGTTTTTTGCTTGCTTATCCCCGCTTCTGCTTATCTTCTTTGGCATTTCCCTTTAATTTCTTTGTTTTCTCTCTGTTTTCTCCGTGCAAGCTAGTGGCTTTCGAATTCTCTCTATTGATCACCCAAATGAGGAAGACCTTCAATCCCCTCTCCAAAATTGCGTCAGTCCTGGACGACGCATGAGGTTCACCTTTCTTTCCCTCCACAGTGTTGCCGCTTTTCTCGTATTTCCTCGCCTAATTGTCACATTCTCAGCCGCACCGGCGTCACCGGCAATTCTTTACCTTTGTATCAGGCTTTTCCCTTGTTTTCTCCCTCTTGAAGGGGATGGCGGTCTCCGCATTTCTCCATCCCCTCATGCTCCGTGTCTCCAGAACTCCCTCCTGGCCAACCTCCCCCGTTCTGTAGGCATATTCCCCCCCTAAGTGTTGCTTTGTTTTTTGGGGGTCCTTTTTTGTTGTAAACCCTACGAACTCCCTCATTTTCCCAGAACTTTAGGTCCTCTTATGATTTCCTCTCTTCTCTTTTTATTCCGGTTCCCTCCCCACCTTTTTTTTTGGGAGCAGCGTGTGCTCACCCCTGAAGTTTGCTCCTCCGTCACTTCAGATGATTGCGCACTTTCTTTTCGCACATTGCCCCACACCTGCTTTCGATCCCTCCCCCTACGCCCATACCCTGGATTGTATCTCTCCTGCTCGCTAGAATTCGACCCCTATATTTCCCCTAGGACCAGCCGCCTCTAACCATTTTTCTTTTCTCGGCTCTCTCCCTACGCGCGACATTTTCCAATGGAGAACCGAGACCATCGACTTTTTCTTACCACCCTTCTTCGCCAAGACGTCACTAGCCTCAGCCCTCCCTTCTCCACGTCGGCACCCACTG
>Ga0179593_1319508_pt1 | contig 12672 bp, 11 predicted proteins | sample CZODoug2_1_08_16_FD_185931 | JGI IMG/M metagenome (GOLD analysis project Ga0179593, IMG submission 185931) | Vadose zone soil fungal communities from Angelo Coast Range Reserve, California, USA - CZODoug2_1_08_16fungal (PacBio error correction) | ecosystem: Environmental > Terrestrial > Soil >... | reverse complement strand
TATTTTTGATTATGCGAATACACCACATCATTATTGGTCAGTACATGCCCCCCCATTTCTTCCCTTGACACCCCCAACCCCCCCCTACGTACCTTTGTACCCCCAGTTAAACCATGACTCCATTTTGATGCTTAAACACCCGTGCTTTCCCCTTACCTATTTCCAATAAACTTTTTCAACTCTTTTCTCTTCCCCTTATTAGCCTCACTAGGAGTAGCAGGTTGCCCATTACGTTTGCTTTTTGTTGAGGGCGGTGTTCACCGTTTTCTTGAGTATATCATTCCCTGTATTCCTCTATGTCTTAACCATTTACTGTACTTTTTTTTAAGCGTTTTTGGCTATTGGTGTAAATTAAAAGGGATAGCTTGTCTTATATACACCTTTTCATCTACCTGGCAATTGCCTTTCGTTCCTCTTCTCCCCTTTTCCTTCCCCACTCCTCTTCTATTAAAGTCACGGTACCTTGTTGCGGCAACGAGCTCGCCTGCGGCCTTTTCTTACGTAATATTAGTTAAAGGCGCACTTACATGAAACCAAACCTCTTGCAAAAAATAGGTACGCTGCTTACTGCTGGTCTATCCTAGGTCCGCCTTTCCCCCGGGCTCCCCCCCTAATAGTCAGCTATTTAGCCAGGTGTTGTAAAACTTCATTAATTGGGCGGCACGCTGTATGAGTTAATTGTAACTCCCAGTTCTCTGCCTAATTATACTTTGGTAATAGTTCCCTTTCTTAGAGTGGTTTCTCTCGGTGTACTGATAATACAGTTTCTTTTCTCCCAGGTAAGCCATGAAGGTTAAGAGCAATTCAATACAACAACCTTTTTGTCCCGGTTTCATCAACCCCCCGTTCCTGTCCTCCCCTACAACCAACCCCGCTCTTAAAAGAAGAGATGTCCTCACTTGACAATTATTGGTAAGTGTAGCTTCTTTTCTATGTCTTTAATCTAATTTCGCGACTTTTTTTTCTTTTTTTTGGGTATTCGTCTTATCTACCTCAACCATTGCTGTAATTCTATTTCCCTCTTCTGCGGAAATTTAATGTTGCCCTTTTTCCACCATGATGGTTTATGCGGATCTCATGATTTTGGTTTTCCCCGGCATCCGTTCATTACAACTTTTCACTCCCCCCCCTTTCTATTTCCTTTTCGGAGTTAACCTCACACGACCTGTTCCATTGTCCCAATCTCTCCTTTCAATCATCCTCGTGGTGAGCTTTCCCCCAATGGAACAGGTCTTGCAAACTTTCCTCCCTCCCGGTTTAGATAGATGCGCGGGCACCTATTATCCTGCTGATTGTTCCCCAATCAGAAACCCCCCCCCTGGGTTGGTCACACCCTTGTGCTCTGATTCATTTCCCCTCTGCGAGCTTCCGCTATTCCCAGGAAAGTTAGTTACGGCTTCGAACAATTACTCCACCTCTTACCGAGATTCTTGATTATCTCGGTCGCGTCGGGGTGAGCAAGCACCTAATGGCAAAGATCTTTCTAACGTTCCGTTTTGCGTTTGGTTGAGGGTCCCTTAATTTACTTACTCTTGATTGTTCCTTATTCAGTTTTGTTGGTCCTATTGATTATATCCCCTTCCGGCTTGTCTTCACTTTTTAGAAAGCGTTTATAAAAGGCCCCCCTTTAAGACCCCTTACTTCATCACCCCTTACCCCTCCCCTCTATCAGTTTGGCGGAAGTATTAATACGGTTTCCGTCCCCTTTTTTCCTACGATTTTCTCCCCAGTCACTTCTATTTAGTTTCTACACCCCCCTTCACTTAGCAGTGATCTTCATCCCTTTTTAACCAATATTTCCCCTTTAATATTAAGTATACCATTCAGTCATAAGGAGGGAATGTTGGAAAAGTGTTGGTTCCTTTACTTGTTGTTCCCAATAATATCGGGTCCCCTCCAGACCAGGCGATATTGGGTTCCCCCCGGAACCAGTTTCTCCTCTTGAACCCCAAACAATACATTGTTACCGTCTTAAATCCTTGCATTCTTAGGGTAGTCTTCCCCCCCCCTGCACATTGTAAGCCCTCAATCCGCTTTAACTGTTATTTTAAACCCTTATCCCCAACGGCGTGCTCCGTTTTCAAGATTATATTCACCGGCACACTCTCGATCCCCCCCCCCCACGTGGGATATGCAGCACTCCCCAGCAGCCACCTTCAAGTAGTGCAACTTACCGGTAGTTGCCTTTCCCTATTCATACCAGTTTTGCAAGGGAGACCCCCTACATCTTTTCCATATACATATTCGATTGCTGTTTAATACAGCCTACAATGGAAATCAATGGTGTAAATGGGTTACAACCAGTAATAGTATACGTTTGTCAGTTTTTTCCCCTGCTTGGTGGTGCTACGGAACACATCCTTTGATTTTCCCCCCCTCTCAGAAAGTCATACGCACAAGTCTCCCACCCCCACATGTAAGGTAATTCCACTCCCCGCAGCGTCTGTTTTACACCCCAATTTCCCTCCCCGCACGCCCAAGGAGCCTTTCTCTCCGGGATCAATAGGCTCGGTTTCCTGGTCCTTGAATGCCTGAACCCAAGTGATAATTTAAAAGATGCCCTTGGTGATATTTACGTTCTATTGCCTCCTTTTTTTTTTCAATACAGTTGAGTTAAAAATTCTTTACCTTCTCGTTCGGTAGCTACCTTCCTTCACCGTCCCCTTTTGCAACCTGTTTCCTCTGTAATGTACTAATACTCCCTCCCCCCTGCACTACTCACTTTTTCCAATGGAAGGTAAATGGGTTAATGGAATATTGCTTTTTCCTCATTAACTTTAACTTACCTTAAAGTCCTTGTATCTCTCCCGAATCACTGCGCTTTCCTTTTCCCAGTTATTGCTTTCTATTCTATCCAATTTTAACATAAAGTTCCCCCCCATGGCCTATGCGCCAATTCTTTTGGGAGCCGTCTTGTTCGCCAAGCATCGTCCTACGCTACGGCACCTTATCCAATCAAACCGGGACCCCCGTAAACCCCTGGTGGTTTCTTTCCCGTAAGCCCCATACCCCTTCCATATTATTGTTGTTTCCCTTCTACAAAGCCCGACCTAGCGGGAAATTACTATTACCAGATCTTATGATAAGGCAACAAACGCTATCTCTTCTTGCTCCCATCTTTTTGTGGTTGAGTCTCTGAACTCGCATTGTTCCTGATCAGTCACTCTATATAGAACATGTCCCCTCCTCCTTGTTTATATGGTCCCTCTACATACTCTATACCCACTGTCCCCCCCCATACATCCCGTGTTTACGTACATTGTTTTTGAGCGTCTAGCACCTCCTGTCTAGTTCTTTCCCCGAGCCTGATGCTAAAATTTCTTTCTTCGCATCGCCCTTGTTTTAAAGTCTTTCTTTTCACCTTTCCCTTGGGAGGCATCCTTCCTTTCCCTCTCTAAAGCAGTACTTTTTGACTGGTTAAGGATCCTTTATTATTTTGTCCGAAAACAATAATAAGTCACAATTCCAACTCTCTTCTCCCACCCCCTCACTATTTCCACTTTCCCCCCTTCTTCCTTGGATTTCCGTGCCCCTTTGCTCGTGGCCCGTACCAACATCCCCTGGTACCGGACATATTGCGCAGAACCCCTCATTTTAACCGACGTGATAGACCGGAACAATATTAAACCTGTTAACTACTTTTTAAGCCCTTCTTTGCCTTGCACTCCCTGTATGCATTAGTAAACATACAGTTCTCCATTACTAATTTTTGACCCGCACTGTTGGTCAATCTGCTCTTTAAAGTCTATTTAGCCCTTCCCTTTTTTGGCTTCACGTCCATATCTGCGCCGCTGCCACTTGGACTTTCTGCGATGTATATTACCACTTCAAGCACTTTGGGGTACTTTTGAGATGTTCTCTTCTCTTTGCCCCCCAAACGCATTATTGTTACCCCCGTAATGAAATCCCCTTTGCTTGTAAACCAAAATATACGTTTAGGTTTGTACCTCCACATTTACCCATGGTAGGTATTGGATCCACCACTTGCTTTACATATAATTTTCCCCCTTGTAACTCTCCCTGGCACAACCCTTGATTATAGAAGTAATCCTAACTAAGGATTTTTTCCCTACCCCTCCTCTCTTTTTTGGCTTGCCTAAAATTATCCCGTTTTTTTGATTTGCTATACTTGTAGTGCCTTCGAAGACAATTCCCCAGCTTGTTTTCACGGTGCACACAGAGGTTCTACTGGATAACAGGTATATGGATTTGAGGTGATGACACTCGGTCCTCTACCTTTTCACCATTTTTGTCCACCTGCCACATTTGTTTTGTTCGTCCACGTCACGGACCTTTTTTTTGAGGTCCGCTACCAGCCTCCGCACCTTGACCGGGTTCTCATACATGAACCCCAACCCCCCTCTTTTCCCCTTATGCTACGGATTACTTTTCAGTAATAGGCTGTTGGTCTCCCTTCTCCCACTCTGTCTTAGTTCGGTGGTGTAACCCGTAATACATTTCCTCAACCGTTTTAACTTCCATCCCTCACCTTTCGTTGCTGCCGCCAGCTGTAATGTATAAATTGTTCCTGCTGATATAACCGTTGGTGTCTACCTGTTATACTGCAAGTACGACCCTCTTTGCCTGTTTATCCATTTGCCCGATACAACCAATGTACCAGGAGTAGCCCTCAACTTTACTTCTTCCCTCAACCCCCCCCCTGCGGCCCGTCAACCCCAATCGCTGACGACATTCCCCTCTTTTCGCCTGCCTCTTCCGGCTAGTGTACATCTACGCAGCTTCTTCTTGACGGTTTGCCCTGTTCTGCTCCTTCCCGAACATAACATGTCGTTCTATCTCTTTTTCTCTCGTGAAATAGCAAGGTTTCCCCAACGATGTTTCTTTTTTCCGGATAGTATATTCCGGCTAATCTATCTCTCCTTTTTGCAGATTATTACTACCATTTTAGTATCCCCCTTTCAGGCTTACCCAATCTTTCCTCCTGTTTTTGTTGTTGAGTCTCCCCAATTTGACCCATGTCCTGTGCAACTTTTCCATTGTGTAGGAGATTGTGCGTTCTTCCCCATAATCTCCTATGATGCCTTCACCAGGCTCTCCGGCCCCCATAAAATTTTTGGGTCACCAATTGCAAGGCCAATTTCCCGCCTCCACCCTCCATAATCCCCTTGGCTTTTACCTTGGTAAACAATTAAAAGCTCCTCTGCATTATAGTACACCCACCCTCCCGGAAGAGGCCCATTTTTTTTTTCCAACTAATGGCACTTTGGGTCAGCGTTCCCTTTCACGGGTTGTTTTGGGGTGGACTTTCCCTGGTTTCATTATACTGGTGTCTGATGCTCCACCTGGTACGAAAGGTTGTTTAACATTGATAAACCCCGCTTGTCTTACCGTTTATCCCCCCCAAGGGATTATACAGTCCCCAATTTCCTAGATCCCTACTAAGCCTTAAATGCGGGTTTGCAGAAGCATTCTACTGTCTATTGCGTACCACTAATACGGTGCCGCAGCAATATTCGTTTACACCACGGCCCCAACGCAGATCTCAAAATCTCTATTTCCCTTTTTGCTCCAAAATAATCTGCTTTCCCTGGTATCCTCCGCCTTCCATCAGGAGGTGAATATTTCACACGAGGTTTTTTCTTCCTTTTAATTGCCCCCTTTTAAACTAAATTAGCCTACCCAGGCGAGGCGTTTCGGTGCCTCAACCGGTCACCGTTCCCTTTTAATATAAACAAACAGATTTTGGGTACGTTGTGATCCCTGCCCCTTCATTTCCCGTGAGATTTGACAGGTGTCTCCCCCTCAAACTCCAGTGACTAACCACAAAAACCTTTAATTGTCAAGTCTATCCCCCCCCCTTTCTCGCGTCCAATCTGTTCAATTAATATCAGTACTACCCGTCCCTCACCAATCATAAGAACCTCCAAAACGTGATAAGTTTAAAGAATGGCTGCCCCCCACCTCTGCCACCGTTACCTGTTTTCTTTTTCTTACTCCAGTTTAGTTGCTAATAATACCGTTTCCCCTTCGTCCCCCGTTAACTTATTGCCTGAATTAAGAATGTGTCCTTCCTGGTCCCCTAAATGGTTTCCATGTGTTTCCCACCCCATAATCGTTAGGGGTCGCGATGTTCTTTCATGTCCCTGTACCCCCCAATGATGTTTGTATACAAATCTTTTTCCACAATAAATTGTATATCTCCCTGCAGTCTTTACCCCCCAATGCCCAGCGGAAGCTCTTTTTAGCCACGAAAATGTACGGTTCTCATAGCTCAAGGGAAGGTAAATGGATTTATTCGCCCAACAGACCCCCCCCCCCCCCCCCCCCCCCACCCCCCCCCCCCCCCCCCCCCCCCCCCCCCCCCCACAAACCACCCCCCCCCCACCCCCCCCCCCCCCCCCCCCCTCCCCCACGCCCCCCCCCCCCACACCCCCCCCCACCCCCTACCCCCCTCCCCCCCCCCCCCCCTCACCCCCCCCCCCCGCCCCCCCCCCCCCCCCCCCCCCCCCCCCCCCCCCGTACTTTCCCCAGCACCCTCTTATTCCTTTGGTTTAGATTGTTACACTGAGTTTAATGCATACAAATCTCCCTCAGTTAGCTTCAAATTTAACTGTTAATATTGTTCCGGTAGTCCTCGGCACCCCACCCGTTTCCTTATTGTTCCAAATTTACGGCTTGTATTCTTCCACTAGCCAATGGGCAACCCTTATCCATGTGCAGGCAAGTGGCACTCCGCAGTGTTCGATTTTCCATAATGTCCTTCGGCTATTCTTTTCCACTTAACTGCGCGGACGTTACTATGCTGAATTTCTCCTTTCAATAACCTTAATGTGTTTCCCCCCCTATTTTCACCCCAAATGGCGATGTGATAGTTTTGGTTAGCTACCGGCTCTGCTCTTCCCCCGTTCCTCAATCTATACCCCAGCTAATGCACTCAGAATCCAACAAACTTGAACCCCGGGCGGTACTTTCCTTGGTCAGCCTTAACTGTTTCACTATGTTATTTTCCCCCCATACCCCCTATTGGCCCCCTTTATTCCTCTAGTTCTTCTCCGTCACAAAGTGAGCGATAGATCTTCTTTTCTCTCCTCGTGGTTGTGGTGCTCTAATCGATTTTTCGTTCCTTTTTCTCTCGACCCCCTTCATATTAACATGTCCCCCCTGCCTCCTTTGGGGCTCATACATGGACTTACAGTTTTTTTTTTCACCCCACCTTCTGTGTTTACTACATTTGAATGAGTGCAGTAGCGGTGATTTTCTCTAGACTATGCACTTGATATCTTTCCCTAGCATGCTACAAAACTCATTATCGCCCTTTCCTTTGTTTCCCCTTATCATTCCTTTTCGTTGAGCTCTTCTTTATAAGTCCGTACTTGGTCCGGGTACCGCGCTTCTTTATTGAAATACTCAATGCTGGTACACAAAACCTCTCCTCTAGTTCCTTTTTACCCCCCCCCCCTCCCTTGCTTCCCGCCTTACCATAACTTCTCGATATGTTTTTTATTGCCGGTGCATTTGTCTTGTCGTTTTCAGTAAACCATTAGATTCCGGCAACATTTTGCCCGAACCCCCCTAATGGTACCCCGATGGTGCCGTCTGATCCCGCCAATATTACAGCCCTTGAATTTGCCTCCTCCTGTAGCCTGACCTACCTTTAACTACATTCCATACCCTTTTACTAAGGCCTGCTGGTAGTCGCTTTTTTCCTTCAGTCAATCATTTTTACCTGCATGCCAGCTATTAGCCCTCTTTGGGTGCTTCCCCCCCCTTAATAGAGCTTGCCTGCAATTGTACTGACGGCTTGAGGTATTCCCCCCCCTTCCCTTATTCTTGGGGTATGTGCGTTCTTCGGTTAAACACACACCCTACTTATTCCCAACCCCTCGCTTTTTCACACCCTTCCCCTTATACGTATTACTTTTTTCCCCACCATTCCACCCCCAATTGGTCGGTCTTCTTTCACTGCTGTCCCTCTTACTTTTGGCCATAAATGTAAAATTGTCCCTGGGCAAACCCCATGTATCTTAGGTCCTTCCTTTACTACCGGATCTGCCGGTTTCAATCCCTGTTCCCTTTTTCTGCTGTTCGGGTGTCCCCCTCAAATTATTCCATGATGTGGTATCCTGTTCCCTTTTTCAAGGATCGTCATTAACTGTTGACGGTTATCGACCCGCCGGTTGTCTACTGGTCTCACCCTTTATAGATTTATGTGCTGTCTTACCTGTCGTTCCTCCTGACTGACTAGTGCGTTCACCTTTTCCCAATTTCTCTGTTTTTTTTAATCTGAAATCTTTTTTGTCCTTCCCCCCCCCAATGCTCTCCTGCTGCCTGGTAGGCCGTCCCTAGTGTCTTCTCATCCCCTACCCCCCCCCAATGCCCAATCTTCCGGAATTTTTCTCTTGGAAGGTCCCGCCCTTCTCTTGTTCTCCCCTTCTCAACCATATTTCGGCGATTTTTTCTCTTCCGGGGGAAAGTTTGCGGCCCCACGTATCCTTTCTACTCCCATTTTCCTTAATTTGGCCTTCATCCAAATCGTCCGCGGTGATCCCTTTGTTGACCTTTCCCTGAACTGTTTTGTCTCCCCTTCGAACGCTTTATCCAATAGGTAACAACACACCTTTTACCCATTATTATATCCCCACGCTAAATCCGTTTACCCCTTCCCCCACACCAAACCCAGCGTTCCTCTTAAAGCCGAGCTGGCCGCCCCTTGCAGGTTCTTTCTTTTTTTTAGGTTATACCTTTTCAAGGATATTTTTAAATGTCACTTTCTGCTCATGCCCATAAAAAGTTCCGTATCCGTACTCCTTATTTCTGCGCTTCCCTTTATATCCTTTGGCCAAAATGTTGTACCCCCCACACCCTCTGGTTATTTTCCTTCTATCCTTGTCGTCAATCGCCTATATATGTTGCCCGAGCATTCTATCCCACCCCCCCGTTTTTATTCCCCTTTTAATTCCTTTTCATTACCTGCCTTCATCTTCCATCCGTGTTTTTTTGTTGAGAGCGCTTTACCACACTCCCAGGTAGCTTATCCCCTCCCGACCGTGTTTCTTGACCCTAGCCTTTCGCAACTATATCTATGATTTCCCGGCAATACTTTTTTCCCGGAAAACCCATCCGTTTTTTCCTTAAAAATTTCACCCATGTACCCCCTCAACCGCATCTTTCCCCGGCTAGTACTCTAAAGGTAAACTGTTTTAGTCTCATCCCAGTAATCCCTAAAAGTACTTCCACTCTATTATAAACACCATATCGGATTCGGCCATGCGGGAGAACCCTCTTTCCAATTCCTCAGCGCTCTTTTGTACTTCCCCTCTTTTTTTTGTTTTTTTTCGACTTTTCCGTGTCTGATTTCTCATCACATGGTGCCAGGTGTTCGGTGCTTTCTCCTATTACCGGCTTACTAAATATACATTCCCCCCCCCCACGGTTATTACTCTGCGCTACTATTCTATTACATCTTATCATTCGTCGCCATGTACACTGTGAGTTGCTTCCCCCCTAATACCCGCTTTGTCAGCACAGCCACCAGTCCGACTCCTATTTCGCCCGTCATATTATATACGGTGCTACGCAATTCCTAGAGTTTGTTTCATTTCAGCGTTACTCCCTTGCGTTTCTTGTGGACACCTTGATGTTTGGAATTCCGTCCGTGCCCCCGTTTCACCAATCCTATCTGAGACCCCTTTCTTTCAGGGGTGCCGTCCAACACCGGTCTTAATTTTCTAATCTCCACACCACCATAACTATTAACTGTGCTCGTCACCCCCTTGGCCGGTATCTCCCGACATTTTTCATAACCTCACACTCCCGTCATATATTACAAATATCCCCAACCGTAGGTCCCAGTTTCACAGCTTTTTCCCTCATAATCTAAGAAATAACCTTCTCTGCCCCCCCCCCCAAAACCTTGGCCTATAATGACGGCCCTAATTTCATTCCACACCCTTTCATTTCCGTTCTCCACGCTTTCCTTTAGTATTAATGCTCCATTTCCTGGAGAATGTTACCCTTATTGTCTTTATTACTCTTCCCAGAGTGTAATATCTACCATGGAAAGCCATGTTTGCTAAAATGTGGGTTCACCTTAATATCTTATAATTTTCTTCAAGGCCTACATGTACTGTAACCCCCCCTTATTTTTTTTTCACCGAATCATCATTACAGCACCATCCCCCCCCATACTCCCTCTCAGTAATATCAATCGCGTTGTACCCCCCCCCTTTTTTCCCCTCGTCAGTCTTACTCCCTCCCCCTCCCCCCACCGGGTCTAAAGTCGCATGTAAAGTTGATTGTTTCCCTGCCTGGACCAACAGTGATAATTTGTTTACCAAAGTTTACTCATGTTCTTTGTATGTTTCATAATGTGCAATCTACCATGTCTTGTCTTTACAGTTCCAATTCCCCACTGCCTATTTGCCCTGTTCCTTCTTCCCTTCCATCGAGTTAAACTCTTTCTGCCCTAGGTGGTATTTCCCCTCTGGAATGTTCCTGCCCCCCCCCTCAAATGCCGACACAGGAGCAGCAGGTCACTTTTAACTGCATGTTTTCTCAGATTTTTTTATAAGAATAGTATTCCCTTCCTTCCTTTCTCTCCTCAGCAATTGTTCCCGTTACCATTGTTCTTCCATGCTGCGCCTTGATACCCCCTATCTACACCCAAGGCTATGCGTCTTCCGGATTTTTTTTCTGTCCCCTGCTCTGCAAGCTCTTGTTAACATCCCACTCAGATACTCCAAGGGTACAGTAACCCGCATGTTCTTAACGGGACATTTAGGTCCCCCCTCTTACTCTGTTAACAATAGCCCAACCTGCCATGTTACATTTTCTACTCTTCCTTCCACAAGCTCCCTCTCTCTCTTTTCCTCTCGCTGAGAGATTCCCCTCCTCGCCCTTTTTCTCTCAGACTCATTATACCCCTTTTCCCCGCTATTTGGGGTCTTTATGATTAAAAATAGCGTCCCCATTTACCTCCCGTTCCTTCTTCCTTCCTCCTCCCACCTTTAGTGTAACTTTAATACCTGTTGAGTCCCTTAGCCTATTTATCTTCCCTTGGTCCTTCACTGAGTTTGCTCCCCAATCGCCTTTTTTCCCCTATTAGTTGGCTCACTCCGGGGTGCGATCTCTCAGTCTCCAGCCCTTCCCTTGGTAATTCATATTTTGAAATCCTCCATGTAGGTCACCCCCCCTGCACATTGTTTAGTAAAACAGTTGCTACCTCCCCCCCCACCTTCCATTTAATGTGGATTATTGCTTTTTGCTGTCGTTCCAGTCCCCCATTCCATTCACCGCTACACAGTCTTACCCCCTAATGGACGATGTGCCGCTAGCTACCTTAACTATTAACACTGTTTCCGAATGACATTTCCCCCTTCCTTGTTTAGAATTGCATAGTAAACATATCCACAGACTTCCCTTATCAGTTTGCCTTGTACCTTCTCCCTGTGGTGGCTTATTTACCTTCAAATTGTCTAAACTTCTGGGATAATGTTTGGTGCTTTTTCCCCTTTCATAGAGCCGCTGCCCCTACGGGCCGCGATTGTATATTAAACACTTCTAATATTATTGTGGTATTTGGTTCATGTTTCTTCTGTGCTTGCTTGCCCTTTTCCCCCCCCCCCATATTGCTTACTGCCCTCTGACAAACCCCCCTCCAACATTCATGATAGTTTTACCCCACCACCTTACATCCATTGGTAGTATGTCAACCACGATGTTTTAGCGATTGGCAATACCCACTGTCCCCTTTATAAATTACCACCCCTTTCATTTATTTCTCAAGTATGGCCCAATTTGTCGTAGGACCTTTTTCCCTACAGTCCTTCTCCGGGTCATTTAAAGCTTTTGATTTTCGTATATACCTGTAGTGTTATTCCTTTTCTACTTTTATACCAGCTTGTTGCAAAGTAGCGCCCCCTTTTGAACTTTTTGTCTATCCTTTATGATTCTCCCCCTATTTGGACCATTCCCATGTCAAATGCCTTGTGCCTTTTGATCACTCGACAAATCTGTTCCTAACGTCCCCCTTTCCGGGTTTTCTTCACCCCTCTCTCCTCTCTTTGGCCGTACTATCGTCGCCCCCAAACAACCACACCATCTGTGCCCCCCTAGGCTACCGCGGTACGCTGGGAGGTACTTTCTGCACTTTCTCTCTTTTTTCTGCACCTGCTAAAATATTTCTTTTTAGTATATTGTGCGTATCCTTTTTTTCTTACCTGTGTCAACGTTGGTATTACCGTCTTCCTGCTGCTGTTTCGGCACTTAGAAAGCTTATAAATTAGCGGCTGTTAATTCCCTTTGGGTAGGGATCCATACCTTTTGATTCCAAGGTAAGACCCCATGCCTTGCCTTTGTTCCCTTCCCCTAAAAACTTTGTACAGTTTTCTTTCAACTGTATTTAAATTGCCGTTACCACCCCCCACACCCCCCAGAGGACCCTTTAACCAATAGCGCTGACGCTGTCATTATATTCTCCCTGCCGCCCTCTTTTTCCTTGGTTGGTACTGCAGTCATATATGTAATTGTTATCCTTTAGATCCGAGCCCCCTCCACAATACGTCTGTATTTTTTAGTTTTCCCTTTAATCCTTTTGTCAAATTCCCCCTCTTGGGCATTTTTTTCTTGAATATCCGAGTCATAAGTTGCCCTCGCATCTATTCCCACCTGTCAGTATTAAAAGTCCACCAGTACCTTTTTTCCCCCGGTAAA
>Ga0179593_1276724_pt1 | contig 12672 bp, 19 predicted proteins | sample CZODoug2_1_08_16_FD_185931 | JGI IMG/M metagenome (GOLD analysis project Ga0179593, IMG submission 185931) | Vadose zone soil fungal communities from Angelo Coast Range Reserve, California, USA - CZODoug2_1_08_16fungal (PacBio error correction) | ecosystem: Environmental > Terrestrial > Soil >... | reverse complement strand
GGTCTTCCGAGACGTTAGGGGACCACCTGGGGGGAACACACGTTCACCCTTCCCTGATAAACAAGGTGGTGGACCTGGACCGGAAAAGCCACGATCCCCCACTCCTTCGCGTCGTTAATTTTTTTTCAGGCGTTTAGGCCAACTCCCCCAAACAATCCATTGCGTTGGTTCCTTTTTATTAGGTTTCTTGGGCATTTCCGGCTTGTCAAATTTTTGTTTCGTCGCGTATGGGCGGCGTACCCGGTTCAAACGTTTCGCCGGTCCTGATTCCCCAGGCCGTTAGGATGACCTTCTTTCACGCCTCATTACAACAGCGCTGAGGCGGTGCCCCCCCCTCGCTTCAAACCCTGTCCCCAGGGCCATACGTCCCTCTTCAGAGCCTGCCGCGTAGACACTTTTTTTTTAACTCTCACTAAGAATGGTCAATGAGATGTCCATTTGCCGAGCGTTGTAGCCCCCCCCCCCCGCGGCTTTTCCTCAGTTTGTGAGTTGTCTCTGCAGGGGCGTTATCTCGTGCGCATTTGCGGCTGGTCCCCCTTCCCCCCCCTGCCTTCTTGTATGTTTTCCATTCTTTGGTTCCCTTTCCGTAAGCGTTTCTCGCATGGGCTCTTGCAGCCAGGGAAGTTCCTTGCCCTCTCCGTTCCCCCTGGCGGCTGAGGCGCTAGTCCTGACCCCTGCTCGCTCACCCATTTCATGGCATCCTACCTTTTTTTTTCACCCCCAGGCGACCTCTTGGCTGGCGGCGATAACCTCTCTTTTGAACCCTTCGTGCGCAATGGAAGCCCCCTCCCTTCTTTCCACCTCGTCTTTGTTAGATTTGCGTGATCCCCTTCTTCAAGGGGCCCGATCGACGCGGGATCTTGGGCGCACGCGTCTGTTTTCCTCCCTTTGACCGGGCCCTCTTTCCTTTGCGGAAGACCCCTTTTTCGCGGGATTTCCCTGAAACAACACCCGCGCCTATCTCTCTCACTTGCGTCCCTTGCCCTCTTTGTTTTGCTTACGATTTTCTTTGGATATCTCGCGTTTCCCCAGAACTTTTGTTCGACGGGTGTTCTGTGCAAGTCTTCCTTTTCAGTCTTTCTTCGTCGCCGGGGGTTATTTGTTCCCGGCCCCCACCTCCAAGGTTCCTTTTCTTTTTCTCCTGAATATCATCTCCGTTGTTTTAGAGCCTCTTACTGTCCCGGATTTTTCTTCCCCCCCATTACCCTGGCGCTTTTCGGCGCCTTTTCCCCCCCCCTAGTTGAGTATTTTGTAGCAGAACGAACAGGCGACCCGGTTTCTTTGTGTTGATGTTGCCGATGCTCGGAATTGGTACCCCGTGCGGGCGTGAACCTGCGTTTCCATCTAGTTTGCGATCCTTGGAAGGTTTGTTTTCGCAATTTCATTCGTAGTCTCGGGTTCCAGATCGGCGGCGGTTCTGGTTTTTCACTCGCACTCGCGTTCTTCGTCCCCAAATACCTACCCGGCGTTTTACCGTATTTCGGTCGCTTACTTGGCTTTAAGCCACGAACGGACTGCCCTCGTAGGTGGCCTTTGTGGATGCCCCCCCTTGGTCCCGCTTCCCCAACGTTTTTTGCCCAGGCTTTTTGGTCCCCCCAATCGGACGCGCCTTCTTTTTCTGCTTTCGGTGTCCTACCTTCCCTTTTGTGTTATTCCGATCTGCTGAAGTCGATTTGGTCCCCAGCGAGTTTTTTTACCACTGGGAGCGCCTTCCCTGTTCTGCCGAGGTCCCCTTTCTCAACTTTCGGACTCCGTCTCCTTCTATTCCCACTCAATTTGGTTTTTCGATAGACTACAGAGGCGGGAGCATAGCTTTCTTGGTATTTGATTGGTTTTTCCCACACGTGCTCCGCTCTGCTCTCTCTGCGAGGTGGGCCCACGTTCTCCACTTTCCCGTTTGATCTTTGGCAACGTCCATACCTGCGTTCATCTAAGTATGGTCTGAAAAACGTTTTCGGCTCTTTGCTTCGCGGGCCCGCTTCACATGTGGGCAACGTTCCTTCATTTTTCCCCCTTTTTTTTCCCCTTTGCCTCAATGGCTTCCTCGGCATGGCTACCAGTGTTTCTCTATGGCCACGCCGGCATTTGACGTTGACCAGCGCTCCTGAGCTTCTCCTATCGAATGACTGAGCTCTGCTGGGTCATTGGGTTTCGTGGCTACACATCGCTGGGAATGTGTCCCAGTTGCGTTTGAGTTGGATTCCGGTTTTAGTCCGACTCCTTTGCTTGTTTTTCGGGACCCCCCTTACCTTTTGTTCCTTGCTCCCTATCTTTTGCCCCCTTTACACCCAAGGTTGAGCTGGCTTTTATGACACTTGTCAGCGATTTGTAGGGGTCTACGTCTTGTTTTTCCTGCGGTCCCCTCCATAAAGCTCTTTTTCGTATAGGCTCCTGGCGGGGTTTTTTCTACCGCTTGCGCTTTTCCGCTTTGTGCCCGACTCCGGCGTCCCAAATAGTTTCTCCTTTGTCTCCGTTGACCTGCGCCATATGCAGCCTGCTCTTTCCCCCTCGATACTCTACCCCCCCTTTCCCAGTAATCGCATTGCGTCGACGCGGCTATTTAAGCTTGCCGCTTTCGGCGAACATCGCCCCGGTTTCTTCCTTTTTGTTTGTACTGATTTGGTGGGGTGGACGGAAGCTGTGCGGGTTTTTGGCATGAACGGCTTCGCTCCGTGGACTCCCCGTTTCTTCCCGTTTTCGTATCTTTCCAGCGTTTCAATAAGGCGTTGTTTTCCCGTTGGAGCGCTCGGACCTTCCTTCGAGTTACTTTTTTTTGGGAGAGCCGGAGTCTACTCCCCTTCCCCGTGATTTTTTCTCCTCCTCCTTCCCGGTGTCCAGTGTCTTTTTTTTTTGTCGGACATCCCTTTGATTGACTATTGAGTGTCTTTCTGGAGTTTTTTGCTAAACTTTTCCGGTCGAGGTCTGTCGCGCCTCTCGATGGTTTTCCCTGGCCCGAATTTTCTTTCCATTTCTCAGTTTGTGGGGGGGGGGGGTTGGGTATGTACCGCGCTGTCTGCTTTTTCCGGGCGAAGAAGGTGCTTGCCAATTTTCCTATTGGACGAACCCCGGGCGCTCCTCACCCCCAGTTTTTTCGCACATTCGCAGGGCTTGCCGGGTCCTGCCTTGCTCCCCCCCCCCGAGATTTGTCTTTCTTTCATTAGGGCGCGATGAGAATGGCAACCTGTTCCACCATCTGGATCGCTCACATTTTTGTGGCCTCCGTCAAAACTCCCCTTTCTTGGCCTTTTATTCTCCTTCCGGAACCTTTTCCCGCCCCTTAGCAAGGGGATATCGATTTTTTTTTTCTGAGCCCTCTTTGCCAGAACGTACCGTCCTTCACCCGCCTGCCCCAATTTGCGCTCCTTTCAGTGTGCCTAGATTTTTTTGAGAGATTCGGCGGGGGACGTGGCCTATGTTTTTCGACGGGTGCTGATCCGGCTTTTTCTTTCTCTCCCCGGGGAGCTGAGCCTTTTTGGTTTTTCTGCTCTTGGCAGTGTGATCGTGTGAAAAAGAGGGTCCCTTCGGTTGGCGATTTTGATCCTATTCCACCCCCACCCCCCATCGACCTCTTTCCCTCTCCCCCTTCTTTCCTTTCCTTTTCAAGTGTCTGCGAAGGGCCAAACGGATACCCTTTTTGTGGCCCTTTTTTTTGGACTGTTTAAAAAAGATATCGTCCTCCCGTTTCTTTGTCCCAGTTCGTTTTGCTCGGGGGATTCCCCCTCGGGGCGGTGGCCTTCCCTTGACTTTTCCTTCCCGTCGGCCCCACCGGGCTGAAAACCTGCGTCACACAACCCCGTTTTCCCCCTCCCCCCCATGCGTCTCCGACGACACCCCTCCTTCTTTTTTCGGACTCTGCTCAAATTTTGGACGTTTCCCTTTTTTTTTCGCGTTGCAGCTTCGGCGTGACCCCTCTTGGCAGCCGCTTTCCTGTCCACGTTTGTTTCGTCCCTGTACGTACCCCCCCAGGCGGACCTCTTTTACTACTTCTTAACTTCCTTTTCAAGGTTCCTTTTTGTTTCTTGCCTCACTCCCCTTCCCCCAGTTTCCTTTTGTCCTTTTCCTATCTCCCCACTTCCCCCCCGGTCCATAGATGTGCCTCAGCAGCATTTTTTTCGGTTCTGCAGTGTGGACGTTCTTTCGCCCTCCCTTTTCCTTTTTTTACGGTACTTGCTTCCCCACAACCGTCCCCTTTTTTCGGTTGCACGCCCTCCTTTCCCCCTGAACCATCTTTTGTAACCCGGATGCGTCCAGTTATGGTGCCTCCTGCAGGCTTCTGACTACGTCCTTTTGGTACTTCCTGCGATCGTTCTTCTGGGACAGCTTGCCTGCGCTTTCACCTCCCCCCGGGGGTTTGGGCAGGCTCAGCCTCAGTGAGCTCACTGTTGTTTCTTTACACTTTTTTTTAGAGCCTTGGGGGTCGTTGTGCTGTGTCACATGTCCCCCCCTGCCTCTGGTTTCTACTTTTTTTTCTGTACCCCTACCCCCTTTCTATTTTGGCGGTAGTTACCCAGCTTTCCTTCCTGAGAATCTATCGGCAGCTACCCAACCACTTCCACCCCCTTTTGATTAGCTAGCGTCTGGATCCCAAGGGCAAAACCCTCCCCCAGTTGGTGAAGTTTCACATCATCCACCTTATCATCTCCTCTTTTCCTTTTCCTACCCTCCCCTTTTTTTTTTTTTATCGAGATGTCATTTTTTGTGATTTTCTTTACCTTTTTTTTCTTTTTTCCCGTTTTTGTAGACGTCGACTCGATGCCCTTTCCCTGTTTGACTTTTGTGCATGTTCTCCTTCCTGACTTTCTCTCCCGTTTTTGCGAGTGACGGCAAGCCCAGCTGACGGACCGTGCTCCGGCTCTTTAAACTCGACCGGTTAGTGGTCTCTGGAGAACCCGTCCCCTGTTTCGCCGGAATTGGTTTCCAGTCATGCCCTGAGAGCCCCACAGGTCGTGCCGTCTGCCACCCCTTTTGTTCAACCTAACGTTAGTATTGTTTTCCGAGGTTTTGACTGGCCGTTTCCCAACTTTCCTCCCCCCGTTATGAGGGTCCTCTTGATTCGCGTTTTTTCCTTCTTTTGGCCTCCTTATCTTTTTCTTGCTTTTTGCTCTTTTTTTTTCCACCTTGTATCCGTAGCATTGCCGGTTTTTTTCTACCAGTTGAATTGTCGTTTCCTCTTTTCCCCCGACGTTGCCCCCCCGGTTCTAAGACGGTCTTTGTTTTCCGTTCCTCACTCTTTCAACCGATACTAGGAGCCGGTCCCACCTTTTTCTCCGGGTCACGTCCCTACTTTCGGTTACGGCTGAAATCCGATTTTCCTGTGTTGGTCGTTTGGGATCTCGGTCTTGACTTCGCCGTTGAATTTCGGTTTCTGGTCTGCACCCTGTCATTTTTTCGTCCGTTACCCTTGTTTCGTGGCAAACCCCCTCATTGGCGGTGGAAGACGGGTTGTCCCCTTCTACTCTTTTTTTCACCACCTCCTTTCGGTTTGTTTCTTCGTCTCTTCGGTCTTTACCTGGACCTTTTCCGCCTCCTGCAACGCTGTTCATCCCCTCTTTTTTTGCGTTCTTCGCAGTAAATTCGGAGTTGTGTATTTCAAGGAGCATCCTTCAATTCGTCGGTGACAGGGTTTCTTTTGTTTGTAGTTCTTGCCTCCTTTTTGGGCTTTCCCGCTCACGGCAACGGTCATGGCACCTCTGCAGTTGCCCCCCCTGTTTTAGTTGTGACAGTCCCAGTCGCCGGCGGCCTTAACCCCCCCCTTTTCTGCCCCGCTTTTCTGAAAGATCTCTATTTTTTCCAAACGCATACCCCCCCCCATTTTTGACTCCATCGGTTTTGTGGGGCTGGTCGACTTAGGAACTTCCAACCAAGCTTTTTCTCCCGGGGTTTATGCGTTCTTGGTGTTTGTCCCCCCCCCCCGTAGTTCTTCCCTCTTCACCGAAACTTGTCCTTTAGCTCAATCCTGCTCTGAAAGAGTAGGGTCGCAAGATCAAAAGCTCCCCCCAGTAGCCCCCCCCCCCTCGTAAAAGGGGATCTTATTGAGTCAATGTATACCGGGCAGCTTCGCCACTCGCCATAACGTTTGCGACCTTCCGGATTCCTCCGAACCTTCGCTCTGTCAACAAGCCCCCCCCCCCCCGGCCCCCCACGCTTTTTGCCGTGGTTCAGGTGTCTGACTTTTGGTGTCTTTTCCCCAAAAGGCTTGCTCGCACCCAACAGTGTTGGTTTTTTCTCGGGGTCCCATTGGTACATGCCCTTTTCCGCTATACCTTCTTTTCCAGTGTCATTCTCTTGGCCTTTCCTCCAAGGGTCGTTTTCCTTCCGGCCAAATTCGTTATTTGATTCCCTTTCTTGGTGAAGACCTTCCGCAATGGTGCATTCTCCTTTTTTTCACGAGCCCATCCAGATTTTTAATCTCCTTCCCTTTCTCTGGGCCTTCAGTCGTCCCGTGTCAAGCGTGCGAGTGCTCATGGGGTTTTGGTCCCTGTGTCTGGTCGATTTTTTACTTTGTCGAGGGCCTTTTAGTCCCGTCCTCACTGCTTCCCCGGCGTGCGACGCTGTCGGTTTCGATACCCTTTTCTTGTACATGAGGAAGTCTAAAGAATCAGAATTCTCTGTTTGCGGGCGGCGCGCAAACCTCTTTTTTTTTTTCTTCCCCCCTTCCTCTCCATTCTTCATAGGTGGGCGGTATTTTTCGCTGGGGACCTTTTGGTTCCTTTTGCCCCCTAACTGAAGACCAATTTTGGGTGAATTCTCTTCGTCTTTGACGCTTTTATTTTCTCTAATATTCTACCTCAACTGTGAAATGGAGTCAGAACTCGCTCTTCCCCACCGGTGTTTGCAATTCGTCCCCACCTTTTTTTTGCCGCTTTTTTTTCGGTGTTGCAGCTCCGACCAAGACGTTCTCCTTCTTTTTCCACGTTTTTGACTCTCGACAATTTTTATGATTTTAACCCTGTACCCCCCCCTCATGAACCTGGCACCCACCCCAATAGTTCCCGGCCCAGGAAGTGTGGAGTTGGAGATTTTTGTCAGAAGGCGTAAACGCAGTTCTTTCTCTGGCAGTCGTGAGTTCCAAGCATTCCGTACTTGGCCGGTTTTTGGTTTTACGGCCTTAAGTTCGTAGAGGATGAGGTTTCCCCCGCTTGTTAATTTTTGTGTTTCAATCCCTCGTTCCCCCGGGTGGATCCGTCTCTTCTTCCTAGTTCCGGCTCAACGACCTTTTTCGGTCCCTGAAGACAAAACGTCCCCCTTTTTCTGTCCCTTAGGTTGAGTTTTCATGTTACCCCGGCGGGGTCTCGGAGTTACGTTTTTGTGGAGCGTAGACCCTACTCCCTTCTTGGATTTTCCGCCCCACACTCCCTCACCACCTTCTCCCATGGCTTTGGCATTTGTAAAACCCAATCCCAGGGTCCGTCCGTGATAAGCTAAGAGGCCCTTTGACCCCCCCCCCGTCTTTTTACGTCCTCGATTCATGACCGTTTAATTTTTTCAGCTTCTCACCACCATGCATCGTTTCACAACCATTTTTCCCCCTTGCCTGCGATCTGTTTTGTATTCCCCCAAACCTGCCCCAAACCCCAGGGATTTTCGTTCGTCATTTCTCCCAGGCGCTTTTCAGCCGGTTGACTTTTCCCCTTTCCCCCAACGTCTTCTCCGCCTGCGGCGTACACCCGTTTTACGTTTCAGCAGTTCTTTGGCTGTTGCATTGGTCAGTACCTTTTCATCGACCTTTAGCCTTGCTTTCCGGTAAATGGCTCAAGTTTTTGCCCCCCCTTTCGCTTCGACCTTTACAAGGTTTTTTTACCCCCCGTAGAGGCATCCCCCAGTAACTTCCCCTCATGATGCCGTTTTTTCTATTTCTGTCGGCTACCATTTTTCCCGGTACCTGGTTTCACCCGTGCATCTCGGAGTAAGTTTGTCCATCTTCTGGCCGCAGTGTCTTCGTCCCCCCGCAGTGGTTTTTGTTTTTCCCTTGTCGCATTTCCACTTCCCCTCGCATTCTCCCTCCATTTGTCCCCTTTTAACCTTGTCCTTCTTTTTTCTTTTCCATCGTTCGGCACTTTACGAGTTAATTTTCGGTTGAATCTTCCTCCCTTTTGAAAGGCCGTTTTTTTTTTTTCTTTCCCAACATGCTTCTGCCTGCCTGTCGCCGACACAGTTTTTTCCCCCTTTTTTACGGTACGACACTCCCGCGCGAAAAGGGCGGAGGCTTTGCTTTTCTTCCCACGGCGTTTTCTGCCCCGGTTCTCATCCCCTTAGTACCCCTTTGGCTGGTCCACCTCCTTTTCTTTCTTTCGTCTCTTTTTTTTTGGCCGTGCGGGGCACCTGCTCTCGTCTTCGGTTTCTGGCGACGCCTCATGGCGCGTGACCCTTTTTTCAGCGCACGTCTGCGGCCTGAGGATCTTCCCCCCTTTTGGACCCTTTTGAAGATTTTTGTGTATGTTCCCCCCCCCCCTCCTCTCCCCTCTTCTCGGTCGCAAAATATTTTCTGGTTCCCGCTTTTGTTCCGATTTTCTCCTGCTTTTTTCTTCTTTCCTCAAACAATTTTGTCCCCCTTTCACGGTTTTTCGCCAAGCCGATAGTCCTCCGTTTGCCATTTTGCTTTCCCCATTTTCCTGGTTTCCCCCACCCCCTACTGTTTTAACTTTTTCTCTCTCCGTTTGGTTTTTAGAGATATCTCGATTTCTTCTACTGGACTGTTTGCCCCCGGAGACATGTTTATATCCTGTTTGTGGCGTTGGTTTTACGTTTCTTGGGTTTTCCCTTGATGGTCCTTTTCTTCTTTCTGTCTGCGTTTTTTGGGGCGTTTTTTGCCTTGTCTGATATCCGCGTGTTCATCGTCCGTCTTCCTGTCCCCCCCTCGAGCCGCCCTCTTTTTTCACAATGATGGGTTGCTTTTTCTTTTCCCCTTCCCTGACGGCTCATCCGTTTTTGACTTTCGCTTCCGGGCTTTCTTTTCTTGCTACCGCAGAAATCCCGAATTTCGTTTCTTTCTCTCTTTTTCCCCTTTTTTTGCGAAGGTTGCCCAGGCTATGTTGGGTCCCTCGCCCCCTCCCTCTCTCCGATTTTGCGGGCGGTTTCCTTCCTGGTGCTCTCCTTTTTTTCGGGCTGTATAGCAGTTTGTTCCCCTTTCCCCGTGATTTTTTTTCGCCACCGGGCGCCTCTTTTTTCTCAACCACTGGCTGTATGTGCTGTGTTCCTCCTTTCTCTTCCCTTCCTTTTCAAGCGGAGCTTTGTTTTGGCATTTACATCTCCTTTTTCTGTTCATTTCTTGAAATGTCTTTAGTTTGATTCTTTCCTCTCTGATCTTGTTTCTGAGACCACAGGTTCTTCTCTTCAACTGCCCTCGGATATGCGCACGTTTGGCGACCCTTTTCTTCATGCCACTTCCCCATCCTACCGCCTTCTCTTGTGATCGTTCCTGATTACGTTGCTTCTCGCTCCCTCTTCCCCCCAGCTTCCGTTGGGCAGGAGGCTTTGATTCTTCATTGAAATTCTGTCTGTGAGTCACGTTGTGGTTTCCGGTCGTGCTCCGATTTTTTCCCCCCTCTTCCCAGCGCCTTCTGACCCTGAATCGTCCCTTTTTCTTGATTTGTTTCTTCCTAACCCTCGGCTCTTCCTTTGGATATTCTGTTTTTCCCCCTCTTGATGCTTTTTCATGGCCCCTATTTCGGATTTTTTAACGTTTTTTTCACTCCCCCCTCAATTACTTTTTTATACCGTGTCTTTTTTTTTTTTCTTATTAAACCCCTTGTTCAGCGAGGCTGTTTTTACTTCCGTCTATTAGTTTTTTCCTCTTTTACTCGCCGCTACTTTTGACGTTACCTTCTCGGTCTCCTCCTCGGGGTCCGTACCTTGAGCTTTCGGTTCTCTCCCGATTCCCTTTGCCCGATTCCGGTTGGTTTTCGGATAAGCCGGCCGATTATTTCCCCTTACGAATACCGTATCGCCGTTGCTGTGTCGTTCTTTTCTCTGGTCTTACGACGCTTTCCGACATCGGCCACGTCGTACTTTTTTTCTCTTTTTTTTGAGTCCACGATTGTGGCGGTGTCTCCGAGTTTTTTTTTCTCGGACTTGACGTTTCTTGTGGGGTTGCCCCCCCATTCTTTGCAAGCCTTTTTCCTCCTGCAATGTCTCGTGTCTTTTTTTTGGTAAACTTCTCGAGGATCTCCCCATCGCCTTTCCAGGTCGCTATTGAGGACCCTTTTTCCCCTCTTCTTCCTTCCCCACTGTTTTTATGTTGGATTTTTTGAGCCAGTGTGCTCCCCCACACTCTTCTTTTTGGCTTCCTGCTGGACTTCGCGTGGGGCTTTCTTTGACCCACTTTCGCCGTTCTGTGCGAAGTGCCTTGCAATTTTTCTTGTCTTCCTACCCCCGGGACGACTCACCCCCCTTTTTTTTCCCCTTGATCGACCAGTTGTTGACGGATCTCCGACCAGTTTTTTTCGGGAGTTCGGTCGTAGGACCCCTTTTTCACTTTCTCCCCCTTTTTCTTGCTTTCCCCGCTCGGGAATCCATTCCATTCTTTTTTATTGTTTTGCCTCTTCCGGCCCCTGTCCCTGGACAACGGCGGCGTGCCTTGTTTTCCCCTTCCCCCACGTTTGCTTCTTTCCCCTTCGTTAGTTTCCCCGATTTCCAACCCAATCCCCTGAACCCTTTTTTCCCCAGCGCAGTTCGGCTTCTTTCCGTCATGCTTTTTCCCCCCTCCCTCGTCGGTCGTTATTGTAAATTCTTTTTCAATACTTACGTTCTTGGGCCGTCCAGGGTTGCCCCCTCGGGGGGGGGGGTTGGGGGGGTTTTGTTTGGTGCCCTGTCTCTTTTTCTATTTTCCGGGTTTTTTTTTTGAGTCGTGTCAACCCCCGCCTTTTGGCGAAGTGGCATCCCCATCTTATCAACCTTTTGACCGTCTTCCTGGTGAATTGACCGGCCCTATGATCCTGGGGAGGTTGGTTACCACCTCTCCTGACCTGACCTGGCTGCAGGGCTTAGATCGTGGGTTCTTTTTCTCCTCCGTCTCTTCCGCTTCTTTGTCCTTTCACTTGGCCCGAAAAGTGAACACCCCCCTTTACTACTTTTCATGTTCCTTCCGCGACACCCCCACGGCAGCTTTTTTTACTTCCCGGCCCCTCACGCTCGTTGCCCTAGGTTTTTTACCGGCTTCCGACCTAGTCGTTTGGACATTGTTCCCCCAGCTTTGACTAGGACTCCGTAACTTTCCTTTCCGGCCTTTGAATTGCCCTCCTTCATGTCTTCTCTTCCCCCATTTTTTCACCCCAAACCGGATGGTTGGTGACCCCCAGTTGCCGTCCCCGTCGGTTTTCGTTGCTTTGCTCGGAGCGCGTTGCCCCCCACCCCCCTACCGTCCTGCGGCCTGACCATGCCGAAACTTTGGTTTCACAGGCTGCAGAAGGGCTTCTTTGCTCGACTCCTTCCATATTTTACTTTTCCACATCGATCTTCCCCTCATTTGGACCGTTTCCGGGCGGCTTTTCCAACTACCGGTTACAGCTCCCCTGATGTTTGTGGTTTCTTTTTTTTTTCCTACATTGGGGGCTGCGCACCTTTTTGTAGTTTGCTTTCATTTCTTCCCACCGCCGCGGGATCCCTCCTCACCCCCCACGGTACCTTCTGCTACGTCCTAAGGGTTCCAGTTATCTATTTTTACAGGTGCCCCCCACGGTCCCCTCGCAATCGCCGTTACAACGTCCGACACGGGTTCCAGCATTCCTTTTCCGTTCTCTCTTCCCTCAATTGTTTTTTTTTTTTTTTGTCTTTTTGTTTTGGGGGGGGGGTAGGATGATTCGTCGGGATGATACTTTGCGTTTTTTTTCTGTCTTTTTCCCGACGTTTTGTCTCAAGTCCATCCGTCTCTTGCTTCCTTTTTGACCGAGTCCGTTTTTGTAGCCCTTCCGATCGGCCTATTTATTTTCCGTCTCCGTTCCCCTGCAGGCGGTTTGACTGGACGCCCTACCTTGGCGCGGTCCGAGTGAACCCCTGCTTCCCTTTTTTTTCCCTTGTACCCCTCTGCCCTTCATGTTCCTGTGTTAGACGGCCCAACCTTCATTGTCTCACCCGTTCGCTGCTTCTGGACGGTAGTTCTCTTGTCTTCGGTCACCCCAACGGTCCCCGTATGAGGTTGTTACGGACTGAGTTTGGTCGCAAATTGCTTGGCTGTCAGTTCCCGCCCTTATTTTTTTTTCCCTCAGTTCTCCCAATTCCGGTTCACCATGTTTTTTCCATGCATGGTTGCCGGTGGCGGGCCTCCCAAAGCCTTTGTTTCCGGTTTATAGGAAATGGCGGTTGGATTTTTCTGATGCTTTCCCCTTTCTTGACCCCGGGAAAGGGGCCGGCAAAACGCCAGGAATTCCTTCCCCCAGATCTTTTCGGGCGGCTTTGCCTCCCCCCCTCGACAGGGTTTGGACATCTGTTTTCACTTTTTGATCTTTGCTCTGCCTGATTTCCTTTCTGCCCTGTGCCGGGTTTTCAGGGCGGGGGGGCCCTTTTTTTTCCTTCTTTGAATTTCCTCCTTCTTTTTAGTTTTCGAAAACCTTTTTCTGCTGGGGGGAGTAATTGGTTTTTCCCCCCCTTTTATACCCCTCGCCCACATCAGTCTCTGTCGAGGAGTTCTTTCAGCGGCCAGAATCCCCCCTAACCTCCTTTACTTCCAACTTAAGG
>Ga0179593_1491717_pt1 | contig 12673 bp, 12 predicted proteins | sample CZODoug2_1_08_16_FD_185931 | JGI IMG/M metagenome (GOLD analysis project Ga0179593, IMG submission 185931) | Vadose zone soil fungal communities from Angelo Coast Range Reserve, California, USA - CZODoug2_1_08_16fungal (PacBio error correction) | ecosystem: Environmental > Terrestrial > Soil >... | reverse complement strand
TCACCCCAAAATGTCCCCCCCGATTCTGTTTTTTCGGATCAGGTCAGGCCTTATCACACTGACAGGCTCAGGCTCTTTCTCTGTCAGTCCCCCCCTTTAGATCAACCATGACGGACCCCGGCGAAGGGATTTATCAGTCTCCTGGTACATCTTTCTCTTGAAGTAGTAATTGGCTTTTATTTCAATGTACTGACACCCCTCCCGGACGTTGTCGAATGGCTTCTAATCCCTGTAGGTTAAGGTTACCTGATATTGTTTCCGCCCTTAAGACACCTCCCCGGCCGACCCCCCCTATCCATCCTCGATCCCCCTACTATAAAGTTTGTATCTTAATTCCCCGAGGGGACATCATAAGTGCCCTCACCGCGATCCCCCCCGATAAAGGATTTTTATAACTCCCCAAGGTGCACCTCTGCGTCAACCGTAACCGTCCCCCGTCATCACAACCCCTAACGACCCCCCCCTAATCCCGGAGGCTGAACGTCTTCATCACTTTTTGCCCCCCCACCCTCATTACATAGCCCCCCCCGCTCGTTCCAGCCCCTGCAGACCTAACCCCTTCCCCTTCCGTCGGGCCTTCTCCCCCCTCCCCCTTTTGACGGACCTTTTCCCGTTCCGACACCGGTGCCTGAAGAGCTACTTTTTACCTGAGGCGTTGCCCGTAACTTTTTCAATTGCCTCAGAACCCAGCAAACCTACTCTCCAGCGTTGCCAACAGCACCGATTCCCTACCCCCCCACTATCCCTTAAGTTGCTTTCCCCGTATATCCTTCCAACTACGTCAGAAAGTCTCCCGATGGCCCTTTTATTTATTCGATATCTTTTTTTAGTGATTGGCCACGTGTTTTTTTTTTTCAAAAACGCTTCCCGTCACTGCTAAAGTTTTTTCTCCTCGCCGAAGCCCCCATTTCCCCGTCCGTACGTGTACTGTTTTCACCTAAGTGCCAGTATTTTTTCCTATCTACACTTTTGCTCTGGACCCTTCCCGCATGGATTCCCAAAAGGTACTTTACCCCCCTTCCCCAATACTTCTGTTTATTTTTCTGATTAACTGTTCTGAAGCAAGGTACCCCCCCCAAGAACTCGGCCAAACCTTTCTTTTTGCTTCTTTCTTCCCCGTTTTCCGACCCCTTCAGATTACCTGAGCATGTAGTTGTATGGTGCGGCAGTAAAGCCCTTCCCATTTCAGCCACTGTCTTTCAGACACATCGGGCCGTCCTGAATTCCCCCCCCCTTTTTTCCGATCTCCCCCATATAAGTTATACACCTGTTGTTGGGTTCTCCCTTTCCACCGTCCCTTATAAGGACCCATAACTTATGTCATTTTTTTGATTAGGCATGTTTTGCCCTTTCTCATCTCTGCGGGCTCTTGCGCTCTCCGTGGCGCTTTTTTTCATTTTTTTTCTTGCCCCCCCCCCCCCGGATATAACGGTCGGCCCGTCGTCCTTGGTAACTGGAATCCCCTTGCATTTGGTATCGTCAAACTGAAGGTGCCTAATGTGCCGTACCTGCCATACTTCTCCCTCTGGGACCAGACCCAAATCTTTTACATCGTCTCCTTTATCTCACATTCGCCGAAGAGCAAAGATTCATGCTACCCTCCCAGTAATACTGCTCTCTTAGCAGTCCCCCCCGCTTCGACTTCACGAAATTTCTTAGAGGAACTCGTCGCTCAGGGTTTCTACTTTTCGGTAGTCCCCCTTGCCTGGTGACGTCGAAGTCCCCTCGAGTACCCCTTGTTCTCTATGCCGTATTTTCCTTGACCCGCCCGGGTCCACTCCCCCTTATCCTCCTTTTTATGGTGTGTCTATATATAACTTGTTGTTGATTTAGATCGGTCCCCCAGGCTGTTTTTTATTGTTGGAATTCTTTCATGTCCGTCGCTCCTTATCTACTGCCAGTCCCCGTTGTTATTTCGGCTTCGCCCCTCACCCCCCAATGGGAATTTTTATGCTCGAACAGGAAAGGATTTTGCAGCGCCCACTCCCCCCCCCATGCTTCTTACGGCACAGTTCTTCCCTTCCAGTTTTTAATTGCTCCCCTCCAAGAATAAACGTAGTATAGCAGTCACGGCGTCATTCGACCGCAGCGGTCCACTTTTCGGCCCTGCTTTGAGAACAGTTGCCCCCCCCTTCATTCGCAGAGCCCTTTCCCGGTTAATTCCGGTCCGATTATGATCTACTTCCGACCTGAGGTGCGCCTATCTAGTGTGCTATGCGCGGAGTTTCACACCCCCAGAACCTCACGCCGAGTTAAACTGAGTCCCTGCAGTGCCTCTTTGTAAGTTCTTTTCGGAAAACATTTCCACGCCCACCGCCCTTTCTCCCTATCAGGGCCCTGATTACAGCGCCCCCGTCCGTGAGTTTCCCGGTCGTACTCCCAATATATTCCCCCCCCTTACCCCAAGTATATTTCCCCGGAAGTCTCCTTCAAGAGGCCGATCATGCAGGTCCTGACCCCCCAGTACCCCACTACCCTGATATTGAACATATCTTTTTTTTGATCAGACCCTCCCAGGAGTGTCCCCCACGATCATTCCTCTGATTCACTACCCTACGGACCCCTTTAAACGGCCGACTCCCTCACCCATTTGACCAGTTAGTTTTCGATCTCCCTCCCCCGCGATTGGGAATTCACAGTGTACCGATGGTCCTAGAGTTCCACCCCCATCGCTTGGGATTTCGGCATTCAATTTGATCCTGACTTTTCGTAAGAGGCCAAGTGTTTCCCCCACTTTGGCCCCCCCAATTGGTCGGCTCTGACGACCCAACCCCAGAGGACTAATGATTGACCTTATTCTCCGTGGTTTCCCTAGGCTAGGGTTAGCGCGCCCGCAGGTGCCTTTTGTTTAAAGCCGCTACGGCACATACTACCACACACCTTTTCAGTCCATGCTTCATTCACCACACACTTGACACCCGCATACCTTCTGAGCTACCCCCCCCCCCCAGAAGGGAATCTCTCTCTTGCTACCCCCCCCAAGAAGCACCTGAGTCGTCTGCCAAATCCCCGCAATTGGCATGACCCCCTTTTTTTTTACCCCTTCTTTCTACGGTATCCTGCACCCTCTTTTCTCCCTCCGTTCAGATATCGAGTTTTAATCAAGGTGTTGTTGTGAGTATCTCTTTCTTTATGTCAAGGTCCTGCGTCATATCTTTTTCCCCCCCGGAGATATCCTTTCTTCCTCCCAGTTTTCCGAGAAAAACTTTCAATTCCCTTTCTTCCTTGATACGTGGCTATGGGTTATTATCAGTCCCCTTGATAGCAGATTTATGTGCCTTTGATTCCGTCGTATGCCTTTTTCCGTTTTTGTGGTGGAATTTTTGCCGCATGCTTATGTTGTTTTCTCCCCCCCCGTTGCAAGATTTTACTGTACCTCCGTGGTCCCTGGTGCGCCGCTTCCCTCCGCCTGCCCTGCTGAGAGGGTCGCCCTCTCGGTACTCGAAGAAATTTTGACTTGCCGTATCTTTCTGATGTCAGTTTCCATTGGTGAATCTTCTTGCTTTGCCCACGGATTTCCGTTAAACCCAAAGATGTGGTCAATGGTGGTATCTCCCACGCCTCGTGACGGTGTTTTAACTCTCTTGCGTAGAGATTTTGTTTTTTTTTTTTGGTATGCCAACGGGAGCATTTTCCCATGCCAATGCCTCTATCTATTTCCCGCCGGTGCCGTTCTTAGAGGCACGAATCTTTTGATTTTCCCCTCCTGGCTGCCAGAGTCCACCCCCCCTTTGGAGTCTATGCTGGCTTTCCCGTCTAGGTGCCACTGTTTTTTTGAGGCCTCCTGCCATGATCTTTTTCTAATTTCACCCCCTCCTCCCCTACCTATAAGTGGAGATTCAGTATCTTTCTTCCGAACTCATTTTAAAGCCAGTAGTCTTTTCCCCGTTTTCATCCAACTTATTTTGCGTGTGAGTGAAGTACCCCCACCAGATGACCTAGTTCATTTTCCCCCCCTACCCCCGTCTATTTTATCAAGTCGAGAGTCCCCCTTTACTCACGTTTCGCTTTCCCCTGAGCATAGAACCAGGACCCTATCGACATGCCTCCCCCCCCCCCTATTTATTTTTTAGTAGAGCCCTTGAAGATGATAGTAGAGAATGTCTCAAATGCCTGGGCGCCTGTCGCTCACCCCCTCCTGTCCAGTCAATTTCCTTAAATCATGGAGGTCGTACAGAAGTGCCGGCCGAACCCCAGAGCCTCCCCCCCCCAAGATTGTGGCGACTCACACTTCCCTGAATTCCACACGGATGGACATGCACTAGGAACTGAGTCTCTTCGCCTCCATGTTTTTCTTGGGCTCCCCTGAAACCAAAGGTTGTCTGCCTGCTTCTTTCCCAACTTTCACGGACACAGAATAGACCCACGTTTTTTTTAATGGCCTTCGACTACTTGATCGTTCCCTGCATTCTCCTCGACCCCTTACCCCACAGTTATGCGTGATACCCCCACAAGACTAAGACTCACTCGTAGATTCCCCCTTCCCCCCCCCCCCCCCCCCCCCCCCCTCTTTTTCACCACATGGTACCATTATATCGGGATACCTCGTAGACTTCTCCCATTTGTGCCCATGCGCGCCCCCCCCCTCAGCATGCCAATTTCGCTGCCCCGCCTCGGAAGACATTGTACAGTGCGGTACACCGACTTTGCTGTGTGACTCATTTTTCTGTTTCCCGTCCTCATATTGCGTTCCTGCTTTTTTCCTTGAAGCTTTATCCCCGAGGCGACCAATAATAATGAGTGGTGCTAACCATGATATCTCTTCATCGTAAACTTTTTTCCTTCATCATTTGACGGCTCGCGGGGTCCACTATTCGTCCAAAGCGACAGACTATCCTTTGGCACCCCGCCCTCAATGAAACATATCCCCCTCCCCTCCTCGAACTTCGTCCATACTTCTTGATACTTCCCTCCCGGCTTCGTTGACAGGGCTGATTGGAACGGGCAGTAACCCCCCAACCACTGTTCGGCACCAGTTCCCCCCCTTTTCTTTTAGAATCACGTTGTGAAACTGTTTTCCTTTTTGGTGGGCCACCGCGGTGGTTAGGACCGACTCTTGCCTTGACCTTTTTTTCCCGTTTTTTCTTTTTCTTGTTCTTGTCCCTCTCCACTAAGTACTCTCGCAGTTCTTATTGTCGCCGTATCCTGCGCAGTTGCGGTGACCCACCCCGATCCTCCGCCCAAAGCTCGTTGTCAGTTACTCTTTTCGCGGATACCCCAAATGGGCCGAGAGGCTCCCTAACGCCCCTCCCGTCGGGAGTTTAGCTTGGAAAGCAAGTGGAATTATCCCACGATTTTTTGCTCCGTCCTCTTCCATGGTACACCCCACACCTTTTTGGGGTTTTTTTGGGGTTTTTGAAAACAATTGTTTGGGGTTGATTTTTTTTTTATGTTTCTCGGCGGGTCTTGTTGTTCCGATGATGAATGGGTACTGGTCTCGTATCGGGCCAGTTTCCCCCTCACATGACAGTTCCCCTCAGCAGTCCCCCCCCTAGGTCTCCCCCCCTTCCGCTCACCTCCCTCAAGGTTTAACACCTGGACCGTTTGAGTTTCCTACTTTTAGTATTTCTCTCTTTCGTTATAGGTCCTACTGAAGACCCCATGAGTCAACTTTTGACTCTTGACTTCGTTCACTGAAGGTGCGTTATGTAGCTCACCACTCCCCCCCCGTGAGAGTTAGGCAGAGAAACAATTTTCTGCAGGTCAGGTGTTCCTCTGCCACCCGTCTTTTCCTATTAACGTCACAGTAATGCGTAAGATCAGAGTCTTGTTCTTAACTCTAGCGCTTACCTTTTTTTTTCGAGAGGGATTGCTAGGTTTCTTTTTTGAAGTTATTCTTTTCATCTTCCCATCTTCTTCCGTCAGCACGTTCGTTTTCCTTGTATTTGTATTGGTTTTAACCCCTTCGTTATCCCGGCTTGAAATGCAATTTTTTTTTTGCTGAGAATGCTCCCCCCTTTTTACTCCCCGTTTCCGAACTTGCTTTCCCCGCTCGTGCCGAAGTTGCGACACATGACCTAGTTTTTCCATCCTGGGCAGTGGTTCGATCAGGCTTTCCCGGTTCTTCTGTTTTTCCGCACACCCTTCGGCCGTTTGCTTCAATCCTGCATGAGATCATTTTCGAAAGTTTGAACACGCCGTTCGCCGCACTAAGATCAAGCCGTTTCGCCAGGGCACTCCCCCTTCCTCCTTACCCATTTCTTTCCGTCTTTTTTGCGACGCGAAGCTCATGCCAATTTTTGCTGGCGACCTTTTTCCCACTCCCCCCATCTTTCTTTGCCCCTTTTTTCCATCTATCTTAATCCCCTTTTTGTTTTAGTGATACCCCCATGGCCCACCATGTCTTGGCGTCGAAGGCCCCTTCCAGCTTCCCACTCCGTCCGCTCATGCTTTGTCGGCTTTCATAAGTCCCCAGCCTCACGCGAATTTGCTTCTTATTTACTGGCCTCCTGCCCTTCCCTTTTTTGTCTGGCTTCGTCTCTGAGAGTACTTCCTTGCAATTTTTCTCTTATCCTGAGTTGCCTTTGAAATTCAAATTTTACCTTTTTCGTGACCCCCCGCCGCATCCCCTCCTGCCTGAGGAACATACCTATTCCTCCTTCCCTCTCATCCTCTTATCAAGCTTTTCTTTTCTCGACCTTCGACCTATCGGGCAGACTTTCCAAACGTACCAGTTCTCCTTTTCTCCCCTCCTCCGCCTTTTTTTCCCCTCCCGAGAGTAAAACGTACTCTTTATCAAAGGTTATGACACTCATCCTTATAGGACCTTTTTCCCTTCACTCGCGGTATTTAGTTAATCCAACTGCCACAGGACAATTTCCTTTGCAATTTTTTGTTTTCACCCCCCCCAGAAAACCAAAAACCGGTCCTTCAAATGACGACCCCCCGCTAGCTTGCTCCATTGGAATTTTTCCCCTAAGGAGCCCTTGAAAATGCCCCGTTTCTCGGCAGACCCAAGCAGGTGAATGGCGTCCCCGGCCTTTGTTACGACCCACCAGGCCGCGTCAGCGCAAAGAAGTTCACCCCTCGCGTCGATTCCCCCCTATACACCACGATCTGGCCCAACTTGGCTTTTCAATGTAAAACTGATCCCCCGAACGTTGAACGAAGCGCTGTATTGCTTTCCTTTCCATTTGCTTTCTTTTTTCCCTATGTTTTGGGCTTTTTCGTCTTATGTATGTCTAGTCATATGATAGTTCCTCATCCCGGCCCTTGCCCAAAACACTACCCCGACTTGACAGCACAGTCCCACCTTCCATTTTCCAATTTGCCGCTGTCATCCCCCCCACCCCGGGTGTTGCTTTTATGTGACCCAGCGGCTCCCCCTGCATGCCAACCTCAGACCGTTTCTTCTTTTTTGGTTTTTTTTTTTTTCTATTATCGGCCCCCCCCTTGTTCTACGATCTTTCAGTAAGATTTCTTCCACAAGTTGTGCCTTATTTTAAGCCCCGATCTTATACTGCATTCCATTTTCTAACGTTCCTGTCCTTCGATCCTCGGGTGGACAAAAAGGAGACCCTCCCCATTTCAGGCACCCCTGTTTTTTTTTCCGAACACCGCTTGTTGAAGTTCCGTTATCAAACTTTCAAGAACTCTTGCAATTAGTTTTCCTCCCCAGTTGTTTTTTGTTTTGATCTTACCCCGGTAAATTTAGGCAACCTAACATAATCTTGCGTGTTAGAATCCCAGAATTTCTGCGTGTCTTGTCTGATTCTTTCGTAGTGCAGTGTGCCCATTTTTTCCGCTCAGTTCTTACCAGTGTATTCTCTACTTGATCATTATGAGAGTTTACCCCCGTGCTGAGAAGACGCATGCAGACCTCTTTTTAAGGATTGCATCCTTCCTCATCTGTCTTCAAAACACCTCGCTTATGATATTAATTGCCCCCACTGTACTGGCCCAAATTTTTAACAATCCTTAACAAACTACCCAAATATCTTAAAACCCGCGGATCCCTCCATTTTCGAGTTCCCTCCCTGACGACATTGTTCGTTTATTCGCAGCGACCGCCGTACGAATATCTGCAGGGTGCCGGGTCACCTATTTTATACGCCTATGCCGTATAACTTTATACATGAAGGTGGCCATGTGTTGTAGCCCCTATTTTAGGATTCGAATTGAGTCACGTTATGATTTACTGTATTATTCTACTTGGATTGAGTTTTGATTTTCCCAGATTTCTAGTTTGTGGTATTGACTTTTGTTAAGTCTTCGAGGCCATTTCCCGTTTATTGATCTTCTGCTGAGTCCCTCCTTTTCCATTTTTGCCTGTCTAGACCAACCCAGTTGCATCCAACGAAATGCCGAGGACCTCCACTTTTGATGGGTTCCCTGTCAACTTTCCTTCCTTTAGTAATTTTTTTCCCCCTTTTCCCCTCAAAGACTTGCTTTGCACCTTGGGTTCAGTTCACTTTCCAAGGAGGACCTTCTCCCGAAGAGTTTTTCTCTTTTGTTCCAGCCCGCTATGAGCGCCCGGATCCCCTTCCACATGCCGCCAGTCTCTGTATCTCCATTTCCGGCACCGATAAGATACTTCAGTGGTTTATTCTTTCGGGGCATTTGCCTACAGCCCGCGGGTCCCCTGGAAACGTGTCACAGAGTTATTCCTACACTAGCCGGTCATTCTTTTAATGGCACGGCGGTGTAACCCCTTTCCACGTTCCACCCCCTCCATTTCCCCATGACCGTCCTGTTTCGATGACGAGCTCCTTCGTGAGTTTGTAGTATCCTATCTCGCATCTTCCCCTTTCCTCACTCACGTCTCCTTTCCCCGGTCAATCCCCCCGTTCTTTTTTATGCGTCATCAAAAAATGTGCCCTTCGTTCCCATATCTGTCCGCCCCTTACAATTCGCGTTATATTTCCGCGGATTTCATCGCATCGATTCCCTACACGCCCTGTCACCGCTAGTTTTGAACCCCCCCCTTTCGGGCTCTCCGCTTCTCCTTTCCCTCGACCACTCTATTTAGGTGAACCGGCTGAAATTTCCAGCGATGTGAATGCCCGGAGGGACCTTTGGTAATTCACTTTTGTTCCCCCAACACTCGCTTTCTTCTTTTTCTGCCCTTCCATCCGTTCGGTCTTTTCCCCGAATTGGTTGCCACCTTTCTGAAAATTCCGAACTATGTCCGTCATGCCACGTACGGTCACAAACGAAGGTCTCCTGAGACAGCAAGTCCCGATTCTATACATGGATTTTTTTTTTTTTAATTTATTCGTTCTAAGTGCACACTGCATTCCCCTTTCGACCCCACCCCTTTTTTCCCGTCCACTGCGCACACCCACAAATTAACGCATACTTCTGGACTGCCCCATCACGGCTTACCTCTTCCCGATCCCCCCCTTCATCCCCCCCCTTGGCTATCCTACCGTTCTTTATTTGGAAAACGTAGCATCTATCTGCACTAGATTCGCAGTCCGTTCATTCTCCCTTGCTTCTATCTTTCCTCTCCTTTTCTTGTTTTGTTGATTAGTTTTTTTTCCGGTTGCAGTGTCGTCTGACGAATCCTTTCCCCCCTTCCTTTTTCTCACCCAATTCAGCCCCCTTTCTTTGCCCTTTTAATTGGTTTTTTCTCGGCGAGAATTTGAAAGGATGGCGCACGGATGAAGGTATTTCCCATTTTTGGTCTGACTTTGCACAGTGTTTTTGCGAAGGTTGTTACCTTTCAACAGTAGACCCATGTCTTTGTTCATTTGCTTTGTAAAAAGAGGCTCGCGATCCCTGATGCTCCCCCCCCCGTCCCCTTATGAGCTTTCCTGGTAGCCTTCCCCCGTTTTGTGCGTTTTTTCCGACTTCCCCTTGCGGTTTTCAAGGATTAAGTCCTCCCCGGGTGCATCCCCCTTCGCGACCCTTTTCATGGCTACGGTTTCGAACATCGATGTCCAGCAGTACCTTACCCCTCAAATTCCAAGGGGACATTTTTGCTTCACCCTGAGCCTTTTTCTTTTTTTGCGATTAGACGGCGCCCTCGAGAGAGTTTCGTGCCATGATATGCCCCGACGTGGTGCTCTCCCCTTCCCCCCCCCCTTCGGGACCGTTGCCTCCCTAGGCCGATGATTACCCTGGTTTTTTAACTTTGCTCTTTTCTGGATATCTTTTTTCCAGCTCATGGTCTTGTGGTGAAGAAGCCTGATTAGCCCCATTGCGAAGACATCGAAGTTATCGTACTGTTACTCCCCTCGCGTTCTCTCCCGGTCTTTCCGACGATTAAAATCACCCGTCAGTTCCGTGATTTCCCCCCCTTTCCCCCCCTTCGGTATCCCCTGGCGGGTTTGGTCTTTTTTCTAAGTTCCTGTTGCCATCATTTCTGTGCTCTGGTAGACCCCGTTCCGTCTTTGAACTCGTATTCCCCCACGGTTGCCCCGTGTTTTGCCATATAAGAACTTTCCCTGCATCTTTCAGTCGCCCCCTTGAGACTCTTCCCCTGCCCGGCCCCAACTATACTTCCCTGACACAAGCTGTTGTACGTTGAGATAATCCCTCCTCTCCTACTAGTGACGATTAGGTCCTCTCCTGCCGTACCCTCCTAGACTTTACCCCGTTGTTTTGAAAGATCTTGGTTATTCCCTCAACACCTGAATAAATGCCCTTAACACTGTGTTCCCTGTCCCCCCCTGCCTGCAGTCTGGTCCTGGACCCCCCCCCTTTTTTTTGTTTAGAATATTGGGCCCTGTACCTGTATTTTTTCTGTCATCTCTTGTCCCCGTCCCCTACTCAGCCGAATTGCCTTCCCCACGCCGGAAGCCTACTTTTTAATTGAACTAAGTGTGAAATGACCACCACCCCCGAGACCTGCGTCCCGGCTCATCCCCCACAGGTTCTATAAGAGCCCTTGCAGACCTTTTCCTTAGACCCTCAGCTTACCTTGAGTTTTCAAAAATTTCCCTCCCCTTCCCGGGATACTCGCTACTGATACACATCGGTCACACGTACCCCGGCCGACCGCCAGTCTGCATTCTGCTTCCCCAGGCTCTTTTTTAGTTACCAGTTCCCTAAGAGTAATTATCCCTCTGGCGGGTATATCCCTCGTTGCGGTACGCACCACTTTTTTAATGCATTGTTCTGACTCGTTAGCTCTGCTTACCCAGGTCATCCCATTTTCTCCCTGCCGGTGGTCCGCCATTTAAATCTGCACGCCCCTTTACAATCTTTTCATTCCCTCCCTTGCTCCACTCATCGTTATATCCCAATGAAACATGATTTTAAAGCAGCCCCTTTCCGGACCGTGTGATCGCTACCTCTTCCTCAACTCACGACCCCCCCCCCTCATCATGCTCAGTCTCCCCCATATAAGAACCTTAATTGTTCTGAGACGGGCCGACCCTTCCCGAAGCTTCTTGATTTGTCCCCCTTTGGAGTTTTCCCGAAATCACCTGGTCCTTTTTTTACAGACCACCCCCCCCCCCCCCCCCCAAAAAATGTCGACCCCTGTCCAGCTTATTCCACTTTCCGTCGTCCCCTGCTGCCCCCAGGCCCTTCGTTTTTTTTAACGACCCTTGCTCCCCTTGTCCGTGGTCTGTTCCTGCCCCGCTCATTCCAGTACCTCGACTTGCGGCCTTTGCCCCACTACCTGTTTTCGTGCGGAAAACTAGAAGACCCAGCCCAACCCCCTATGTTCCTGTTATTCGTTCCTTCCTGCCCCGGTTGGAGCTTTTCCCCAGTTCCTTCGCCTTTCCAGAATCCTTAACTTCTGGTTTGAGGCCATGTCCTTTTTTTTTTTTCCGCTTCCCTCGTTCCCAGGAACCCCTTTTCCTATATTCTTTTTTCCTGCTTTTCCTGCCCCCAATATAGTTGGGTATGTTTCTCCCGAGGAGTTTCCAATGTGCTCCCTTATTCGGCCTCGGCTACCATACAGCCGTGCCTCTCCACCCATGAGATTAATGTTATTTCCACTAAAAGGAGTCAAAGAGTTTTTCTGTTTTCGTCTTCCTCCCCATATGGGTCTTAAGCAATTTTTTTCTTCTATGGTTCTCGGAATGAAGCACCTCGTTGGACCCTGGGCCCCTTCTCGTTATCTGAAGGTTTGTCCCTGGTGTTGTTTTTTTTGCCCGTTCTCGGACCTTCGACACTTTACCGTTTGTGAAATCTTCGCCACTGGCACTGTGTACTTATGACCAGCGACTCGTCACGTCCGTCCGGCCTTGACCTTATCGCAGAAGCCCCTACTGGCTTTTTAGACCTTTATCCCCTCGGCTCGGTGATATGATTCGGGTTTGCAGTTGACTTACCCCTCATCGTTTTTCATTCCGTGACTCCGGCTAAGCCTTTTTTGGTTCCAGTTGTGTTGTTTACCCGCTGGCAGTTTTTGACCACACCCCTCCCCTTCTGGCGCGTCTCACACTGCCTGCGCTTTTTCCTCTCGTTGCTCCCGTGGGCAACGGTGCCCCGGGACAACAAAGATTGTCTATCGGCTTCCTCGATTCGCCGAGGGCTTCTCTAAGGCCGTTTCCGGTTGATTTTTTTGGCCGTCCCCTTCAGGTGCTTTTTCCCCATCCGAACTGTTAGGAATTAGATCCTGCGAAGCCGCTTGGCAACGATTGCTCGTTCACCTCTCGCTTTCGCCCCCTCCCAGTTTCAATGTACGACGCCCCCTAGGGTGGCGGGAATGCGCTTGCGACTGAGCCGCAGCCTCAGATCGGCTGCCTGGGTTGTATTTCTGACTTCTCCCTCTCCT
>Ga0179593_1290199_pt1 | contig 12673 bp, 22 predicted proteins | sample CZODoug2_1_08_16_FD_185931 | JGI IMG/M metagenome (GOLD analysis project Ga0179593, IMG submission 185931) | Vadose zone soil fungal communities from Angelo Coast Range Reserve, California, USA - CZODoug2_1_08_16fungal (PacBio error correction) | ecosystem: Environmental > Terrestrial > Soil >... | reverse complement strand
TCCGCGCCGGTCCCCCCTTTTTCTCATGCAGTTTTCTCCAGGCCACTTTTTCGAAATCCATTACGACGTTTTTTAGTCGGTCTTCCCGAGTCGTACCTGATTCCCCTCTGCAACGGTCTGGATCTCCTTAGGGGTGGCGATGTTTCCCCGACCCTTTTTTCGCCCTTTCGATCGTATCCATTGTCATAGTAACGGCGGTACCCTTGACCGTCGGACTCCCTTGGTTTCCCCCACCCCACTTGTTGCATCGTTCTGAGAGCATTTCACGGCTCCCCGGTGGGGCCTTGCCACTTTTTTTCCTATAGGTCTCGCGCGATTGACTTCCGGTTTCTCCGGCCACGGGTAGCTCCACCACTCCCACTTCCCCCTTTCCCTTTTCCCGCGTCGCTACGTTCTCTCTTTTTTGCGCCCTTGGTTGTCTTTTGGAAGTACATCGTCGCCCACCCCCCGACGACCCCGGGCTTCTGCATTTTTTTTTTTTTTTTTTCCTTGTTTTTCAAACTTGGCAAAATTGGTTTCACACTGGGCTGCGCCTTCCTGTTTTTTTTTTTCTTCTTCGAGCTGTCTTACGTTTTATTCAATCCCCCGTGCGGCATTGCCTTGTTTTGTTCAAACGGGCCCCCAGTCCTGTATGAGACGGCTTTTTTTTTTTTTTGTTTTTTTTTTTTTTTCCGTTTGGCAGGCCCTTCCCAGAAAGTACCCCTGTGCACCCCCCCAGTGGTATCAACCCACCCCCCTTGGCCGCGACACACACTCAATTTTTCAGCAAGCAGCGGCCCCATCGCGGTCCCCGAACTTTTTCCTATCCTTCCTAGCCCCGGACCGATTCGGCATCCGTTTCCAGCGTTAGCGCTCCTTCTTTCTGCTTCTTTCCCCCTTTGACGGCTTTTCATGCGTTTGCCCGTGAGCACCTGCCCCCCCCCTTTGTGTCCTTGGAACCCCACACCCGACAAATGTGTTGGGTGTTTCGGCCGTCCCTGTACGGATTGGTCTTTCTGGCGTAGTCAGTTTTCATATTTTGGTTTTGCCCCCACTGGTACCTTCAGAAAGGGTGCTTTTTGTTTGTCGTCCAAGGGCAACTGAGTTTCCTTCCCCTTTTTCTCCCCACTGGGAGGAAACAAATTGAAAACTTACCCCCGCAGGATTGTGCCATCCTTCCATGCCTCCTGTCCTTTTTTTCAATTCTTTTTAGGCTTATCTTTTGAATTAGCCACTTACAAATGATTTTTTCCTCTTCTGTCCATCGTAGGTGCCTTGAGTTGGGTCGCGGTATTTCTGCGTCTCTACCTTGGTTTTGTCAGTGAAACACGAGCTTTTACTTTGGCTCCCCAGCGTTTCTTTCCCCGCCTGCAGCAGTGACTGGGCGGCAGCGCCCGCCAATGTTTCCCGCGTGAGAAGTTCTCCCATCTCCCCTCCGTACGGATTTTTTAAACAACGCGCGATCCCCCCCGTCTCCCTTCCCTGATTTTAGCCCTTGTGCATCTCTGATAGTTCGTGATTTTTGCCGTGCTGTACCTTTCCCGCAGTTTTCGTTCCCTCCCATCCACGCAGTTCCACGGGGGACCGGAAGGCTTTCCCAGTAAACACCCACCCTCCCCCCCCCAACACCAATGGTGGAGCTTGTTGAGACCTTGTGTTAGGCCTTTTCCCGTAACTTTTTTTTACTCGACTTCCCGGCCGCTCCAGCCGTCCCCCAATCCCGGACCGTAGGTCCCCCCACAGCCCCATTGATCCCCCCCCTTTTGCGCTAACAAGCGTTCGATTTGCTATAGTGTTTTTGCTCATCATTTGTTTTGGCTGCTCTTTTTTGCTTGTGGTGGTCAACAGAAGAGAACCAACTTTTTCTGCATTTCCCCCACTCCTGGTCCTCTGTTTTCAGATCTTGAGATGTTTGGCTTTCCAGGAGTTGTTTCTGCCTTTCCCCGTCCCCCCCGCCGCCTCCAAAAACGTGCGGCAATTTCATGGTTGGTATCGAGCGTTCCCGTCCCTCCGTCTTTCCTTCGTCCAAATTGTTTGTCCTTCGTCCCTTCGGAAATTTTTTTTCCTTGCGTTCCCTGACACTGTGTTTGGTTGGGCGAGCCCCCCTGGTCTCCTCCACCCCCTCTTCTCTCTGGGACCGGCCCGGCATGTATCAGCGCCAGGTTCCGGGGAGTTTCCTCCCTTCCAACCCCATTCCCCCTTTCCAGCTCGGAGTGGCCTTTTGTGTGTTTTCACAATGAAAGTGTTTGCCTGGGCGGTCCCCCCCAGTTTTTGGCGTACTTTTTCAACGTGCGTCGCTTGGCATCCCCTTTTGTTTTTCTTCAACCGTCCCGTCGGGCACATTTGTCATTTTGTTTAAATGGGGCCTTGCGTCGGTCTTCCCCCTTCCCAAATACGACGGGCCAGCGTTTTGACCAATTCCGGAACCCTTCGGTCGGGCCTCCTTCTTCATTTTTTCCCAACCAAACCGGTGCATGTCCCCCAAAAGTGAGCACAAAACCTCTTTGCAGTGGGCCTTTCTCATTATTTTGGCATTAGTTTGAGCCATTTGGACTATACCCTTTTTACCACTTTTCCCTCTTCCGTTTTTCCGGATTCCTATCGACGGTTCTGTCCCCGGGCCTCTTCGGCCCCCTTCCCCCCCTTCCCGTTGGGGACGCGGGGAGTTTCTGCGTTGCCACGCGGTTCTCCGGTTTGCCGGAAATCACGAACTTCCCGTGTCAATGTTTTTCCTGACTGCATGCGACCCTTGACAGGTCTCCCGCCCTCCCTTTCGTCCGGTTTGTTTTGTCCATTGACTTTTGCGGTCCCTTTCGGACGGCTTGCTTTTATCCCTTTTGCACGACTTTTTTTGCAGCGGGCTGCTCAACCAACCGAGGGTTTTTGTGTTTGCCTTTGACCATTGTTAACGTCGTTTTCAGAAGTCCCTTCCACACCGCGTGGTCCATCTTGAACACGTCCTCCTTGACCCTCCGTCACCCCCCCTTTTCGACCATTTGTCCCTGCGCGCGGCAGAATACGACAATTTTAATGGTCGCAAAGTTTCCCCCTTTCTTTGCTCCTTCATTGTGTTTGAGAGGATCCCCTTTTTACCTTCGACCGTTTTTTCTTAATTCTTGGCCTTCCCCCTTTTTTGACCTCATGGTCGGATTGTTTCAAGGCGGCCGTTGGATTATGTCCCTCCCTTTTCGGGTCCTTACTTTTTCCCATCTTACCCCCAGATTCTTTTTCCAAGGCTTCAATAGCCCTTCGTTTTCTTGCCAGGTGTCGGCCCTTCGTTCCCATGGATCCGTGCCCTGCCGTTCGCCCTGCGCGTTCGCACCCACATTTCCCCCAACCGTCCGTCCCATGGAAGGTAGGTTGCTTCTCCTTTCCCTTTTGGTGGTTCTTCTTGTTTAGGACGCGCCTTTTTTGCACCAACGATTGGTTTAGTGGGCCGCCATTATTTCCCCGCTTAGCCGGTTTCCCCGTTTGCTCAACGCAAAGGCCCCCAGAAGTCAGTTTGTCTTCCCCTCCGCGTTTTTGTTCCTGCTTAGGTGGCTGTATCTCTTTTTTTTTTCCTCCCTCGTTTTGAACCTGGGAGCAGTCAAATGTTTTTCCCCCCTATGGAGTCCCCCCCTCCGAAAATCCGACCCCTCCAGCCGGTCACTCCCTTTTTTTATTTCCGACAATTGTTCTCCTGGTGATGGCCCCCCCCTTTTCAGGTGTTTTTTTCCTCTCGTGCTATTCAGTGCACTCCGAAGCGTTACGTTTTTCCGCTTAGGGGTCTCCCCTTTATGTTTAGGCTTTTTTTTTTAAAGTTTTTCGGCCTTCCCCCCCCCCCCCCCTTCTTTTTATTCCGTTTTTAACAAAAAGTGCCCTCTTCCTGGTCCTGTAGTTTTTGTTTTTTTCTTTTTAAGTCGGGTCTTGCATACTGTGACGCCTACTGGGCCCTTTTTTGGACTCTCCGTAGTGGACACCACAACCACTTACCCAACCCATTTATTGAGCATGTGCCTGGGTTTTTCTTTCCCCCTTTCCAATTTTGGCATGACGTTTTGGGATGGTGGGCAGGTTACCCCAATCTTCTCCCCCCCGACTGGTGTCCTGGCCCCAACACCCGGCTTTTTCGGGTTTCTCTTCCCCTCCACGACCTATAGGAGGACGCGCCCTGGCGTTTTCCCACTTTTTCCCTACTTTTTTTTCTCCGATGTTGAAAATCGAATGCGCATGCCGTTGCCGCGGTTTTTGGGGCTGGTTTGCCAGCTTTAGGTCTTGCGAAACCACCCAAGGTTTGTTTTTTTTTTCTCCCCATATGTCCGTCTTTTTTTCCCCTTCGAACATCCCCTCCCTGCCTTTCCTTCGAATTACCAAGAAGTTCCTGATATGTTTGTTTTTTTTGGCACCCCCTCCCCCTTCCGGCCCGGCGCTTACCCACCGATACCTCCTGATCCTCCCCCCCTTCGACGCTTTTTTTTTTTATGCTGCTTGACTTGTCAAACTCCCATGTGGTTCCTGTTTTTTCCCTTTTTTTCCTGCTTTTTCCTGTCGATTCCTTGCCCAACTTTACTTTTTTTTTTCGACGACTGCAGTTCCCCCCAAACGTCCTCCACCACATTGGTTGTTTCTTACGTTTCCGTCGTCGGTGAACTTTGTGATTGTGCTGGTTGGAACTTTTTTCACTGCTGTAAAAGGTTTGGAATTACCCCCATCTAGATTTCGATCTGTTTGCGTGCTTTTTGACACGCCAATGTAGCGACCCTTTTTGGTGCTTTTTTTTTTTGGTTTTTTTTGGCCTTGAAATCGGAGGTTTCGCCTTGCCCCCCGTTAGGCCCTCCCGTTAACTTTTTTTCTTCTAGCAACATTTTGTTGCGTTATCTTTTCATGGCTGCCCCTTCTGTGGCTGTGCTTGCGTCTTGGTCGCTAGGTCCATGTGCACTTTTTGCTTTTTAAGGCGTCTTACTTGGTAGTTTGAACTCCGCCCGCTTTTTTGACGACGCGTCCCCTTTCTGCCCCCTCTTTTGGTGCCTTGCTGACATTCTCGAAATGACTGCTTCCCTTTAGTGCACTTTGCTTCTTGTGACTTGGATGAACCCACCCTTCTTTGCTTTTCCGTGACTTCCTTTTTCTCCCCTGTGTGCCCCCCGGGACCATTGTCCGGTCGGCCCTCTCTTTTTCGGCCCGAACGACTTTTTTTTTTTTTTTTTGACCACCCCACTCTCTTTGACATTTGACCCTTCTCTTTTTTATAACACTTTATATTTTCCTTTTCGCACACTTCCGGTATAGGGGCCTGTTATTCCAACACAGGGTTTTGGTAGTTTGTGATGTTTCCTTTCCACCCCCCCCTTTACTAAAGTTTTTTTTGAGTCGCTGCCCCCTCATTGCCCTGCGAAGCGCCCGCCTGGGGACGGGTTTTGTTTTTTTCGGGGGGGTTCAACTTGCCTTTTTTTTTTTCATTTCAAGGTCCCCGGGTTGCCTTGATGCCGAACCGCCACTCCATTTTCATTTTTGACCGTTGTATTTAATTGTTGCTTTCTTTGTTTTTGCTTTGTTTTTACCGGTGGTGCCGTTGTTTCTAATTTCAACTGGGGTGTAAGATCTTTTTTTTGGGTCTGCCCCTTCCATTTGGCCACCAGAGTTTTTTCGCCCCCCGGGTGCCTGTTTCGGCGGCTGGTCTTTTCCTGTTTTAACCCCACCGTGCTTCGCGTTTTCCGTCTTACCGGACTCTCGACGAGACGCGTTTCACCCCTGTATTGCCCAGCGCCACGTTTTTCCGTTTTTTCCGCTACTTTACAAATGGTCCTAACGTCCTTTCATTTTTGGTCCTTTTTTTTGTGGCTTTTCACCAAGATTTTGTACTTCACTGGACCAACCACGTCGCTCTTTCCCGCGTCGCGCTTTTTCCCCCCACTGCTCTTTCACGTGAGTTGTGGTGAGCCGGCTTTTGTGGCTTTTCCTTTCCCCCCCCCCCTGGTCTTTTTTGGACTCATTCGGACATCTATGACCAGTGGGCCGACTGTCCCCGACTTCCCAGCCTTTTCTTTGCTTGGCTTTGATAGCTGGTTTCCCCCCTCGTTCCACCCCCCTTGTTTGGACCAAAGACTTTCTCCGTTCTTTTCAGTTTATGGGTGTACGCCTCTCTGACTGACTTGCGAGTTCCCCTTGTTCCCCCACGTTTTCATTTCTCCTTGAAAGGTTTTCTTACAGCGGGCCTCCTTGGCGTTTTTTTTCTTTAGCAGTTTGACCCGGGAACCTGTCTTATGGAAAGTCGTCCGTTGTTTTTGTTTTTTTATCGAAAACCTGTAATTCGTTTTTTTCCACGTGGGACCGGCTTGGTCAGTTTTTCTTCCTTCCGTTTTTGTTTTGTTAGATCTATGTTCCATCGATAACCGCGCCCGCGTTCCCGGGCCCTCCCTGCAGGTTTTCCTTCCGGCCCCCGCAATGCTCTTTGCCGTCCTTCGTGAATCCTGTAATCCCAGTGCATTTCCCACGTTTTTTTTCTGATTTTTTGTAGTGGCCTAAATTAACACGGATATTTTTTCGCTTTGGCGGTCCCGGGCTTTCCGTCCGAGGGGACCCCCCTGGATCCTCTCTTTTTTTCCCCCCCACACCAATTGGTGTTCCGCTAGAGCGCCCCTACTTTCGCATCGGTGGTGCCCGCGTTTTTTTTTTAGGCTCTGTAGGTTTTTTGAGCCGAAGCTCTCCTAGGTTTTGGGGACGGGTTTTTTTGCTCCTTGCCCTTTTTTCCCCCCCCCCCTTCCCTTCTCGGTGGACGCGTCGACGGCGTACTGCGGCTCCTTCTTCCTTTTGAACTCAAATTTTTTTTTTTTTCACACTTTTTTTGCTTTATTTTCAACCCCCCCATTCCTGCACGCGTAGCTGCCGTTTTTTTTTTTGACGGCGCGGTGGATTTTCTATTTTTTTCGGGAAGCGCGCCCGTCTTTCTTTTTTTGGGTTTAAACGGGCCAGTTTCCTTGGTACCCTGCGACGGTCCTGTTTTTTTTGGGCGCGATCCGTTCATTGGTTGTCCTACACCGATTTTGGGTTTTTTCTTTTTTACACGGTTTTACGGGTTTCCCCAACCGTTCTCGACCCCCACGAAGATTTCCGCCTTTCCTTCATTTATGTCTTTTCTTTGATCCCCCGGCCTTTTTTCTCTACCCCTAAATTTTTCTTATTGGCGGGTTGGTCATCGTGGCCGCTGTTCCGGCAGGGTCCCCAATTTTTTCACAGGGGTTTTGGGCCGTGACAGCAAGCACCTGCTTTACCCCTCTTTTGCCCGTGACACCATTCCCACCGTTTTTTCCCCCCCTTTTGGAGTTTTGCGATATTACTTTTGTCCCCTCGGTCTTCTCTCGCGTGTGTTTTTTTCAGTTACCGTACAGGTCTCTGGGTTTTGGGAGGTTTTGTAATTGTCACCAGGTCATCATCTTTTTCTTGTGTTGTCCCAGTTTTTCCACTGATGTCGGCGTTCTTCCACAAGGTGGACCATTTCCCTCCGGGCGTTCCCTCTACCCCTCCCTGGTGTGTTTCATTCGGCAATCGCCTCCTTTCCTTTCACCTTTTCTTTTTTTTCCGGGCAGTCCGTCGAGTTTTCCATCTTCAGATCTCCACTCGTAGTTTGTGTCTTGCCTTGCTCCTCGTTGTCGCCCTTCGTTTCCCCTTCCAGACTGCCTTGCACCAAGCGCTTAAGTTTGCATGCTGGCCCAGTGCAGCCCCATTGCCCCCACCCCGGTTGCTCTTTTTGGGGATTTCACGGTCTGGTTCTTCACGCTCCCCCCATCCTCCCCGTCTTTCTCGGCACCTTCGTCTTACTTCGGCAGACCCCAGATCAAACACCTTTGCAGACGAACGGGATTCGTTTTTTTTTGGGGTGGAGAGGCGTTTTTTTGACTAACGCAGTCTTCGTTTCCAGTTCACGCATTCACGAATTAGGCACAACAACTTCCAACAACCCCACCCGGAGTTTTCGTTTGGAGCCTTCGCGGTTTTTTTTTCCGACAAGCCCTTCATCTACAAAGTCCACCGTGTAACCGAACCCTTTCGGTCGCTTCTTCCTGAGTTTCGCTCTGAGTTTCTTTTCGTGCGGTTTTTCCCTCGGGCCGTGTACGGTTTGCGCTCGGGCGTTGGTCACCTTTCACAAATTGTTAAAAAACTTTTGAAGTTTTGCCGCTTCGATGTTGTCACCGTCGGCCCCCTTTCCCACGAGCATGGTGTCGAGTTTTTTTTCGATTCGGATTGTCGTCAACCTGCCGCCGGACCCCTCCGGTTTTTCATTCTATTGCTTTAGACTTTCGTTGAGCTGTCCCCCCCCTTGTTCCCCCCATTCCCCAACGCGACTTGTTCTTCTCCGCCTTTTTAAGCCGTTGACAGTTTGGTTGTGTTCCCACTCCTGGGTCCCCCACTGGATCCAGTGTGTCAACACGTCCTGGCTCCTTTTTTTGTTCCCCCAACTGCCCCCAGAGTGCCGCGGTCTTCTCCTGTTTTGATCCCCGATCCAACCTCAGTTTTTTTTTTCTTGGCCGTCTATGTCCCTTGTTTCTGTTGTGTAAACTTGCGGTTTTTTTTTTCGGGCGCCAACTACGTTTTTTCTTTGCGGTCCGTCCCAGCTTCCGAACGGCGTTCGGGCACTTTTACCCCCCCCACCGTACCCTGGGGGCCCCTTTCGTTGTTCTGGGTCACCCCCCCCCGACGGTTGAAGTCCAGCGAGCAATTCGGCCACTCTCTGGCCCTTTGTTCCGTGACACGTAGTAACTTTAAACGGTTTTTCCCTCCAGGGGGTTCTCACCCCCTCTGTTTCCTGTTTCTTTTCCGTTGTCGTCTGCCCCTTGCCATCCCTTCTTTCCCAAAGGTTTGTGACGGGTTTCAGGTGCTGTACCCCCCCCCCCTGCACCCCCTATAGCCAGATCGTCTTCGGATCGTGCCCCGTACCCCCTACTTTCTTTTGTGCGGTTGCCGTTTCGGCAGGTGTTCCTTGCCCACGTTTTTCGGCGAATCCCTCATTCCGTTGCAACCCTTCCTTTCCCTCTTTTGCCGCCTTCATTTACCCCCCTGTTTTTTTTTGGGCCCCTCCCCCTCCCCTTCTTGGGGCGAGGGTGTCTTGTTGACCTTCCTTGCCCTTCGGCTTGACCATGGGCCATTTCATTGCAGTTGTGTTTGCACTCCCGGGTTGGTTTTTTTGACGCCTGACCCCTCTGGACTCCCTGTTCAGCCGGCAACCAATTTGAAGCGGAATTTCTACGTGGCCTGAATAAAATCACCCCGGTCCGATTTGTGTTGCGTCGGCGTTTTTTTCCGTCCTCCTTCTCGCCCGGCTACCTTTCCTGGGGATCCTCTCTTTCTCCGGTTTTTGTTTTGGTGACCGGCTTTGGCTCCTCGTAAACTGTCCAAACTTGCGTTTCGTTTTTTTTCTTGATCGGCAGGGCACGGGGCCCGTTCGTCCCCCCCGGAAATAGGTTCTTCATCGTTTTGTTGACAATGTAGCTTCCACTTTTTTTGGCCTGCTTTCTGAACCCCAGCGTTCCGTTACTTTGTCCCCATTGGTACCCTTCATATTTTCTCTTCCCTTGGCCCTTTCACGTTTGACAACTTGATCCGCGCTTTTCAGTTAGTTCGCATTGACCCCCCCAATGGTAGGGTTTGAGTTTTGATTTGTTCCCCCAGTGGTGGGCGTCGCATGCTCGGCTTCCCCTCCCCCGGTTTTCCCCGGATATTTCTTATTCGGGCGTCTTTCGGCGTAGTTCCCCCGTTTTGCCGCAACCCGGGCCCCCAACTCCCCTTGGACCAGACCCCGTCGTTTTGTCTGTTCTGAGGAAATTATACTTCGTTTGCTATTAGTTTCGGTCGTTACACCCCCGTTTCGTCCTGCCCCCGTCAACACTCGGACCCCCCTTTTCCTCTTCTTCGAACTGTTTTTTTCCGGCTACCGAAGATCCGTAACTACTTCCCTCGCGGCACTTCCCGCAATTATTCTTTGTTCCTTTTTCCCACATTTTCGGTTCAAAGACAAGTTTTAAGGACTTTTGTCCCCCCCCTCGTTCCGTTCTCGTTCCTTTTTCCCTCGCTTTTTGTGTGGGCATTTCCTTTTCTCCATAGGTTGCCGTCTTCCCCCTCCGGTTCAATTGTCCAGGAGGTCCTGTTGTCCACCCCCCTTTTGCTTTTTTCGGTGATTCCCCTCAATCCTGGTGCTGGACGAATGAGAACCCGTGCCGTTAGTTGTCACCTCCTGGTTGTCATCCTTTTCGGTTCGTGGTTACCCACACCCACCAGTTCACCCCCCCCATTCTGAGCGTTCTTGTTCCCTTTCCTTTTTTTTTCTGTTTGGCTCGCTTTCCTGGCATCTTAGGCTGTCCGCTGCAGGGTTGGTTTTTTCTGTTCCCCCCCCCCCCGTGAGTTTCTGGACGTTTTATGTGTGTAGTTGCCAACAACCAACCTTCTTTAGGGGTTTTTCGCCCTTGCCTTCCTTTTGAAGACATGCCACCTTCTTCCTTTTTGCCCCCCCACTTTGTACTCTTCTTTCTCTTCGTCCACCTAGGCCTTCATGTTTGGCCGGGGTTGCAGGCGCTTTGTCCTCCTAGTTCTTGTTTGAGGGTTCAAGGAACAATTTCTACTTTTTCCCCCCCCCCCCGTGCTTTCTTTTCGGTCCGACGAGAAACCCTTCCCGTCTCCGGCCCCCTTTTCCACGGCCTTCTTTGATTTTTTTTTCCCTGTCCTTTGCACCCCCCCTGGCCTACGGTGCGTCCCGGGGGCGCAGTAACCCGTCTCTTCCCTCCCCCCCCGATATCACTCGACAAGCGTTTCTTTCTTTTTTTTGGCCTTTTTTTTTTGGATAATTGTTCGTAGTGACATTCAATGGAGCCTTCGGGGCGCTCTTTGATACCTGTTAGCACTGAGTGTTACTTTTTTTTTTTTTTAGAGCCCCGTGCTGTCCCGGCTTTCCAAAAAATTTACCCTCTTTTTTTTTGGTTTTCTTTTGGTGTTTTTTTCGGTTCGGTGTTTGCCATGTTTTGATGGATGTTCCGTACCCCCCGTCTTTTTCCCCGTTTCCGTCAAGCTTCCGGTCTCCGCTCTGTCTCGTTGCTTTGTAACGGTCATGTCGCCGGTCTAGTTGGGGGAGTCCTTTTTTTTTGTCTTGCCTACTCCAATCTCCGTTCGTCGGTTACTTCCCCTTTTCACCCCTGTGTTCGCCTCCATTTGCTGATGTCTTCCCTTGCCTGCTGTCTGTATTGATTCTTGCGTTTTTCCGCTTCTTTTTTTTTCACTTTCCACTCCTTTAACGCGTCCCCTGACCTTTGGCGCGTTGACCCGCTTCCCCTCTTTTTAAGCTCTGTCCCCTTTCCTTTCCTAGACTGGGCACCCCCCAACTAATGTGTCAGCATTCTTTATGCGCCTTGCATCTTGGTAAAACCCCACCGGCGTCGTTCTTTTTTTTTTTTACGGCCCCCCGTATTCCCTTGGCCCCCCCACAAAGTGTTTTTACCAACGGGCGAACCCCTCCTGTTTCCTTGTTCCCTACACCCGCTCTCCGTGAACCCTTTCCGTAATGTTTTTTCCCCCCCCCCCTTATTATTCACCTTCCTTATGATTATTTTTCACTGAGGACTATTTTTTTTCACAAAACCCCCTCCAGTGTCTATTCTTTCCGCAACAATTACGTGTTGCGTTTTCACTTTTGCCACACAATTACTTTAGTTCTGTTTGCCTTCTTTCCCCCTCCCCTTGGCTTTTTCTCAGCCCTCCTGGAATTCGTTCCCCGCGGCCCCCGCCGACTCTGTCCTCTCTTTTTTCATTTGTTTTTTTTTTCTTTTTTTTTTTCCCCCCCCCTGCACAAGAAAAATTCTACAGGGGACCGTGCTTTTTCCTCTCTTTTTGCCTATCTTCTTGTTTTTGCCGTGGTTTGTTTTACTAACGATTTGCAATTGTCATGTACGTTTTGGTGTCCCGTCCTTTCTTTTTTTAGTCCTGCCTTTTCCCCCCCGTTGGGCTGAGAACGCCCACAAGCCGATCGTTTACGTTATGGGATTTTTCCCTTTTCCCCCCACGCCCCTTTCGTGTGTTCTTTCTATTCGGCCCTCTTCTCCTTTTTTATTCAAACCCAACCCAACTTTCCTTTGCCGTACCGGCCCGTGTCCCAGCTACGTTGCCGACCCTTCCGAATGTCAAATGAACAGGTTTGATTTTAGTTTTTTTGTTATTTGTACACTTCAGGTTTCAAAAAACTCGCTCCTCTCGTCAGACGCGGCCTGGTTTTTGCCAGGGGTTCAAGTTTCTGTGGAGGTAACCCCCGTTGGTTTCCCCCCTCCCCCACTTTCAACATTTTTTGCCTATCTTACTTCCGACTGTTTCCCCGCTGGTGCAACCCACCTGATTCCGGGCTTGTTCCTCTCCTCCACCCTTGACTATTTCCCATTTTTTTTTGTACCCCGAGATTTTTAGAAAAGTAGTTGTACGTTCGTTTACTATTGGGTTTTGGTCAACTCGTCTGAGGCGACAAACTAACCCGGTCTTTCTTTGTTCCTCGGCCAGTTTTGCCGAGTTTTACCCCAGGGACTTGTTTCTTGTGTTGTCCCCCGTCCCGTTCCCCAACGGTCTTTTCACCGTTTTTGCTTCGGCCGCTTTTTTCCGTTAGTTGTTGGAATTTTTCCCCTCCTTTTCTGTCTCCCCAAAATGAAGTCGTACGTTGCCGGAAAAACGCTGGAGTTGCTTCCCTTAT
>Ga0179593_1288826_pt1 | contig 12673 bp, 14 predicted proteins | sample CZODoug2_1_08_16_FD_185931 | JGI IMG/M metagenome (GOLD analysis project Ga0179593, IMG submission 185931) | Vadose zone soil fungal communities from Angelo Coast Range Reserve, California, USA - CZODoug2_1_08_16fungal (PacBio error correction) | ecosystem: Environmental > Terrestrial > Soil >... | reverse complement strand
TTCTTACCCCCCCCGGGGGCAAATGATGCCCTTTGAGTGCACCCTTTCCGTGTCGGTGTTAGGGCGTCCCGCAGTCACTTGAGTCTTCCAACCAACACCCTTTTTAATTTCCGCCCCGGGTTTTCCCCTTCTGGATGGCGCGCCCAGTTTCTTCTTTTCCTTTCCGATGGAAGGATGGTACCTCTGCCCCCTTTTCGCGCTCCGAAGGGGCATTCTTTTCTCAGTTTTCGGTTTTGCTTTCCCTGGTCGAAATCCCAAGGCCTGGGAGCCAGTCGGCGTTGATCGTCCCCTTCCTGTTGGCTGTATGTATCTTACTTTAGTTGACAACCCTCTTATTGCTTGGACTTTTGAAGCTTCATTCCCCTTTTTCGGTTGCTCTTAGATGGGGCGCTTTTCTGGCCTTTCCCCCCCAAGGGACGCGGGGCCCCCCCCCCTTTGACAATTTAGTCTTCCCCCCCCAGATTTTTCGTGATGTTTCCTCGATTCCCTTGCTGTTTTAGTCCATTTTTTTAGATTCCTTCTCTCTCCTTTTTTCAGTCCTTATTCCAGTGGCGAGTGTCAAAGAGTGTTTTTGTCCGACTAGGTCTGGACAGTCTCCTCGGTTCTCCAAATTGGAGGCTCATTCCGTTTGTGTTTCCCCTCTGTTTCCCCCTTCCGCGAATTCCGTGTCATCAGGCAGTGGTGCGTTGGTTAGTGGACCCACGAGTGGTCTTTCGGTGGTAGCCGTCGTTTCCTGCCACTACATTCGGGCAATGATGTTCCCTTCCTTTCTGCTCCCGCTTCCCCCCTTTCCCCCCCCCCACTCTGTTCCCATCCCCGCCTTATTGTGGATGGCCCAGGATCAATCGGAGCCATACGTTTGGTACGGTCTGCCCTTTTTCCCTTGCGGTTTTTTAGTCTTTTTTTTTTTTCCCCCCCCCATTGTCCTCTTTTCTAGTTCGTTTTGGTAAGAGTCATGACGGATCGTCTCGACCTCAGTGCCAGTTTTTGTTTCCTCTCCCTTTCTTGTTTCGCATACCCGGTTCAGTGTTGCGTATTCGGTTGATTTGCGACCGACTTCCCTCCCCTTGGCTTCGAATTTTCCTACCACTCGTTGGGGCGCATTCCGCGGTCATTATGAGTTCAGTCTCAACCTGTGTGTGCCCTCTCCGATTCTGCGACTTCCCCCCCCCGCATTAACGTAGACTCCCTCTTTACCTGGAAGGTGTGGATTTTTTCCCCTTAAAATTTCACCTGCTGAGTCACTTCAATGGGCCGCGTTAGGTGTCTTTTTTTCCCGCTTCTTTTCTTAACACCCCTTCCCCCCCCCGGCTTTGGGTGGGGCTTTCCCTTTCGTTTCTCCAAAAGGGCTTTGTCGCTTCAGTTCCCCCGCCTACTGTAATACTTCGCTTGGCTCGCTTTTATGCCTTGTCCCCCCCCCCCTCAGTACCACCTTTCTCTTGTCTCCCTTTCCCTTCTTTTTTACACGGACACCCCTTTAGCTTTCTTGGGCGTTCCTCGGCAAAGTTTCTCCCTTAATCGCGCACTAATTTTTTTGGACCTCCTTTTGTGCTTGATCTTTTCCCCCCCTCGTTTTTTGCGGCCCATTTCAGGGAGTTTTTTTTTCGCTTCACGGTAAGTTCCCTGTGTCGAAGTTCGGTTCTCGACTTTAATGTTCTTTTCTGTTCTCTGGTTCCTTCCTTCCGTGGAAGATGCAAGTAATGTGCTGCACCTTTTTTTCTGACAGGCCTTTGCTGGCGCAGCAAGATCTCCCCCCCCTTTTGACGTCCGCAGTTTGTTTTCCTCCCCCCCCCCCCCCGATCTCCCTTTTTTTGAGGCGGCCCGGGCGGGCCGACCAGCGTTGCTCCCCCGGTCTCCCCCTTCGTCCCCAAGGATCAGGCCTGCTCCTTTCCCCCCCCCTCCTCTGGAGTTCCCCCCTCCCCACTTTACCCCAAATAGCGCAGTTCCCCTTCCGCCCCCACCCCACACCTGGTGTCCCCCCCGTTGGACGCATTATTTCTCCTCCCCCTCGGTGCAAGTTCAGTCCCCAAGCTCGTCGTTTGTTTTTGAAATTGGTGACCGGTCGTTTGCCGGGTGCGGTTGTGAACATACATTCGCGTGCGTTGTTCCCAAAACGACACGCCGTTTAATTTTGTCGTTTCTCCCTTTTCTATTTTTTTTCTGCTATGTAGCCGAAAGCCTGTTGCTCCTTTCCCATTTTGGAGTTCTCCGTCCGGACGCCGAATCAGTTTTCAACGTTTTTCCCCCCCCCCTCCTTAAACCCCCATTCCTTGCCTGTCTGTTTTAACAAAATCTGTGAAGAGCATCCTGGGTGAGTGCGCGCGCAGTGACAAACTGGCCCTCCTCTTGGTCGGTAGCCCCCCCCCCTTTCCCTCCCCCCTCTCGCGTCTCTAGCTCTGTGCTGAGAACCTCGATGGGACTGGTTTTTCCATCTCCTTATTGAAGCATTTGTTTTTGAAGTATTTAACTGGAGTGACTAGTGTTTTTGATGTCGGTCCTCTTCATTTCTTTTACTCCAGTTTTTTCTTTTTTGTTGAAGTAGGTTTTTCCCCCCAGTGATAGCTTCCTCCCCCTGCGTTTTCTGTATCTGTTTTTTTTCACGGCTTCTTCTCACAGCTTGCTTCCCTGGTCTCTTTTCTGTTTCGTTTTAAATCAAAGTTCCCCGTGTTTGTATAGCGGATGAATCTTTTTTTTCCGAGTCCCTCTTAAGGATTTTTGGTACCTCGCCACCCTCCTTCTGTTCTTTTGTGAAGAGTTTTCTGTTTATGGTTTCTCCTTACTTCGTTCGGTTCCGATTCCATCGTCTTTTTGTCGCGCTCTCTTCCCGAGCTGAAGATTTTTACGCGTTATTTTTTAGACGTCCTGTACTTCATTCCTTGGCGGCAGTTTGCGCTCCTTTGCTGTCGAGGGGCTGTTTGGCGGGCTTTTTCTAGATTTCTCCCCCCGTGACTCGCAACTTTCACGTTTTGACCCTCCCCGTTTTTGGAGTTATGTATGTTTCGCTGAAGTCCACTGTAGAATGCCATACTTTCCTTGAGCGGTCGGCTGGTCTGTCCTTTTTCCTCCGATTAGTGGTCCCCCCCCCCTTCCCCCCCGTTTGTACACCAACGGAACCTTTTTGTTTGGCTAATTTTTTCCATGACTTCGTCCGATAGTTTGTTAGGATTTGTTTTTTTGGCAACTACCAGCGTAGCAACCTACCCGTCAAGTTTTGACCTCCTTCGCTTTTTTTTTTTTTGCACCTCGGTTTTTTCCGTTTACTGGTCTGAGGTTTGGCGCCCACGATTGGCGAGTGCTGCCACCGTTTTTCCGGTCCTTCCCCCCCCAGTTCCGCCTAATTTTTTCCTTCCTGGCGGTTCCTTTTTTTTACGTTTTTCAAAAGACTCGCCGTTCCCCTCGCCACCTACCCCCAGGGACTAGGGTCCTTTTCCCGGTAGCATACCGTATGTTGCTTCCCTTTGTCCCTTTGCGACCAGTTCGCCCCCTATCAGCTCCTATTAGACAAATCCCTTTTTTTCCTCTCCTCCCTTCCCCTGCGTTGTAGCAGTTTTCTTGTTAAGTTCCCCTGTGTTTAGAGTGCAGCTTTTTGCGTAGTTTAAGTGCGGCCCCTCCCTCCTTAGGGGTGCTTCCTTTTTTCCGAATTTTGCTCCTGATGTGTTGCTTTTTGTAGGCGGCAATGTGCTTTTTTTTTAGTTTTTGCGTCCTGTGCGGGCGCCCAGCTGACCCGTTTTGGTTATTTTTCTGTCGGCCGGTGGCCTTTCCCCCCTCCAAAAGCTGGTCTTTTTTCCTCCCCTTGTTTTTTTCGCGCCCATCTTCTTTTGGCGGAGCGGCCATGCGGCAACTTTTCCGCCTGGACCCGTGTCCATTTAAATTTGTTCCGTGACCTGTTCCCGGCTACTTCCACCCCCCGTTCCATGTTCGTCCGTGTGTCGTCATTCCCTCCCTCGTTCGCGGCATTGTGGGAGGCGTAACATCACCACATCGGCATTAGCGAGTTTTCATAAGAATTACTTCGTGGCTGTGCACTCATTTTTCAGGAAACCGTGGTACTTCTCCCTGAACCTCCCCAGGGCAATTTCCTTTTCTTTGACAGGCCGCCGTCACCGCCGTCCCTTTGAGTGGGTCCTGTCGCTCCTTCTGAGGTATGTCCCCCCCCCTCCCCTTCACGCGATTCCTGATTTCTTTTTGAGTTTTTTTGCTGGGCCAAGCTCCCCCGAACCATCTAATTAGATGTCCCCCCCCCGGTGCAATAGCCTTTCTCACCGCACCCGCTTCCCCCTCCTTCCAACGTCTGGCTCCTATGCTTTTCTTTCCACACCCGGGGCCCACATTTGTGCTCTCAAATGTTTTTCTGTTGAGGGACGCTCCCGAGAGGCCGCCTTTTTTTTCCCCCCCCCTCCTTTGCCTCAACCGTTTTTTATCTTTAGACACCTTGGTTCTGTTTAAGATTTTTTCCCCCCCAAGCATCGGCACCATGGCCGTTGATTTTCCCCAGACTTTTCCCTGAGATCTTTTCTTGTCACTCATCTGCTTCATCCCTGCTGGAGGCCCGCTTCGAGCTGTAGTCAGAGTTATTTAGGGACTGGGAGATCCCATCTTCCTCCCCTGTCCCCCAACTCGACTATAAGGCTTTTTTTTAAGTTTTTTCTTGACTGAAATAAAGATCGGTATTACAGGCCCTTCTTTTTTTTCCACTTCTCCTCGTTTTTCTTCAGGCCGGTCACCATTTCGTTCCCTGCAGCGAGCCCCTGTCTGCCCCCCTTGCGGAACCCCCTTCCCTGATTTAGAAAACTTCCCTCATTTTTCCCCTTTTGTCTCTCGTAATTTCTTCCCCAGTGTTCAATTTACCCCCAGTTTCCTGCCAGCTTTCCGAGTGATCAGAGGCCTCTTTGCCCAAAAGTGAATGATTTCCTCCCCCCTCACAGCCCACTCCCCCCAATTACCCCTGGACAAAATGTTACCACCGTTCCGGTCCCGCGTGTGGAGTGTACTGACTTTCCCTTTTACACGTCACGCCTGCCACGCTTTTCTGCGCTTCCACCGTGGGCCCTCTCGCTTCTTTTTTTTTTTATGCCGAACGGCACAAGGTTGTATTGGTCTTTTTTTTTTTTTGGAGCGTTTCTCCCTTGTTTGCCCACCACTTTTCTTCCTTTTGAGTATTCTTTTCCCCCCTTCCCTTCCCCTTTTCGCAACACTCTCTCTTTCCACTATATGTTTTTTTGGAGGGATTTTTTGTGATCTTTGGTGGCGGCCGGGCGACCCCATTTCTCCTATGTGGCAAACATTTCTTTTTTCAGGTGTTAAATTTCCCCATAGAATCCACCAACCTCGGTCGGCCGAAGGCATCCTCTTTAGTCCGAGTTTCGGTTACCTTTTGGTCTTTTTTCGCTGACGCTCTCTCATCCTGTATCACCCTCCCCTTCTTTTTGGTTATGTTGTAGAGTTTTTTTTTATTTGTCTGGGGTCCCACTCTTTTTTTGGAGTTTCCACCGGACACTTTATCTTATTGCCTTTGTGCCCTGATTTTGGTGTATCTGTCCACGTTTTCTCTGGTCCATCCCGGTGTAGTTTTGACGCTGTGCCTTTTTCCAATCCCTTGCTGTAGTTTAAGGGATCTAAATTTGGTCCGGCTGTGGCGACCTGGGTCCCTCTTGGCTTTTAACCTCCTTTTTTCTATTTCAATACGGCGATTTTTCTCTGGATGTTCGGCTGTAGAACACGGTAATGATATAGAGATGGTTTGAGGAGATTTTTGCGCACCAGGTTTGGTTGTATCTTGTGGACTCCCCCCCCCCCCCCCCCCCCCCCCCCCCCCCCCCCCCCCCCCCCCCCCCCCCAATTCTGCAAGCTTTCTGACATTGATGTAGATTTCTTGACACCTTTCTGCATTATTGGCTCCCCTCTTTGAAGTATGTTTTTTTTCCCTCGTTGCGACTTCGAAGGCGTTCCCCACCTCTTTTTTCTTCCCAACCCCTGGTCGTTTTCTCTTTTTCTTTCTTTTCGATGGTCAAAGTACTCAACTTGTCTTTCACCCCCTTCCAATGTAGTGTGGTATCGCATCGTAGTGACAGAACGTTGTACGGGTCACCTTTCTTCTTAGAAGGGGCTATTTTCGTTTCATGTGAGACGTTTGATTGTGGGGGGTGGCGGCGTTTTGGCCGTTTTGCGACTCGCGCTCCCGAGTCCCCTTTTGTTGTCTCCCGCTTGTCGTCGTCTTCATGCCCCCCCTTCCTTTCTGCTTTTCGTTTGGCGGACCGGACTTTATATGTTCGGTTCGATTGTTTGCCCTAATGGTTCCTCGTTAGGTTTCTTTGTTCTCCTCTGCTTTCCCTCCTTCCCGAGGGCCTCTCGTTCTTTCCCCCCTACCCTTGCTACCCCAACTCCAACCTTCCCCTTTTTAGACAGTACGCTGAACTGAACTTTTTTGAACTTACAGCACGACGGCAGCCGTCCCTTTCCCCCCTCTTTGGCCTCTTCATTGCGACTTTTTCTCCTTTACCGCAGTTTTCTGTGTGTTGGCTGGGTTCGTGCGAACTTGGCGGCGCCGCCCCCTGCTGTCTAGAATAATCTCCGAGCTCACGGCAGACCCTTTGTCTTTTTGCCCTTCCCACTCTTTTTTTTTTGATTTTCCCCAACCACAAAAGCCTATCGATAGTGCGCATTTTTTTTGACTCCCCCCACATTGGGATCTTCGGAGTTTCTTTTCCTTTTCACCCCCGGCGTCCTTCATCGGAGCACTATCGTCTCTTTACCCTCGGTAGGACTTTTTTTTAAGTATCAACGTAGTTCGCTGATGCTTTCTTGGAACTTTGTCCCGCGCAAGGGGAAGGATTTTCTTCCTCTTTTCGAGGGTTCGCGCTGTTTATCGCTCTCAGTGGCTCTCTTTTTTGATTCCTCTAAGGCTTGGTTTCCCAATGGTGCTGCGTCTTTCCCCCCTGTTTTTGGGGGGATCTGTTTGCTGTGCTCTGAACGATCCGGCGTTTTCCGGTCGTCCCCTTTTTTCCTTCATATTTTCCCCTCTTTCGCAACCCCGTTTTTGGCGGCATGAGGCGACACGGTTCCCGGGGCGGGAAATGTTCCGGATGTTTTTCTCTTTTTCTCTAGTTTTTTTTTTTTTTATTTTCCCCTACCCCCCCAACCCCTTTGACGTTCCTTCCTTTTTTCCCAAAAACACTTGTTTTTTTTTGTGTTTCCCCCAATTTTTGCCGATTTTTGACCGCGGGCAGCGGGTGCAATTCTGCCTGGCAGGTCGCCCCCTTGGCCCTCTTTTTTATCTCCCTCGGACCTCAGACGGAAACCGAAAGGCTTCTGGTTTCGTAAGTGGTTACCTTTCTTCTATTCGACCTTTAGCTTCTTTTTTGAATAGCCAGTTTTGCCCTGCCCCCCGTTGTCCTCCTTCCCCCTGACCCCTTTCGTCGACATTCGTACAATTCCCTTTCCCCGCGTTCCCGGTCTTACCCATCCTCTTTTTATCCTCCTATGTGTTAAGTTTCCCCTTTCCCCCCCCTGCCTTTTTGCGTGTTCGGAACACAGGCTCTCTCTTTTTTTTCTCGGGTTTTCCCGCGCTTTTGCGGTTTCCTATACTCTTGTTCTGTCTAGACCGAAGTTCACCAAGCCGTTCTTCGCTTCTTGTCCCTGCTATCTCTTCTCCCTCCACCCCCTTTTATTTTGGTTTCCTCTGAGATAGCCCTACAGTTGCCCGGGGTTTTTCAGCTTTCTTTCCTAACGCTCCCTTTTCTGTCTCTTTTACCCAAATTGGTTCCCCCCAAGCACGCGTCCTTTTCCGCTCTCTTTACGCGTTCGCCCGGTCGGAGTTTTTTTCCCTTTAAACGACTACGTTCTTTTAAGAGTATTGCAGTCTTGAGCCCCTCGTCCCGTTCGATTCCCCCCCCCCTACGACGTTGGTTGTGTCGCGGGCCCTTCCCCCCCGGACGTGATTTTAAAGATGATTGGACTATTGCTTACTTGGTTCCGGGGACTGGATCCGTAGGTCTTTTTTTTTTTCCCCACCGCAGATTTTTTGGTCTCAAGATTTGTAGGCCCTTTTTCTTTTGATCGACCGGCTCTTTTTTCGTCCCCTTACGACAGCCGCTTTTTTTTCCCCCCTCTTTTTTATTGTTTTCTCGTTTTGTACTTCGTCCCTTCGGGAGATCTAAAATGATGAGCGCTTGGCTCTTTTCCCCCTCTGTCTAATATCGTCAAGAAAAATGGTCACCCAACACCTCGCTTTGTGTCAGGATTCCGTATATTGGTAGGATTCTTTGGAATCTTCTCCCTCCCCCGGGAGTTCTCCCTTCACTCATTGCCCGCTTGAACCTTTTTCCTTTTAGAATGGATCTGTTTTTTTTTTCGTTTTCCCCCCATTCGTGAGACTTTTTTTCACCACTGGCCGTGCCTCAGCGCGAGGCAGGTTCAGCCCGCAAAAAAAACGGTTCGGGTCCTTGCATCCATTTCCCTCCTTCTGCTGTTTTTTTTTTTTTTTTTTCCTCCACCTCTCGAACCATGAGTCTGTTACCTGGCGTTTTCGATCGCGACGATCTTAAACCATCTCTTCTTTTAGTTAGCTACACTCCTGGTTCTCTCCCCCTGACGCCTCTTGGTACTGCTGTTGCCCGGGAAAGATTGTTTTTAGAAGGCCTTACGTTGAGGTTACTTTTTAGGAACTTTCGGGCGACTTGGGCGCTTGTCCCCTCTGGGGCTCGCCTGAAGTTTTTTTTTCTTTGCATGTAAGAACTCTCTCCTCTAGATATTCGTGATTTTTTCGCCGGTTCCCTCCCTCAGTCCGTACTTTTCCTCTCAGGAGACCTACTTCGTCTGTGTTTTTATTGCGCTGACCCCCCTTGGTTTTAGAAAGCTGGACCGCCCGCGGCCCACCGTCTTGGGCGTATCTGAGGCACTTTTTTCCCCGAGACTCTTCCATTTTCAGTTGTTCAGGTTCTTTGACCTAGTCCTTACAGTTCCAACCACACTTTTTTTGTTTCCCTTTAGGTTTCTTTTGTCAGGTCGTTTTAGTTTGATCTGTCCCTTCCGTACAGTCGCGGAGGGCGCTCTTCCCAGCCATTATTTTCCCCTTTCTAGTGTCACTAGCGCTTGCTTCCCTGTGAATCGACGCCTTCCTGTTCTTTTGCCCCCCGCCCGGTCTTTTGAACATAGCATAGCCGAATTTTCACCCGACAAAGTGTGGAGCTTCTTTCCTCTACACCCCTTCGATTTGAGGTTGGTTCCCGGCAAGCCAACTTGCTTCCTTTTTCCGAGTGAGACTGACTCTTTCCTTACCGCGTCCCCCCCGCCTAAACGAACATTTTTCACCCCTCCCCTAGCACAGGTTGCAACCCTCCCAATCCCCTTTTGCTTTCCCGTGGCTCCCTACTTTCTTCTGTTGAAAACATACGGACGGGTTTCCCTCTTTTTGAGTGCACAACTTTTAAACTCCACCCCAGCACCCGTTTCGGAACCAGCTTTCCCCTACCGCTGGTGAGCGAATTTGGCTTCTTGGTTCACTGGGCCCCCCCAGCCACCCCTCCCCCCTTTTCAATCCATCAAAATGAGAGATTGTATTCCCGCATCTTTCCCCCCCCTTTTCTGCTTTTTCTCTCCGTTCAGACCGCGGTGGTTTCCTCTTCTTCCTCCGGATGTGTTTCGTTTACGCTTTTCAGAGAAAACTCCGCCCAACTATTTGTCCTTTCTCTCCCTTTCCCTGGATTTCATCATGGCCTTCCTTTTTTTTTTTTTTTGTTTTTTTTTTTTTTTTTTTTTTTTTTTTTTTTGGATTTGCCTTCTTTTGAGGGCCCCTTGATCAGGTGCCTGATCGCCAAGCGGCAATACCCTCCATGGACTTATTTGAAAATGCCCCTTCTCTTATTGCTTCTACTTTTCCCCCTGCGAGTCAATCTACACCCTCTCGGTCCGCTTCCGGGGAAATCTTTCCCTCCAAGGCGACTGTATCCCGTCTCCCATTGTCCGTGCGACAGGGCCCGGCACAGACTTCCTACACTTGGCGTTGAATCGTTGGCTGCGACACTTGCATCACCCGCCCCGTCGCTCCCCTTCAGCTTCTCAGGTCACGGCGTTGACTCCCCGCCCTGATTCCCCCCGGTCCGACCGAATTGGTTAGTTGTTTGTTTTTTTTTGTTTCGCCCTTTGGGTCGCTTGGGTCAACCCCAAGTTCATCCTCCCTAATTTTTACCCCCCATATGTTCACGTCCCCCCTCTCTTCCCCCTCCTGCCTTTTTGTTTTTTGGAAGATGGTGCGTTTTTGCCTTGTTGATGGAAATGATCCTGCCTTTAGTCACAACTTCTGGGTGTCTCTGCGACCCGTCCGCCCACGCAAGGTTGCACCCCACCCTACAACTGTTCCTTCCTTGCTGAGTATCCGGGATTCGGCGTTTTTGTTTGCTCCTTTTTTTTTTCAGCGTCTCCTTGCTTTTTAAGTTCCGCGCGCGCGCTCCGTCCATGGGATGGGGGTAGTTATGTTCTGGCTGTCGCTTGTTTTGTTTTTTCCCATCCAATGAGGGATCCCCCTCGTCGGCAGACTTTTTCTTTCCCCTTCCTTTCTTCTTGTCCCCCTTCTCCCACCTAATCAGGACCCAGTACCGCGCTTAATTCTCTTTTCCTATTTCCTTTTTTGTCCGTTCTTGCATATCCCCTCTTGCTGGGCAATGGTTTTTGACCCGGCCTTTAATAACGGTACTTTCTTCTCCAGAATCGGCTGGTATTTGATTTTTCGGTCGTATCGGGTCACGCATTCTCCTTTATGTCTTGGTCCTTGATTCAAGTATCCCTCCCGCGGTTTTTGATGCGTTCCCAACGGGAGCCTTCCCCTTCCCGATGCATCCGGGGCTTCGTTTTCCGTTCTTGAACCTTTTTCTTTTTCTCTTCTGTTGAGTTTTTTTTCGCTGGTAGTGGCCAGGGGAGCCTTCTCCTATTAGTGCGAACCGGTTCGGGTCCCCTTTTATGTAAGCTGTCTTGTTTCATCCCACTTTACTTCCCACCTGTGGTTTCAACCCGTCATGTATGTTTGTGGTTCAAAGAGGAATCGCAGGTAACTGTTTTCCTTCTTGAACGCTTGTCTTGTCGCTTTGCTTTTTCCCTTGGGGTGCCAGGTTGCTCAGTGTGTAGAGTGTTGCGCCGATTCGCTTAATCTGTTAGTAGCAGATGCTTCCCCTCTATCGGTTCGTTTTTCCCTCCCGGCCCCCATCCGTTTGTTTTTCTTCCCGTTGGTTGGTCATTTTCGGCGTGGGTGAATCTAGCGGCTTGGTTTGAGACCTTCCGGCTTGGATCGCCCGCCGACCTCATTTCTTGCGCAGTCATTGACTTTCTTTTTTTTTTTTGTTGGTCCCTCTCGCTCCGCTCCCCGAGCTCCCCCCCACCACCGTTCCCTTCTCTTTTCTTGACGTTTACCACGCAAGTTGTGTTTCCTGTGAACTGTCACGCTGCGCCCCAACTCCCCCGGTCTTTTCCTTTTTTCCCCGTGCTGCTCTCTACGGTGTCCCCTTGTTCGGGTGGGTTCGGCGTTTTGGGCAGGAGGGGTCCGGCCACTGCTTTTTCGCTGCCTTCATGACCACCGGATAGTTTCCGTGGGTGCCCTGTAAGTGCTTGGCGCCCCCTGCCTCCGTCGAAATTCACGCTCAATTCTGTCGCTGCTCCAGCAGGCCACCCAAATGAGGTGTTTCGTTCCCTTCTCCCAATGGTTCAATTCGACTACCGTGCGCCCCTCTTTCCTTTCTCCTTTGGGGGCGTTTTCCCCCCAGCTTTTCCCTTAGATGCTCCGCAGCATGGGCATTCTTTCCGACGAGGGTCTTGGGTCCCCCGAAATAGTTCGCTGGATCTCCTTGTAATGTAGAGAAGGGAAGACCTGTGTTTGTGCTGCTAGAAGTCGGCCTGCCCCGACGCGTGGCCCCTGTCGCCGGTCGTTTGCGTTCCCGCCGGATAGTTCCCGTCCCGTGCTGCCGTGGCCGGCCCTTGTGTGGACGATTTTTTTTTTTTTGATGAAAGGTCCTGCCAACCACCCCCCCGGTTTCAGGCTGGCGACCACAGCACGTGACGGTGCACTGTCCTGCCAAGGCTACTGCTCTGTATTTCGTCAGGGCGCGTTTTAGGTGTTCCCTAAACCTATCGTGCGCATGTCGTCCCCCCGCCCCCCCCTGGCCCTTTTCCCACCTTTTTGTAGTTGGTTTTGACCACTTTAGTGGTCCGACCCGCTTTTTGGCATCGGCCAGGTTCTCAAAGTCCCCCTTCGGTTTTTTTGAACTTTCCCTTCACTTGGTCCGAGTTCCCCTTGCTCGCGACCCCCAATACCGGTCGCTTCAACGCGGTCCCTTCAGTGTTCGAGTCTAGGGCAGGTCCTTCCTTTTAGAGCCTCAGAACCGCTTCCTATAATCTGCTGGGCCCTCCAAGCCAGTTGCAGTCCGTGTTGGACATCGTAACATCCTTTTTTCCATCCGGAGGTAGATGACCCAACCATCAATTTGATCTTCCCCTTGAGTGCGTCTTTCACGGAGGCCCCCCCGTTTACTTTTTTTTGGCGTGTCCGGAGGACACCTCCCTACCGAGCTCTTTTTTCGTGCTTTGAAACTCATTGGGTTCCCCCCTAGACGGGTAGTCCTGCTGTGTAATGGTGCCAAGTTTTCCCGGTAGAAGTGCTTTTTTTTTGATCCGTCTCTGGATGTGCTAT
>Ga0179593_1647487_pt1 | contig 12674 bp, 11 predicted proteins | sample CZODoug2_1_08_16_FD_185931 | JGI IMG/M metagenome (GOLD analysis project Ga0179593, IMG submission 185931) | Vadose zone soil fungal communities from Angelo Coast Range Reserve, California, USA - CZODoug2_1_08_16fungal (PacBio error correction) | ecosystem: Environmental > Terrestrial > Soil >... | reverse complement strand
CTACCCCTCCTCCCATGGATCGTGGACCCTCCTTTTCCCCTCCTTGAGTGGTCTTTCCGTCGAGCGGCTACCCATTTCGCCAGCTTTCTTCTTCTCCTCTGTTCCTGCTTAGCCACAACTACCCGATGTCGATTTCCGGCACACTCCCTTCCCGCGCGAACACCGCCCCGTTGAACGAAGCATTTGTCTTCTATGGAACGTCCCTCGACTTTTTTCCCACCCCCCCACTTCCATAAGAGCTTGCTTACTCCCTCCGTTCTCCGAACATTTACCTCCCTGACCTGGTGCGCGAATTCTTTTTGGGGCGGGCCCCCTTTCCTTCCCCCCATTTTTTTTCGAGCTGGCGCTCTGCGAGACAGATCGTTGCTTTTGCAACGGTCTCGCGCCTTCCTCTATAGGGGATCCTGATCCGTCCAAGGGGCAGCTGAACTTCCCCTCTCCTTCTCCCCTCCCCACAACGGGGTCTTGCCTCCAGTGGGTTCGAGTCTTGGATTCCCCCTTCCGCGAGCAAACGACGTCCCTTTCCCCCGGCGCACGTAGAACCTTTTTTGGGACGAGTGGAGCAGTTAATCCCCCTCTCGCAAAGAGCGTCTCCCCTCCAGGGGTTCTCCCTTTACCCAGGACAAAATGAACCGGGCGCCGTCCCCCGGCGGGTACGCTTTCCCTGACTGTTACATAGAACCTTGTAGACCGTCCCCTTTTTAAATGTATGGGTTCTCAAGAGCACCCCGGTTTGTACCGTGACTCCTTGAATTTCCAAAGACCGTTTGTAGAATTAGGTCTTGTTCCGTTCTCGGGCCTTCGCTTGCTGTAAAGTTTCTTAGGAGTCCATCTGCGCCGTCCTGGAGGACCGCTGGGAGATTTTTTTGCGGTCTCGTACCGGTACCAACCCAGGCCCTTCCCACGGCCCGTTCCTCTTTCCTTACGTTGTCCGTATCTCCTCACACTCGCATCACATCTTGACTGACGGTGCAGTGCTTTTTCGGGTGCGACGAACAAATTGAAGCTCTCCCTTCTATAGAGCGTAAGAGGAAGGATTACTGGCAATTCCCCCCGTTGGCCCTCTCGTTAATATAAGAGCTCCGCGCGTCTTCTTCTTTAAAGACTGTTCTTTTTTTCGATTCCACCTTGACCCGACAAGGTTCCGGGAGATCCTTTTTGGATCCCCCTTTTTATGAATTCCGCGACTAGGAACGTACCCTTCCGGAAATTGTAAACCCCCTAAAGGGAGAGGCTTCAAGCAGACTCTCGAGAGTTCTTCTGTAGTAGACGTGATAAACCCCCTTGAAGATAAAGTTTTTCTCTTGCGTTTTCTTTCAATACAGTTCCTCCTCCCAGGCGGAACCCAAAACTGTCATGGCCGCGGCCCTTTTTAGTGTAAGTTTTCCCCCGTCGACTGATGAGAATGAACCCCCCTACCCGAGTTTAAGCTTGGTTGGTAATAAGGGGTCTGTTCTTTCCCCCGCAGAGCCTTCCCGTAAGAAACGAAAAAAGTTTCCTCCCCTTCCCACGCCCTTTTAGGAGGCGCTATAGGAGTCACCCCTTTCGAGGCGCAGGCAAACAGTCCTCTTCTTTCCTCCCTACTAAGTCCTTTTCTTCGATCTTGCATCCCGTACCCCCCCATTTCTTGGACTTCCTATAGAAGACGCCCCGATGCGGGAGATTGTAGGAGTTTTCTTTTGGTTCGTTTTTCCCCCTCTTCGACGCGCCCCCACGCGCCCTACGGCTGTTCCCCCCGCTGATGTGAAACTCGTCTGCCCGGGGTTGCCTTCCCTTTGTGCGTGGAACATGACCTCCGGGCCGGCTGCTCTGACCGTCCTCGTTTTTTGCCGCTGTCGTCCCACGGGACTGATAGCTCCCCCCCCCCTCTGCTGCCCGCCTTTTCTCCCCTTGAACCTTTTTCATCGTTCAAGACGATCTATGAGACTTCTCGATGCGGCGGTGCAAGCTCCAGCCCTTGCTTTTCACACGTTTTTTGACGCAATTTCCCCCCCCTGCCAAACCGTGCGCAAGGAGGTTCGCCCGTTCCGCAAGTGTCTGTACCCTAGATATCAAAATGCCTTTAGGTACGGTTTTTCCGGTTTTGCAAAGTTTTTCTCAGGTCTCGGAGACTCGGGGCCACCTTCCGATTGCAGTCATGTCTAGATTAAAGACATCGAGCATGCGAGTCCCAATGGTGATGGTCTCCCCCTCAACCTTTTACCTTCGATCCAGTTGAGCCTCTGTTTGCTGATATAAGTAAGGTTTTTTTGCAGTTTGCTATTACCGGCTTTTTTTCCCTGCTTTCCTTTCCCGAAGCGCTAAACGCACCCTTCGCAGAGGAATCCTTTCCAAGCGCAGGAAACTTCTATAGACAGGATAGCACCTCTGTAATATCAACGAGCCCCCTCCTTCTCCTCCCCTCATAGTGAGGAGATTCCATGACGGACACGGGGACCCCTTCGTTAAGGTGAGTTCCCCCCATGAATGTCGGAAAGGTAGCAAAAATTGTTTCTGCGCTTTTAACCCCTCCTGATAGTGCTCTTGTCGCCGTAAGTTTATTTCTGATTCATCGCTTCCCACATTGAGGTTCGCTTCTCCTCGAGCGTGCGCTCGTCTTGTCCTTCGCGTAAAGGATTCTGCGACCTTTCTTCTCTGCCGTCTTTGGCTTTTCTCCCCAGGACTCGCGCTGTTTTTCAATGGGAGGAACGCCAACGTTTTTTATAGTTGACATCGGCACTTTCCTCAACACGGTCAGATGCTGAGCGTATCAGCTTTCCTTTCACCGATTCCTGCTAGACAGTGCAGTTGATCCCTGTTTTCCTCTCATTCGGCCAGATCGCGCTGGCCCGAGTTCGAAACTTGCGCATGACCTTTTCCGCCCCACAGCTCTTTGAACTTTATCTCTTTTTGTCGAGGTTCCTTTTTTTCTCCCGATCTGTTCGTCGAGCGTCCCATTAGGACTTCGTCGGGAACTTTCGGACGAGATTCCTAGCCAAGGCATTGTCAAGCTCGTTTGGGTCGGTTCCTTCATTTGCAGTGAGCTTTCCCGAGGTAGTTGTTTTAGACCGAACACCCTCCCAAATGAGGACCTGTCTAGAAGCTTTTTGATGGCGATACGAGATGCCTCTTTTCCATGCAGCGTCCCACCCCCCGTGAGCCGTTAGTTGTTCCTCTCCGAAATTCGGGTTTCCTCTTTATCTTTTTTCCCTTTCTTCTTTTTCCGCGATCTAACCCCGGATTCCGGTCTTAACGAAAGGCGAACACGGAGTGGGACGCTCCACCTCTAATCGTACCGGGCTGCGGCCGACATTTCCTTTTTTCCTCTCCAGATGTTTCCGCCTTTCGGCGTGTCGTTGCTTCCGTCCCCACTACACGCTTGTCGAGGAGAAGCACGCCAATTTCCCCGAGCTTGAACGCGGCCCTTGTATTTCTTACTTCCCGTCCGGGGGAACAACCCGTTTCCCCTCACGAAAGTACGCTGCGCTCCCTCAGACCTTCTTCGAACCTTTTTAACACTGGTGGCGAGGCTTCCAGCTTTTTTGTTTCGGGCCACATCGTTCCTTCTTTCGACTCGCCGCGCTGCCTTGCTGGCCGCGCTGCGGTCCCCGATAGTGAACCCTGCCCCTATTCCGCCTCCAAGGATCTTTCAGGAGCTTATACCGATCACCTTTTTCCCCAGTCCCACGGTTGACCTTCCCTCATCTTCAAACTTAACACCCACGTGGCGTGAATCCCGTGCGTTGTGAGCCGGGGGTTTTTTTTTTCCACATGATTCCTCTCCCCCCTACGCCTACCCGGCAAGGTCCCACGACTCCATTTTTTCAGCTGTTGAGTTCTAAGACGAGCCAAAAGCGAGTCGTCCTCGCACATCGTTTTTTTCTTCCGCGATGAAGCAACCGACCGGCGCCTCCGCCACGGAGGGTCCCCTCTGATATTTACTCGAACCACCCCCTTTGGCTACCTGTCAACTATGAATTCCTTTCCCCCATCGGTTTGGTCCCCCGTGGCCAGCCTGCATTTATCACCTAGGCTTTTTCTCCTGTCTTTCGTCTTGTACTTTCCGCCCGTGGTTATGTACAGTTCGAGGCTCGTCCAGTGCTTTGCTCTTTCTGGCGGACTCCCCTTTTCTATCTCTTTTCTTAAACCTTCGGCGTCTACCAGGACGTCCACCGCCGGGCTAGCAACTGCTCTTTTTTTCCCTGCCGCACCCCCCAATACCCTTTTTTAGAGCAGCATCTTTGGAGTTGAGACAGACCCTTGACTCGTCTTTGATCGAGGGGTAATTTCTCCTTGCACTCACGTGCCCCTTTCCCGTTCGGACTCAGGGGAGAGTTTGCATTGAAACTCGTTTCCCCCTTAACTAGGCATTTTTAGAGAAGGCCCCCCACCAGGTGCTCTTTGCGCTCGGTGGGTCCTCCCTTTTTAGGAGCCTTTCTCCGAGAGACATTCTTATCCCTTCCCTTTCTCCCTCCAGGGCGTCTCTCTGGAAGCAGACAGTATCGAGATAGTATTTATTTTCCCCCCCCTTTGCCGATCATCGTTGGGAGCTCCTTTCACCACTGTCCCCCTTTGCCTCCCGAAAGCGGCACCACAAAGATGAACTGGCGCTTCATCGGAATTCGTGATTGTTTCCCCCCCTCCTCTGATTTCTTCCCCTTTCCTAGAAGAGTAGCGGGTGTCCCTTTTTCGAGTGGTCGCCTTAAGAGTTACCGGCCCCTGCCCGCAAACCCTGCCTACAATCTCCCTCACCCCGATTTTTTTCTTATTCGCCGTCAAGAATCGTAGGACGCGGCCCAGGATCTCTCTCATTTCCAATACTCCCTTTTTTTTTTTTCTGAGAGATCTTGGCCTGAGACGACGTTTTTTTGACGCCGATCTCGCTCCGACCCCCATTGCTGGTCGCCTGTTTGCGGGCTTTCGGAAACTTCTCGGAGGAAACGTCGCCACGGACCCGTCTTCCCCCCCCCTCTCAACTCGGCTTTTTTCAGGATCCTCAGTAATGTTCGCGTTGGAAACATCTCCTTCCGGCTGAACGCTCAGTTTCGTTGTTTTGACGTTGTCGGCAGGGACTTGATATTCCCAACGAGAGGACGCCTGTCCTTTTTTTCCCCCGTGTTGCATTTTTACGATTTCGAGTCCGCTGCGTCCGGCAGATCCTCCTTTGGAGGGCTTTACACGGTCGGCTTTTCCTTGCCGTTCTTTTCCTCCCATGATCCTTTTTTTCTAACGCGCGACACCCGAATCAGTTCTGGTCCTTCTCCCGCTCTCCCAAAATGCAGAGCTTTTGAACGAGTTCCGCCTCTCCCACCTCCTCCGACCCCTTTTGCCCCCCCACCTTGCCGATTGCCGTCCGGCCTTACTTTTCCTCCCGAGCAGCGCGCAGAGGCACCTCTCACCCTCCCGAAGCCGCTGAACGCCAGTCTTTTCTTGGCTTTTTGTCTTTAAGTGTTTTTGCTGTTTTGCGGACCGGCCTCCCGGCATGTCGGACCGCCCCCTTTAGAACCCCCTAGCGCCTCTTTCCAGTTGACCAGCGGCCGATTCCGCTCCTCCCTTTACAGCACAGCGGTCTTTCTTTTTTTCAATTTTTTTTTCCCCCCTTTGACACGCCCAAAACTCCCTCGGTGAGGCGATTGCAGGAGGCCCTTTCCCCCCTTGGGTGAAGGTTGAGTGCCCCCCTTCCTCCTTTAGCCAAATTCGTGTGCTCCTCAGCGAGCGGTAAAAGACGGTGCTTGGCGCCTGTTCAGTTTCTGGTGCACTTTCTTTCTCCCCCCCTTGATGTGCTTTTTCCCGCGCTTGTCGATCTCTTCATCTCCAGCGTCAGATTCCTTTGCGACGTGCCGCCGGGGACCGTCCCCGTCGTTGGCTTCCTTGTTCCTCCCCAGGCTCGCCTTCCCTTTTTTACGCACCCCTTTTTTCTTGTTTACTCTGAATCTGAGTCACCACCTTCCGCTCCCCCGAGCCTTTTCAGTCCTGATACCCTAATCCTTGGCGAAGAGACCTTTGTTGACTACCCTCCTCGTCGACAGAGAGGTTTCCCGTCTTTCCCTTCCTTCCTCCGAACTGTCTATGACGATTCAGAACCCAGGCTTGTCACGTCTTCCCTTTTTTTCCCTGACTCCCTTTTTCGTTAGTCTTATCTTGCTTGTAAGAGCGCCATTCGTCTTGGAAAGGGTGTCCCCGTGGACGAGTGAATGACTTTCCCTCCCAAGGTCTCCGTGCTCGGGAGTGTCGGTCTGACGGTCCCCTTTTTGTGCGCGGATCCTCTCAGAGGTATGTTAGGAAAAACAAGCCGTGGGGTACACGGCGATCCCTTTTCAGGACCCTCTCTTTCCTCGAGCAGACGGTATTCTTCCCCCACTACGGTTTTTCCCGTCAGTTGTAAACAGACCCCTCGTTTGTTTTTCATATATCATTTTTTCCCTCCCCCCTTTCCTTTTTTTTTTGTTGAGAGTCTTTTTCCGGGTCGTGGACACACGCCCAGGAGCCAACCTCCTTTTTTTTCCCCGTCGCGCTGAAGACATCTTCCCCCCGATCAGCTTGCGAGCCAGGTCCCTTTCCGTCGGTTTCGGGCTCGACCCCCTCCCCTCTTTAGATTTTTTCCCCATGCAAGCCGCCAGTTGAACCGCCAGAGCTTGTAATCAGGCCTTGTGGTAGGCGCTTCCTTTCCGGTGGAACCCCCCCCTTTTTCCCCGACGTTTTTCTGAGATGAGTTCGGCAGATCCGGATATCGTCACCGGCAAACCCCCTTTCCCCAACCCCCCCCCCCCCCCCCCCCCCATGGTGCGTCTACTTTTTTAAGATGTGGTTCCGGCACATCGTTTCCTCAAGGTACTCGCCGCTCCCCCCTATTTCCCCCTTTTTCTCGAAACTTTTTTTCTTCCTGCACCGGTATCGGCGCTATCTATCGGGGACCTTCTGCTGATACCCGATCAAGGGCCTTGCCTTTTTTTGCCGACTTCTCTTTTTCCCCCCTCTAAACCCTCTTCCCTGTGGACGGCGCCCCTCTCCTGGGTATTACCTCTCCGCAAAAAGACGGACGCCTCGGCTTTCCAGTCGAAACGTCCTTCTGTCGCTGGAGACTTTCCCCTCTACGAGCTAAAGCTCGCGCATCAATGTCTCCTTGCGATTCCCCCCCCCTCCCCGGAGAAGAGCACCGTTCGGTACGAGTCAGCTTTCGTTAAATCCGCAACACCACTTTTGGGTCATTCCCCCGCATTGGCCCCTCAAAATCGTTTTCCATGTTTGACGATGCATAGATCACCGATCTTTGTTAGCTTTTTTCTTCCCCTGGGAGCTTTTTTCCACGGTCTGCACATGTTCTAGAGAGGTCCCTAGGACGATGTCTGCGGACGCGCCTGTGTGGATGAGTTCCCCCCCCCCCTTTCCCTTTCTGGTAGACAGTCCGTAACCGCCGGCCTAGCAACTTGCTCCTGCACAGTACTCCTCCCCATCATCAACTGATCTACTTCATCTGGCTTCGGAGGTTGCTGGCCCTCACCCATTTGCCTCCCTTCTGTCCCGCGGTCGTAAACCCTTGACGGAAATCTCCTTTTCCCCGTCGTCTCCGATTTCCTTTTCGGAACTCCGCCGAGCCTCGGCCTCTCCTAGCTACAGGAACCTCCCCCTTTTTCTTCGTTTTTGGTGGTCTCCAATTAGCAGGTGCGCGCCTCGAGATTCTTAAGAAGCGCCTTTAACCATCCCTACTTCTCGTCTGCAAGTCCGCCTCCAGTCTAGAGATAGTCTTAGTTTTCAACACGTTGCCTTCCTTTCCTTAGTTGGGGAGCTCCCCTTTCCGACTTCCCCCAGCCCCCACACCCTTCACTGGCGCGCAGCCTTCATTGATGGTTCCCTCACCTCCTGACACATTGCATACCTTTTGTCCCAGCGGGTGGACCTCCGGGTCTTGTGGTCCTTCCTTCTACCGATTTCCCCTTTCGGCCAGCAAACCGCCTCCATGTCTTCCTCAGAGATTCTTTTTTTCCCAGTGTCGGCGCTTACCCGGATCTCTTTCTCCCCTTCCCATCAGTGGTGTTGTTGGGATAATACTGGTGGCCTTACGGCCGACGGGACTCTTCGACGTATATATCTTCCTCCCTCTTATGAGGAGCTTTTTTGGTTTCCGAGGAACTCGTTCTGCCTCCCCCCCCCCCTCTCCCCCGGAACAGGAGTCCAAACGCTTAAAACTAGGCATTCAAATTTGTGTCTTTCCCTCAGCTTTGAACCCATGACAGCAAGGCTTGCCGCTTTCGAGTTGTTTTGCAGATTTCCGGCACGCGACTTGATAGATCCACCCTCTCTGGACAATCCTTCCTTCCCGTGTTTTTTTCGTAGAAGACCCTTTAGACCTAGTCCGTCTGCGGAGCTCATAGCCATGGAGGGGCTTCCCCGGTCCCGCGGATGCCTCTTTCCTCGAGGCGCGAACCGTGCGCAACTCCGCGCCCCGAAGCCCCTCTTTAGATCTCCAACCCTTCTCGGGCGGACCTGAGTTCAGCAGCGAGCCTCCTTTCTACCCTTCGGTTGTCCACGTTTTGCTTGCCGCATGGTAAGGCGTACTCCTTTCGAGCAGCGCGCCGATTCCCAAATGGGTGTTGCCCCCACGAGACGATGACTTCCCATTAATTTTTTTTCCTCCCTCGTCTAGATCCCGCGTTATAAGTTCGATCTTTAGGACCAGGACTCGGCCTGTAGGACAGCTCGTGAGCCCGCCCCTAGGCCTTTTTTTAGTTCCCCTGCGACGGCAATTTTTTGATCTCCCTCTCATGTTTCCAGCACCGCTCGAATTCAACTCGCCAAAAGTCCCCTTTCGAACCTTTCTTCCTCGACATTTTTTTTCCTCTTTGTTGATCGTGATGACCCTGCCTTCGGTCCCTTTAGCCCAATTGGGGCGCTCCATATCAGATGAGCTTCTCCGGTGGTGAGATCCGCCGATTTTTCTTTCTATTTCATCGCTTGAGAACCCCTTTCTGTTTTCCCTCCGACGCCGCTTTTGATCGTGAGTATCATGTCGCGTACAGATTAAAAGTTTTCTCCGCTGCCGAGGGCAGATGCTCGGTTGCGCGCCATAATGTTTCCCTTCTTTTTCGAAAGGACAACCCTCCCCCCACCCTTTTTTTGTTTTTCTCGTTGAACTCTGATGCGGCTTAAACGGCTTTCATCTGCCCCTTCCCCTTTCCTCTCATGTTTTAAAAGTATGATCCTGGTCCCCCCAGAAAGTGGCCGTTTTTTATTCCCCTCTCGGTTCGCCCTCCCCCCTCTTACCCCTTCCTTTTGCGGGTCCCGAGTCGAATAGGATACGATGTCTTCCCCCAGATGACTTCTCCGTTTTTGTAGTTACTGTTCGGTTTCGCCTCCAGTTCTGCGTCTAGCGCTCCACTTCGTCGGGAACGGGTGTTCCGACCGAGGGAATCATAGCCTCCCCCCAAAGGCCTGCGTTAAAGCATCTTTTTCCTTCCGTTGTGTCGCTTTTTCTTTGTCGAGCCCGGACAAGTCTCCCTTGGTTTTCCCCTCCTATTCCCCAGCTGGCGATACGAGATGTCCGGGTTGCGACGGTACCCTGTCGTCCACAATAACGGCGTGACGCTTTTCCCACTGATCCAGGAATTTTCCTCCCTATTTTTTTTTTGTTGTTGAGAGAGGATATCCCCATTTCCCGGTTCCTTTGTGCCCCCCTTCCGCAAGCGGAGGGGGATTCTTTACCGTGAGCTTCTACATTCGTCCTTTCCCCCCCCCTTCTTTTCCTGCCGGTCCGCCTTTTGCCTACACTACACGATTTCGTAGCGTTGCCCCAAATGGAAGCAGCGCCTCCTCCTCTCTTTCACTCCGGACCTCCTGTGCGTTTTCTTCTTTCCTTTTTCCCCCCTTGTAAGGTTGGGCCCACCAGTTCGAATCCCGCTTTCTATGAGCTCGCCGACAGATTCTTCTCGCCCCGAACAGTTAAATCGACCCCTCCGTGTGCGACCTGTCAGTTTTTCCTTCCCCCTCTTCATCTCATTTCTACTCGCCGCGCCGTTTGCGCTTTCACGATCGTGATTCAACTGCTGTCTCGGCTAAGGATTCTAATTTTGCTACGGGTCCTTGATAACTGCCCCTAAATTGTTTTTTGACGCCCGAAGTCGCTTTCGTCCTATCACCCCACGGTGGCGTGCCCTCCCTTTCCGGTGAGCCTGGGGATTAACCTTCTTTTCCGCGCTCCCCCTGTCCGCCCTAGTATGCCCTTTTCACGGGGATCGGAGAGATGTTGCGGACCCTCCTGCGATCCCGCTCCGCGCACCTTCCCCTTTTTTTATCCGCGCCGTCAGGGCATTCATATGAAAGGCTCTCACTGGCCGATCATGCTGATATGTTAACTCGCACACCACTTGGCTACCTGTCTCCCCCTGGGGGCCCTCCCTATAACTTCCACGTTGGCCGCGACCGCCTCACTATTCTTTCCTGCGGCTGCGCGTTGATCTTTTTCCGCCCTTATAAAGTGAGGGCTTCCCTTCTAGCTTAAAATGGCGGCGGCGCTCATTTTACCCCCCCCCTTTTGATTCCATAAAAGACGTTTCCTTAAGGTAATATCCACTGCTAGAATAGAGTCCCATAACCCCTAGAATAACTCCCTTCTCCCCCCGGCTTCTGGAGTTTGGGGCGACAGCAAAAATTGCCCCCGGAGAGCTGATAGTTTTCTTCCTTCCTTGAAATGTTCCCCAGTTGGAAAACCGAAATCCTTTCGAGGGACAGGACCTCAGTTCCCCTCCTATCCTGGCATTAGACGAGACTTGATTCGGGCGCGGTTGGCCTCCCCCCCCTTTTCTCTCCCCTTGAGACTAGAGACCTCTTCAGCCTCTCCCCGGTACTCCCCCCCCCTCCGTTTTCTATGAGCTCCTCTTCGCGCGTATCGATTCTTAGACGATAAACCCCCCTTGCCGATACAAGGCGCCTCCTTTTTTTAGCTCCTTCCGCTTCCAAAACACCCGGTCTTGCCCATTTCCTAGGAAGACTATTTCGTGTCATGCCCGCCCACCTTTTTTCTCCTGAACTCAAACAAGCCGTTACCCCTTTGTGGAAATAGGGCCCCCGTATTTTTCCGGTCTCGATTTCCTAGAAAGAAACGGTTCTAACCGCACTTCTTCTTCTTGAGATCGGCTCAAGATTCTCGGCGCCCCCCTTTCTTATACTAGTTTCCCTCCCTCCTTTTTTTTTGGTGATTTTTGGACTTCTCTTTGACGTTTGATATCCGCCGCCCTTCCCTGCGGAGATGTATGCCCGGTTTGCGGGTTCCCCGGGACGCTTCTTCTACCCCCCCCCTGCAAGACCCTGTACAACCCGATGAAACTCTTGTCTTTGAAAGGTGTCTTCTTTTTCCTCAGTCTGTTTTTGAACACATGACATTCCGGCCCATGCAGCTGCCCTAGTTGTTTTGCCGTCCGGCTTCCCGGGCTTGTAGCTCCACTTCTCCCCGCTTCTTGTTGGCGTTTTGATTCTGACGACCGAGAAGATCGAGATGAGCTAGCTCCTCGCCTTTCGGTTTTTCTCATTTACACTCTCTTTTTTGAAATTTTCGACGGTATCGCCTCTCCCAAATTCCTTTCCCCCTGCGCCAAAGCTCTGTCTGGGTCCTTCTCGGGATCACCCCTGCCGAGTTCCGAACGAGTTCCGCTCTCGGAAGCAGGAGATACGTCTTTCCAACGTGGCACGATTGAAGTCCCCTCTTAAGACCTTCTCCCCCCCCGTATTTCCTCCACCCTCCCGAAGCGTGAACGTAGATCGTTTCCGTGGTGAGGAGATTAATTTCTAAGGCGAGAAGTTTTCTAGTTCCCGGCCGTTACTCCTGAGGACCTCCCCTCTTGAGACTTTTATGCGCGTTCGCCCCCTTACAAATCGCCCCTGAACTGACGATCTCCCCAAGCCACCGAGGTTAAAGATAACCTTCCACTCGAAAGTATCCCCCCCCCTGTTGAGTCTGCGTCCCCACGGGGGCCCAGTTTTTTCTCGGTTTATCCATGAATTTTAGGACAGGTAGCCCTTGGTGTTCGATCCAATATAAGCTGAGAGGACCTTTTCGTCCCCCTTCTCTTGCGCCTTTTTTTTCCCCTAATCGTTCCCCCCTGCGCGTACCGGACGACTATCTCTGCTCTCGTATTAGTACGGCTCCATTCCACGTTTGCGAAGTGCCCGAAGAGGGGCGTTCCTCTGTTGAGGAGACATCTTTCCCCCCCAGGCTAGAGCTTTTCTTCCCCCGCCACCGTTTCCTTCGGCGTCAAAAACTCTTCATTGACCCTTTCTTGGTATCACTCATGATACCCTACCTTAATTGGGCGACCGAGAACTTTTCCCCGTTGATTCCCTCTTTTTTTTAGTTGCCGTTTATAGAAGGTTCTTGTAACTGAGGTATTCCCCTTCTAAAAACAGATGAAACCGAGCCAAACAGGTTGTCCTTTTACCTTTCGGTTCCCCCGCTCCGGATCTTCCTAGGCCTTTTCGTTCGCACGGGTGTCCCCAGGCCGCGGACTTAATCGCCTCCCAAGGCCTGCGTTAAAGATTTTTCTTCTCTCTTTTTTCCCGCTGTCTTTTTTGTCGAGCAACTCACCTCCCGAAATGCTGCCCCCTTCTGCAGGCGGCAGCTGATCCGAGGATGTCCTCCCGTTCCCCGACACTGCCTTCTTACAACTCCCTTTTCGCAGTTTCACGCGCACGGACTCGGTTTGCCG
>Ga0179593_1572567_pt1 | contig 12674 bp, 12 predicted proteins | sample CZODoug2_1_08_16_FD_185931 | JGI IMG/M metagenome (GOLD analysis project Ga0179593, IMG submission 185931) | Vadose zone soil fungal communities from Angelo Coast Range Reserve, California, USA - CZODoug2_1_08_16fungal (PacBio error correction) | ecosystem: Environmental > Terrestrial > Soil >... | reverse complement strand
CCAAGGAAATCCTTTCCTCTTTCCAGATGCGTCGTCGCCTGGAACCCCTTCTCCCCCAAAATAGACCTTTTTGTCTAAACTGACCGCCGAATTCGCTTCCCCGCCAGTGATTTTTTTATTACTTTCTCCGAGCAGTAAATGGCCCCTTTTCAATCTCTTCCGCAGGCTTCTCATAAGTTCCATCTGAGCCCCCAATAAGCCCACCAGAGCCCTGACCCAGAGTGAGATTCCCCCCCTACCCCTTCCCCTTACACATTCTTTAGCAATTTATTCTTTTCTGCCGCCACGTATCGAACCCTTTTCCCCAATATGATTTAGAAAGGCTTTTTCCGCCGGTCCATTTTATTGAATGTGTTTTTTTTTTTCATTGAATCTTTTTGGTGGATTCTCTTTTCCACCGAAGCGCCCTCTCCCTTTCTTTTAATCCTATCTTTTTTCTTCTTTAGAAGACCGAAGAATTCCACGACGAAACGCCTCTCAATTCCATCCCCCCCAAATCGCGCTTTGGCCCAAGAAGGAACATAGTTTTTCGTTCTTCCTCAAGAGATTAAATGATCCCAGAAGTTTAGCGGTTTTCTCCCTGATCTTCGGCGTTTAGCTGGTGGGCGGATTGTTTTTGGCCTCTGTAACTTCTATAGCAGAATTTTTGGGCCGCTTCCCCCTTACGGAAAGGGGACTCGTCTCTTCCCCCAGAGTGATTTTTCCTATTCGACATCAATTTGTGCAGATCTTTAATTCTCCGGTAGCATTCTCCCCCCCCTTTCAGATGGGAGGGTTCCCTTCTCCCGGAGTTCCTGCTCTCCATATGGCCAGACATTTTCTTCCTTTTGCTGACCGATCCTGGAATCACGCCTTGAAGCGCGGCCATGGGGCGGATTCTTTTGAGCTCTTTTTTGATGCGCGCAAACTTTCTGAGCGTGCCGAGGACTATTCCCCTCTCCGGCAGCCCCCCCAATTTCTGTGACAATGGAAAAGCCTACCGAGCGGAATCAATTCAGAGAGCCACCCCCTTCAGCCCTTCCCCTTCTAGAGCTCCATAAGTGTCAGAGTCCCCTCAATCAGCATCAGAGGTTTCCTTCGTTCATCTGGAGCCCCAAGTTACAAGTGACATCTCTGCTGAGTGAATCTCCCTTTTTTCCCCCCTTTTAAGAAATTACGCTCCACACTCTTCAGTTTGCTCAATGCCGGATCGCGGGGATCTTTCTCAGCTAGATTTTTTTTTTCTGCTTTACTTCCACTGTTTCTGAAATTTGCGCGTGGCTCCTTTCCGATTTTTCCACGGTTCGTGGGTGACTTAGATATGTCGCACGACCGTTCCTTGGGCTAAAGTTACGCGCGGGCTCTGCACTTGACGACGGAGAGTCAACTCCTTTATGTGGTCGTTTCGATCTTTGTCGCTTTCTTGCGCGTACCCACGCTGTAGCGAACTTGGGCATGTTGGGTCTTCCCCTCGCCCCCCCCCCCTCCTTTTAAAGATTAAAAGTTAAATGGCTGCCGGTGCCCCGATTCCTTTGCGCCGGTGTTCAACTCCCCGTGTGGTGCTTTGTTTTTTTCGGATAATTACTTTTCCAAATATATCCCCCTCGTGACTATGGCGACGTTCCCCTCGTCTTGTGGTGAGCTTTCCCGACCGGGCGGCTATTTTTTTGGAAATACCGAGGGCCCTCGGCCGCGCGCCGCTTTTCATTTGACTATGGACGTTCGTTGTCCCCCGACCTTCTTGCGACTAATTGGACGTGGCTTGAGGCTTCGGCTATAATGGATTCTCGCCGCCCCCACGAACTGATTCGTCCCCTTTTTGGGCGTGATTAGTCCTTTTTCCCTTCCTTCAAGGAAGAAGTTTTAGTTGACGAAAGATCGTGTAGCTTTTTTTCTGTCGGTCCCACCTGGAGTTTGAAAACACTTGCGGTTTTTGACAGTCTCTCATCGAAGGCTGTTTTTCGGAGATTGCGGGCTTCTCCGGGAGGACAGGCGTATCTTTTTCCCCGAATCGTCCCGTAGGGCTTCGGTAGTGCTTTTTGCGGGTGGCTTTGGCATTAGCCCGAGTTTGGAGGGCTCCAACCCGAAGTGCCTTCCCCCCCTCCCCCCTCCCCTTTTTGCTAGTCACCCTTCCCCCCATTCACGACCAACTTTTTTTTTCCCCTTTTCCTATACGGCAGGCGTGATCTTCAAAAGTTTTCCTCTGCACCTCGTCCTTTATAACTCGGATTTTTCTTCTTCTTTGAATCTGTAGACTCTCTTGAAAGCAAAGTCTCACTCTGGTGGGGATTGTGGCGAGCCTTTTTTCCCTGATTACTTCAGTTAGGGCCTTTTTTCCTGGTTTCCTTTCCGTGGCCGGACGGCTCGAAGGCTTCTTAAGCGTTTTCGCTGTTCGTGGAGACGCTTGCATGTTGGGTTTCTCCCCCAGAGGTAGTGTTCCCTTCCCCTTTGCAGAGTCTTCCTTTAGCCGCCGGTCAACAGATTAACTTTTTCCAGTACAGATCGAAAGAAGTCTCTATGACTTTTTTTAACCGCCGCGGCCACCCGCCGTTGATGTAGCGTCCCCTATGATGAAGGGTACCTTTTTCAAAAGAAATGTGAACCGATGGCTTTCGTTTTCGAGGCTTGCCCAACCCGCGAGCGTTGGCAACTTTTGTCCTTTTTCGAAACTGACGGCGGTGATTAATCTTCCGCGACTTTCCGGGTGGTTTGGGAGAGCTTCCCCCTTTCCCGCGACTTTTTTTCCTTCTTTTTTCGGCATGTCCCCGGTTGACCCTCTCATTCAAAGCTTGAGTGCGCCTCGCAAGCCATTCACCCCCAACTCTTTCTTGAAAACAGTCTCGGCCCCTTTTTATCTGTTCCCACATGCCCGTGCGAAGCGATTCCTTTCTCAGATTGCGACCCCACCCTTTCGATAAAATGCATAGGCTTTTTTTCCATTTCCCTCTAGATCGTTGCTCCTTTTTGAGAGAGTTCCCCTCTTCCCCCTCTGCCATGTAATCGCGGTTCATCCTTCTCCTTCCCGGCCCCCGCGTCTTCTTTTTTCAACAGCGCCCGCCCCCTGCCTATTGGGAATGCGGGGTAGGTTTTGCAGCAAAGCGTTTTGCCGCTTTTCCCCTTTATTTACCCGCGGTTCCCCTTTCCCCCTTGCCTGAACGGGTTTCCTATTTATTCGGCTTTCGTCCGACAGTTGCCCTCCCCAGAACTTCATCCCCTCTCTCGCGGTCTCTTTAATTCACCGGCTGATGTCGGGCCGAATTTTTCCCTCGAACCCCTCTCTCTTTTTTAAGATCGTAATCCTGCACATAGACTTTGGTCAAACTTTGTAAAACTTAGCACCTTCTCGCTAACAAAATCCTGGCGGAGGTTGCCTTTAAAGTTCATAGAGTTTTTTTCTTTTTCGGTTGTCCTCGTTATCACGGTTGGCGTACGTTATGGTCTCATTCTGTTCACGACTGATTTCACCGGCGCGCTCCGAAGACGCCTAAGCGATTCAGGCCTGTTCCGCAGACCTCCCGTCTGTCCTCTGAAAGGATAGCGCCCCGCGCGGATTTTCTTTCCCCAATGCCCCTTAACTACACACGTCTGGCGCCGAACGGGGTCTTTCTTTTTTTTCTTTTGCTTTGAAAGCTTTTCGAACATGCTTTTCCGCCTTAGAAAACAATTTTCCTCGTTTGCGCTTTCCGTAGTGCGCTTCCAGGGCAATACCGTTCGTTTCCTTCGAAAGGACTTGAAACACTAGACTTTTTCGTTAATTTGGTGCGGGGCATAGTGGTCCCAGACATTTTCCGTTTGCATAGGGTTTCAGAAATAAACCCCTCTTCCCCGCTCAAATGCCTCCCCCGCCCGAGCCAAACGGACCGCACGGTGCTTTTCGGTCCCTTTTCAAACTTTCCCCTTTTTTCTCCGTCCCGCCGCCAATACTTCCCTTCAGAGATACAGGCCTTTTCCTACAGGTTTTTCTCTCCCTGTTCGAGCGAGCCCCGAAACTCTCGGACCACCGCCCTCATTTCGTCCCCCAATTGTGGGTGATCCTCTTCCGCGTCCTTTCTCTCACGAGGAAAGCCCCTTCCTCCGCGGTCTTTTCATCGCGACTACGCTTAGCCGGCAGCCCCTTCTTCAAATTTTCCCTCCATTATCGGTTTCTAGTTCTCACTTATGATCGAGGCGCTTTGACTCATAGGGATTTACAAAAAATTGGTCGTTCCCCCCCTTGTGCGCACAACCCCGAGTTGCCCGTCGGACAATATCTCTGGTGCTTTAGTGTCTAGGTTAGATCAAGTGCTCACGCAGGCGACCCTTTCACCCTCTCCCCGATTCCTGAACTTTTGGACCCGAAGAGACCCCTTTTTATGCTTTAGGCCCCTTTTTCCTCTCCGTCCCTCACCCCAGAAAGGTTCGTTTACGCGTACCCAAGCGCGACAAAGATCTACGCCCTCAGTCCTCTCGACGACCCAATCTCACCGGGCTAGCCCGTCCCCCCTGTTATCATTTGCTTTTCTTCTGACGTCTTGTCCTTTTCCCCCGTATCTCTCTCACGCCCCCGAATAGCAATCGTCCTTCGTGATAGACACGCTCTTTCCTGGTTGCAGATTCCCCTCACATTTCTTTCTTCGCATCACTCTCCCTCCTTTTTCACGTCGCCACTTTTCTTAGCGAAGGGCCTTCTAAAAGAGAGTTCCGTCAGAGGTAAGGTTTCACGCTGTCCCTTTGGTATCCAGAATTCGCCTTTACTCTGATCTCTGATGTCTCCCTTCGCCTTCTTTTCCCGCTTGAGTTCTGACTCTTCCTTTCGAATTTCTTAGGGTTCCCCTTTTCCCTTTCCCTTACAGGTGCTGGGCCGGATTTTTCCGGGCCATCATAGTTCACCCCCTTAAGCGCAGCCGTTGCGCTTCCCCATTCCCCCTCGATAAATTCTTTCCATCGTTTTCCTTCCTCGTCCCGGGTCGTGATCCCAAGGAAATCTTAAATTCGCCAGATGCGGTCTGTGTACCACTCCGATGCGCGTTTCAGGTTTCCCCCCCGAGAATTCATCGGTCCCAAGACCCTTTGCTCCTGCAACCACCTTCAGACCCCTTCGCCTGCGATGTCATTTTTTTTTTAATAGATGCGTCTTCATCGCTGTTCAGGCCCTCCTTCCAGCCGTTCAAAAATCCGCCCGGTCCAAGAAGAGTCTTGCCATTCCCTCACGCTAAACCTTTCCCATTTACTCTCTTGACTCTTACCCCCTGCATTTTGATCGGTAGCTATTGCCCCTCCGGCATGTTCTTGAAGTTGCTCCCTGTAAGAGGCTTTCCCGGTGACTTCATTCCCGCTAGTAGATCTTTTTCTTTTTCCCCTTCTTTTTTGAGAGAGATCGATTGTCCTTCCGCCGCGCATGAAGTCACCTCCTACGACTCTTCAATTCCCCCCCCAGGAAAAGGAAATCCCTCCTTTCGGCGCATTTCGGGACGCTCTTTCTGCTTTTTCTGGCAGTTCAAGAGCCACCAGGCCCGCGAAATTCTTTTTTTTTTAGCGGTATCTGTGCAGATCTCCTTAATATGGGGCGGATTGTTTTTCTCCTTTGGAACGTCTATCGGTCTCCCCTATGCCGTCGTGAGCGATGACGTCCCCATTGACTCGCGAGAGACCCCCCCTGTTTTTTTTTTTTTTTCCCCCATAACGGGCGTGACTTGCTTTTCACTATCTCCCGGTAGAAATTTATTTTTGTTTCGCCGCGCCTGGTTACCATTCGACTCCGTGGCCTACCTTTAGACGTTTTTATTCCTTTAATCACGCCTGTTATGTTGCATGGATGCCTTTTGCGCGCTTGTTCCCTTTGAGCTTCTTTTCCTGGTTTTTGCGTTCCCCCCTATGGGGATTTCGAGCCTATTGAATGGCTCTTCCCCTTAGCGGCCGCAACAACTTCTTGAAGGTGCCCTGACTACGAGCGGCACTCTCTACGAGCAAAGCTTGACCTTTTCCTAAGGCAGAAGTGTCCAGAGTCCGACATCAGAGCTCCGGGTCCCACTTTTTCGAACAAAAGTCAATCCGAAGAGTGGCTGCTCCCTGACCCTTGTCACTCTGAATTTCTGAACCCCATAAGAAATCCCTGTCAGTTTTCGACGTGTTTTTCTCGAATTGGATTGTAGAAGATCTCGTGGTTGCCCGCGTCTGCTAAGAGTTTTCTCTTCCCTTGTTTTTTTTTTTTCCTTGAAGGGAAGATTGGTGCCACGAGTTAGTATAGTAGAGCGTTCGCTTTACGCGGTTCGACCGCACCGTCGGGATCCTTAGCCCTTTCCTTCTCAAGGTGGTGACTTGTTCTTCTATGATCCGAGGGTCTGTCGTTGCCGCTTGTTTCTTTTTTTTCTTTGCGCGTCCACTGTGCGCTTTTCTTTCAGTTGGGCGTGCCGTGTTGAGCAACAAGCACTTCATCAAACATTTTCTCTGTTGCTTCCCACGATTACAGCTTTTTCCCCCGTCCCCTTGGCTTCCCGTGCGGAATCCTTGAGTCACTAAACCCCAGAGTTCCCGTTATTGGCGAATTTCTCTTTTGTCTTCCTTTTGCAACGACCGGTCTGTCCGGTGGCCGGGGTTTTTTTTTCCAACCTTCACATTCAAGAGAGCGTTTCTTCTCTCTGGTGCCGGTTTCTTTCGCGTGCTCCCTTCTTTCGGGAGGCTTCCTCCCGACTTTGATTCGCGCTCGCTTTCCCCTCCGTGGCGTGCTCTCTGTAAGTCGACTTTTCATGCGAGTACACTCAACTGTTTCCTTCTAGTTGACGAAAATTTGTCGGTTGGCGGTTTTTCCGTTACTGGGTTGCTACAAAAAACGGTTTTTTCTCTGTTTTCCCTTTTTTTTCTCGACCGAAGGCTTTTCCGATGCAGAGGGCTTTTCCAATGAAAGTTTGTGTTCCAATATCCCGACACCGGTCCCGGCTAGTGCTCGGTTAGGGAGTTTTCTGCGCATTTCCCTTTGGCATTAGCCACGACCGTTCTTTTTCTGGTTTTCTCCAAAACCGTCCTTCGCCCTCAACGGTCGGGCTCCCCCTTCACACCCCCCCGGAACATTTCTAGTTTTCCCTACTGCACGAACGTTCTCACCCAACTGGAAGCGCCCCCTTCCCCCCCGAGACAAAGTTCGTGACTTTTTTTCTTCCTTTTTTATGTTCGACTATTTGCCCCCCCCCCCACTACCGACGTGCCTTTTCTGCGCACTGGCCGGGGAGTGTTTTTTTTCTATGGGTCTTTCCTTACCTGTCTGTCTGCGCGCTTACTTTTCTTTCCCCGTGGAAGCAGTATCGAAGGCCGGCGGCCGGCCGGGGGAAGCGCCCTAGATATTTCTTTGATCGTCTCTCCCAGCGGTACGTGACCCTTTTTCCCTTGAGAGTTCGCCCTCGCAAGAAAACAGATCCGGACAAGAACAGATTTCCCCCCCTATGAAGTGTTGCGCCATGCAACCGAGAGGCCCTTTTTTTAGTACTCCCTTTCCTTAATTCAGAGGAGACTTTTTGACCCCCCCCCTCTATCAGATGGCAGTTACTTCGATAGGGTTTTCCGGGTTGGCGGCAACTTTTTGAGTCCTTCCTCCTTGACTCTGGCGGTGCTGAAGATTTTACGCTTCACGTTTCTAAAGTTTTGGTTTTATTCGAATGTCTTCCCTGGGGTGTCTGGCTCTTTTGTAGTTTCGGTCAGACCAGACTTTTGGGACTATTCCAAAAGAAGTCTCCCCTCCCTTCACCCCCCCCTTTTTTTGACAAACCGACGCCGCCGACAATAGCTTCCCCCCCCCCCCGTGGGGCCGATGAACCGAAAGGCGAAGCGCCTCCCTCGTTCATTATCACCGATTTCTCCCACAACTGGCCTTCTTCTTTTCCCTTTTGAAAACTCTTTTTTGTGGTTTCCGCGATAGGGCAGCGAAAAGCCCGTCCTCGCTGGGGAAGGTCGAAAGCCCTCCCGATTTTTTCCTTTTTCTTTTAACAGCGGACCTTTTTCCTCGGCGTCGGTTTTCCCTCAAAGTGAAAGTTGGTGAAGGCTTCCTCTCGCTCCTGACTTGAACCCTTATTCCCCCGCTTTTTATGGCCAGGCCTGTCCTCTCCAATAGCCTCCCCCAGTCGCCTCTGGGCCCCCAAATTCGAATCCCCAAACTTCTAACAGGAAGATTTTCTCCCTTCTTACTCCACCCGCTTTTGTTAGGAATCAACGCCTTCTTGCGAGCCTCTGCCGGTTTTCCGCGATTACTCCTCCTGACGAGCCAATCTTTTTTCACATTTTTTTTTTTTTTTCGGTACCCCTTCTCCCTTTCTTAATCCGTACCTTTCCGCGGCGGTTGGCGCAACAAGTGCTTTGATTGAAAGGCTCCTGTCTTCCTTTTCCTCTTTGCGACTCGGCGCAATATCGCTCTGTCACGACCCCTTGGTCCAAACCCGGCGCGTCTCTCTCACCGACACAAGCCTGCCCGTTTTTCCCTTCGATCCGTTTCACGGCCTCGTTTTCGCGGCCCGCCAGTCTCGCCCTCGCGACGCCCGTTCCCTCAGCACAATTCTCCCCACTCTACTTGCGCAGAACTCTTTCCTGCGGTCGGTCTCCGAGTCAACTCTTCACCTGTAGAAAACTCTTTGCTAACGTTTTTCTCCCCTTTCTAAAGATTTGGCAGTCATCTAAACTTTTTCAGGGGGCAAAAATAGTCTTCATGTGTGCTTTTCCTCTTCCGTTAGCGGAGGGATATCCCCCCATTCGGGTTTGGGCACCCCCCACGGTCGGGCTCCCTGCTGACAATGTCCTCACCCTCTTTTGAGCACCTTTTTGCCCTCCCGGTGTCGGGCTCCTGCACCCCCCCCCTTTAAGTGACGACGGGCCTCCTCCCCGATGATTTCATCCTCTTCCCGCAGCTTTCTCTGGCCTTTTATTAGGGACCGTCCCCCCCGCACCGGTTTTTCCAAGACAGTTTTTTTGACATGCAAAGCGACCCCGACCACCGCTCACCCATGCGGGCTTCTCACGCTTCAGCCATGAAAGTCGAACTTATCCCTTCCTCCCCCTGGACGACGCTTTTTTCTCCAGTCGGGTTTTTCAAGCATCACCCCCTTCGTCACCATTTCTTAGCCTTTTTTTCACGAACGGCCATCGTCCAATGCCGCGTGCTCTTATGGGAACTTTTGAAACTAGGCTCTCCCCCGGTTTCCGTCTTTGGCCAAACCCCCCAGCCGAGTTTTTCGTCCCTAACGGCGACTTTTCTTTCATAGATTTATCCTCCCTCCTTCTACGGTACGGTGAACCCCTTCTTTCTTTCTTCCGGGCACCGTCCGCGCTTTAATGAAGGGAGCTTTTTTCACTATGAGTGGTCCTTTTCCCCCCACTTTCCTGTCGCGCCGCGTCAGTCTTTCGCATCACCGCTCTTCGCACCGTGCCCCCCCATCCGAGTTTTATCGCACACACTCGTTTAGGACCCGCGGGTACTCAAGGGCTCCTTTGGGAGACATATCTCCTTCTTCTAGCTCTATTCACTCCCCCCCCCTCGTGCCCAATAGTACCTTCTCCGCAATTTCCCTCTTCCTGTTTTTTACAAGATTTCCAGAAGCGTCCCCGTATCGTCTTTTCGCAATCCCTTTACCTTCGCCCCACCTTCAGTTATGATTTCGTAGCTCCTTTCATAAAAGAATCTCAGAGTTCTTTTTTCCAGCCTGAATCAGCCCACTTGCTTTTCCTTTTTAACTTCTGCCTTATTGATGTCTTCTCTTCTTATGAATATTTTCTGAGTTCTTATTCGTTTTCTGGCTCTCTAGAATGTCTTTTTCTCCCTTTTTCGTTTTTAATTTTCCATTGGCTAAGCTCTTCCTTTTACCGGCAGGCTCATTATAGTCTCGACCAACGCTTCATCCTATCCCCCTTTTCTCCTAAAGAAACCCCTCCCTGTGGCCATTCCTGACGGCCTTCGGCGTGACCCCAAAGGAAATTCACACTGTATGCAGATGCTTCTTCACTAAGAGGTTCCTCGACTTTCTCCTGCGAGAATTCAGGGCCTCCTGATGGAGTTCACATTACCAGCCCTTGTTTTCGCGCGCTCTTTTTTTTTCAATGGATTTCCTCGCTGGCTCTTTTTTTCTACGGGGAGATTCTTTATCCGCCGGCGCCCCCCCCACCTGTCAACGCCGAGTTCTGGTGCCACCCTTTCCCCCCTTATTACATTGAACTTCCCCCCGTCTCGCCCCAGCGCATCCCTCGAACTTTTGTTAGACCGACGGCATCTTTCCTTTTGTTTCGAATGAAGATTGACTTCATTCTCCCTTTTTTCCGGTAATATCGATCTATCTCCTTCCCGTGGTGTTGTTGCCTATGGCTCGAAGCGTTTTTTTTCATTCACCTGAATCCATTCCCCCCCCCCAAAAAGAACATCCCCGCTTTCGGGCCCCCGACCTATGAGCGCTTTGCTTTTTTCTTCCGTGTCCAGGACTTCGACATCAAGGTCGGTCGACTTATATAGACTTTTCGGTGGGGTTTTGTTTTGCCCCGCCGGCTCGGAACGTCCCTTCATGAAAGCGTTTTTTTTTTTTTTTTTTTTACCTGGCAAGCTCGATGACGGGCTTGACTCGCGCGCCTGTGAACCTTTTGGCATCTTCCTCTTTCGTGACGCCTTTTTCTAAATTTATCTTCCCGTTTGTACGGCACGCTTTTTCCCTTCGATTTTTCCTTTGCCAGACAGTTTCGTCTCTTTGAGAAGAACTTTCTCCCAGCCGGTGACCTTCCCTATAGGGCTCGGTGGCAATTTTTTTTTTTCCCTTGGCGCAACGGCTTGACTTTTCCCCTTTTTTTTGCCGTTCCCTCTTTTCCACTGTCGAGATCCTTTCCTGTCCTAAGACCTTTTTAGAGAGCCAAGCAACCCTCAGAAATCAGACGTCATCTTCCTCCTCCCGAAGTCGTCCTCAGACCTCCTTCTCAGAGGTAAGACCTTTTTCCTCTGGTTGACCCAAAGTACCTTTTGCTGATCGCTGTCTCACCTCTGATCTACTCTCTTTTATGCACCCTCAGCCCCCCTCCCTTTGCGACGTTGAACGCTTCTTTTTCTTGTGCGAAGTCTTTCTTTTTCTGGAATCTTGCCTACTGGAAATTGCGCGTGGCTATCCCCCCTCTTTTTCCTTGCCGTCTTTTTGGGAACTTTCCTAGTAGCGTTTCTTCTCCCTCTCCAGGGAGGGACCTCTATACCCTTTTCATTCCCCTCTTGACCGTGTGAGAGATCCAAGTCTCTTTGTTTCTTTAGTTGAGCTTTTTCTTCGGCACTTTCCCCTTTCTGGGAATTTTTTTGTGCGGAGCGCACCCCCTTTCCTTTCCGCTCTTCCGTTTCTGGGAAGAAATTTCCCTCTCAGCGAGTCCTCCTTTGGCGGCTCTGCGTGCGGGAATCCTTGAGCTTCCCCCCTTCTCCATTTAGTCCCTCTTCTTCCTCTTTCCACGAGGCGGGGGGGAGCACCGGCCACGAAAGGAGATCTCTTTTTGTGGCACTCACGTCTTTAACCTTCAAATAGTCCTTCTTTCGGGCCGTTCGTGACATTCTCGCGGGCGAAGATTGTCCGTTTTTTCTTCTTCCGGCTCAAATCCCCCCATCGACCGTTTTTCCCTTTTTCTCCTTGATGAAGTCGAATTTTAATGGCTCTTCCATTGACTCAGCCCAGCAATTGTCCTGAGCGTTGTTTTGTCGTTGCGGTTTTTTTCGACGGACTTTGGCGGTTTCTCTAGACCTCTAATAGATGATTCTTCTTTTAGGGCGATGTGCGGGCGCAGGATTTTGGTCTTGATCCCTCATCTCCTCTTTTTTAGGTAGGATTCGCCGTTGCGGCATTTTGGCCTTATCCCAATTGGGGCTCCACCCCTCCTTAAAAACCTAACTTTCTTTCCCCCCAGGCAACTTCACCTTACCCAAGCCCCTGCCCTTTTGATTACTGCCCGAACGTGATTTCCCCCCCAAGTGGTTCCCCAAAGCGCCCTGCGTCCACAACTCGGATTTTTCTCCCTGGCCGGTGTGACCAATCCCCCCTTGCTGATGAAAGCAAATCTCTGCGAAGCTTGTGTGGATTGGTCTTTGGCTTTTGTCTGCGTCTCAATTTGCATTCTGGCGCATCCCTTTCAGGCAAGGAAAGTGGCATTCCCCCTTCTTCCGCGGCTTCTTTTCCGGAATCCTTTCTCCCCTGACGGCGTTTGTGCTCGAGGCCGGGTTGATTTTTGCACCTGACTTTTTAGTTAGCCCGGACCGTCCCCGATAACACTACCAAGCCACGCCTCTGCTTTTTCAATAAAATTTTGTTGCGAGGTCACCTCCTCGTCCAAAGCTTGGTGGTAGTTGATTAATCCATCGATTCTAGGGGAAAGGTTTTGTACAAACCCGTGTGATTTCTTTCTTGATTAAGACCCCCCCCGGCCGATCTTTTCTTTGATCAGCGTTGTTCCTGACCCCTGGTGATACTATCCCCCGCTCTCCTTCTGGGGGGGTTGGTGGCCTTCCTATTGGGCCAGTGAATTGTGCCGGATTGGCTCGCCGTTCGGCACGGACAGGCCCTTTTGGGAAGTCATTAACCTCCTTTCGAACCGCCCCCTCTTTGCCAAACCGACGCCGCTTTCCCCCTTTGCGGCCCCCTTTGCTTTTTCCCCTTTGTTAAAATGCACGGCGACAAATCTGTTTCTCGTCGTGAATTCTTTCGTCTTACAAATGGTCCTTCTTGCTCATCGAA
>Ga0179593_1411907_pt1 | contig 12674 bp, 24 predicted proteins | sample CZODoug2_1_08_16_FD_185931 | JGI IMG/M metagenome (GOLD analysis project Ga0179593, IMG submission 185931) | Vadose zone soil fungal communities from Angelo Coast Range Reserve, California, USA - CZODoug2_1_08_16fungal (PacBio error correction) | ecosystem: Environmental > Terrestrial > Soil >... | reverse complement strand
CTTTTTTTCAACACCCCCCTCTCTCCCTCCCCATTTGAAACCATTGCCCCTTTTTTTCCAAGAACCCGTCGGGTTCCTCCAGCCGATTCCAATGTCTCTCCCCCCCCGATTTGTATTCTCCCCATCGCGCCAAGCGTTGACCGGTAAGGTCATTAGACGGGCTCCTTCCCACTGGTCCCCCAGGTCTTTTCTTCCATTTCCCACCCCCCCCCGTCTTTCTCTTGAGAGGGCAAATCCCCGTATCCTAATACACCAAGCTCCCCCCCCCCCCTGTCCCAATACTATTTCCTCCTCGGAGAACGACACGTTTCCTCTTTCTCCTGTCCTTTTGCCTCCCAGCTCTCGAAAACTCTGCATCAGTCCCCACCCGTTTTTTCACCGAACATAACGCATAGGCCATTATTTGTACCCTCTTCACGATACAACTGTCATTCCTATGAGTATTTCGGACGGCGCTCTTCCCCAATTGAACCTATCCGATTCCCTCCCTTCCTCGAGTTTTTGCCGCCCCTTTTCAACTCTAAGCTACATTTTTTGTCTGGGGATTTTCCTCGAGGATGAGATGACCCCTGCCCTTCCCCCTTTACGTGTCTTTTCCCGATTTGTAGTTATACTTAGCCCGAAATCCCCGTGTAAATGCCACGACCATGGTCTCTTATTCACTGTTTCGCGTTCCGTCCCTCTTGCTAGCAAGCCGCGACAGACCTTGTTTCTGATGTCCACCGCTCGTTTGTTCATTTCCCAGCCTGTCCCTCTGTTTTAGTTTAGCCTGGGGAACCCTCCCAGATGGCCCCCCCTATGTTATCTTGGTCCCGGGTCCTTTTCTCTCCCAGAAGTAGACAGACTTTGTGCCTCTGCTCCCCCCCGGCCCCTCCCCCCCCGATTTTTAGCCTGAGCATGACCCCCCTCAGATTGGCGCCTTTGTGGCCCCTGTCTTAACCAGTTCTGCGGTACCTCTTTTTCTTGTGTTTATTTTATCCTCGTCTCCTGTCACTTATAAGCGATTAGAGATCCTCGACCTCCCTCCTTTATTCGACCTCGCCCGGCCCCTGTCCTTTCGTTCTTTTGTCATCGCGCATCCTCCCTCCATAGAGCCTGAACTTGCTTACCTTCCTGTTTTAGCCGACCGCCAAAGAATGTCCGAACTGAGACCATAGGTCTCGTTCGAATCCCTTCCCCCACCCCGTTCCCTCTGTCACGGGAGGACCATTGTCAACTGGCCCCATTCCCTCCCCTTCGTTAGACGGGCAGCCTTTTCCTATCCCCTGTAGAGCTTTTTCTGGCGGCATTTTTTTCCAGAAAGAGCACATGGATTTCTGTCCAGATTGACCGATAATCCGCCCCCCGACCCTCTCCTCCTTACTTCCTAGGAGGCCAATCCCAAGCCGCTAGAGTAGCGGACCCAGTCCCCCCACCCGCTCCCCCCCCGCTCCCTTTTTTCCACCCCTCCCCTCCAGCTGATTAGCTCTCCCCCCCCCCTTCCCCTCTTTCCCCTCGCTGGGCCCTCCCCGATTGGCATAACGAGTTCCCCTTAATACTTACAAATTCCTTCTTTTCTTTTTTTTCCCTTCGATAGATCGAAATGTCTCAGAAACCCTGACACACTTTCACCAGACCCCGACATGTTGCAGGACCACCGGCACCCCCCATGTGACGAGACCTGCTTCACCTAATGATGGACTTTTATTCTTTCCTTGCCTTTGGGGCGACCCTGAGCCCATCGTTTCGTTTTATGCCGACGTTGACGATTCTTTTCTTTGATGTTAGGGTTGCAGTCCACTTTCCATCCTCGGCCCCCCCTCCCGCGCTATGTGTTGTTATTTTTCTTCCGCGGTATCTCCGCAAATGCATGTTTTTCGCCCTCTGGAACTGCTCCATGGCATTTTGACCGAATGCGACCCCCTCCTCCCATAAGTCCCTTGTCGCTCTATGGATATTGTCTCATTACAGTGACCCGATCCCCCCATATTCTCCAAACATTCGACTGTTTAACGGACCTTTTTAGACGGACCCTCCAAGGCTTACGCCCCCCGTCTATCTCATGTCCGACTTTCCACTTTTTTTTTGACAGTACGACGTCTGAGCGCCACCGACCCCAAAATGCGTCACCGAGGTCCCTCAAACCCCTACACCCGCTCCCAATCGTTTTTTCACGCATTCTCTGCCGTATTTATCATGTAATAATGTCCGTCACCGTCTCTGACCCCCTTTTTTTTGTAACCTCTCTTACGGCTGCTGATGACTTGCCTTCCAGAACAGTGACTAAGGAGCACCCCTCCCCACGTACTTGTTTGGCCAGTTTTTCTTTAGACAGCTCCGGACTTCTACACTTCTCCCTTGCTGTTGACACTTCTCCTGATCCCCGCGCCTTCCCAGTGTCTCTATTTTGAAGGTTCAATCTTTTGCAAATACCCTTGCCTGTATACCGTTGCCTTGTTCCTTACTCTTGGACCGTTTGTCGGCCGCCTGCCGTTTCTCCTTGCTGCTTGGCCACGTCCTGTGTGAGTTCAGAGGGACCTTCGTTTGGCCCGTCCACAGTCCCCCATTCCTTTTTGCAACACGCACCCTACCTACTTTCCCCGACGTAACTTTGACCACTGCCCGGTAGCCCCCGGTCCGCGCCAATAGGCCTACAGGTGAGGGAATATCTCTCCTCATTAAGCATCCTGTTGTGTGACTGACACGAGTCAGCTGCACCTCCCACCCCCTTCGTCCCGTCTACTTTCACATCGGCGCGTCCTTCCCTGTTTAGCGGTCGGTTGCGTCTATTCCCCCCCCAGCCGATTCCACTTTTACCCGCCCAGCTCTGCAAAGAGGCCCCCAGGTCTTTTTCGTCCCAGAATTCCCCCACTTCTGTTGTACGGCTTTCGCCCTTTCCCCACACAGCCCCGTAAGCAGGAAGCAGATTCCTTTTTGCTGGGCTCCGCTTTGCCACGATCCTGCAAACTTTTCCCCAAAGATCGCCCGCTCAGAGGGATAATTTGCACATTTTTCCCGAGCCCACCGATTTCCCCCCCACAAATTTTTTCTCACAGTATGTAACCTTGAGGACGTCTTGCAGTGGATGAGTCCGAGAAATCCCCTTGTGGCACTTTAGAGTCTTTTCCAGTTCCACCCACACGCTGGTGTACCGCCCCTCCTCCTCTTTGCCCCCCAACCCACAGCGGATTCCCCATTTGTGTTCATCCTCTTTTTTATATTCTCCTCGTGATAGGCATAACCTCCTTGTCTGACTCCGTTGCCACTTCACACACCCTTCAATCCCCTAATCCACCCTTCCCTACCGGTGCTTGAAGCGCCCAGCTAAAGCCCCGTCTCCCTCCTCACCCCTATCTGCCCCATGCTTTTGCAGATGGGTGTACCCTGGCTCCTTCTTTCTTGGGTGTCAGCCCTCCTCACCCAAACCCTCTGCTTCGTGTCCGGTGGTTTGTGTCCTTAGTGATCCATCTATGCTGCCTTCAACTCTGTCCTTTTCTTCCCCTACTCCGTGTGTGCCCCCCCTAAGTTTCCAGTGACACACCACCCCCACAAATTCCGCTCTGAGGTGAGAACCCAAGAGGCCTCCTGCGGTACCCCTCTTTCTTTCCTTCTCATATCTCCCCTCCCCGACCGGTCCCCTCTCGCAATACGATCCTCTCGGAATTGCACCTGACAACCCCTTCCTCGGGCCGACCGCGTTTTGCCCTTAGATGACAAAAAGCCGATGTCACCGTAGTGTTCCCTTTCTCTCGTAAATCCCCCCCAAGTCGCGTCAACCATAACTTGCAAGTCCTTGATGCCCCTCCTCCTCTCGTGACCCTGAGAAATTTTTCGACCTCATAGTTGCGGCCCTATGTTCCTATATACTTGGTGAGAAGGTGACGTGTGCAAACCCGACGATCCTCCGCGTGTACTCTCGGTCCTACCCCTACCTTTACCTCACCCTCCCTCGAACAGCCACATCCGTTACGCGGCCCCGACATCGCAGCGTTCACCCATGTCTCTTGCGCAGACCCTCAAGTCCTCCACAGTACGTACGTGGTTATTCCCCCGGTGCTTTGCTGTGCCCACGGCCCCCCCGCGCTCCCGTCCCCACTTTTGTAGATGCCGGCCCCCTTTCCGATCGACCGCACGTCCCCTTCCATGCCCTCCTTCTCTTCGCCCCCCATTGGATCGAGGCTCGAATCGAGGTTACCTTTCCAATTTCAAGAGCCCTCCCCTTCCTATTTCTGGAATCCCGTTCGACCCCCCCCCCCCCCCCAGAAATTTCCCTGTTCGCTCGCCCCCCCTGCTGACCCCCCCGAGACTGCTGAAATATACCTAAGTCCCCGCCCCAAACCCGTGTCCCTTTTGCTTTCCCCCAACCGAGCCGGCTCAGTCACACTTTTCATTGATTGCGGACGCTGCTGTGCTGCCCCGTCCGAAGGCCCGTCCATTTTTCTAATTTGTTGCTAATCGCATCCCTTGTACCCCTGCCCTACGGTTCATCTCCTCCCTCTTTTCCTGCTCAGCCCGTTCAGCAATCGGCCGTTTTCCCCCGTACCCCCCCTCATCTACGGAGACACGGGACTCTGCGCTTAATAGCCCCTTCCCCGTCTCCCCCTCCGGTCACCTTGTTTTCCCACAACTTTCCGGTCCCTTCCGCCCCCGTTATGAACGGCTGCGTTTGCCAACCTAATCCACTCTTACCCCGCTTACATTCTCCTTTGCGATTTCGTCCTTTCCGCCCGGTCTGCCTCCTCCTTCCTCTCCTGCGTGTTCTTGATCCTCCCCCCCCCCCCTCATCAGCTTTTTGATATAAACCTTCCCCGGTGGTGTGATGCCTCACCACCCCCCCCAGAATGGTCCCCTTTGGACTCTGTGCTCCCATACATTCGCCTTGTGTCCCATCCCCACGGTGAGTCACTTTCCGTGGCTATTGTCCTTCTTCCACCCTCTCATTCCCGCTCTTTGTGAACCTGCATCTTACCCCCTTGCCTCAGAACGCTCGAAAAGCCGGTCCGTCCACCCTTTTTCGTTCTGCCTGCGAAATCCTACATTCCACCCTGGTTCGCCATCTCTCCTTCTGTCCCCACTCTAGCTTTTGTCCCGTCTTTTCCTTGTTTTTGGTAAGCGCTTTTTTCGGCCTGTTCGAAGGTTTTACTTCCCCCCCAGAAAAACAGCGTGTACAGACTTCCCCCGCCTTGCACGTTTTTCTTATATCGTACCGATTCCAATCTCACCTGCCTCCTGTTTCAATTTCCTCGTCTCGAGACTTAATTTTTCCGACCTTCTTAGCCTGGTCCCCTTAATGCGCCCCTCCACGCTTGCACGGACTTCTGTTCCTTACGAGGCACTGCGATTAGTCTCTTTCTGTCCCACTGCCGTTTCCCCCTTCTGTTTTCCCCACCGCGTTACCGCTTCTCCCCCATTCCTCTTTGTGCCCCCCCGCCTTTTTATCTCAGCCTGGGTAGTTGGTGGTCGCCTACCCCTGCGAATGTTGGTGGGTCTTCGCTCAGTTTTTCCAGCCTCCCCCCCTCTGTCTCTTTTCTTCTTGTGCTCTCGGCACCTCAAACTCATACACCCCCGCCCTATCCTCGCCATCTACCACGGAATACGAGGTTGATAGTTGGAACAGATTTTTCCTGACACCGGTGATTTCTTTCACTCCCCTTCGCGGGCTGCCGTACCTGCCGTCCCCCCCCCAACCCTTTAGGCCGGTTCTTCAAATCCCGACGAATAGTTCGGCCCACCGTCCGTCCACACCGTTGTACTTGCGAACCTGGCTTTCTCGTTCCCCCTTGTTTCCGTCGGGCTCTTACTCAACCGCATCCATTCCTTTCAGTTTTTCTCTCTGTCACGACTGCGCCATGTCTTGCAGCTTTCCTCCCCCCCCAGTCCGTCACATCTCAGTCGCCCCGCTTCCCACACACATTAGAACCTTCTGACCCCCCTTGTTACTGTCAACCCCCCCACTTTCTCTTCGCCATTACCACCCTATTTCCCATCTTTTTTTTTCACCCCTCCACGTCCCCCTAGGCGCTGTACTCGCAGCAACTTTTTTCCTGCCTGTGTAACTGAGCGTTTCTCCCATATTCTTCTATCCTTTTTCCGTCACATGAACTGGTTTGTTTGTTGCTGATACTATCCCTGATGAGTTTCGCCTTACCTCCAGAAATAACTATACCCCCCCCCACGTTTCGGCGAGGGAACACCCGTCTCTCCGGGAGTGGCCGACGGCATCCCTCTTTCCCACCCCCTTTCATCGCATGATTCTTTTTTTTCCTCTCTTTGTCTCGGATACCTTGTGTTTTTCTCCCCTGCGGCTATGTCTGCTCCGAACTTAGAGAAACCCTCCCCCCCACGGTTTCCTCGTCGAGTTCCCTTACCCCGCACTTAGTGTTCTTCGCTTTTCCGCGATTACGCCTTTCCTCCCGCGCCTGTTCTCCTCACCGTTATCACCCCTGCAATACCGGGGGGCCCTCACCGACCACTCCCCCCCTTCTTGTCTATCCCAGTCCTTGAAGGTTCCGTCCCCGCAAGGGTCTTCAGAGGGAACCTTTTCCCTCTTTTTCTTCCAAACAGTTTCAATTACCACACCCCCCTATTACTTCTTTGCTCCATCCCTCCTGGCCGTCCGCCCTCTGTTTGTTTTTTGACTCAGGTGTGCCGAGCTCACCTCCTCCCCCCCCCGTCCGGCTTCCTATCCCCAGACCCTTTTATTTTTCCAACCTTCGCCCCCACACTACCCTGTAGACAGAACCCCCCCACGATATCAACAGCCTCTCCATTTCATTTATGACCCCCCCGGAATCCGAGCCAAACCCCTAAATTCTCCCTTTCTCTTCCTACCTTTCAGTCCAAAACGAGAGGCACGATCGGTACACTCCCTAAATGAACCGCCTCTTCTCCCACGCCCGACCCCGTATTGGTTCATCTCTCCCTCCCTCCCCCCCCCCCCGTCCACTACTCTCGTGTACCATTTTTTTGAGCCCCCCAGGAAGCCTAGGTACCCCATTAAATTAGGTAGTTCCTTGCAGCCCCCGCTTTCTTCACTTCTCCCCATAGCCCCTCCCCTCCTCCGCCCGCCCTGCAACCGGCGAATGTCTCTTCCTGTCTGTTCTGTTTCTCTTTCCTTTCCAATCCTTTCCTCCTCAAACGCGTCCCATCTCCCCCCCCCGTCAGCTTTTCGCAGCAGGCAGATTGTTCCTGGCTATGTTCCGTCTCCATGGCCCCGCCACTGGGCCTAACCAGTTCCGTTTCTTTTCGTGGCCCTCCCTCGTCCTTGGGCCAAACTTCGGTTCTCTGTTCCCACAGCTGTTAGCTGTATCATCCCACCCTTCCCCTCCCCCCCATCCGACCCTTTTGTCCTTTGACGTCCCCCCCTCCACTTTTTGCGAATTTTTGTCCTCCTTCCCCCCAAGGCCCCCCTGGGTGCCCACCTCCCTGGAAACTCCGGGTTCTCACCCACCCCCGCGCATCGTTCCCTTTTTTCTTCGCTATGACACTTTCCCCATCGCCCCAGCATTCCGAGCGCGCCCTTTAACACCCTCGTGTCGTTAACCTCTTCAAATAGACCCCCGGATCTGTGCTTCCAGTATACTGATTCTTTGTCGCCTTGCACCTCACCTCGCACAATTAACGGGCTGTGTTCCTTCTGCCCTCTCGTTTGACCCGCCTCCCTTTACACGGATGGGTCGCGTTTGCTATTTATATAAGAGACTCCGTGTTAACTACTTGGTTAGATTCTTTGCTCCGGCCTCCCCTCCTCTCTCAGTCTCCCGTGCACCTGAGACACCCGTTCCCAGGTGTTTTTCCCGCCTGGCCCCCCGCATAGATCCAGGTTACTTTTCCGTCTATCAGGGGATTTCTTATCGTTACCTCATAGACTCCCCGTCCTGGATGCCCCGGGACCCCCCCCCCCCCCCAAGCTCTCGCCTGTCTCGCCGCCGAGCCCTCATTTGTCCCTATGGACTGTTTGACGGTCGCCCCGGCCTCCGTAGAGCACATACAGCGTCTGCTTTGGCTCTTTGTTGTATGTACCTTCTCGGTCCCAGTCTCTGGGGTAGTCATCGTATTCTGATCGCCATTCAGCGTACCAGACTCTTTTATCCGCGTTCCCCCCTTGATTGCTCCGCAGTCCCTTCCTCATCCCCGATCTTACTGCCCTCCGGGAACTTTTCTTCCACCACTAGGCGACACCTTACCGACTGATAAGTCGCTTCTAAAGTCTGTTGGTCTACTTACCCCCTGGACCTGGCCACGGCGTTCCTTCCTTCTTCCGGGCTTTAAACCTTTTACCCTTTCCAGACTGGAGTGTGATCCCCCCTTTCAAGACTCCCCCCCGTTCATCCCCCGGTTCTCTTTGCATTCTTCTTCTCAATAGCCTGGCCTTCTGCCTAGAAGATTGTCAATCCCTATTCCCTTTTCCGTAAGGTTATATCCATGCTTTTCGAGAACCCGCCCAGAAGATCGCTTCCCAAAGTCCTCCCCAGGGCCCCACCCTTGACGTTCCCTTGTACGCCTGTTGGACCCCTACCCAAATTCCTTCCAAAACGGCCCCTGCTCATCCCGGGGGAGCGCGCGACGCCTGATGGTTCCCTCCTCCCCCCTCCTCCCCCCAATTGATGGCTGACTTCTCTTCTCCCATCACTCTCGTTGTGGCCCTCCCTGTTTTCCACGGAAAACTCGACTCCCCCCTCGAACGGGTGGGTTCGGTTCACAATTGCCGTTGCGCCCTAGTATTTGAGCAGATCCCCCTGGCTTTATCGAAGTTCTCTATCATAGGTTTTCTCCCCCTTTTTCCCCCCTACTCCCAGGACTTTTCTTTCGCTCTTTTCTTGGGGCGTCCATTGACCTATTCCGTTCACTACTTCTAAAAATTAGTGTTGTTCCCATAGGTCCTCCTCGTTCCCCCGAATTGACCCCCCTCCTGGTTGTCCCCACACCCCCCAATGGCCCCCAGGAAGAAGCTTTGCCCCTTCCTACCCTTCAGCACTGAGCCACCTTCCCGACCGATGTATTCTACCCACCACCGCTCCGTGGGTTTCTTCCCTTACGTTGCCCCCCCCCTATTCCCGCCCTTTAATCCAGAAAATCAAGCGGGCCCCTAGCCCTCTCTTTTTACCCTTTTGCCCTCACTCGTCACTTCCCCTTACTTTCCCCCCCCTGCCATCGCGCCGTGACATCACCTGGTTGACGCCCCCAACCCTGCTCATCCCCTCGACCACATCCTATGCCGATTTATCCCTCTTAATGCATTTAAGGGTTGCCCTCTCCAACGAGTTCCTCTGGAAAAATTCACCCCAGCGAGCCGTGTCACCCGGTCCGCTGCACCAATCCGCACGGCCTCGTACTTTTAATGAAGGCTGAACCCCACAGCCATTCCTCAACTACACCACTTGTTGAGCGCCCTTTTTCTAAGCCATCCCTACTTCTTCCGCTGATTTCTCTTCATTTAATGGGTTCGTGTACCCTCGATCAAGCTCCTCTCTTTTTTGCGGACTGGGTCAAAATGCCCAAGATGAGATCACCAGAGTCACCCTGAATTCCAGATGTACCTTACGTATCGTGGCCCGCTTGTGGGCTTTCTCCGTTTTCGTCCCGCTCCCCCACCCCCTCCGGGATTGCACTTCCCCTTTCTTTTGACCCCCCAAGTTATTCCTGTGGCCTCTCCCCTCCACTTCTCAATCCCTTTTTGATTAACGACGCCCCCATTCCGTCTAACACATCGCACCCCCCTTTTGTGGGGGTGTATTTTCTTTTTGTGCCCGCCTCAATGTTTAATTGATGGCCTCTCTCCACTTTCTCCTCCTCTTTCGTTGTTTCCTTTTTCGAATGCCTTCACAGACAAGCTTCCCTCCCCTACCTTCTCCCTCAAGTGCAATTCTTTATATTGCGATTCCGTTCGTAATCCCCAACTTCTTTCCTACTTTTGCACCTCTTTCTTTAACTCGGCCACCCCCCCCCAATTGTCTTGTTGCACATCAATGGCCCTGAGGGCATTTCGCCGCCCACACCCCCCGCTGTCCCCCCCTCGTAAGCGCAAAGATTACATGATGTGCCTCTGCCTTGAACCCACCCCGTCAAATTCCTCTCCCCTCGAGAGTTGCCCGACCAGGTAGGGACTATTCACCCCTTTTTCTTCCCGAGCCCCACTTTTCGTCCTCATACCCCTCGCCTTTTTAACCAGCATCCCGTCCCTCTAACAATGGTCCTTCCTGTGACGCCCCCACTGGCACCCGATCCCTGCCCAGTCCCCCCCCCTTCAGTGAGTCCTCCTGAGTAGCGGATTATCCCCGTTGTCCCAACACGTCTGTTTTTCGATCTTTGTGCAACCACCCGCCTACTTGTGGGGTTGCGCCTGATCCGTGTCGATTTTCCTCGCTCAGACGTGCGCGTTTTTCCCCCAACCATAGTTAACCGCTCTGCCCCACTTTAACCCTCGGGCGATTAAAAAACTGGTGTGAGTCCGCGCCAGACAACCCTTGGCATTCCCGCTCTCTTCGAAAACTTGTGTTTCTGGCTCGCACTCTCCAACCATTGTGAGCTCCCCCCCCCCACGTTCTACCGCTTAGGACGTTTGGCGTTCGCTTGCACCCGCTTCATCCCCCCTCCCCTCACGTTACTCCCTCCTGACGTCACGTTCACCCACTGCGCCCCCATTTTTTGCTCTTTTTGAGCTAATGCCGGCCCTTTTAATGCCCATCTCCTCTCGAAAACGCTACCGTTGCTTTTCTTTTGAAACCCGGTCCTCACCCCATATCCCATTCTTTCTCACCGACCTGATTATCCCTACGCTTGCACTGTCTCCTCGCTTTGACATGAACTATTCCTCCGTACTTATCACTGACCTCAGATCCCCCGCCTTTTTTTCTCGTGCGTCCCCGACCCGGCTTTTTGCGTCCCCTTTTTCCAAACTTCGATCTGACGCCTTTATATCGAAGAAAACGACTCCCAGCCATCGTCAATCCTTCCTTTCACCCCCTCTCCGGCCCCCTGGATTAGCTTACGGTTGAGGTTTTGAGGATGTGTTGATCCCCAATGTTCACTGCTCTGATTTTCGACCGGACTGTACTTTTTACCAGACCACGGCTCCCCTTGGCTCTCCTGCATGACCCCTCCCCCCCCCACCCTGCACCACCTTTTGGATTCAGAGTCGCAGCACCGCCCCCCCCTGCCCTTGCCGCAACCACAGGACCGCCGGCAAGCATTACTTGACGTGATGACAACGCCTGCTTCTGGCCAGTCTTCCTCCGCCCGGCATCCCTTTTCTTTTTCGTCATCTCTCACCAATGCTGCCCCCTCCCTTGCTTCTCACCCTCACCACGACCTTCTATTCTAGCTGGATCCCCCTTGCCCACCCTCGAGGTTTTATGCCCCCCTTTCGCCAGCCGAGTCGCATTTGTCGTAGTCTGCACGCTCACCTCCCCACATATCCCCCCCTATACCTCACATTGCCAGACCACCCCGTAACCCATCTTTCGACACTGCCATTCCCCTGCTCCCCCTTGCTGGTGGAAATCCCCTTTCCCGGACGGCCCTCCCAAACTTTTTGCCTGACGGCTGCACCCCGCCTTAACTCGGAACACTCAGTGTCTCCCATCGTTGTCTTTTACCTATCAGCCAGTCTTTTCTGCCAGTGAGGCCACGACGGCTTCTGTCCCACTGTAAGATAACCTCACTTGATACCCCTGTTCTGCTTTGGCCCCTCCCACGGCTGACTTCCCACCTATCTTTGCCTGCTTTATTCCCCCTCTTTGGCCGCGAAGCGAAACAGTCCCTTATACACGCTAGAAGCCTGGCTGCCTACGCATCCGAGGTCACTCCCCCCGTTAATCCCGCCTTTCCCACTTCATGCTGTGAACACCTCGCAGCCCTTTATATTTGGATACGTCAGTCCCCCCCTTTGCAAGACTCACCTACTAGCCAAATCCCCGCCCCTATCCTTTTCCGCCCTCGGTAAGGATCACACGATTCTCTGATACTACGCGCCCTCTCCCTTCCGATGACGGAGCTCCCCCCTCAAATATCCTTCCCCTCCCCTTCTTTTGGGCAATTCCGGTCGGTTCGTTATTACCCCGAGATCTTCTTTTCCCTCGCGTCACGACCCCCTTGTCTCCATAGCCCCTCCAACTCAGGAAGGCATAATGTCTCTCTTCCCCCTTGTATTTTTTACTCTCCTAATTCCTGCCCTTATTCCCCACCTCTTCTTCTGAGTCCAATCTCCTTTCGAGAACTGCTCCCCCCTCCGCCTTTGCCACCCTTACGACCCTTTTTTATTCCACCCCCTCGCTGGCGGAATGAAATCCCTTCGAAGCCGACCTAACTCCTCCTGTTCGTTTTCCCCAAAATTCTGACCTCTGTTGCCAGCGCTTTCCACCCCCCCCCCCGTTGGTGCTCCCTTAGACCTTATTCTGCGTCAAAGTGCCATTATCCTACCCCCAGATTTGCAACCTCCCATACGACACTCCTTCCCACGTCACGACTGCGGATCTGTCCCTCCCTCCGTCTAATCTCTCCCTCCCCCCCCTCTTCCGACGCCTTCCTTCAGTATACGCCTTCCTTACGTACACCCCAGCACCACCTCCACTCGGCCTACTAATGTCCCATTCCCTGCGCTGCCGTCTGAGTATCCCTACTCCTTCTTCTACCTCTGCTTGTCGGGGGCAGCCCCCTGGGTTTAGCATGTTTTTTGCCTTCTCGCCGCAAGAAGG
>Ga0179593_1389046_pt1 | contig 12674 bp, 15 predicted proteins | sample CZODoug2_1_08_16_FD_185931 | JGI IMG/M metagenome (GOLD analysis project Ga0179593, IMG submission 185931) | Vadose zone soil fungal communities from Angelo Coast Range Reserve, California, USA - CZODoug2_1_08_16fungal (PacBio error correction) | ecosystem: Environmental > Terrestrial > Soil >... | reverse complement strand
ACTATGAAAACTTCGCGGTCACGACGAGCGGGAACTTGATCGTCCTTCTTTCTGGCCCCTTTTTTTTTCTCATGTAGAGGCGATCTGGCCGGAAGGGATTGTTTTTTTTTTTTTGTTTTTTTTTGTTAGTTGTCGGAGCTCAGAAAGCAGAATCGGTCTTTTCCTGAGACCGGTCGGGACGACCTTTACTTCTCCTTTCTCCCGCCGTAGATGTCTTCCGGCTTTTCTCTCTGGTCAGTAGCGGAGAGAGTTCAGTCATTAACGCCAGCCCTTGGAGTCAGTTCCCTCCCTTGCTCCTATCTTCTCTCCTCTATCAATGTCAAGAGGAGGAGGTCTAGAGTTGAGGCGGCCATCATGAGAAAGACAGGCAAGATCCTTTTAAGGCGATCCAGTCCCATGCCTCCTTTCCATCCCCTTCGACTTGGGCCCGTTCTCCTTCGCCCGCGAGAAAAGAATTTCTTTGATTTCTGCAGAGCGAAATGGGCCATATCGTTATCTGGCTTGGCATCGGCGTTTAGTTGGACCTCGCCGCCAGCCCCCCCTTCAAGTCGATGCTCGATCCTGAGCGATCGAACCTCCCATATTACAACATCCCCCAGGCAGCAGTCCAATGCGGGATTGACATCTCTGCGTCCCCTTTTTCTCGACTGAAAGGGTTTCTTTAGCCTTTCTGGAACCTTACGAACAAGAGATCTCCTTTCCACGAACCGATATTTCATGTTATTGCCGCCACCGATATTCTGTCTTAATAGGGGAATTACACCGACCCCAGGCCCCCTTCCCCCCCTTGTTGTCTCAACCTCCCGGTAAGCCCTGGTGCAGGTGTTTGTGGCGCTGAGGATCTGCCTTTTTTAATGCGCTCGCCTTTCGACGCACGAGGGGAAAGATACCGTTTCTATGGTGGTTCAAGGACACCCTATAGAAAACTTCCCCTACCCCCTCCTCTCACCCACTCCCCCATCTGTAATTCTCTGTTACCCCCCCCTCCCTAGCGGGGTTGTGGCTATAATAGCCGGGAGGGCAGTTTTCGCATTCCATGCCTCGTTTCCCCCTAATGGCAGTGTCGATACCGTGTTCTATGTCAGTTTCAATACATATCCATTCGGTTTTTTTTATCCGCGCGAGATGACCCACCGCAGAAGTCCTTCTTCCCCCTCTTCCTCGCGTATTGAGGCATACTCCCTCGTCCGACGCTTGAAGTTGCGGATGATGTGACTGCGTTATGAGAGCGGATTAGGCTCTCAATCCCCGAAATCCTTCCTTCTTGCTTTATTTCCTGTTGCCCGGAGGAATGGAGGTATCCCAGGTCAAGGTCGAATAAAGAGCCCGGATGGTTTTTTAATAGGTATAGAGGTTCCCTTTCGGGAGTTGACTATGGCATGAATTAATCCAGCAGAGAAGGTTAGGCGTAGCTCGATCAACCCCGGTATTTCTGTGATAGATATCCTCTTTTACATACGCGCGAGTGGTCCGAGTTTGTATGTTGAGATCTCAACATTTGCGATAGTCGCGCCATCAGGACCCTCTTTATGGCGATCTTTAGTCATCATTGACGACTCAAACCACATCTCTGAGCCCCGCGGCCCGGTTTATCGGCGCTGTAGTTCGGTTTCCGGAATCTGGGAGGGTTGGCAGGCTTTTCCCCTTTTCTTCGAAATCGTTGGTCCCAATTGCATTGGATCAGGGGGCCGATTCTACTCTCCTTTAACCGTTTTTTTTTGAGACTTAAATAGTAGACCCGAAAAATTACCACCCATCTCCATCCCTATTCGCCAGATGTTCCCACAGGACCTTCAAAACTAAGACCATCAAATGTCTCCCCTCCTTTTCCCCCTCTCCTCAACAACTCCGGCCTAAGGAAATGTCTTAGAATTTATTTCTAGCTGTGCAGGCAACGAGCGCTCGAAATAGCGATGATTAAAGAAGATCCACCTTCCTTTTTTTGTACCCCCGGCAAAAAAAAAAAAACACCTAGAGCTTTATTGTTCCTCAACGAAAATCTTGTCTCCTACTTACCAGAACGTATACGCGTTCTGTGATATACAACCTGTCTTTCGCTGCCGTCCATGCATCGCAGGCAAAACGCCAGGTAGACCGAACCAAGGTCCGTCTGACTCTCCCCAACGTCAGTCCTTCTTTGAGCAATAGACCATGAAGAAGGCCACCATCCGGACCCGTGTTTACGATCTTTGAAAACCCTCCCCTCCTGCCTGATTGACCCCTCGTTCAGGTAGGGCAGTATATACTCACACGGATTCTGTCCCGAAACCTACAGAGGTCAAATCATTCAGCCAAAAAACTGCAGGCTTTATTCGATGAAGAGAACCCCTCTAGGTCCAATTTTGTCCCCGTAGGGCCAAATCGCCGAAACTGTTTCCTTCTCGACGAGTTAACAGACCCCCCACTCCTTTCTCTAGATGCCACCTCCGCGCACTGAGCCACGCACCCCTCAGTGGAGGGGCCGGGGTGTGGGACCATTTGCGGACTCGTTTTTCCTTCTCCCTCTGCCCTAATGATCTTCTCCACCTCCCGAGGAGGGGGAGCCCCGCCTCATCGTTCCGCCAGTGATCTTTTTCCCCCCCTTCCTTTGTGTTCGTTGAGGGGGCCATTTTGATTTTGTTTGACCGATCCGGATTCCCATTGCCTACATGCGGAATCTTTAATTTCAAATCCCATTTTCCTAGTCGTCTCCACCCATGCGGTTACTTCTGTTCTCACACCCCTCGTCTACCCTGATATTTCATCATCATAAATCTTGCGGCCTTCCAATAGCCTTTCATACATACCGCGGAAATATCTTTGAATTTCCACTGCACTGGACTCAGCCTTCCGTTCCTCCCCCTTCTCGACTTCCCTTCCCATGGACTAGTGATGCCTTTTGTCCCGTGTGCGAAATCTTTCGGAGATGAGCGTTGATTCCAGGTCGTGGCCCGGTTTTTCTACGCAGCTTTTAGGTCGGAAGATTCGCACTGATAACGACCCGGCCTCCCTTTTTTGTTTTTTCTGCGGCAATGCTCCCCTAGTCACAGGCTTTGCGAAGGTCCTCAGAAATTCTAGAATGTTATAGAGAATTTGATCTGAGAGGGTCCCATGAATTGGCATGAGCTTACCATTCTATTTCTTTTCCATTTTTGGGACCGCATTTTCCCTCGCCAAGGCTCTCCGAAACGGTTGTTGATAGCCCGTTTACGACCGAATCCGTCCCAGTTATTGTTGAAGGGTCTTGCTGTTTGATTCCGGATGGTTTCCTCCGTTAACCGACTATGAAGCTAGCCGTGGCATACGCCCCCCGCCAGAATACATGATTCGTCCACTTCGTGAATTCTCTTCTTCTTTCTCGAACTGCCCTTCTTCTTGTAGAGAAAGCCCCCTTACCCTTTTCCCAGGCAGAACCGCGCAATTGTATGAGAAAAGCCCTAGTGCGCCCCCCCCCCTTCCCCTCCTTTCCCGGCATGGTCCTCTATTCTCATCAACTTTTTGGGTGTTGAGAGCCTGAACATGCGGGGGACCGGGCATTGATCGGCTGTCGGTCAGCCTTACCGGTCGGCTGTTTTGCGTCCCCCCTGGACAGGTATGTCTTGCTTTAGCTCGCTACACGCATATGAGGCATGGATTGAGCCCCGGGGGACGAAGCATCGATGCGAGCAAGCTGGCTGCAGATGTTTTAATGCTGTTCTCCCTTCCCCCCCTCTTCCCTGATTTTCTCGGTTTTCCACCACAACGAGGAAGTGCGCTGCCAGGTAGTAAGTAATGGATAAGGAGGCCTTTACCTTCCCCATTCGGTTCATCTTTCCTCCCGGTCATGGATTATTAATTTCCCCCGGCAGACTCCATCGTACCCTTCGCCGAGAAAGCTCGGGCTATGCCCCCCATAATTCCGCTGTTTCCGTTCTCATTTTCGTCCCCCCTTTTTTCCCCCAGCCTGCGCGTCGCGCACCGCCAGAACATCCTGCTTTTTCTTCGGCTAGGCAGTCCGGGCGCCCCTTCCGGCTTTTGCTCGCCCGGCACACTTTTCTCGTTCTATCCCCATACTCCTCCACACCTATCCCTCCCCCCCCCCCGGTGCAGCCGAGAAGCGCCTGTCCTGGTTTGCGCGCTGCGGCCTGGCGCCGTTCATGCTAAATGTTCGCGGGTCCAAATTCCAGACATGAGATCCTTATTCGACGTTCTTCTTGGTCTTGATGCCACGAGATAAATGAATAGGCGGACTTCCCGAATAAACCTTGACCAGTGGGACCAGTACCACCCTTTCTTTAGGGCAGAAACTGTCATATTTACTGTAACACATTTAGTCCTAGAGAACCATAGGAGGGTTCCCCCTCCCCCCCATAGAAAATCCCTCAAACCAGGGATTTGAACAGATCATCATGGGACAGATGGAGGAGTTACAAACCTATTGTTCTCTCTACTGCGGGGGGCAATGAGGCAGATATCCCCCTCAGGGGGTGGGGGTCGTTGACACTTGATCAGAATTTTCATTCAATACGGCGGATTCCAAAGTGAGCACTTCAGTGCCATCTCACGGCCCGTTTTGTTTTAATAGGGAGCTGAAAAAGTTTCAACCCTGATTTTTACGCCCTCGAGCCGGTCTTCGTCGGCATCTATTTCCCAACTCGTGCAGATCACGGTTGGGGACTGGCGACCCTGGGCTTCTTCTTTCTGCCGTATGGAGAGGCAATCTTCACAGGCCACCGCCCTTTTCAATAGCTTTTGTTCAGGAGGAAGGGCCGGCAAGGCTGGAGGTCGCGAGTAGCGGCCCCCCCCGTTGCCATTCGCGGTTATCCTCGAGTTCAAAAGGGCTATAACCGGTAGAGGGGTGCTAGCATCGTGCCACTTTCGTATGCCGCACTTCCTCGGAAATGCGTAGTGGAACCTCCCCCCGTGGACGGGATGACCGACTTATCTATTTTTGTCCTCTCCCTCTCTCCCCCCCTTTTTATTTCTTACTGCTTCCGGGTCTCTCTTCCTTTTCCCCCCCCCCACCCTCCATTCTACCTCCCCGACCCCTCCCGCTTGCCACTTCACCGATCTCTCCGTTCTCCTTCTCTGCTCATTATCCTAGTTCACGTGTCCCCTTCCCCTTGCTTCTCTTTCATTCCCATTCCCCTCCCTACCCTTTTTCACTCCTTTACCCATATTTGTCTTCTGGTTTTGTTCCCTTTCCCTTTCCAAGCCCCCGATTCATACTTCCGCTCCCGCTCCCACCGCGATCCACCCCCTCTTCCCTCGCTCTCTTTTCCCTTCCTCGTCCGCTCCCGAGCTTCTACGCATTGCCCTCTCCGTTCCTGGTGCCCTTCTTTCTTTCGTTTCCTCCCTCATTTCCCCTTAACCCCCGCGACACGCCCCCCCGCTGGTCCCATCACACCATATTTCGCTTTAGGGATTCTGGTATTTTTCGCATTCTCCCCTTCACGTTCTTTCCATCCTTCATTTTCACTTCCTCTTCGCATCTTTTTAGTTGGTTCTCCACCATTTTGTTGCGGTTATTTCTAACCCTTTATATCTTCGGTCATGAGCTTAGTGAGCTCGGGCCGGGGTAAGTGAGCTGTTGAGCATGGGCCTTCCATAATAGGGGTGAGTGATTTCCTTTGAGTATGTATCCGTTGCTGGAGAAAGTGGGGGAAAGGACTTATTTCGAATAACAGTGCACAGTGTTATTGGAGACGACGAAGTTTTGATAATGATAGTGTAACTCTTCATTTTAGAGCATTGTCGATCGCGGTCTCCTTTCTTCCCTAATTTTTCTCTGTCCTTACCACCCCACATAGATTGAGATAGATGCTCCCCCCCTTGTCCCTCTATCCTCACCTCATTTCCTTCTCCCCGTCTTTTCTTTCCCTCCCGTCACCCCGCCTCTTTCCCTTCTCCCACCCCCACTTCTACACCTCTTTCTTCCCGTTCTATCTCCTTTGTCCCGTTTCCTTTCCCCCCCCTCCCCCCCTCCTCCTCTCCCTCATCCTCCTCCCCTCTTCTTCCCCCCACTTCCTTTCTCTTCCCTCGTTCAGTTTTCGGCCCTTCTTCCCTTCCTCCTCGCCCTCCTTTTTATTTCCTCCTTACAATACAGGTCCCCTTCCTTTCTTGTTTTCTTTCCCCCATCCTTTTTCATTATCTTCTCTCTCCTTCTTTTTTCCTTTCACCCCCCCCCCTCGCCATTCCTCCTTCCTCCTTCTCTTCTTCTTATTATTCCCCCTTCTTACTTCTACTTCCCTTCATTCTCCTCTATCTCACCCCCACTCTTCTTCCATTCCTTTTTTTCCCTCCGCTTTTACCTCCCCCTTGCTCCTTTCTTTTTTTCCTCACTTCCCCCCTTGTCCAGTAATCGTCCCCCCCCTTCCCTTTCTTTTTTTTTGCTTTTTTTTCTTCCCCTTTTCTTTTCCTTTTTTTCCCCCCTTTTGTCCCCCTTTATCCCTCTTTCTTACTCTTTTCCCTTTTGCCCCTCCCCCTTCCTCCCCTCTTGTCTTCTCTTGCGATCCCCCCGAGCGTATTCGGTTTGTGATCTTCCGCTCCCTGCTCCGGCCGAGGTTGGCGGTTTTTTTTCGTGGTCGCGTTTTTACAACACGAACAGATCGGCGTCCGCATTCTTGCGATTCACGCGTTTTTTTCGTATCGTCCCGATCACACACCGCTCGACAACATCTCTTAGCAGGAATTCTCTGGTCTGATCTGTTTCGTCGTTTGGGCGATTCATTTAGTTTTCCGTTTATTTCCCTCTGGTTGCTTTCCATCGCCCTCCTCCCGCCCCTTCCATGGGAGATGGGGCGACATGATCTTCTCTTTATCATTTGTTGTTTGCTTGAGTCGATCATGCTTCGTTGATATATATACTATGAATTTTGTGTGTTTTTTTTTTAGCAGTGTTGTCGCCAGTTCTTTATCGTTTTTTTATGTTTTTTTTGTGTATATTTATTTTTTTTTTTTTTTTAGCTCTTGTTTATCCCACCCGCCCCTTATGTCTGACATTTCTTCTCAGAAATTGGCCCGTGGTAGCTCCTTTCCAGATTGCTTTTTAGCTCGTGTTTTGATTGAGATCTTTTTTTCACCGGAGAGTCTTGTCCCCTCTGTTTGCAGTCTCCGATTTCGGGTTTGGTTAGGACTTGCACGACAAAACTGCCCCCGCTCCGGCGAGTAAAAGCGCCCCCTGACCCCCCGCAACATACGCGATGCTTTTTTCCAGCTAATAATTTTTCTTCGACGGACCGTATGTTTTTAGCATATGCCACGCTTCGCCACCGATAATATTCGAATCTCAGGTACCGATGAAACCCTGGCGTGGGTCTCTTGTTATCTGAAGTATGCACCCTACTAACGTTTACTTCCCTGTTATCCCCCCTCTTCTTTTCTGGTTGACGACGCTTGTCAGCGGGGCGCGACAGCCCCCTTTCCGTCGCAGTCGCTTTTCGGCCCCCCTCCCCCAATAACCCACAGTTCTTTCGCGTGGGAGGTGGATCCCCATTTCCCGCTGTTTCCGTCTGTGCAGACGTCTCCCCTTCCCTGAGATTGGCTACAAATCTGTCCCGGTCTGCGAGACTTCTTTATACCCGACACACCAGGTGGTCTGCGACTCTCCCCCTGTAGCTCGTCGCGGAGGGTGAGCCTGCGGATCATTTGCGTCGCCTCGCCTTTCTTCGCTCGAAGGGCGGGGTTTTCCCCGCTCATCGGCAGCGATTTCTTGAATGATTATTTTTTTCCCTGCCCGTGGTTGACTGTTTTCTGGCCTTGCCCAGCCGACTTTCCCATTCTCTGGCCTACTCGCGTCATCGCAGTAACTCTTCCCTACATGCTTATTCCCCTCTGTTTCCCCCCTGACGTGAGATGTTATGAACTCAATTCCCTATTAATCCTATGCTCCTTCCCAACTCAAAATAGACGCCGTGTCTTCCCCCTCCGAAATCTTTTTTGGCCATTTCCGATTACTGAGCGGCCGGCGTGCTACGAAATCGACCAGGGCTTGGGGGCCTGCGTAGTAGTTAACTTCAATTTTCTTCTGAAGGGGAAGGTGGAACTAGCGCTGTAGATTACCTTTCCGTTTCGTCCTAGATGTAGGGAGCTCCCTCCCCTATGTTTTGGCCCGCTCTTGGTATCGCGGTCACGTTTACAGCCAGATAACGATGACGACATGATTTTGCGGCTCTGTCTCTTCCGGCTTTTTTCGAGGTGCGGCGAACTCCCGTTGTATGAGTATCTTTTGCCCTTGCCTCTTTCGATCCCCGCTAGGGTAATCCTTCCCTTGGGACACTGCCATCCCTTGTTTGCATCGAACCGACAGTAGGGAAGGCCGAAAAGGGTCAAATGTACGGTGACCTCTAGACAGTTTAGGCTGACCGGCGCTTTTTTGCGGGTAGAGCTTGCTGATAGAGTAACGCATGTTGGAATAGAACTCGGTCCCACCCAGTCCGGCACGAACTCTTGCCCGGCTGAGTAGAAGTATTTCCGTTTCCACTTAGGCCCCAAGGACTAAAGATTTGGTAGAGACCCTCACTGAACTTCACCCGGGCGCAAGCGGACCCCGGGCTGGAGTCCCCCTAATCTATCCTGCATGGTTCCTCTTTCCTCCGTCACCCAGTTTTTTGTTTGATCTTGTAACCGACGCGGTCTTCCTTATTTCTTCTCCCTCCTGTAGGGTCTTCTCGCGCTTCTTGATTAAATGTGCAGGCTAGTCACCCTCAGAAGGTGCGGATATTGCCCAGGCTCGACCGGGGCAGACTCGTTTACTGCGACGCCATCCGGGCGCATCGTCGATATGTTATCCCCCTCTTTTTCCATGAGCTTTCCTCTTCTCGTACAACTAAGACTGCCTGGGCCGCGGCCTGTTTTTCGACCTCCAACTGGCTTCTTGGTTGTCCACGAAGGTTTGACCGCGTTCGGCCCTGGTGGCTGCCTTCGAAAGTCCCATACAATCCTGGCCATTTTCCAGTTCATCTCGCCTTCAGGCTCGCCTCCCTTCATCCTCATTGACGCATTTTTTCAAGTTCTCCCCCCGCCTTGCCTTCCACTGGCGCCCGCCTGCTTCCCAGCCCGAATACCGGCCCATATTGCGATGTGCTGTCCATCACTCGCTGGCCCCGAGCGTTCGACCCCGCGTGCCCGACCCGATGACTCCTACCCCCGACCGAGGCGATTTCCCCTTCCCCTTGAAAGCGCAGCCCCCCTTTTCCTGCAAGGGTCAGATTGGTCCATGTTCTCCCCTTTTATGCTCAGTGGTTCCGGCTCAGCCTGACCCCCCCTTCCTGACCCCTACCATTATCGCCGCTTAATGTTTGACAGCCGCCCCCCCCCGATTATCATTGGTCTTCAAGTTTATCAATGGTACCCTGGCTCCGTTTGGTAGTGACATTTAATCTTCCAACCGCAGGGGGAGAATGGGGTTACCCTGTACTTCGCCGCTTTTAGACTGAGATGATATAGATCGGGTTGCAAGGCCCCCCCTACAAATCTCCCCCCACTTGCCCACATTATGGCGGCCGATTAGTTTCCTCCCCCGCCCTCGCGGGGTCGCTGGACGACCGCTGCTCTAGCGTCCCTTGCAGAGGATCCTCCCAGCTCCTGGTCACACACCTCCCCCTCCTCTTTTGGGTTCCCCTGTGCGCTCATTAGCACAGTGCTCCTCCTATAGATTCCTTGGGTCGGTGTTGTTCACGTACGGGCTTTCACTGTTTTTGGACCGCAACTTATTTTTAGCCTCGCGCGACGCTTCGCCCGTTTCTTCGGATTCCTGATTCCCGTTACGATGAGCATTGGGGATGACTTTTCGATTTCGCGCTGCAGTTTTTCGTCGTATTGGTCGAGTGATTTAAGTGACCCGCTCCCTGCAGCCGTCGTGTCAACGGCTCTCTTGGTCAGGTCCTTTTTTCTCCGGCTTAGAATTAGTCCCGTGGCCACTCTCAAGGGCGCTGGTGATCACTTCATTTAGCTTGCTGCTCGTCATATTCCTTTTCCCGGCTCTGGCCCTAGTGTCTATCTCGGGACGAAGCCTCAAGTTCTGGAGGCCGTGACGATTACTCAGAGCTGTCTGGTCGCTTGGCTGCTTTTCGAAATTAGACAGGGCGAGGGGCCTGTTTTTTGTCGTGCTGTCACTTCTCAACGGAATTGTTCGGAGTGCATCTTGCGATTGCACGGTATTGCTGGTGGCCTCGATCAGATACCTGTAGCATTTCCTCTCACTATGTGCGGGAGGCTTCGATAGTTCTTGTTCATGCTCTTGGCGGTCGTCGGGCGCCGATTATTAAGTCCGCTGTTGCCCCCGCTGGTCTGTTGTCGCTCCTGTGCATTATTTTTTTTTTAGTTCGAGTCCTTTGGCGTGTTGCATCTCCTATTTTTCCCCTTCCTCCCGTGTTTGAGATCTCATCGTCGCACCCTCACGACTTACCTTTCTGGTCACCTAGTTTTAGGCTTTATTCAGTTTGCAAAGCCGGAATACTCTCTGCCATCTTGAGTCCATAAAAGAGTCTCTTTAGACCGCTCATTTCGTTTTAGTTATCTCCTTCTTCGGACTTTTCGTTGCTGAGCGGCCCCCGATGCCGGCACAATTTAGGCCGCCCTATCATCATGTTTGGAGCTCTCCCCACGACAATAACACAGTTCCTTTTCCGGGTTGGTCCTGTATTTAAATCTGCTCAGGCGATCCCGACCTCCATGCTTACGACTCGCTAGCAGTCTTTCTTCTTTTTACTGCGCTTACCGGATGTCGTGTCATCGCCAGTACATTATCGAACGCCCATTTTTTAGCTTAGATTGAGTTCGTGACTAATTTGTTCCTTTCCACTTCACCCCTCGCCACAGCTGCCTAGTTATTTGCCCATTCCTTAGGCTTACCGTTGACTTCGAAAACCAACGTCAGTTTTTCCAGCGGCCGAACCTCTGTGACAATAGTACCCCATCTCAAAGAGCATCCCCGTGAAAATGTCCACCCCCATCCACAACCAGCTTTCGCTTCGAGATGACATGGAATTACTCCCTACTCTCCTGCGATTGACCCCTACTGCCTCATGCTTCAGATTTTTCCGTACTGTTGCCCCCAACCTTTGGCTCCCTTTTTTTTTATCCCGCGATTAGCTGTCCTTCTTTCTTTCCTTTTTCTTTTCCTATATCATATCCAGCAATCTACCCCCTCGCGTTTTTCTTGGGCTCTGTTGCCTGTATTTGCAATTTTTTAACCTTGTTTCGTCCCCTTGGTAGCTCCGCCCCCAGTGATGATTTTGTTTCTTTTGGAACATAGACGCTCGCGTGTGCTTGCTTCCTGTCGCTTATTTTATACTGTTTGAGCTTTTCCCCTCATTAACCATCACACCACGCCGAAGTTTTTTCTGGATCTAATGCCGCCTTTTTTTTTTCCCTTCCCTTTTTTTTTTTCCCGCGATGATCTTTTGCCGCCCGGGGTTGTTCATTACGGATATTGTTACTTCCCGTGGTGCATTTTTCAAGACCCGCATTTTTCCCCTTTCCCATTTCTCCCGTTTACCGCTGATATCGACCCTTTTTTAGGCTTTTAATCCCGTACTTTCTGCTTTACCTCTGTTGTCATCCTCATTGTTGACAGTCGCTCTCTTTCCCCCCTTTATTAATCGTATTACCTGATATAACTGTCTTTTTTTTTTTCCTCTTTCTTTTTTTTAACATTGTTTCGTGAACTAAAATCTGAGATCCCCACAATCTCTGCTTTTCTGGAATTTTTCACCTTCCCGCGACGGTTCCACAGGTCCTGGCCCCGCCTCGACTTCACCAGGCGCTTCCCGCTCCCTTTTCCGGTTTGGACACTAGGGTTCCGCCGCCGCTTGTCTTTGATCGAGCCACGCTTTTGGACGCGATTTTGGGCGTGTTGCGGTAGCCGTTTCCGGATCGTCGATACCCATCTGGTCTCACGTAGTCTCGACATTTGTTTCCTGTTTTCTCTAGCTCCTTCTCGATCCGCGCACTGCACTGCATCAACCGGTATTTGCGAGCGCGCCGATTCCCTCTTAGTTCGCCGCCTGGCGTTACGGTGCCAGTTCCATTTTATATCTATGTGGTCCGCCCGCCGCTCCCCCACTGAAGAATTTCGTCGCACTAACCCGTTCTCACTTGATCCGGTTTCTCCCCTTTTAGCCCACATTCAGTCATTACTCTGACCCCTCGCCGGTCCTTCTTTTGTTCTCAGACCGATGTATAGGATACGTTATCCGCTACTTGGCTCGACCCCGTTGCTTACCACACTCGTTTTCGCCGTGCTGATTGTTTCCTTTCAGCCCGCTTTTCTTTCTTTCTTGAAAACCATGCTCGGAACCAAGCCGAGGCTTGGTTTTTTGTGCAGCCGTCTTCCCCACATCCTGACCCCCGCCGAACCGCCGCTTATCCCTTGCGGAGCTCTCACCCCCGATCAAGACTAAAGAAGCAAGCCAATTCTCTGTCGCTAACCACAGGCGGTCATTCTCTCTTCTTATTTTTTTTTTCCACCACATCCAGTTTCGAGATTGAATGCAGGTCTCTCGTTTATATTTATCAGGCCGGGCCGGGCACTGAATTTTTCCCTGATCTAGATTCGCCCCCGTGGAAGTATTTTCCGGATGCGTCGCCCTCAATGTATTTTTATATTGCGGACGACGGTCGACTTGCTTCCCCCCCCACATAGAATGAGATTTGCCCTCCCTTTCCCTCAATTGACCACTGGTTTTGACAGCTCCCCTCTAAGCGGAGAGAGG
>Ga0179593_1373510_pt1 | contig 12674 bp, 5 predicted proteins | sample CZODoug2_1_08_16_FD_185931 | JGI IMG/M metagenome (GOLD analysis project Ga0179593, IMG submission 185931) | Vadose zone soil fungal communities from Angelo Coast Range Reserve, California, USA - CZODoug2_1_08_16fungal (PacBio error correction) | ecosystem: Environmental > Terrestrial > Soil >... | reverse complement strand
GGCCGGCACTAAAAGCGCTTCCACTTCTGGTTTCTTTTAACTCTGCCTAAGTTTTTGTGACTCTCCTCTACCATCCCCGAGGATGTTTTTTCCCATTTCCAGAGATGCCCTTACTTGCTCTTGGGGTACCATCTAGTCCGAATGGATCGGTATTTTTTTTGGAGAAGTTAATACTGAAGGAGCGTGCTATGCTACTGGATCGCCCCTTTTACGCCTTCCCTAAAACTCCCAACTGATGTCAATTGGTCCCTGATTGATGTGCTTAACCCGCTCAACCCCTCTTCCTTTTTTTGAGAAGGCATTTTCAATTTTATAAGATTTCTCCCGCCCTGTTTCTCTTGCAATATTCTGTACCTGCTGCACTTGCTGCTGGGAGAATGAACCCGAATAGTATCTCTCAGATTCCAAGCATGTGTGTCAGTCGAGCCCTGATGCTTACGCATTCTTCTTCAAACGTATCCTTTCCCCTTATGCGATGCCCTTCCTCTTTTCCTTACTAATCTTATTGTGACTGGTGAGTGCTGTAATGTAGCTAAGTTTGAACGTGATCAAATATGTTTTCTTTCTCTCCTTTCCCTTTATCCCTCCTATGTAATCTCGTTAAACCATCGAAGGAAGACCCCGGTGGACCTGGCCCTGTACTTTTTGACACCTCCTCCCCCTCAAATGAGGGAAGGTATTTACCTCATTGCCGATCCCCTTTCACTTGACGATTTAGAACCATGCGTTCCGGCAAATCGTTCCAGTATTTTCGATACTGTTTTCGCTTTCCCCTTTTTCGATTCGGTTTCCCTCCTTCAGCGACCCCCGACCTTTTTCCTAGATTCTCTCGGAATCTTACACTTCTACCTTGTGCCCACAGCCAAGACTTGCAGACTGTGGCACTTTTCTAAGAGATGTACTCAATTATCCCCTAAGGTGACCCCCTTTGACTCGAGCCTCGGGCCCCCCCCCACTAGAGTTCTGAAAAATTGGGCGGTTTCGCCAGCGAGTCTGTGCTGCAGCTTTCCGTTCGTCTCTTACCCCACGAGATTGCCCGTCATGGAGCGGACGTGTTTATTAAAGTTATGTTAATAGCGCTGTAGTGCCGTTCTGAGTCCGCGGAGTCTTACTCCTTCCCTCTTCCTTTTGTCTCGAATATACGTAGAAGCATCTGAGTAAAAAGTTTTCAAGTTCGTGAGCCCCCATCCCCGGACAGCCTTCCAACACCACCCTATTTATTCCGGCTTCACGCCCTTTCAGTTGCTCTCTCTCTGCTATTCTGCGCCCCCCCTTGATAGGTTAGGTATATAAGCACACTCTGTCTATTCCCCTTCTTTTTAAGCTTACGCCTCCCTTCTTTCCCAGAAACTTGGCTTATTTTTCCCCCTTGAAACACTTTTCATCATGGCACTCTTTCAAAATCCACGGTCTTCTCTCCTGCCTTCTTTTTCAAAAGGCAGTTTGGTGCCCACCACCCCGCCGCTAGTTTATGCTTCCTTAGTTGGATAAATATCTCCCTCACTTTTCCTTTTCTGTGACGTTTCTGAATCCAATAAGTATAGTTCGAGTATGAACCGAAATTATCACGGGCACATTCAATCCCTTTGACTTTGTGTCCCTTCCTCTGGTTCATAGGAAATTTCATTTCGAGGTAGTCACAGTCAAGACTCCCTGGTGGGGGCGGTTGCTGCTTTTCTCCCTTCATTTCCTTATTTTCAAGTCGGAACCCCTGCAACCCGGATTCACCGTTTTCCCTTCAACAGAGTATATCGACATTTTTTATCCCTCCGGTTGTTGTTGTGTTTGAGATCCCTCCCCTTCTTTAGGAATGGTCAAGACGTGCCACTGTTCCCCGATACGAGCCTTTGGAAAGGTTGCCCCCCCGGCACGACCCTCTTCCTCCTTTTTAGTTCCGTCCGTAGGGCGACTTTACTGCCTTAAACCGAGTTTTATCCCACACAGGCATCCTTTTTTTCCCTTTTCCGGAGAGTACTTGTACTGTTAAGAGACAGACTAATTAGTTGGATCTCCCTTCGACCCACTCCAACCTTCGCCTGGACAAAGAATTTCCCTCCGGGAACCGACCCTCGATTTGTCAAACCTACTAGAGCATCCGCTCCCGGGCCGTGTTTCTTCTTCTATTCTGACTCTCTCGTTCAGCAAATCCCTCAGGGTTCGGCACCCCATTCCCGTAAGATCCAGACAATCCATTGCCATAGAATACACGGGTTTTTCTGTCTGCTTGACCTCCCCGGATTGCATTTTTTCCTGCATCTATCTCGAGACTTACCCTCGCACGTCTTTCGTCAGGTCTGAAGATGGACTGTGTGCTCGGTTGGTCTTTGGCCCTTTCTCCTTCCCTTCCCTGTTTTCCTCCGCGTAGTAGACTCTACTGTCCGGAAATTGCTTCTTCTCGGCAAGTTCGCATTTTTTTCCCGCCGCTAAGCTACTCCAGAACAATGATCCACCCTTGCGTTCCAGTGTAAGACCCAGTATTTTGAGGTTAAATTTCCCCAGTCAGAAAGAACGTAATAGCTCGACGGTTTCCTTTCCCTTCACCATTTCGTTTCAGTCGACGCTTTTTGATTTTGATCCCTCTCTAAGTTTTTCAACGTTCGGTTTTCCTTGTCCCTCCGTTCCCCTCTCGTCGTTGTCTTCCCTCTGCCCACTGGTGAACCAGGTAGTTTGATTACACTGTCCAGCAATGCGATTAATGTTTCCTCCTTCTCGTGGGATCTTTGACGTTCTCTTTCTCTCCCGACATTTCCTCTCCGAGCGATCTTTAACCCTTATCCTACTTGAAGTTCACTATTTCCTGAACAGTACGCCATTCGGCAGGAAGCAGCTCCCACTGTCCCAGCATTTTAGATCCCCTTTTTTTCCCCCACAAATGAGACCTTACCAGGTAAAACTCAGGCCTTTCAGGATTGTGGTCGGCTAGTACCCTATTCGGAGTCCCCACACTCGCCCTAGGAACCACGGCAGGGTTGCTGCCCGTTCACATCACCTTCCAAGCCCCAGTCCCCCCCCCGCTGTGGTTATCTGGCCCAGGTCTTAAGTCCGCATCGCATCGGCCATGTGCTTTTTTTTTCTTGCTACTTCGTTCCTTATTCGGTGCATAGTTCTTCACGAATCGAAGCCGAGAAGTTGTCATCTGCTCTTTATTTCTATCCAGGAGGCTTTCATTGTCATTCCCCTATAGTACGGAACCCTCGTACAGAAGTTAGGAGCTCCCTCTTTCTTCGGATTCGCCCGTCGTAGTACCGATCAACACTGACCAGGGCTTCACCGGGACGGGGATTTTCGAGTTGTACCAGCCACCTCTCCCGACTTTTCCTATTAGTTTGTGTTTGATCCGTCTATACCAGTTGCTCACAGTCCGCCGTTTTGACGCTTCGCTCCGGAGTGTCAGTGAACTCTTCCTCCAAGCCTATCCGTCCTGTGCCGGGTAAACCCACGTCTCACGCGTACCCTCTCCTTTTCAGGAGAATGGTTCACCAATGGGAGGCTTGGGATTTGCACTCGGGTCATTCCCCTGTCTCTCGGTCTGCCCCCCTGACGAAAAATTGCAAGCGCTCTAGCCGGGGCCATCTATCTTTCCTCTCCTCTTGTTCTGTTTTTCTCTTTTTTCTCTAACATGATGCCCCAAAAACCCCGCCTGCTTCCCTCTGTCTCTCATGTTATGTAACTCAGCCTCTGTTCCATGCAGCATGTCAAAGACATTTTACAACCCCATTTTTTTTGGTGTCCTCATAGTTTCTCCCTACTGAAGGATTTTTTTTAGCCTTTTTTTTTTTCGCTTGATTCTATCTTCTTGGATATCCGTTTCCCTTCCTAACGGCAGGATTTGACTGTTTTTCTGATGAGCCCATTATCGCACCCTTTCTCTCCTCTTCAACTAAAGAATCACTTCCTGTGACAGATTTCGGCGTACCACCCTGAGGTCACCTCTTGATGAACGGTGAACTTTTCCCCTTTTCCGTACCTCCTTTTTTAGAATCCATTGTTTAGCGGCCAGAATTCTTCTCTTATTGCTTTGCTACTGTCTACTGACGACTAGTAGAGGGAGACCTCACCCTTCCCCTTTGGTTATATGGCTCCAACAATTCCCCTATAACATGCTCAGACCCCCTCCTTCCTCCATTCTTGCCTCTATTGGCGTCCGTGCCTCATTGACGTAGACCGCGTGACTGTTTTATTCTTTCTTCCTCCGTCAACAGTCCTACAATGATTGTGTCCTTTCACGTCTAATGGTGTTTCTTCATACGGTGACTACTCGCGTCCAACCACCCCCCCCCTCTTACCTTTTCGACCTTTTGCCCTGTGCCGAGTACCCTTCTTCAAGAAGTCTCTGTGACAATGCGGTTTCCCCCCGTGACGCCTTTAACTGCAGGATCAGTTGTTCCCTTTGACCTGCACATATCTGGCCATTGTTTTTCCCCCGGTTCCGTGCGAGATTCGCCTCGCTCGCCTGAGTAGGTAGTCAAGAGTCCGTCAAGCTCAATTTGACTCCTCTCATGTTTCCATGATCGAACTTGTTCACCCGGTTCATCATCTGGTGCAGACTTTGTTTGCATCAGTTATGCTTACACTGAATTCTCTGTAACTCGGCCAGACCTTAGCCCAATGAGCATGATGCCACAAGGGGCCATCCCATATTCCTCTAGTAGTTCTTTCCCCCTACAGTTTGTCTTTATTCCTGCCCGGAGATTAGATTTCCCCGTGCTTGGATACCGATTTTCGGTTTTCGGGGGGGGGTTATTTACTCCGGATCGCTACCCCTCTTTGCTTGCCCCCCCTTTTGGTCGAGTACCATTTTAGACGTACTGACTCCTAGCGCCTGATTCGTTGATTTCCTCAGAACGGCGCTCCCTCGACGTTTTGCATTTTTTTACCGTAGGGAGATTGTCCGTTTCCCACTTTTACCCCTAGTCGCTACCCCACCGGCCCTCCTTACGACCTCTTAATCTTTCTACTTGAATTTTCTGAATGCTCTCAGCCGCAGACCTTTTCTCGCGCCCAATCGCTGTTCCTTTCTCCCAATCTCAGCTCTTTATTCAGGTTGTTCTCTCGTCTCTCCGTCTTTTCCCCCAGCCCCCGGCCACGTATTTTTCTGACCATCCGATAAGTTTGCCCGCCACTCCCACGTTTTTCGTTCCATTCCTAGCTTGATTGGTGTACAAACCTCTGAGGTTCTTCCGGATGTTCCCATTTTTTTACAAGATCCTACCGTTGTGTACCCCGTCGTTTACCCCCCCAACTTCGATATTTGTTTCGACCAGCTTCTACCTTTCTCCGATGGCCAACCTTTCCCTCTGAAGTTGGGATACAGTTCTTGCCTCTTGCCAATGTAAGCCCAGTTTTTGCACTTAGCAGCCGCCGCTGTGAGCGTTCGTTCCGTTTTTACATTCGTTAGTTTAAGTTGAACCGCTGATCTCTCCCCCCATGAATAGCCTCCCCCTCAAGATTTTCCCCCTCGTTTTGTTCTCTTAGCTCGCCCCCGAAGATTATTTAGATCGTGCTCTTCAAACGGGCTTCCCTCGCCCTTCAAAGTGAACTTTAACTCATCCTTTTTTTGCCCCTGGCGGTACTAACTTTTAGTCGCTGACCTTTACCTTGCCGAGGCACCCAGCCCCCCTCTGAGACCCACCGGCCGCTCCTGTTGGAATCTTTCCCCCTACCTTTTTTACTGTCTGGTTTCTTTCGAATTTTCCCCTATCGAACATAGTTCTTTACTTTTTTTTCCCCTCCCCCTCTATTGGTTTATTACCCCAAAAGACCTCCATAGTTACGAAAGACGACTTTTTTTTTCCCCCATCCCCTTAACGCCTTTTTGCCCCGTAATCCTGGGGCCGGTAAACTTCCCCGTGGATTTTTAAGTCCTTACTGATGCCTGTATGGTTTCCAGTTAAACGTCTGGTTTTCCTTTTTTTCCAAGGACCCCGTCACGAGACGTCAATAGGGTCACCTCCTCACTTACATAGGTCTGCTCTTGTTCCATACTCGACCAAGTTGAGCATGTGCATTTCTGCTTTTTTTCTGATCCAACGGCCCCTTTTTTTAGGTCCTAGGAAGATGGAAGCTTTTGGACCGTTTTGCCGGTGGCACATTGCGACCCAGACTAAACTGTTTTCCTCTCCCTGGATTCTCACTTTTAAGGAAGACCCACTTCTCGTCGAGGTCCGATTCGCGAATTTTTTCGACTCGGATGCGAACTCTCCACAGTTCCCTCTTCACTTGCCTCCCCGATCGGTTGGAGAATTATACCTTTTCCCCCCCTACATTCTTAGAAATGAAAGACCTCTAGTCGACTTTCCCTTCACATTTGTATTTCCCCCTAGAAGATAGATTGTTAATATTCTCTCAGAAACTGGGCATCCTTCTCGGGCGCAACCATGGTCTCCGTTACCCCCGTTTCAAGGAGATTCAACGGATTCAACCAAAGGAGTGATGAAACTTTTTTTCAATGTCCTCTTCCCATGCTCCCTTTTTATATTTGAGCACCTGATGCCTCCCCCTACCATCTCCCCCTCTGCGGACTCCCCTTACAGAAGATTAGAGCAGTGGTCCTAGACTGGTTCACGTCAGAGACCCACCCTTTTATAATTCAGGGCAGATTATGTCAACCTGTGTCCAGACCCTTCTTTAGAGCCGTTATTAACAAACAAGGTACTTATTTCCTGTCTCTTCTGTCACGTTTTACGCCTTATGAGTAAACCTCGCTTGCGGTCCCACTCCGTCAAGGAGCCCCCCCTGGGCAGGTGGAGACCTTTATACCATTCTTCCCCCCTCCCACAGTCTTTCCATATGAATGCCCGGACGGTCCCAGATAATAGATTGCAATGTTAGATTTTTTTTGTGACTCCTAGGCCTATGAGGACTCTTTGATATTCTCGACCGCCAAGTGTAGGATAGGATTTCTTTCATTTTTCCCCTCTACGCCATGCTCTTTCGAGAGAATCATTCCGGGTGACGCGTCCCTATCGATTCGCCTGTGTCGTCCAAAAACCATGCCTGAACCCCCTCCTTCTACTTTCTTTTCTTTCTTTTTTTTTACCAGACTCGGCGCGACTGGCCGATCGTTCTGGTTTTTTTTATACTTCCCCTTTCAAGTCTCCCGAAGATTGCCGCCGTTTCCCCTTTCACTTTTTATCCCAGACGATTGCAAGATGCGAACCCCAGCTCGTCACGCGTTCCTTCACCTATCTCTGTAGATGTTTTCCCACTACTTGTTTTTTTTTTCGTCTGGTGACCGCGTCAGGGCAATTCGCCAACCCGGAGGATTAGAACGGATGACCACAGACCCTTAAGCATCGTTTTATTGCCGCATTTTCTACCTCTCTCAGTCCCTTCCCTAATTAGGTTTGAGGATGCGATTCTTCCCCTTGGTGCCATTAAACCCTTGATTGTTTTATGGTTAATGTACACTCGACAAGTATGCCGCTAAGTCACCATCCTCCCCTTTTTGATGTGTCCTTATCGTTACTTTACTCTGTAAGCATTTGGATCTTTTGTGGACCCTCTCGTGCGACTGTCCCCCTTCTTTGCCTTCATTTTAACGCCGGGCGGGCGAGTTGATGGAGATGGAGCCCTTTTTAGCCCTCCCCCCCCCCTCTCTTCAAAGGCTGCCTTCTGTCGTCACCCCAAATCGACCCCGTAGACATGTGGATTTTGGGTTTTCATTCCCCCCCCGTTGACCCCCCTTACGTCCCTCTCTCGTTTTCCCTCTTTCCCTTCGTCATCGGCGTCATGATCGGCTGTCTATCGGTAGACTCCCCACTTTCCTCGTAGCTATCCGTTCCCCTCAGTCGCGGATTGCTCACCGTTCCTTCATCTTCTCAGCCCCCCAGTTTTTCCAATTTCCCTGGATCTGAGGCTCTTTTTTTTCGCGGCCTCCCCTTGAAAGTGATGGGTGCGTGGCGTATCCGTGACCGTTTCTCCCCTTACAGTTTGATCCTTTTTAAGTAGATGCCGCCGGGGAATCGTGACGAGCAACCCCCTCGCGGCAGACCCTGTGCCCTTAGATGGTATACCATTGGTGGTGACTACACTTTTCGACAAATCGGGGTAGAGAACCCATTTGATACTTTTGAATTTCCCTCTCAGTTTTCCTATCTTTCCGGCCGAACGTTACCTTCTAGATCGAGCTTGGTGCTGGAGGATTTCTTAGCCCTCAGTGCCACGTTCCCCCCACAGTATAATACAGCTCATGACTGAATCGCACAGCACACGACCCCCCCCACGAGCCATCACGACACCACCCCCCCTTGCTCCGGGTGGCTGACTGCACGGGGCCTATAAATCGACTCCTTGACCTCCCAGCAGGATTTGACCGGTTGATAGAACCGTACCCCCCCCCCAACCGAGATCTCTTGCACCTGACATTGTGCCAGATGTTGTAGACCGTCCGATCGCTTGTGCTGTCACTGATTTATGTTCAGTTCTTTTTTTCTCCACGAGGCCTCGAGGAAACGGCCTCTTCGTGTCTGCCGTCTTCGCATTTCTGCCTGAGTTTCTATTCAGCGCTCTCTAAGAGAATTGACTAAAGCGTATAAGCAGGCCGAGCCCTTTTTATTCGTGATGAGATGAACAGTCAATCCGGTCCCCCCTTCCTCCCATATAGTTTTTTTAAGAAGCGTTGTAGATAATAGCCTCCCCAGTCACTGCTCACCCCCCACTTCTCCGTGATTCAAATATGTAAGCCCTTTATTTTCGAGTCCCAGTATTCCAGTGTTCTTCCGGCCTTCTTTCATCCACCCGTAATGGAAGACACTGCATCTTAATCATACCCCCCCCCCCCCCCCCCCCCACAAAGCCCCCCCCCAATGCTCAAACAACCCCATCTAGTCTGATGCCGACAATCAGTTCTCTTGACACAAAATCGCGGTAGTACGGATTTAGTTGAGTTTATAACATATAGCCCTTTTGCTTTGGTTCCGGTCGAATACATATTCGCCTAGTTTATTCTGCCAAGTACCTTTAAAATCCCCCAACCGGCCTCTCTTTTTGGACCCCATTCTCCTGTTCTTGCAATGTCCGATTAGTCAGTAGCAAAAGCCGTCCTTTTTCGAGTAATCCCCCGTTCTTCATGTAGCTGAAGTTTCAAACGATGGCACCAATTCCCCCTACAGTATCCTATTTACTCTCTTTAAAATCCGTTGTTGTTGGGGAGCTTACTTTTTGAGTCCCCTCTTTTGCCATCTTTTCTGCAACTGGTTCCCTCCGAGAAAGGTTCAACCTACAGGAAATTTCAAAGCACGACTCAAGCCTTTTTTGGTCTCCTCCTCAACTTTCTGCGAGGACACCAGATCTTCTGCCCACATGGTAGGCGTAATTCTTCCCTTCGTCTTTGACAATGTAATGGCCTTCGAGCCTTAGCGAATAGTTTTAGAGCCCCCGTTTTAGAACACAGCCCCAACTGTTCCCGCATATGGTTTTTTTCTTTTCCCCCCACGAATTTTTCATAGTTCCAACGACAGCATCTTTTGGTGCAACACACTAGCACATTCCGTGACCCCTAAACACCGGTTCTCTTTGGATTTTTTTTCCCGTTCCTTCTGGGAGGTTCTTCCACAATCTTCGGTTTTTCCCACTTTCGTACGAGCCGAATCCCTTTTCCCACCTAGAAAATCGGTTGATGACGTAAATCACCGAGCCTTTGGTGGCAGGTGCCTCTCGCGCTCTTTCCCTCAGTCCCTCCTTGTCGGTAATTCCCGATTAATCTGGATACGGTTTTAATTATTGTTCCGTGTTGGCATCTCACTCCTCACTTTGTACCGACTGCCCTTTTATACGCTTACTTATGCCAGAAGCTAGTTGTAAGAGACCTGAGGAATCGCAGTCCCGCTTGCATCTCCCCCTTTCCCCGTCCGCTTCAGTGAAGTACTCTTCTTTGTGAGTCTCTCACCTACAGTCATTTCGACAGCGGCAAGAGAGCGGCGAACGCCCCGTGGCCCGAAGTACGCTCCCCTCGTTGGTACTGAGTGTCCCCTTTGGGAATCAAGTCTCGTGGGTCGAATGGGCTCCGATTACCCCCTCTCGTATGAATAGTGATGGCACCCCCTTTTTTACATTTTTTCTTCCTTGGACCCCTGTCATCAATGACCCGATTATGAACTTACTCTTCTTGTTTTGTATGAAACGGGCAAAATCAGAAAGCGCGAAGATCCCCTTCTGTCTAAACGATTCTTACGGGCCCTCTCTGGTGCTCCGGGAAAGTACAACTTCATATTATGTGGCTTCTTACCAAACGCCTTTTTACAGTTAAACACCCTGAATCTGGTGGCCCCCCCCCTTGTTATAGGCTGTTCTCTTTGTTGAACTTTATCTTCTCACCTATTCTTTTTTCTTGTGCACAATCCCTTCTCAACTCCACGCGGGGTCCTTCAAGTCACCTACATCACGATGAATCTCTTAAGAGCCGCCGACCTGACATCTAGATAACGCTGGAGAGCTGGTTTCTTTCATCTACCCGAGTTGTAGGCTCGGTTCTCGCAGATTCAGCCGTAAGTGCGAGGATGTTAATGATTAATGGTAATCTCCAGATCTATGCCGCTCTGCTCCTCATTCCGCCATGTCCGCTCACGCGCGATTCGACGTCGTCGTCCCGCTGTTGCCATTCCCGTCAGGACGGTGTTTCTGGCGTTGTGTTTACAGAAGATCTTGACCCCTCAGTTCCGTGATCTCTTGTATGGTTAAATGTGTCTAAATTAGTTCAAGCAGATCGCCGCCCCCTTCGTCATTTTTGTTTTATATCCAAAGTGCCTTTTCTGCCGATATGCCCCCCCCCCCGCTGCGCAATGAGTTAATTATCTGGCAAATGAGTAAGTCCTTTTTTCCTGCTTTACCCCGGGTTACAATCTGGCCATACCTTCTCCCCTCGTTTCAGGAGAAGTCCCAAGCAGCTTTTATTGTCAACTCAAGCAGTGTCTCCCTTTTTCTCCCTCCCCTTTTTTTTTGTTGAGATCTAGAGTTGACATGCGAAATACCACCGCTTGCTTGACCCCCTTTGGTTTTTTCTTCCGTCGCAATCAGAGTTGCCCTCTTAGAAAACACCCCTTTTGTGTTCTTCCCTGATGCCTTTCTGTGAGCGTTTTTTCCCAAATAGGGAGCTATTTCTTGGATGTAGACTTTTCAATGTACGCGGTTCGTATTTTCTCTTTTTTTCCTGTCGACGGAAACCCCTTGCAAGATGTCAAGTATTCCTATGCTGCGTAACCCAACGTCCAGGCCCACGTTCCTTTGGATCAGAATGGTTTCATCTTGTCCCGATCCTTAGAATTTTTGGTTCTTATTTCATGCTGCGCTCTAGCTTTTTTCTCTTATCCTTACCACGTATATACCCCGAGCCGCGACCGCCTCGGTTCTTTTCTCTCCCCCCGTTCTTATAAAGAGCGATGAGCTTTTGAAGCCACAATTCGCCATTGTTTAATTCCTGTCGGCATCACGGAATCTGACGCTCTTCATCCGTTAATGGCCCATTTTCTGACGTGGTGTTATATGAATCTAAAATTCATGTTGCTCTTTTAAGTCGACCGACCGTCCCCGTCTTACATAAGTCCCCCCCCTCGAAATTTCCCTAGGACCGGGTGCCCTTCCGGTATACCCTTGTGGTGAGACCCAGACTAGCACCTTCCGTTTCGGTCCCTGTGTAGAACTATCTTTTTTCTCAGTGTCTCTTTTACTTTTCAGGCTCACTATCTTCAAGGAGAAAGTTCCGTGCTGCGTATCTCTACCCCCTTCTCGTTATGCGGCTTAATAGCCTTCCCCAAGCCGATAATCTCTGTCCTGGCATTTCCTCCCCCCCTTCTGCACACAGGTCATCAAAGAAAGTTTTGAACCGGGTTTGCCGCTGCATTCCCGACTATATGGTTAATACGGCATTCTCCGTCTTTTAACTGGATGAACACTTATCTTCGCCCTCGGCCCCCCCATCTGAGAGTCTCAGGAAAGACTGTTCTATTTCTACTTCTTCTATTTTCTGGTTTTCAAGTGTGTATTTGAGGATTGCCCCATCTTTTCGCGGCCAAGGTTCCAGCCTAGGTCCAATTTTTTGAGGGGCATATCTACTGAGAGGATTCGTCCCGCCGCGCTGTACTAGCCGATTCACTTACTTTTCCTCTCGACGCCGGCTCTTGCCCAAAGGGTTCTGTTCTCCCCCCCTCTTACCCCCCGGACCCCCTCCTTTATTGATTTATGGTCCATCTTAGGGACTACTCCTCGTTCTCTTTATTTTTCTCGTGTGCCCCCTTTGCACCTTTTTGTCGGTAAAGAAGCCTCTTTATTTCCTATTTTTTTCCCGGATTCCTTTTCTTCTACTGCCTTTTGAAAACCTTTTTACGTTTGACTTACAATAAGGACCCCGAGCCAATCCCCCCCTTCCTTTTTCTAGTCGCTGCTGTTTCCCCCAGATGATTTTTTCCACCAGCGCCGTGTCGTTCGTGAACGTTGTGCTAACAAGTCGATTGGTTGGCTCACGTTCTGACTCCAACCTATGATAGTGGGTCCTGTTGACCCCCGTACCTTTCTTTTTAAATCTTACCCCAAAGAATCTTTCCCTTTTTTTATACGTCCTTTTTATGACACGTCCAGGTACGCTTGCGACGTGTAACCTCAGCTGGCTCCTGTTGAGTTCGTTCCTCAACTTTCTTTTGTAGATTTTCACTATGTCACAGTTATCCCTACGCTTCTAT
>Ga0179593_1638924_pt1 | contig 12675 bp, 20 predicted proteins | sample CZODoug2_1_08_16_FD_185931 | JGI IMG/M metagenome (GOLD analysis project Ga0179593, IMG submission 185931) | Vadose zone soil fungal communities from Angelo Coast Range Reserve, California, USA - CZODoug2_1_08_16fungal (PacBio error correction) | ecosystem: Environmental > Terrestrial > Soil >... | reverse complement strand
CTCGGGTCTGTTGAGTTTTGCTTCACCCTCGATACTCCCACCCTCCAACATTCGTGTGGGAGTGTCCACCCCCTTCCACGAGGACCTTTTCCCTTGCTGAAGGCCTCCCCACCAAACCCCAAGGGAGCACCCGGGAATACTTCCAGGGCCGGCTCCTGTCGGCCTGAGAAGCATTCCCCCGGGGGACGCTAAGTTTTCCCCCATGCGGTTTGCTCAACCTCCCTAATCGGAAGCTGTTGAAGCATTCCCTTCCCCCCCTCGCACCGGCAACCCCGGCCTTTGAGCCCTTTTCTCGCTGCTGGTAGCGTTTTTCACGTTCAAGCATGACAAACGTTCCGATGGCTTCTTCGCGCGCCAAGGTGCTTCCCCACGGGGCCCTTCTAATTCTCTTTTCCCTTCGACCAGTTTGGGACTTACCCCGGGCTCGAGCTGAAAATTGGGCGAGGAACCTACGGTCGTCCCTGTTTTTTCGGTTCCAACTTCACCTGCAAAGGCTCTCATATCGTGTCTTTTTTTCCCGGTAGCGAATCGGCACGGCTGGTGCTACGTTCTTTTTTCTTGTTGAGCCGGAAGGTAGAACTTGCCTTTTAGTTTATCCCGAATTTCTCTCCCCGGGGAAGTTTGACCCATCTCCACTTTGGTTTCCCCACTCCCCCCCGCCTCCCCCCAGGAAACCCAGCCTCTCTCCAAGGTCCCCTTCTCCTTCCCCCGACCCCCCCGAGGGCCAGGCAATTACAAGGCATGTGCGTATCGACCTTCAGCCCCTTCTTGTGCTCGTAGTACTGCCGTCCCCCCAACAAAACTGGGTTTTGGTGGGCTTCTTTTTTCAGTTTATAACCCAGCCAGGGCCCACGGTGTACGTTTTTCTTGTTCATGTCTACGGAGGTCCACCCGGGGCCATTCATCCCTTTTTTCCTTCCCCTTAGACCTTGCACCCACGGAACCCGTTCTTCGGTTGGAGCGCTCGTCACGGACTGATCCTTTCTCCTGGTAGCCCCGGTTTAATTCCCGCGGCCCGGACCGGCCTCACCCTGGAAGGTTCTTCCTTTTTCGCGCGTTTTTTTGGTCTTCTTTCGGTAACTTACCTACGAGGGAGGGGTGTTGCGGGCAAAAGCAGTTATTTTCGCGTTGTGTGGCCCTCTTTTTGGGCTGATTGCCGGTAAGGGATGGTTCTGCCCCCCCCCCTCAGCGAACAATGTCGGTTTTTCGGCGCAAACCCCTTTCGGCTTTTTTTTTCCCCCCAAACTCCAGATGGGTTTGAAAACCTTTTTTTTTTTTTTATCTTTTTCAGTTGTTCAAATTCAGGTGTTTTGCAAAGTTTCGGGTTTTTTCGTGGACTTTCCTTATGGGGCCCCCCCCTTGGCGCTTCCACGGGCCCCTCGCTTTTTCGGCCTCTAAGCCCTTCCAGTTCGACAGCCATTTTTGTTGGTGCTTTTCCACAAGGCAGGATTCTGGCGCCTCCCCCTCGCTGGGGGCGCTTTTTCTTCTGGGACTGCGGGGTCCGTGGATGTCGCCCCTTTTGCGTGTTTTTTTTTTTTTTTTTTTTACCCCCCGCCTGGCCTTCTCGAAAACCAACCCCTTGGTAGGGCACTCAGGACTGCTTCTTTTTTGCCATCCTGGGCACTCCCCAGTACTTTCCCCCCCCGTGCAATAGAAGTTTTCCATGGGACCTTCGACCTTGTCGTGATGGTTTGACATGCCCAACTTTTTCTCTACCGTTTTTTTTCGCCGCTTCACGGTCCTTTCCCGTGCTTTCCTCACGGAAGCCCCCGGGTGGTTTCTATTCACTACCCCTTCCCCTGAGTCTGACAATGCCGTTTGGGTTTGGTTCCCGCGATCCCCCCTCCAAGCTTTTTTTTCCTTCACCATGACGTTGGCGTAACCCTCAATCCCTTCAGCCAGTTCGTTGGACTGGTGGCTTTGATCTGTTTTTTTTTTCCTGAGGTTTTCCCTGACGGCCCAAAGATTGGACCTTTCGTGTGGGGGGCCCGTTTAGCTTGCCTACTAATCCACTCTTATGCCTGTAACTCATTTTGGCAGGAAGACGTTCATAATGTTGATTATGTAGGGGTAGGCTGTAGGTCACTCACCCCTGGGGACTCCTTCGGGCAGATGTCCTCCTGCCCCCGATTCCCCGCCCACAGTGCAATCCCATTCGATTTTTGAACTGATGTTTCGTCCCTTTGCTTTTTTGATACAATGCCTCGCGGGTGTCCCTCCATCGCAGGGAAAATAGTCCCGCCCCCCCTTTTGCCGCGCAGAGCCGGTTACCGGGGACTCTTTCCCACGCAAAATTCTCCCCCTTCTTTGGCTAGACTGGCTGGCGCCCATAAAACGGTTCCTTTCCAAAAAGCGTTCTTCGCTGGCTCAAGTGTTGATCGCGCATTCTGACCTTCCCCCCCTTCTGACGCCAGGAACTGCCGGGAGCCGCGCTGAAGACCCTCCCTCAGCGAACGTCACAGGGCTGTTCCGACTCCCCTGCTTGCGACTGGCTTTTGCTTTCTTTTCTCGCCCCCTTTTTCGCTTCTTCCTCCCTGCACCCCCTCCGCTTCGGCGTGACCAGTCCTTGCCGTTTTCTGCGTTTCGTCTCCAGCTGTTCTCGTTCCTTTGGCGCCCATGCCTTCTCCTAGCGCACTTTCGCCAGCGAACGCCCTGGGTTTTAGGCTCGAAAACCCTCTTTTGAGCAAGCCCGGCGTATTGCAGGCCGTTTCCCTTTTGTCGGTGCGGTTTTTCTGAGTTTTCCGGGGCGCTTCGTTCGGGGGTGCGTAGTGTTTCTGTGGGGCAGATCGCCTCTCTAGGAACAGGCGTTCTCATGTTCCCTCCTTTTTTTTCAAGTTCTCCTCTGTTATGTTCACGCTGGGGGGGCAGCTGGCCGCGTTTCCTCCTGTGTTTTGCATTCCTTGTCGCTGGTTCCCTTACCGCGCCCCTCCTATCGAATTCCACTGAGTCCTTGTTGCTGTTTGCGTGCTTCATCGGCCTGGTAGTAGCCGACCGAAACCCCCCGGCTCGATGTCAAAGCTTGCGCCCCTAGCAACCTCCTGCCCTGGTAGGCTTTTTTTTCTCCTTCCCGTTTCTTGGCTGCGGTTAAAGTTTTTGAATCTAGAGGGTTTCCTGCCGTCTTGAGAAGCGCTTCCCGCTCCCGTTTCTTCTTTCGCCGCCCCCCTTTCTCTCCGTCGAAGGTTTTCTCCCCCCCGGCTCGCTGCCGGGAACTTTAGCACGGAAGGTCTGCCGGCCGTTGGTCACCAGTACCCGCTTCTTCAGTGTTGGGTTGTTTTCCCTTCCTCCATACAAATCTTTTTTTCCCTGCCCGCTCTATGCCGGGCAGGTTTAGTAACTGTCCCCCGGTTCAGTTTTCAGGAGCCCCCTCGGCGATCCCTTCGATGCCCTTCCCTCTTAGCCTTTGCCCTTTTGCGACCCCCCCGTTGGGAAGCTAGTGCGCTGCCTCGACCCCCCGCCGCCGTCTCCCTGTCAGCGTTTTTCTTTTCCGAGCAGGATTGCTGCCCGTCCACACATCGGCTGCCCCTTTCCCCTTTTTTTTCTCCTGTGACCGCGGCGGAGGGTCCGCGTTTTCAAAAATTGGAAGCGCCCCTTTTTCTCGGATTGGTTTGCGCACAGCGCGTCCCCCCCCCCACGGAAACCCTGACAGAGTCGCCCATAGGATCCTTTTTCCCCTTAACGTCCTTGGGCGGGTGCTCCCGTCTTTTTTGAACCGAAAACCCTCTCGAGGTCCATTCCTGCAGTCCCGACCTGCCGTTGTCCGGCACCCCCGACACTCCACTCTTGCCGCCTCCTTCATTCGGGACGATTCATCCCCGAGGCCCAGCCCCGCTGCCAACATGGCCAGTCTTTTTTTTCAGCTTTTCGACCGTCCGTTAGTGAATGCCCTTCCCCTCGTACTTTGACGAGCTCCTTTCAGTTTCTGGGATCCTGGGTCCGGGGGCCTCTTTTTTCCCAAACCGTTTCCGGTTCAGGTTTAACCCCCCCCTTGTTCCCGGGTCTCGGCGCCCATGAAACACTGTGTACCCACGTACACCGTGCCATATGCGGTCGTTCGTTTGTTTCCACTTTTGTTGGTCGGGCAGTACGTCATGGACGGTCTGTGATCTCGCCCGGCTGCTGGTCCTTTTTTCGCCGAGGGGTCCATCTGTTTTTTTTTCCCCTGTGAATGCTCTCCCCGGACGGCTTCATGTCGAAAACATCCGCCCAAGTTTTCGTCTTTTTATGCACAGTCTAGCGTTGCCGTCGTACGATCCTCCCCCCAATAGGCATCCAAACTCCTTTGCGGGTACGCATTTTCAGCTCCCAAGGCTTTTCGTGAACTCTCGCCTGTTTAGTTTGGATTTCCAGTCCACTGTTTCGAAGGGGGCCTTTCACAGACCCCCCCAGGTTAACGCCTCACCCCTTTTCGTGAAGATCTTTACAACCTTGTCCTCCCGTGTTGCACTCCTTCGTGAGTTTGATGAATAGATATTTTCCGTTTCCCCGGGTGCGGTCCCAATAACGAGCTTCAGTCCGGATCGTCGGGCTTTCCCCCAGCGGCCCCGGCCGCGATGAAACTCCTTTCCCCCCCCTTTTCTTTCAGATTTATGCGTCACCGGCCCGTATTTCGGGGGATCCTTTTTGCAGGTTCGTAGGGGCACCCGTTCCTTGTCTTCGGTTCTTGCCGCCCCCACAACCTTTTGACCCGGTTTCTTTTGTTTTCGGCTTTGTAACCCCTCCGACCTGCTTTTGGTCAAAAAAATCATCCCCCTCCAGCCGACTTCCTATATTTTCCTCCTCCCCCCCTTTTTGTTGGACTCTGATCGGCTGGCGTGGTGTCCGCGTTTGAGGTCTTTCCGCCTGGCCCCGAGGTTCGGACCCCCGTGGTCCTTCCCAAGAGGGGTCCTAGGGGGGAAACAGACCCCCCCAAGCGCCCCCCCCCCAAATTTCCTTTGTAATTTTCCAAAAAACAAGGCAAGCAAAAGGAAGAAGGGTTCAGGGACGGGGTCCTCCTCATTTTTCGCTTAATACCACGGCATCCCCTATACTTTTTCGGTTTACGATGTTTCTTCCACTGGGGGGCGCTTGGTCGCTTGACTTTACGATCGGAGGCTTTTGAATGTATAGGTTCTCCTCGACCCTTCACCCCCCCCCGGCCCTGTGGGCAACACCGTCCTCCTTCCCTCTGCAGCGCTCCTCCTCCCCCGTTCCAAAGGTTGACACCCCCAAGTGGTCGCTTTTCCTTCTCGGCCGCGCACGCCCCTTTCTGGACTTTAGGCTTTTCTTCCCCAGATCCCTAATTCTGTACCTTGCTACGACGGGCCCCCAACTATCACATGCTCGGTTTCACGGCCTTCGCACAACCGGTGTGCCGGCCCACTTCTCACACCAATTGGCTTCGCCTATTGTTCCGATCGGTAAAGTCCCGGACTGTTTTTCTTCAAGACAACACTGGGCGCTATTTTCACATTAGACCGGTCGTCCGTTCCCCCCCGTGAAGGGAGTCCTTTCACCGTTGGGGCAACACGCTCCCCCTCCCGGCGTGGGCGTCAAGTTTGGGGGTCCCCTTAAGCTTCCCCCCTGCCAGTTACCCCCATTGGCCCCTGCCGACCAACAATGCAATGGAATCCCCTTAGCCCATTTTTTTTTCCCGGCATTCCAGTTTTCCCCCCTTTTTTTTTGTCTGTGCCGAAAAGTTGTCCCCATCCGTGTCCTGCACGAAACCTCTCACAAAACTGTAATTCCACCTTTGTCATTGTACCTTCGATTGGTTGGGGGAACATTCAGTTCCCAACGTCCCCCCTAACTGGGTTTGGTCGGACTTCTGGACATGGCCTGGCCATGCATTCCCCCAGGTTTTGGCCTTTTCCGCTCCTTTTCCCCAGCTCTTGTCCTGTTCCTGCAGGTCCCCTCCGTCTGGGGCTCTCATCCTAGGTAACCCCTGATTACCCCCCCCCTTTAGGCGGGTGCCCAAAACCTTTTCTTTGTTCGGTGTTTCGGCATTCCGTGTGGATTTTCTTTTTTTCCGGTTGGCTGGGGACACCTCCCTGGTCTTTGGCCATTTCGGCGCCCCCTCCAGGACAAAGTCCGCGTTCCCTTTTTCTTTTCTCCGATTTTCTTTTTTAAACGTCCGTTTTTCAAAAGGAGGGTTCGTGTTTTTTCCACCGTTGGCGCCAACTGCCCAAATTTTTGAGTTAGGAAGCCGGCCCCCTTACACAGGGACTCCCTTAAAGTTTAGTCAGAGAAATCCGTTCAAGTTACACGGAGCTCCCCGTCCTCTGGTTTCGCCCACTCATCCATTCTTTTTTTTGATGTTTAAATCCGTCCTCCTCTTCTTCACTATTTGGTCTCATAGATTCTGAGGCTTTTCCTTTGAGGCCCGGCTGAGAAGCGGCGAACGACCCCTAGTGGGCTTGGAGGACCCTAACCTTCCCTATACAACCGAGAGGGCATGGATGCCCAGGACCGGACGCTGTTCTTGGTTTTTTCCTCCCGGGTGCCCCCAGTGAACTTACTGGGCCCCATTCGCGGGCTTCCCCCACCCCTACCTGTGCCCGTCTTAGACCCATGCCACCTGTAAACCTGCGCTTACTGGTGACCCCTTCTTTTTCCCCCATTCTTGGCTCGTTCCTCCAGCTGTGATCGGGGCCACACCATTGTCCCTTTTTTCCCCGGAAGTTGGGCTTTTTTGGTTTTGCGTTTGAACGTCCGGAGAAAGCTCGGCGCTTTTCTCTCCCCATGTTTTACCCGTTCTTCATTCACCCCTTCCATCAAACGTTTCGCGGGACCTTTTCCGCCTCCTCGTCAGCCGGAATACCCTTGTTGAAGTGAGGGTGGCTGGGACTTTCTTCTCAGTTGTGGGGGTCCCTTTTCGGCCGCTACCCCAAGGCGATTTTCTCACGGTCCACCCACCCCCCTTTTCTACGCCCCCCGGAAGGACGCCGTGGCCGATTTTCGCTTGCTTTTCCGCGGACTCTTTCAACCCCCCTCTTGGTTCCCAAGTTCCCTCAGCTGTGGGGAACGTTCCAGTGCAAAGCCCTTTTGGGAGGGTACCCTCCATTCGACTCCCCGACTTGCGCCCCCCCCCCCCCCCCCCCTTTTGGTTAGGGTTTCCGATTACCTGTCTCGTCAGCGCTCTTTTTTCCCTTTACATGGACCCTAACGAAACCCCTCTGACCAAGTCGGGGTTTCCCCTTTTCCTGGGACCGCCCCTTCACATTCGCGGCCACAGCTCCCGGGCTGGCTCACCGCCCCCTTTTTTTTGCTGGCGTCCCCTTCAACGTTCCTCTTCCAAGTTGATCTTCTGCTGGCGACCAAAATTGTCGGGCCTACATTCTCCATTAAATTTACTGCCCTTCCTCTCTTTTTTTCCCACCATGGTTGTGGGCTTTCCTCGCGCAGACGTCCTAATCCCCACCACATCAAATCGGCAAGGCTTCAGCTACCTGGGCTTTTGCCGTCGTTGTTTTTTTCCAACCTCCTCTTTTTTTTTTTGTTTGAGAGAGAATGCGCCTGCCGAAAACGGTTTTAGGACCAGCTGTTGGTCGCGGATTGGCGTGCAGTTCCTTTTTTCTTCTTTTTTTTCCATGTTTCTTGCTTCCTTTTTCAGTCCAGGTTTGCCGATGGCGCACTTCATCTCAAGGCTTTTTTGTTGAGCCTCGACGTTTAGGGTTGCTCCAATCTTCGAGAACCATTCCTTGGTTTTTCTCTTCGGTGGTTTCCTGTCGACCTGGATTTCCCGTTGCGGCGCGCTTCTTCGGTTTTCCTTGCCGAGGTGGATTAGCCAAGCTGTCCCCTTTGAGACAGTCCCTCCTCCCCCATTTTCTTTTATGGCCCTTTTTGGTTTTTTTTCCAGGGCTAGGAATGGATGCGTCTTTGTTTGCCGACGGCAGACTTTTAAGATTCTCCCTCTGGTCCCACTTGTCCGCTTTTTTCCCCCAGCCTATCGACCCTCCCTCTTTTCCTTGCGTGCCCATGAGGTTGACCGCTTTTTGCCGGTTTCCTTGGGTGCTTTGCTTTTTTTGGCCTTTCTTTAGCCTTTCTTTTCCCTTTCCCCCCCCATTTTGGATGTCCCCTTCTTTTTTTTTTTTTGCCGTCCAGCACCTCCCCCTGCCACTTTGACGTGTGCTACTAGGCCCCCCCAGGGTCCGCGGTTCTTTTTCCTTTGAGGTTCCTTTGCTTTCCGTTTTGTCGAGTTTCTCTTGTCCTTAGCTGATTCGCGGATTGGCGACGACACAACTTCAGCCTCTTCATTCGCTTTTTCATCTTTTTTTTCCTTTTTTTTTTTATTTCCGATGCGTTTTTCTCGAGTGCCACGAAAGGTTCGTGCGCCAGCGTCGTTGGTAACCCTTTTTAAACGCTCGGTATTCCTTTGTTTTGACCTTTCTCCAACCCCCTTTTCAGTTTTCCTCTTTTTTCCCTTTACCCGTCATGAAGGGCCGGTATAGTATCTCACCGTGGCACCCCAGGCAACTTTTTTGAGCACCTTCCCCGCGCTTTCCCCCGATTTTTTTCCCTCCCAAGTCCCTCATGTTTCCTTGTCCAGTACACACAAGGAAGGGTCTGCTTTCGTACACAGAAGCCGTCGCTTCTCAGCGCGAGCTGTCCCGAGTCTTTTTCCTTGGTCTGATTTTTTTGTCTATTTTCCAAACCCAAGGGGTTCTTTGTCTTTGGACTCGTCCGCCGGCCGTCGCGGCCCCCGACACCCTTCCACATTTTTCTGTTCTATTTCCCCTTTTTCACCTTGACAAACCCCATTGGACCTGACACTGTTACAGAGTTCAGTGCGGAATCTTGTCCAGAATTCGTCCCCCCCTCCTTTGTCTATTTCCCTTCCCAACTTTTCGTCTTCCCCAGGAACCCCGTGAAAGGCCCCCACCTTCAGACCCCCACACCGGACGATTGCTACCCCCCCGCCTCTCTTGTTTTTTTTTACTCCTTGTTAGGTATTTTCCGGTTCATCCACCTCAGGCAAATACAGGCGCTGCCCAGTGACCCCTTTTTCTTTTTTTTTGACGGTCTCCTGGTCACCGTTTGAGTCTTGTGCCGTTCTGAAGGCAAGCCCTTCCGAAGTTGGGTACTGAGATCCGACCCCCCCCTGCACGGTTTGCCCCTTCTTTCCACACACCGTATCCTTTTTTTTTGGAGGAGTTTTTGACCTTACCCTTTGACCCCCCCATTGAAAGGTGATGCCGTGTTTCCTTTTCCTTGCTCTTCAATTCCCACAAGTGGCGGAAAATAAGGCCTCTGCGTTCTGAGGGGGAGCGTTTTCCCTGTTCTCTTTCTTTGCCCTTTCTTTGCATGGCCGGGTTTTTACTTTTCCCCCTTTAGGTTTGATCGAAAACGGTTTTCTTTTTTCCTGACGTCCCATCAGCCTGTGGGGCAGCCTTTTCTTTTTTGCCACCCCCTTTCTCACCATTCCCATCCCCCCTTGACCGGAATTCTTTTCAGTCTCCCCTTTCATCGCACAGTCGTTCTGACCTTTTTTTTCCTATTTTTTCCGCATTTCCATCTCGAGCCCCTTCCCCCTTCAGCCGTTGCCCCGTCGAGGTGGACCAATTTGTTTTTGGGGGGGGGGGGTGTTGGGGAAGCACTTTTTTATTCCTTCTTTTCCCTATCAAGTTCCGTTTCGCCCTCCCCCTGGGTTTTCCTGAAAAAGGGGAGTCGTTTGTGCCCAGAACGAATACACCAGTGTCAGGCTTTGCTGCTTCGGAACCTCCTAAATTCAATTGTTGGTTCATGCTTGACCCCCTAGTGCTTTTCTGTGAGTTTACTCTTGCAGCTCTTCTTTTCTTTTCTTCCTTGTTTTTCCCCCACCTTTTTTTTTCCCCCCCTCGTCTTCCAAGGCCTCCCTTTTCTCGTAGTGTAGAAGTCCCACAAGAGCCCCCCCCCTTCGCCGTAACTTGGTTCCCTCCCTTTGCCGTTTACATCGGACTATTTGCCGTCTTACTTCGTGCGCCTTGTTTTTTCCTTTTGCCTTTCATTTCCCCCCCCCTGTTCCTTGTCGTGTGCCGGTTTCGTGAACTCCAACAAAACCTTCTTGCCTGGTCTCCGTCCCCGCGCCCTGCGGACCTGTTATGGTTCCTTCTTCAACAACCGTAGAAGCCCGATTCCCTATGGGACTCCTCTCCCGGACAGGTTTTTGTGGGTGAGAGTTACCCTCGGCTTCTCTGTGTCATGAGTCGGGCCAGCCTTTTCACCCCCACTTCTTACCGAGCCCCATGTTTTTCTGCTGTCCGTGAAAGAAGGCTCTTGGGGTCGTGGCAAAACATCCACTCAGCGGACGGGGGCGCATTTTCAGCTTTCCAACCAACCCAGGGCTCAAACCCGTAATACGGACACCCCCGGGGCCCTCCCTGCTTGCTTTTGTCCCTTTAGCTTTTCATCTATTCCCTTGCGAGTTTGGCCCAGCGTTGCGGCGGCTTTTGCAGTGCACACAGCAACTTACCATTATCTTGAAGCGGAAGGCTTCGGGGTCTTCCCCCTACCCGGTTTTTAAGTGGAACCTTTCCTACTCGATTCCTTCCGCTGAGGGGGAGGACCCTGACGCCCCCACCCCCCCCCCCCCCCTGAGGTTGCCTGCAGTACCCCAAAAAGTGGGTCCCGATGGCGACCCCCCCCTTTTTTTTTCGGGGCCAGTTTGAAGATCGACCCCCCTGTTGATTCTTGTTTTTTCCCCTCTATGACCTTCCCAATTTTTTTTTTTTACACCGTTGGGAACGACGCCGGGGAACGATCACGGAACATTTTGATTTCCGGATTTGCCCCCCCGCTTCTGCAATGTGTTCTCCGGCCCCCCCCTGTTCCAACGGCTCTATTTTTTTTCCGCTGCGTCTTTTTTTTTTGCGTGCTTTTTCCATTACCCTTCACGAACGAACCCCAACGACTCCTTTTTGGCTCTCGAACATTTTGCCTTTCACCGGTCGTCTCTAACGGTGATTTGCATCCCCCTTTGACAACCCGCATTTGGCCTTTCCCTTTTTTCTGCGTGCCTTGTGCGGCATGACCAGCGTTTTTAAAGCCGTTTGCCGCCCCCCCCTAATTTTGCCGCCTGTGAGTGTCTAACATAATTGAAAGCCCCAACCCCCCCTTTTTTTTTCCTTGGGAAGTTACTCAACCCCTTGTACGCAGATCAGCTTACCCAAGAGGTCAAACTGTCTTTTTTCTGTTTTTCGCCACTTTTTTCTCGGGAGCCATTCCCCCGGCAACTTTTTTTCCAAAGAATTTCACAACCCCATGACCCCTTCGAGAACGGTGTGGTCACCGTCCTTTTTATTTTCTTTCTTGGGGGCTTTGAGCTCTTTCCCCTGACCCCCCGGCGGACTTTTCTTCTCACGGTTGCATCCCAATTGTGACATGCCCGTAGGACCTCCTTCCCCCCGTTGACCCCCGTTTTGCCTTGTTTTCCTCCTCCGGTTTTTGCTTTTTTTTTCTCGGCTAGTTTCGTTTTAGGCTGCCGCAGTTACGGCGTGGTTTTTTTTCGCCGGCCATCCGTTTTGTTTGTTTTTTTTCTCTTTTTATCTTCCGGGTTTTCGGGGCCTGGCCTCCCCAGCACAATTCGGGTTTTTTCTAGGTGTTCAACCGCCCCAAATTCTGGTTTCTGATCTGGCGTTCCGCCAACCTCTTTTCCAAGTTCCGTTTGCCAATGAGTTTGACGGTTTTTTTTGATTTTTCGGTTTTTTTTATTCAGTTCCTTTCCTGTGTCGCGACCTCTGCCCCGGTGCTAAGCAACCAAGTTTTAGGTCCCGCCCCTTGTTAACCGTTTCCCCTTTTTTGCGATTTTTTTTCCGGGATTTCACGTCTTGGCGCTCCCCCAGCTGCGGTGATGGTTCGTTTTGGACGTTCCTTTTTTTTGGCCCGTCTTTCTCCCGCGTTGTTTTCTTCTGACCCTGGCAACACTTTTTGCCGTTTCTCGAAAAAACCACAGGGGGGGTTCCCGAGGGACCCCCTTCGAGTCCACCTGGTTATGATCTCCCCTTTTTCCCTGGGTCTTTCCGGGTTTGTACGTTTACTACTACTTTGGCCCGTCATTCGCGGGGTTCCACCTTTTTTTTGTACTTTCTACGTCTTCTCACGGGGGCTGCGGAACGTTTTCCTTGTTTTCGAACATGCCCCCCTGTACTCCTTTTTTTTTCCCATGGTGTGACCCCACTTCCTTACCCAGAACAGTTTCGGGCCGCTTCCGCAATTTTTTTGGGCATCACAATTCAGGAACCGCTGTTGACCGGGTCTGAAGTTCGCTCAGGGTTTGTCCCGAGGCTTACCAACTCATCTTCGGCCAACTGCGCCCCTCGTTACCCATGAGTTGCGTAAAATCCCCTATTCACTACCTCCTCCCCCCAAGGTCACCTTGGCCTTTCCCTTTGGCTTTTTTTCCCTCCGGCCCCCCTTCAATTTGTGTTGGCAGTCTTTTTTTTCTGGGGACCCTTCAAGTTGGACCCCCCGTTTCCCCCTTTGTTTTTTCTCCTGCTCCCATGGTCGAAAGGCCGCCCCAATCCCCTGCAGACCGTCAAACCTGCAGGTCCCTCGTCCCCCCTGTCTTTCCTTTGCTGTATCTGTCTTTTTCCCCCTGGTCCCCTCCATTTTGGCAAGCGCACGTTTTTTTGTTTCCCGGCGCTGACGCCCGTTGGGGACAGCCTTAGATCAAAAGGAGAGAATGACCACCCGAATCTCCCCTACCCCTCAACCCTCTCCCCC
>Ga0179593_1511724_pt1 | contig 12675 bp, 10 predicted proteins | sample CZODoug2_1_08_16_FD_185931 | JGI IMG/M metagenome (GOLD analysis project Ga0179593, IMG submission 185931) | Vadose zone soil fungal communities from Angelo Coast Range Reserve, California, USA - CZODoug2_1_08_16fungal (PacBio error correction) | ecosystem: Environmental > Terrestrial > Soil >... | reverse complement strand
GCTTTTTTGTACTGAAGGCATTCCTGAGTTCTGCACCGCACCGTTTCTAAAACCATTTGTCTGATGCCTCATGTACTCCTCCGCCCCTCCTTTTCGGGACTCCCTGAGACACCTTAACCTTCTTCTAGTGATTTGACGTTCTTTACCAATGGCGGTAATAGCATCGCGCTCTTCGACTTCCTCAAGGCCCTCGGAATTTTCCGCGCTTCCGCAGCCGGTTTTTGCCCTCCTGCACTCGAGAACCATGATGAGTGCCTTTAATCGCTCGCACGCAGTCATCTATTTATAATCCTCTTTTTTTTTGTTGAGGACCTCACATGTCCCTTCATACTGTAGTGACTCCGTTTTTCCTAGTACCCCTGATTTTGACGTTGCTTTGACAGGCTAGAAATTCCCTCATCGCGGTGATCCCTTAGAATGAACGCGCCCCCCTCCCTTCCCTGAACCCTTAAGGGACTGGGCCTCTTTTAGACAATTCTGTCGCTGCTTCTCCCGCCACCTTTTTTCCCCGCCCCTGGGCTGGTTTCTCCCCCCCGTAGGTGGTTTGTGGCGACTTTTTTCACGGGTTTCTTTTTTTTGGTTTTTTTTCCCTTCCTGAAGACTTTTTTTTGGCTGAAGGGCCTCTCTGTGACCTTCCCGTTACCAGGAACACGAAGTTTGACCCCATTTGCAAGAGTTCCGCTTTGCTTGGGCATGTGTTAGGTTCGAGCCACCCTTTGATGGCGTTTTACCCATCCTTGGGGCACCGGAACAGAGTGACCTTCGAGCGTCCCTGAACCCCAGCTCTCTTATGTGAAGTTGTCCCCTTTTACCTTCAGTGCGAGTTCCTTCCTGTGTCGGATAGTCATGTCTCTTTTTCTTGTCTAGACCCAATCACTCCCATTGAGTGCCCACTCCTGGTGCAAACATCCCCCGTTTCAGTTACAAACTTTCCCTTTCCCCCCTCCTTTTGATTCTATCACTCTTCCGATCGATATAGTCCCACACTGTTCTTCTTTCCTCGTCCACGGGATCGGTGTTCGATACCTCGTTCACCCCTCAGAAATGTTTCTGAACTTGGATACTGTTGCATGCACACGTTTGTTTTGGAGCAGGAGTGTTCCGTCTCGACATTCGTCCTGAACAGTTTCCCAATCTGCCTTCGCATGGACCAGTTCACTCTGCCCCGCGCGTTCTTCCCCCCTCCGAGTGATCCTTTTGAATTTTGTAGAATCATATCGCTGCCCTTCTCCTTCCTTCATCTTTCTCTGCGTCTAATCGGTCAACATTGGGGTTTCCTTGACCCGATTATTCTATTTCCACTTTTTTTCTGGCAAACAACCTCGCCTGGCAATCAGGTTGCTTCTAAGTTTCCTTCTTTCTTCAGAGATCCCCCCTATGTAATCCACGTGCTATTAGTTCCTATCGCTCCCCCTTTCCGTTCTCCTCCTTACGATTGGCGGTTCCGACGTTTGCGAACCTTTCCCTTCCCATGGCGCGTAGAAAAGACTCTTGCTCTGTTCTGTACCCGGAAACTTTTTTGATAGACCTCCGCTTTTCTTCCAGAGGATTTACACTGTGTGAACATCGATCATAAGTCACCTGTAAGTCTTCCGCGCGGGCCCAACACAGCCCTCGTTATTTTCCTTGCTTTTTAGACTCTTGATAAATCATGGTGAGGGATCTGTCTTTGAGTAGAAAAAGTGTGCCTTAATACCTTGATCGAGACACCCTCAGTTCCCCGGATGAGGGCCTATAAATTCTGGTCCCCTCGACTTCCAAGTGACGCCCTATAGTTACCTGCGTACTCAGTTTTTAGCCAATCTCCCGATTTTCACCCCCTATGATTGACCATTCCCCGCGTCAGCCGTGACCCTTGCCTTTCCGCACGTGCGAACCCTTTTCCTCTTCTTCAAAGCATTCCACCCTCTGGGCGAACCGCTCCCCCGCCTGAGCGCCCCGATTCCTTTTTCAAATGTCTTTTCCTTCTAGGTATATGTAAGTTTTCATTGAACCCCGAACTATTTTCCTACTACCGTCTTCCCGAGCCTGTTCTGACATCGAGCTGATCTGTTTTCTATCGGGCTTCTCCCCGTTGTGATGCGTTTGCCCACCGTCGCGCACTGATGGTTTTAACCTGCTTTCAGCGGTCCCCTCGTACTGGGATGTTTTTTTAGTCCTGCGGTTTAAACCTGCATCATTCCACCTGTTTTTCCTTCATCGCGATTTTCACGTCAACCTTTTCTTTCCGGCGAGTAGCGCTTGGTCCCTAAGATGGCATTTTTGCAACGTATTTTGATAAGGTGTGCCTGTTTCATCCCTGTTCACCGTCCCCCTCTTCACCTCTCGCTTTCCCTTTGTGTGATGCTAAAGTGAAGCTCTTTTCTCTTTCTTTTCCTACTCCTAGTTTATAGCGATCTCGTCATGATCATGGTATTCAAAGGGAAGAGAAGAGATTGATCTTACAGAATCTGGTTTTTTTGACTTCCCCTGCGGCTTGACGGTAGGATTATACAATAGTCCTCCAGTTTGTGTCCCCTCGACGTGAGACTGACCAGCGGTGACGACCATCTCCACCTAGGAAGACAGGGGTTTTTTTTTGGGGGCCCCCTCCTGATGGATATTGATTCGATGAGTACATAAATAGAATTTCTTCCCAAAACTAGTATCCCATGCCTCGCTATGAAGCTCCTCTAAGACTTGGATGTAGGTGAACAAAAGATCGAATTCATTCTCTCTCCTTATTACCTCTTCCTGTACAGAACCCCTATACAGCTTTTACGGTTTCAACGTTCCCGCCCCCTCTTTGCTGACATCTTTTGAGGGGCCGAGACTACCAGTAGAACCCCTTTGCCCCCAGCCCGGAACCCAGGAAGGGGTGATAGAGTCGCCTCCGGTCGGGTCGTCCTCCTGGCAAAGGCCGCTGTCTGACCACGCTTAAGCCCTGGAGTGTTGCCCACGTAGTTTAACCCTGTTAGTCAATCTTCCTCATCGGTGCGAGTAATACCCGCCCCCCCCTAACGAAAATTGTCCACCCAATGATATGAGTGATTCCCCCCCCACACTTTACTTTCCCCCCTCTATTTTGATTCCCTCCCCTTCTTTGGTTTTGAGACTTTTTTTGATTTCCCCCTTCCATATGATGGCGCAAACGTTTGTCTTAATGGTATGACTTTTGATGAGAGGCGCTTCCCTATGTGACCTTACATTCAACTTCCGACGTTCTTTTAACAACTGATGCCCGTTCTGATATCTCGCTTTTCCCTTCCCCCACGATCGTCGCTTGGCGTTGTCTTCCTGTGTTTTAAGGACGAGGATTTTCATCTTTTCCGGCCTCGTGTTTGTTTTTCGCTCCTTCTGTCAATTTCTTTTCCCCGCGACCGCTTCGCGGCGGACGGTTGACCCTTTGGGGAAGACAGGCGGTGAAAGGCGACCACCCCCCTCTTAGCCATGCTTTCCTGGACAGGCTATTTTTTGTCTGCTTTCCGCATACTGATAAAAGCAACCTTTGCTTGGCAGTCTTCTTGACTTTGAAATGAACTACCCTCCCGCTTTATATTTCATCATCTGTACCGCTTTGCCCCTTAAATGTCCTCTTCCATTCACGAAAGCTTGCCCCCTCAGGGGCATAGGATAGCGCGCCAATGCCAACAATAGGTCCACCTGACATTGTAGGTGTAAGACGTTCAGCTTTATCCGATGATTCCTTTCTTTTCCCAGTTGGGCAAATTTAGATTTAGGAAAATCTTCAATTTTCTGCTATTTCCCTATCCTCGTCACGTAAACTTTGGTGTCTTCCCTGTCATGCAGGGTCGACCCCCGGTCGACTCCGCCCAGGCTCCCCGAGTTGCTCTCAGATATCCAATTTCCCTTTCCCCGATCAGGAATACCTTTGCTGCCCTTTTGTTTCACGATCCCCCCTTTCTTTTTTTTCTCCCCCACGTTCGTCATTCCCGAAGAAATCCGTTTCGGTTTCCCAGGTCCAATTTTTCCCCCCCCCTAATAAATCGGACCGATCGCGGTTGGTTCGCCCTAGACTTGTTCCCTCTTAAGTATCTCAATTCTCTTGTTCCTCTCCCCCCCAACCACACTTCCGTTGAGCACGAACAGGCGGCCCTTTTCCATTGTCATTGCCGTCGGGGCCTCTTGACAGAAGTCGAAAGAAGCGGCCGATAAAACGTGCTGCGTAGGACATTGCCTCGCGTGTTTTCCCTTCCCCAGCCCCCTGCTAGGCGGGCTCTTTTTCCAGTACCATTTGATGAGCAGGTATCTGATCATCACCCCCCTCCGACGACAGTCTGCCCCCCTTTAGTGCCACCCCTTAGTTATTTTTGGTTGAAGGGCCTGCTGGCCCTGGGTCGGGTGAAATAGCTATCTCCCCTTTTCAATGCGAGATGGATTTGCACCGGAACCTTGAATTGCGTCCCCGCAGCACCGGCCGATTTTTGCCACATCGGCTTTTTCTGTGCATGTTATCCTTCTCCCCCTGTCACGCGTCCTCTTCCCATCTAATTGTTGTTGTAGAGGTTTGAGATGGCCGAGGGTTTTGTAGAAGATTACATGCCAACATTTCTCCAAGGTGCTGTGATGTTTGAAATCCCCTTTTCCGGGTTCTAACGATCTGTGATCTCATTTCCCCGTCTAGACACGAAAGTTTGCCCTTTCCACCGGTCTCCCTCTTCAAGGGTGCTTGTTGTTGTTTAATTAATCAGACCCCCCCTGCCTATAGCGGTGTGCTTGTTTTAGATCCCCCGTTTTTCCCCCTCGAAAAAGACCTTTGCCCCTCCCGTTGCCGGTCGTTCCTCCTTTCCAGACTATTCTTTCCCCTTCGGCCCAAGATGGGCCCCGTACTCGGCAGAGTCCTGGACAACTCTTTTCCTTTCGGGGCGCAGCGTCGGGGTTAGGGTTCGCCGTCGCTCCGGCATAAAAACCCGAGTCCCCCCCACTTTCGCGATTGCCTTTTTCCCCACAACCCCCGCGTCGCTCTATTGCGGAGTAGGTGAACCTTCAAAAAACACTTGTTTCGTTCTTTCTTGCCGTTTTGCTCTGTGAGCTCGCTGCTTTCTTCCGTGACGATTAGCCGTTTCGCCCGTTCTTGACGGGGCATGCCCCTGGATCTAATCCCTCCTGTATGCGATAGAAAAAAAAGCCGTTTTCGATTGCCTTCACCTCCTCCTTTACATCTCCCCGAATGTACGGTTTTGTTACGGAACCTTCTTAGCGACTCTATCTAGGTTTGAGATGCCTTTCTTCCAGACAGAACTAGGGCAAGTTTGGCAACCATCACGGCCTTTGCTTCTCCCTCTTCTGGATTATTCCAAGGAGGATAGATTGCTGCTCTTGACCCCCCCTTCCGCTGCAAGGAGACCTTTAGCCTGTTAGAGGAATTGGTCTCTTTTTCCGATAAGGCGTAAGCAACGATGCTCTCTTTGCTTTTCAAGGTTTCCCCCCGGACCCCCCATGCACAATAGTTGATTATCCTTTCAGGGAGATTTTGAAAAAGCTTAATTGACTGGTTCTTCGATTTTTCCCCACTATTTCCACTTTGCCACGCCGTTGATGGTGCGAAGTTTCACTGCTTACCGGCCCCCTGTCTTTTTCGCCAAACAGATATGAGCCATGCCCTTTCCCCCTCTGTTTTTTCCACACTCCTCTTTTTCCTCGGAACATCTGTAACCCCCGCCTTCGGGGGGGAGGACAACTGACGTCTGTCTTGAAAATTGAATATCAGCCCTGGCCCATTTTCAGAGAGTCCCACAATTTTCTGAGTTCTCCTTATGTGATTCCCGTTTTCTCTGAGTCATAGAATGAAGCCGGTGGCGCCTCCTACCCTTTTTTCAATCGTTCAGGAGATCTAAGGCTGGCTTTTCTCCTTTACAGTGAGGAAAAAGGAAATCGCCCGATCAAAGTATCTCCCGTTCGTTTTCCCCTTTTTTTAGTTTCAGGTTTCCCTTCGTTTTAGTGCTCGACCCCCCGATGACTAACTATTACACCAAGGTTTAGAAGTGCAGAAACCCGACCTCATGATTTTAAAGCGTTTTCCCTTGATTTTCCCCAGACCAATCAGAGACTTGCCCAGCTAAGTCGCGAAGAGTTCCTTCTTAACGGTTCTGGCTTGTGACTATTTCCTTTATTATACGGAACCTTTATCTGCCCTTAGCCAAATATTTTGTCGCGTCGTTTTTCCCCGTCTCTTCTCGAATCTGATAAGGTTACTGAAATTAGAGAACGAATGCGATGATGTTTTCCCGCCGGTTTTTACTCCCCCCCCTTCAAACTTCCTTTCAGTTTTATGAATGTAGATGCCTTCACGAGCGCCACTGTTCGCCTGAGGTTTTTCCCTCCGTGAATGCCATCCGCGACCGCTTCTTCTCTCCCGCTGTTTTTCTTCCCCCGGAAATGAGGTTTGCCCGTGTCTAGGAGATAGCGTTTTCCACGCTTTGAAACCGCTTTATTGAGAGTTGCGGATCATGACTGCTTTTTTCCATCAAGCGAGGGCATTAACGACATTCCTTTTTGCGCTCATTGTATTTTTTTTATTCCCCCCTCCTCCCCGTTTTTTGTGGGTTTCGTTCTCCGTACATGTCAAGTTGCCCGCTTCTGATCGATTCTGGACCCTGCCCCTATTTTCAGGGCTAATCAGTCACCACGATCCCCAATCATAGCATCACTACTTCAGACACGCCTGGCCGACAAGAGCCGTTTTTTCCGCTCCTGAGTTCTGCTTCGGCGGATTTTGATACAACGTTCCCAGATCCCTCCCTCTCCCAAAAGTGTTAAGATTCCATGCGTCTTATGTGTTCACTGCTCTGGCATCTCCTTTTTTTTGCAGCACCGTCCGAGGCATCGCGATCAATGTGACTCGACTTCTTTCACCCCCAACCTCTACCCGTCATCCGACCTTCGTTGCGACAATTTTTTTAATTCTGCCTAGCACCACGACAGATGCAAGGCCTGCATTTTTCATTCCCACCTTTGAGTCCTTATGTAGAGGCGCGTGCGCCCCTCAGAAAACGTCCCTTGTGGCTTGAAGTGCGGTTGCTCGCCCCACGTCCGAAAATGCGTTTTCCGTCCCATGCGGCTGCTGCTGGTTTTCCGGTTTTTTTCAAGGATTCCCCCACCCCATCTTTTTCGTAGACATTATCACCATCCAAACCAAATGGACCCTTGATGGTCGAACCCCCTTCCTATGTTGTGATCTTTCGACCCCTTTTTTAAGGTTTGTGTGTTTAGGGCGCATCATCCTTACGGAGGCGCCCTGGTCTTTTTTTTGAGACTTTTGCTTACCAGGAGGCTGCCACTTACTGTTCAGGCCTCCTGCTCCCCTTTCTGTCATGTTATAACTTTTGAGTAGTTTACCCCCGCGCCCGTTTTTTTTCCGAGCGGACCCCGAACCCTGGCTTGCATCTTTCTCTATTGTTTTCTCCGCTCCTTCTCCGCCTTCGTTTTCGTGCGCGTGGTTTACTGCCGGAGAGAGCTTGCTCTACTCGGTCTCCCCTTCTCTTGTCCTGCGTGGTCGAATGGGTTTTATGATTTTGTTCTGCACCGTCGAAACACGCCCCTCGCATTCGAGGTTGGACCTTTGCCCTTGACACCCCCAGTCTCCATTCCTCACGGCTACAGTTTTCGCATCCTCTCGTTTCCTGCAATTGCACCGAGGCGATTTGCCTTTTGCCTAAACCCAGAACTGTCCGCATAGGCGTCGACTTATCTCTAAATAGAGATTTGGAAACAATCTCCCCCTCCTAGGACCCTTCAATGCCACTATTCATTAATTCGGTGTTCAGTCCCTCGTCTTCACGCTGCGCAGGCGTGTGATTTTTTTCCATATGAAGCGAGTGAATGATCGTCAAGAGCTTTCTTTTTTTTGAGTCCGTCCATATATCCTTGCACTCCAATTGCTCCAACCTCTTGTTCCTTCCCATTTCTGTTGTCCTCTTAAAATTTGGTTTTTTCTTGCCCCCTGTCGACCACCATCCAGTGACTTCCCCTTTTCCCCCTCTTTGTGACTCCCTTTGCGACCCCCCCTGGACACCTCTAAATTTTCACCACCTCACAGAGATGCTTCGTGCTCACCGCATTTCTTCTCCTGCTGCACAAGATACCCCTCGCATCTGGTCGGCCTACATGAGATTTCATTGTCGACTTGTTTCTGTTTCCGGATTTGAGCACCTCAATTTCGCTTTTGCGAGAGAACCTTTCAACACATGCCCGATGATTTAGGTTTTGATTCCGACCTTTGCCCCGTTCCCCTTTGGTTTAGACCGACTAACCGGACTCGTCACTTCTAAAACCGGCTGCCGTCTTTCAGCACGGCACTTTCTGTCCAAGACCTTGTTTCTGCGTCGTCAATGTACGAACCCCCAAATTCCGCGATAGGAGATTTTCCCCGTTCTTCTTTTAGTATATCGTTGTCACTTTGTTCCCTCGGACTCCAACTGTACCGTCGGATCGTTCCTCCATGTGTTTCGTGTTCGGTTGAAATTTCCCTCTCCAAATGGTTAGATTCCTATCTTTGAGACCACCCACAAGATTCCGGACCCTGCTGTAACTCCCTTTTTCATTATTTAACATCGAGTATTCCAGTGTATGCCTGGACCCTTTTAATAGGATCTCAATTAGCGTTTATTTCCTTCATTTCTTTTTCACCCTCATTTGACTTTTTTGGGATTCTCTTTGTTCCGCCTCGCTGCAAGATGGTGGATCGGCCTGATTCCACTGCACCCCCTTCCTGATATTAGCTTTTCTACAGATGCTTGCTTTCCCCCAATTCTTCCCTTGTTCGTCTGACCGCCCCCCTTTCCCCGAATCCTGGCCTCTGCACCCCGTTTTGTATCGATCAACTTGATCATATCTCCCGAATTTTTTCCTTTGACCTCTTTACGACCGTTTGTACCGGGGTTCTGTTTCTACCGGCATTTTAAGGAAGTGGGCGGTTTTGATTACTCGATTTCCACCTTTGGTGCTCTCTCCCCCTGCTTTTTTGCGATTCCGAAAGCTATGGAATTCCTTTCATCAGAAGGACATATCCCTCTTACCTCTAGACCTTCTGTGTCAGACTTCCTGTATGATGGAAACATGAACGTTCCGCCCCTGTTCGTTGTATGTAGACCCTCTTAGTTCAAGGTTTTCAGTTTTCAGCGCCCCAGCATTGATCGCTTAAAATCCCGACAACCGGTACCACGATGGACCCCTTTTTACTTCCCCACACTGCCTCTCTTCTTTACGGCGTGGGACCTGTCACTTCAGGCTGGAGTTTCTCTCAGTACTTCTTAGCTTACTTGCTGTGGCAATAGTTGACCCATCCCAGAAAGGCACAAATCAAAAGTTCCTTTTCAAGAACCTCGAAGTTCTACCCAAAAGCGGGTCAGTCGGTTCTCGCGGGTCGAAACTCTTCAAGTGACCATTCTAAAAAAGAACCCGTTCCTGTTTACAGTGGTTATCGCAATATATCGCCGCCGTTGAATCTGTCATCGATTTCCTTCTTAGACGTTCCTTTGACGAGCAATGTCCCTCCCCACGTGAACGTGCAAGTCTTCACCCCGAGAGAGTCCTTGAAGAGTTAACACGTCTTTCTGTTGTCTTTTTCTTGATCATCTCGCACGCCCCCCCGTCGACGCGTTTTTGGGCCTTCGGACCAAACCGTTTCATGGTTGCGGCAGAAGATTTCAAGTTCCTTGCCCTCTTACCATTGTTTTTTTTAAGTCAACTACGCACGACATTGTCAATCTATATCTTGTCAGGAGCTGTATCTCAAGCCAGGTGCGACCCGACCGGCTAGCGGTTTGGTCTCCTCTGATTCGAAACCCACTGTGGCGCGGGGCGAGTTTTTTCCAATGAACCCCGCATGTCGCGTCGTCACGGCTATCCCTCCAGATAGGTGTCTACCCGGAAATATGGGTGTTTTCTCTTACCCAAGCGTAACTTCCTCTCCCGTCGTTAATAAGCCCTTTCTTTTCCTCGAGATATAAGCACGTTTTTCCCCCCGATTTTCCGGAGGTGTCCCACAACCCGGCTCGGTCCTTTGCCTGCTCCTTTCTCCTGTCCCTCTGGTTTAGCGAGTATTCTCTCTGAAAACAATCCCGGTTCGCACATATTCTTACTGCTTAGTGCGCTCCTCAGGATGGGATGAGATAACTATGTAGTCCAAGGACCCACACAGTGTCAGTTCCACCTCGTCTTTTTTCGCAGTTTTTCTTCCCCCCCCCGTTTTGTCTGACTGCTAGAATTCTACCCTCGTTCCCCCACTTTACCCCGCCACCCTCAACCATAAGCAAGGCGGCCTTTATTTTCCCCTCCCAATAAATCCCAGGAAAAGCAGCCGTGTCCATCTTCAGCCCCTCCTTGTAGACTGGATACCTCCCCATGTCAACCGCTTTCTGTTGTCCGGTCGATCGAGATCTCTTTTTCACATGTTTCTGAACAATCGTTTTTTCCCCCTTTCGCCCCCCATTCGGAAGGTGGAGGTTCTTTACGAGCGCTTGTCAGCGTCGTTCTCTGTATGCTGGTTTTTAATTCCCCTCTTTTCTGCCCTGCGGTTTCTCCCCATCGCCTCCTCATCAGAGAACGTATTGTTTTTTCGCTTTTTTTCCCCGCCCTGTCTCTATCTTCGTGTCCCCCCCCGTCGTATTTGATTTTTTTCGTGTTTGCGGCTTCCTCCTTTGCGGAACTTATGCAAAAATGCCCCCGCGTTTTCTCCCACGCTTCCATCTCCCGTTTCGATGACTGGTTGCCCGATCATGTCCTCTGTCTCTAATCTTTTCAGCGTGTTTTTTGATTTCGGTGCTACAATGTAAACCTTTGACCGCTCCTCTCTATCGGGCCGACAAGCTTTGCGGGTCGGTTCATTCTCTTGTTGCCTTCAATGAGGATCAGCCCACCTTGATCAATCCATATATCCCTTTTCCCATTTTAGTACCATATATTTTGCAGACTTGACGCCTCGCGGTCGATTCCTTTCCGTGGCGATGGCTTTAGAAGGGCGGAGAGTGAACTCAGTTGAATATCCAGACAGCGCTCCTGCAGACGTGCCGTTGTGCCGCATACACGGCGGCACTCCGGTGTCTGACCATGATCAGCGGAATGTCCGACCCACTGTCCCTGATCGTCACTCAAGATTCGGTGGAAATTAGGTTGCCTCGAGAATATGCTCTCTTTCCCTCCGGATACCCAAGTGATCTTTGAGGGTATGATTTACTTTAATTCCAGTCATGAAACGCCGCCTGGCGGTGCATGCGGGTGGCGGGTTTTCACGGCTGAAACTTTTGTCTGCCCTTCTACGATAGGGCTGTGCCTCACACCCGACCCATGGTCCACAGGATTATTCGTCCCTTCGTAACACTGTTACCTGTCCGGTGTCCCTAAACGGGCGAGAAATTTGGCGCGTTAGTATATTGATAGGACTTTCATTTGTAACGTGCACTCACCATGGAGGGTCCTTATCAAGACGTTTCAGACCCTCTCTTGGAAAGATTGAAGTTTTTGTCTAGATAAAGCGTCATTCCCCTCTCGTTGTACGTGCCGAGGCTCTGCCTTTTGTCATAGCCCCCACCCCCCCCCTCTTCCGGGTCTTCCCCGTGCTCGATCTTCCTCCTAGCATGTGTTACGTTTCTTCAAGCGAACCCTAGTCCCCCTTCTTCTCAGGCAATAGTGTTCACACTTTTGACTTCGTCGCCCACCGCATGCATCCCCCAATGCTGATTCTCCAAATTGGATGTCTTTCCAGTTTCTTGACCTCCCATTGTTAGTGGCATGAACTGTTAGAATCTTCCTTCGATTGCCTTTCCCTCCAGCACTTGTACCGAAATTTTTTAGACTGTTTGACCGCCCCCTTCCAAGGATTTTTCCCGAGGCCCACCATCCTCAGCCACACTTCTCATTTCGGATGGTTGCAAGTTTTTCTTTTTCCCCGCCCTTCAACTCTTGAAGGAGTGAGCAACGCCGCGATGGTCCCCCTATCGGCTGCTTTCGACAAGCAAAATATCATCCAGACAAAATCTTTGTTTTCATTCAAATGCTTGTTTGTAGATATGTGAATTTGAGGTCTACCCCACACCAGCGACGCAACCTGCGGCGATTCTCTTTTATACTTAGGATACAATAAAGGGACCTTTTTCTTGTCCTTTTCTTCATTTTACTCTGTCACGTCTCCCACTTGATTGCTTCTTCGTCTTTTCCCCGACTCTCCCAATGACTAGCCGCCGCCCCGCCTTATCCGCTCCCCTTCCCGTTCCCGTTCACAGACTCAATAGAGACGGTTTTTTCGAAGTAGCTTTTCTCGGTACTGTTCTTTTTTTCTCTCGCGAGCAATTCTTTTTTGGGCCGCGCCACGGACCACATGGCCGGAGCGATTCTGTCCGAAAAGACCCCCCATGCGGAATGCCCCCTTTCATGGGAGGTGTTTGCAGATTCTCCGTCTGACGTTCACCGCATTGCGTATGTCCCGGCTTTTTCGCGGGTCTCTCCCCCAAACCGAACAGCGGTCCCGGACTTTGTGTTTAAAGAAAATTGTCTGTCTGGGACACTGAAGCCCTCTTTCGATTGAAAAGTCCCCCTTCTGTGTGTCATGCCCCGCGTTTATCGGAACTGGGGTTCCCCCACCTCTCTATCGCGTCAACCTTTTCCTATTTGGCAGATTCGGAATCCGAAAGCCGCATGAACGCTGCCCCTTCTTTCCGTACTCGGTTCATCCCTGTC
>Ga0179593_1361146_pt1 | contig 12675 bp, 18 predicted proteins | sample CZODoug2_1_08_16_FD_185931 | JGI IMG/M metagenome (GOLD analysis project Ga0179593, IMG submission 185931) | Vadose zone soil fungal communities from Angelo Coast Range Reserve, California, USA - CZODoug2_1_08_16fungal (PacBio error correction) | ecosystem: Environmental > Terrestrial > Soil >... | reverse complement strand
CCCTATCCTCCCGCTCCATGTGTTGACATACCACCTCTGCAAAGATAGGAAGCACTATTCCGCTGCGGCCCTCCCTGCTTATTGGCTATTCCAAAAAAGAACCCTCCTAATGCCTAGGTCGCACCTGGTGTTAAGTACAATGGAAGTTTTTCCATTAGATAGTTGAGAGTCCTCCCCCTCCGTCTGGAGACTGTAGGCTGTTCCTCCAAAGCTCCATAAGAACAGGCGGCGCAGGACGAGACCCATCCATTACCCCAGAGATTCACGATTCCCGCCCCAAGAAATATATTACCAATCCCAAAATATAGAAGAGAATAGAGTCCAGGTCCCAGTTCTCTTTTTTTACTCCTCCCTCTGGTTCCAGTGACCAGAATCCCTCTCTCTCGTGTAGTGGGTGGATGGCTAAGACCCCCCCACACCCCCGTCTGGACAGTTCTTTACTACGAGGCCGAAAAGTCAGCATCACTCTTACCCGTCTGCTCTATTCCCTCCCTGAATTCGTGGCTAGAATCAGCTTTTCGAGATCCCTCTGTTCTCTTTTCTTTCCCCCCCTGCCGCGGCATTGGGAGTACAATCTTTCAAGTGTTTTTCCAAACTTTTGGAAATTTCTTGTAATTCCCCAGTAAATCAAAACTTTATCCCAGCCCGGCCCTCTCCCTTGTGTAACGTTATGCCTCTTGTGTGGTTTTTTTTTTTCGTCCCACCCCCCTGAATTCCCATAGACCCCCCCTTTCCTTCCGACGGGGACTGTCTCCCAAGGAGGCTCGTTCCGATTGTCCCTGAAATACGTTTTTTAGCATCCCTAGACCCCAATGTTTAACTATGTTCACGGGTTGACAAGCACCTCCTGTCGCACATCTATTCCGGGCGATTTCTATTTTCAGGTCTGAATACAGCTTCCCTTCAGAATCGCAGACTTCCCCGGCCGCTTCCGACCTCCTTCATTTGCAACTGATGAGTCTGCTCTTTCCTGACAAGCTCGCGCCCCCTAGATGCCGCAGCCCCACTGTATACGAAGCACCGCCAGGGCCTGACGTATCCGCCTGCTCCCCCTGATTTTTTTCTCTATTCTTCCGTAGGATTTTGCTTTACCCTATTCGTTTTGCTTTTTCTGTATGAGCCATACTTCAAAAAGAATGAAGCGGACCCCGCTCTAAACCCAACACCCTCTATCCTTTCTCCATTCCCCCTCCGTTCCCCTTCAACTCATCTCCCGACCTCCACCTCGCTTCTCTCTCTCCTTTCTCTCGCCTTCCCCACTCCCCTTCTTCTCCTTTCCTTTTTTCCCCCCGATTCTTCCCACTCCCGACCCCCTCCTTCCCTCGCGCCAATTACCTCCCTCCCCCCTCCGTCTCCGTTCTCCCTTCGCACCCCTTTTGCTTTTCCCCTCCTTTCTCCCCCACTTCGCGTTCCCACTATCCGCCTCTACCAGCCTTCTCCCCCCCCTCACCCCTTACCCCTCGTCGTCCCCGCTCTCCCACTCGCCCCCCCCTAGCCCCCTCTCCCCTTTCTTCACCTCCCCTCCCGTCTTCTATGTCCCGCCCTTTACCCCCTTTCCTCCGTCTCCATACTGCCGCCCCCTTACTTCTACTCCCTCTTCTCCTCTTCCCCACAGACCCCGCCTCTCCATCCCATTTCCCCCTGCCCCCCTCCTCCTTCCTCCCCGCTTTACCGGTACCCTCTGCATGTTCTCCCCCCTTACATCCCACCTCTCACTTTTCGCATCCACTACCTCCTCTATTCACACTCTCATCCCTTCCCTCTCCACACTCTTGCCCCCTCTCCCTTTCTCCCCCTTCTTTATCCCTTTCCTCCTCCTCATTCCGTCCTCCGCCCCCCCCCCCCCCCCCTTTTTTCTTTTTTCCTCTTTTATGCTCGCAGCCTCTCTTCTGCAGTCGCCTCTGCTCTGCTCACCCCCCCTTTTTGTCCCCCCTACTCCTCTCCCCCTTCCCCCTCCCCCACCCTCCCTTCTTTCTCCTCTTCTCAGTGCAACCCTCCCGACTGCCCCGCCATCTCTCTACTTTTTCCTTTTCCCCTCCCGTTCTCTTCTCCACTCTCCCTCTCTTGTCACCTCTCCTTCCTCCCACCTTTTTTCCCACTTAGCTCTCCTTCCCGCCCCCGCCTACTCTTCTTATTTCTCCTTTCATTTGCATTCCTCTCTCCCCTACCACCTTTCTCCCCCCTCCCTTCCTTCTTATTTCCTATTTCCCCTCTTTCCTCCCTCCGGCCCCCCCGGACGCCCCTTCCCCTCCTTCTTCCTTCCTCTCCCCCTCTCTTTTCCTTTTTGTTCCGCCCTACTGATTCCCCCTCGTTCCCCCTCTCCTCCCCTCTCCCACCCCACTACTCCATTCTTTAGCCCCTTTCTCCACCCCCCGTCCCCCCCCCCACCCCCCCCTCCCGCTCCACCCTTTGTTCTCCCCCTTATCCCTCCCTCCCCCCCTCCTTTTCATCCTACTCCATGTCCGCCAGCCTGCCGTCCTCGCTTTCCCTCCCTCCCCCCCGTTCCCTTCTCCTCCCACTACCCCGCCCCTCTCTCCTCCTCCCCCCCCCCCGCTTCCGCGCTCCCTCTTTCACCCTATTCCCTCCGTCCCATTCCTCCCCCTGCCCTCCCATCCCCCCCCCCCCCTCTCTCTCGCCTCTCTCCCCTCTCCCCCCTACTATTGCCCTCATTCATCTTTCCTCCCCTTATCCCTTTTTTCCTCTGTCTCTTCCTCACTCCAACCTTATACCCTTTCTCCCCTCCCCTTTCTCTTGTCACTTCGCTCCCCCTCCCTCCCCCCACATTTCCAATTTTATCCCCATCTATCCTTCCGCCTTTCCCCCATTTCTTCCAGACCAAATCCGCTTTCCCCCCTTCAATTGTCACAGTCCTTATCTTCCCCCCTCCGTCCTCTTTGACTCTCTCCCTCCCTTCCTCCCTTCCTCCTCCTCTTTCGAACCATTTCCCCTTGTTTCCCTCTTTCCCTTCCCTGCTTCTGCACCTTTTCTTCCTTCCCCCGCTCTTCACCATTCCCTTCCTCGCCACTCCCTCCTCCCTCATCTTCCTCCCCTCGCCCCCTCCCCATCCTCCCCATTTATTCCTAATCCCTGACTCTTCTTTCCCCAATCTCGCTCCTTTTTTGTTACCATTCTCCTCCCCCTGCCCTACGATCTTTCTTGTTCCTACCCCCCCTCTCTCTCCCTGCCTCTTTTAGTCTTTACCCCCTCATCTCTTTCTCGTTCTCCCACCCCCTTAAATTCTCAACCCGCCTCCTTCTTCTCTTTTGTTGCTTTTCCCGTCCCTCCCCCCTGCCTTTTCTTTTACCCCTTTCCTCCCTCCTATATTCACCTATTCCCCTCTCGTCTCAGCCTCCCCCTGTTGCTCCACTTTTTCCCCCCTTTCTGTCTTTCCTCCCGCCTCGCCCCTCCCCCCTCCATCCCCCCTACCCGTCCTCTTTTAACCCTCCCCCCCCCCTTCCCCCCACTCCCATTCCATGCATCCCCTCCCCCTTTTATCCCCCCACCCTTCTTGTCGTCTCCGCCCCTCTTTTTTCTCCCCCCCCCCCTCCGCCTCCCCCTTCCTCATTTCTGCCTGAATCATCCCTTTCACCCCTCCGCCACATCCCCCTCTCCCCCCCCACCTTAACCCCCCTACTCCTTTCCTATTACAACCCTCTCCCCTACCTCCGTTTTTTCCATCACCCTCTTGCCAATGGTCGTCTTACTTCCTCCTCCCCCCTCTCTTCTCACCCCCCCCCCTCTGGCTTCTTCCCCTTTTTCCCACTCATCTGCTTCACCCCCCTCCCCTTTTTTTTACTCCCCTCGCACCGATTTCTTTGCCAGACACTTCGTTTGTCTCCTTCTGCGTCCCAATTCCCCCCCCCTCTTCGCCTCCCCCAATTCCTTACTTACCCCCCCCCCACCCCCCCTCTCTCTCCTTTCTCCCCTCCCCCCCTCCCTATCCCTCCCTCACTTATCTCCCCTCCCTCATTCGCCTCAACCTTCTCCCTCTGCCCTATCTGTCCCATCCCCCCCCTTACGTTCTCGCCTCCCCCCCCACCCCTCTCTCCCCCTCCTCCCACCTCTTTAACCCCTCTCCCCCACCACCACTTCTCTTCTCGCGTCCCCTCTGTCTCTCCTCTCCACTTTTTTCTCCCACGCCCCCTCCGATTCCTCTTTCTTTCCTTTTTCCCTACGTTCCTTTGCCCCTTCCATTCCACTCTCATTCCTTCTTGCTTCCTCTTCTAACTCCGCTTCACCTTCCCCATGTCTTCCGCCCTCTGTTCGACCCCGTTTTCCCTTTTCCCTCCGCTTACTCCCTCCGCCCCTTCTTTCTCCTCCCGTCCTCTGGTTCTCTCTGTTTTTTTTTCTTACCCCCCCCCCCTTTTTTATCCCCCGTCCTACTTCCTCCCTCCGCGCCTCCCTCACCCTTTCTCCCCCCCTTCCCCCTCCCCCCTACCGTCAACTCTTCTCCTCTGCACTAGTTCTCCCCCTCCACCGTCCTATCCCAGTTTGCCGCGCCCCCCCGCAACCTTAGCACACCTCTTATTTCTCTTCTTCCTTTTTTTCCCCTCCCCTTTCTCCACTTTTTTCCCCTTCCTCCCCCCCCCGCCACTCTCCTCCTTCTTCCTCCAATCCCCTCCTCTTTCCCCTTCCTCTTTCCTCCTGCCTTCCTCCCCCTTTCCAACTCCGTCCCTTCTCCTCCTCCTTATTCCCCCCCCTACCTTCCTCTATTCATCCCCCCTGCTTTGCCTTCCCCCTTTCTTCTGCCTCCCTCTACTTTCCCCCCCTCCCATCCTCAGCTTCTCTCTCGTCTCCTGCTGCCTCTTCCCCCCCGTGCCTCCTCCCCATCTCCCCAGCTCCCCCCCCTTCCTCCTGTGTCCTTTTGTTCTCCGCTCTCTCCCCCAACCCCCATACTAGATCCCCCCCCCCCCCTTCTCTTTTTTCCATTCTTCTCCTCTTTTTCCCCCCTTCCTCCTTTTTACTTTCCTCCTTTCCCCCCCCACCCGCCACACCTCCCCCACCCCCCCCCTCCAGCCTTCCCTCTGCGCCTCTCAAGGGTCCTCCCCCTCTGCCCTACAATCCTCACCCTCTTTATCTCCGTCTCCCTTCCACCCTCTCATCCTGCCCTCTCCCTTCTCCCGTCCTTTTCCTTCAGTCCTCTCCCTCCCCCCCCCATTGCCTCCCCTAACCCACTTTTTCTTCTCCTTGTTTATTGCCATCGCCTCCCTCCCCCCCCTTTCTCCCTTTTCCTCCATTTCTCCACCCCCCCCCCCCCTCATCTCCCCCGTCTTATCTTACTTTCTATATTATTCTGAGTCTCTTTCCCCCTCCCCCCCCTTTCCCCTTCCCCCCATCCCCTCCCTTGTCCTTTCGTGCTCCTCTATTTATACTTTACTCGCGTCTGCTCCTCGCCCACCCTTCCTTTCGCTCCCCCCTACTTTCCGTGCTCCCTCCTTCGGCCTTCTCACCCCTTCCCTTCCCTCTCCTCCTCGACGTCGATCTCCCGTCTCCCCTTCCTCTTCCTCTCACTTCACCCCTTTCAAATTGTTCTACACTTTCTTCTTCAACTTCGCCCTCCTTTACTCACATCCTCCCCCCTTTTCCCCCCCCCCCCTTCCGCCCCCTCTACCACCTCTCCATCATCTTTACCTTCTTTTCCCCTTCCTTTGCACGCTCTCCCCTCCCTTCTTTTCCCCTCCCTTCGCCTTGCCCCCTTACCAATCTCCCATGTCATCTTCAGCTTTCTCTCACCACCCTCTCGCCCCTCCCAATCACGTTTTTGTCCTATCACCCCCCCCCTTCCCTCTCCCCCCTCTCTTGCTCTCCCTCCCCCTTCAGCGTCTTCCCTCCTCTCTCCCTCCCCCCCCCTTCCACTCTTTTTCCTTTCACTCCCTTATTCCCCCGCCACCTATTTCCTTCTCTACCTTACCCCTTTGTACACCCCCCCCCTCTTCCCTCTCTAGCCCTCTCACTCTCCTACCCCCGCATTCTCTATCCATTTCCCGCTTGTCATTTCTTTCCCCACCTCCCGCACCCCCCTCCGTCCCTTCCTCTCTTGATCTCCTCCCGTTCCCCCCCCTCCATACGTCCATTTCGCCAGCTTCTTACTTACCCCCACCCCCCCTCATTTCCCCCTCTGCTCTTTTCTTCATCGCTTCCCCTCTTGCCTCATGCCGCCTCTCCCTCCCCTCCTCCCTCCCCTTTCCCTTTCGCCGCTATCCCCCTTCCCCCCCCCCCTCTCCACTCCTCACCTTTCCCTGTCTCCTCCCATCCTCACCTTCCCTCGCACCCTCTCTCTCACCGTCCCTCTACTACTCCTTCCTCCCCCCCTCATCACCTCCCCCTTATCTCCCCTTCTTTTCCCGCTTCTCCCTTCCCTTCCCTTCCGTTTTTTCCTCCATCTCCTACTTTCTTTCTTCCCCCCTCTCCCTCCTCTCCCTTATTTCTCCCCCCTCCGCTTCTCACCCTTCCTTTTACCTATCCTATCTCTAAGTTAAGCCCTGGAAGAAGACCAGCTAGCGGGGCTGTCTCCTCGATATCCTCAGATTCCTTTGTTTCATACCACTCACATGAGGTTTTAATGAACGTTCTCAAATATCTAAAAAGTTTTTTCCTAGCTTGCCTTTCATCTCGGAGTTTTCCCTGATGATCTCTTTTCCTCTGATCTGTGATGCGAGCTTTCTTCCTGGAATTCCCCCTTCCCCCACCCCGAGCCGTGATCTCCCAGCAATCCTAGGGATGGCTCTGCCCCCGGTTACCTTTATGTTAACTAGTGCCGCATAACTATTCCCTTTGAAGTCTTCTTTTCATCCCAGTCAGCGAAGTTTATTTTTTCCACAGGATCTTGCTTCTTTTTTGATATTCCCAGTCCTTTCTCTGCGATGTTAGCTGCACAAGATATACCTTCGGGCGCTGTTTTCTCCTAAGGGAAGCGGAAGCACGGGGCTAATATTGCAGCAGCACAATTAAAGGCCCGTTTGAGGAACTCAGATATTTAGTTTGCCATCTTGGGAAATGGGGATATGCATTTAGGGAGCAAAACGGTGCCGATTTATTATTTCGGCGCGGACCCCATTGTCCCAGTATTCTCGGTCCGCAAATCCGATAAGTCGGAAAAGACCAATTCAAGGTGCCAGTGTCTGCGAAAGACAGAAAGACATGTAGTGTTCGCGTGGAAGGGGACTGGCGTCTTATTTACCAGAAGCCTGGATGCAGAAATTGAGGAGTTCAATGCCTTCGACCACCCAATCACGGACCGTCCCGGTTTTTTGGTTAGCTGAGTCTTTCGCCCTCCGAGGTCTTGACACCCCGGGCCGGTCCGGCTCAGAAGCCCCTAACCTCCCTTGTTGTTCAGAGCGCTTAGTTCTATTCTATAAGGTGGATCTTTCGCAAGTGCGGGACTGAGCGTTTCGTCGTGAGTGAAGTCCCCCTCCTCTTTCGAACTAGTTTTCTCCGGGCTGGCCCCCAGACTCTTCAGGTTTTTCCGCGTTTTACGGGTCTTTGGGCACCCAGAATAATAAGGTATTTTTTTTTAGTCCAAGGCTGCTGCCCCCGCCCCCCTCCAGCCTACATCACGGTCACTCCGGAGTTACTTCGGCCCGCTTGCCTTCACTCCCCTCCGTCCTCGTATTTTTTGTCGTTTCTTCTCCACCCCCATTCACCCCATTCCTCGTCCTACCCCCCACCGTTCCCTCCTTTCCCCGCCCCCTCTATCCCCCCTCCCTCTCCCTCTCCTCACTCCCTTATCTTCCCTTCCCTTTCGTTCCCCTCCCTATTTCCTCCTCCTTTGCCCTCCCTTCCCCACTCCCATTCCTCTCACCCCCTCATTTTGAAAATCATTAAGCCAACCACACACCCCCACGCCCCTTTTCATCTGCGGTTTCAGCCGCGCATCACTTTATGATCGAGGGAGTCATCCCCCTGAAGAGGTCACCCTGTACCCGCGTTTTCGTCATATGCCACCTCTAGAACCACAGACCCAAAGACCCTCGATTTTTAAGTTGAAAAGAACACCTACTGATCCTTCCGGCGAAGGGAAGTCTGAAACAATTCCTACGTTGCACTCCTTGTTCCCGGAATGCTCCTTAGACGTCTCCCCCAATCTTCGTTTATCAGCCTCGGGTTCTTGGAGTGGATTCCTGGCTACAGCGAACTTCCATAATGAGCTAACGAGCATATACGAGAAAAAGGGTCACGGACAGTTTTTGATTACCCGAGTAACAGGGATGACCGAGGAGTCTAATTGAATTATGTGAGGATTAATATGTGAGAATGGGGCAAGCCGAGACCCTGAAGAATAAACGTTATCACGGTCGCCCGACTGAATTGTGAGTTTCTATCTCGCATGATCAGATTGAATTCACCGTTTTATTTGTGATTCTTTAATGATGGGGTCTTAGTCATGTCTTTCAGTACCCCCGTCTTTTTCACTGAGGCATGCCGGGACTCCAGCCGTCTTTGGCACCCACTGCCCCGACTAACTTTTGTGCGATGCTGAGACCAATGTGCGCCAGCTGAACTCTACCTTGTTCTTCCCCCGATGATCGACGACAGTACATAAGTAACCTTCGTTAATGAGCTCTTTTCCATCTCCGTTGTTTTTTCGGAGCTGAGGTGTGCGTGGAAGTTCTTAGTATTTTTTCGAGCAGCCGATTATCTGGAGATGACTGTGGTGAGATTTTTTCTCTCATTCCCTGGTATGCGATTGGGGTTTGCAATACCAGGAAAATTTTCCATGACCCCTTCTCCCTCAGGCCTTAGCGGGGCCCGAGTCCATCCTACTAACGAGGAGAAATATTACCTTTTTTCTTACTCATTTTCGTGTAGAGTGGAACTAAATCCAAGTTACCGCTTCGAGCCCCCCCCGAGAAGACGCTGTTCAATAATTTCCCCCCGCTTAGTTTGAAAAAATCCCCCAATCTTTTTTTCCTAGTGCATATTAGAGGCGTGGCGATCTCCAGTCCCCCCCCCCCCCATGAACGGATCTAGTGTATCTTTTTCTTTAATGCTCCACTCGCGTTCACGGCCACGATGATTTTCATCCCTTATTTTCTACAAATTAGGTTTCACCCGCTAGTGAGTAATTCGTCACCAACCACAGCTCATTCGCGTTTTTTAACCACTTCGATCCCTCAGAGTGTTTCGTGGTGCAACCTTCACCACCCCTCGCACCAGATGGTTTTACTTTTTTTTTTGCGTCCGAGGCGGGCTTGAATCCTGCTACACCCGTGCCGGACCCCCCTCACGGGAAGATAAACCCATTCTGTTTTTAGGCCTCCTGGCTCTGAAAGGCTCTCTGTTTGGGTTTTACACTTTTTAAAGTGGCCCCGATTTGTCATCTTTCCGCCTGGGGATACTGCCAGTTGATTTCGGCTTGTTTCAGTTCTCTCCCCTCGTATCCCTATCTTATCTCTCTGATTGCACCCCCCTCGAAAATCCAAGTGAACCAATTCTTTTAGGTGCCCGGCACTCCTAAACTCTACTTTGCACCCCCTGACTTTTTGATACTTCAGCACGACAGGAGGATCCTGGTTGCTCAGAATCCAAAAGTGATATGAGAGACTCAGTTTAGATCACCAAAGGGTCTGGTATATGGTGGATTTGAGTTGAAGAATGCATGTCTGACCCTGGATAGCGGACCCTAAACCCGAGTTCTGCGATGAGCCCCCCCGACCACCACAGTGAAAGTTTCAGCTGGGCCAGACTTCAAGCCAGAACTACTTTGTCCCTCCAGTCGAGGGGTTTCGACTTCGACTCAGGACCTTGGCCCCCCTACCCCCTGACAGGGTGGCCTGACCCGCCGCAGTACCCGGGCGGTTTCCTTCCCTTTTCGACGCGGGGCCCCGATCTCTTTCGCCTGGGAATCAGTGGTCCCCATAATCGGCAGCCACACGGGCCCTTCTCTGCTGTAACCCCAAGACCCGGAACACCAGATCCCCGAGACATTTGACACGGCCGTCTTCCTGGCGATTGTTCTTGCAGACCAGGTCACTAGTTCTTCCTATGTTTTGGTCAGAACGATGTGACATCTGGTACGCTGAAACATCGCCTCTATGGGATACTCTCTACTAACAAGAAAACAGACTCTTTCTAACGGTGAGGAAGCTCTACATCACTGTTCCCCCCGGTCTTTTCAGTCCCCGTCCATCGCCTCTCCGAGGTCTCTCTCACCCCCGAACATGCATTACGTCTCACACCCAATGGCTACAATTTCCTAGGCCCCAATTTCCTCCTACAGACAATCGACTACAGCTACCGGCACTAAACAACCAAAGGCTGCCTGTACTGTTCCCCCGACCACATCCCTTCGACGTGGGTCACGACGCTGCGCTGAGGAGCTACCAACTCCGTGTCTTATTCTTGGACAACTGCGGCGTTCTTTTCAGAAGGAAGAACCAGCCCCCTTTTTTGGCGGTTTTTGCTGGATGAGGACCCGGTTCCAGCCGTAAGAGCGTTCCAAGAGCCTTCATTTGAGGGTTCATTGCAAACATAAAAACGTCCATTTTAACCTCCCCCAACCTGTTGATCTACGTCGTATAGTCTGGCCGGTCTCCGGCCGTTCATTTGACAACTTAGGGTCCTTGAACTTGTTCACGCTCTGGGGACTTCAGCCATTTTTGATAAAGAAGTTACAAGCAGAACGGGGGGAGTTGGGGGTTTTTTCAAAGGGTTCCCAAGTTGAAACTAAAAAGGTTCTTGGTCCGGCCCGAGTGCCCATTTCCTAGGAGTTTTTGACTACAGACGATCATTGGAGACCTATTTTCAAAAGCGAGCGCGGTTTTTCCTTTTTGCACGAAAACAGTTTAGTGCCCTGAGATGCGACTTGAGTCCTCTTGCCTTGTGACTTTGACGGCAAGTCGTCCCCCGTGTTTTTTTGCGCCAAGTGGCCTAGATTTTTTTGACCTTTTCAAAGAATGAACGAATTGCCGACCATCATAGCCCTGTAGCTCTTCAGGGGAATTGTCCGTGCCTCACCCCTGATGCGTGAGCTACTTATCCTATGTTCCCAGCCGAGAACGTCTCTTGCGCGGACCTGTTTAGCTTATAGAGTTCTACATGTGCAGATGACCCCCAGTTTACGAGACCTCCGAGAGATAGCGCGGTCGATTCTTCGATTTCCGAGCGAGGCCCCTTTTCCGCATCTATAGGAGGTAGAGGGGGGAATGGGCGGTTAAACTTGCTTTGGATGCTTCCTGATCTTGCTGATGGTTGCTCATGTAAAGGATTGACTGACCGCCGATTCTTGCTCAGACAGTTCAATACGGTTCGAAGTTGTACCCGAGATCCGTCCCCCTATCTTCCCCGTCTTCGTTAGCTCCTCTTGTTTTCTTCGGTGCTTTTAGACGGAGGGAAAGATCCCTTTTTTAAGATTTCTTTTCCTGATTTTTTTCAGGGTTCGCGATTCGTTATTTTTCCTTCTTCATTCTCATGTTTTTTAGAGCCTGATTATTTTCCCGTGATTTTGTGAGTCCTCTCCGATTAGACTCTGGTATGAGTTTCCTCCCCTAGCAAATTCAACGAGCGGCCCCGAACTTTTTTCCCACCCACATCATTTTTTATCCCCCCCTCTAACCGACCCTGAGGTCGCCAAGCCGCGTCATAGCCCCCTTTCCCTATTATGTTTAGTCTTTCCGCCTAGCTTCTCGAGGAGGCTAGAAGCGATGCGTTTCCAATCATGATGAAGTACCTGAAAATTATTCATTCCACTCCAAGCCAAGCTCTTGTCCCACAAACCAGATGACAAGAGATCTTGCACCAGTGTGAAACTCATTTGTATTCCCCTGAGACCGCGACTTGTTCTTGTTAAGGACATTGTGTTAACTTGGGGGCTATCGACTTGCTCGCACTCAGCTCGCCAGGGCCACTATGGTAACGATACACCAGTTTCCGGCATGTGATACTCCTGCCCTCGCTAGTCTAGCCTCTTAGTCCGTTATCTATTTTGGTCTGCCCTCCGGAATTGGACGCGTCCCGCCACGGCAACAGTTTTTTTTATTCTTTTTGCTTGTCAGTGACACCTTGAAATGATTTTCAGCAAATCCTGATACGTACGTTTATTTTTGTTTAGGGATCTCAATCAGGCCGTCCGCTTTCGAATTGGGGCATATGGGTCTCCAGTTCCGCGGACTGCGGTCCCCTAAGTAAGTCCCCGTCGAAAATTTGCAGTTCCCATATTCCACCCTACTCAACTCATTTCCCCTCCAAAGCTCAGTCCAGTCGGCCGGATGACCGCAAAGAGAAGTTCTCCGAGCAATCTCGCGATATCCCCCAGAAGTCTATACTACTCGCCCCCTCATACTCTGCATTTTAGTTGAGTTTTCCTTTGTTGGTTGCGGTTCGGAAATACTCCCCCCCTCTCTGCGAGTGTCGCTCTCTGAGGAATTCGAGCCCGTCTTCATCCAGCGCCTCTTCATGTTGGTGGAAATTGTAGTTATTCTTCTCGGACAGCGGAGGCCCCTAATTCCCACATGAGTTGAGCCCTACCATAAGAAGGAAACACGCTCGATGGGAGGAGTTCAGAGGAATCCTTGGTGGGGCCTCTCTTTTCGAATAGGAGGTGGGCTATGGTACCGTCAGTGCCTAAGGAAAAAAAGTGAGCAAGGCATGGCTTGCCTGCACTTGAGGGCCTGGCTAACTGTGCCTGATGATCCCTTGTTGAGTGATCTCTAATAGCCCCCCCGACGCAAGCAGGAT
>Ga0179593_1321190_pt1 | contig 12675 bp, 13 predicted proteins | sample CZODoug2_1_08_16_FD_185931 | JGI IMG/M metagenome (GOLD analysis project Ga0179593, IMG submission 185931) | Vadose zone soil fungal communities from Angelo Coast Range Reserve, California, USA - CZODoug2_1_08_16fungal (PacBio error correction) | ecosystem: Environmental > Terrestrial > Soil >... | reverse complement strand
GTTTTTGGTTTCCCGCTTCTCTTATCGCCCAACGTCCTTCATTTCAGGCTCAGTGAGTAGCCCCTCCCGGTTTGGTACCTTGCCGTTGTTCCGATAGAACGTGCCCCTGATGGATTGGCAAAGTCGTGCTGCTTGAAGTACCGGGGTAACCACCAGAGTGATAAGTTCATTTTCCCCAATTTCTTCGAAAGTCACTTTGAGAGCATGTACTATGGTTTTTCAGCGTCTCCTTTTGGTCTTTTTTGATTGTCATATTCCGTACCCCCCGTTTCTGAGGCTGCCAGAATGGCAAGGCGTAGCTTCGCCCGGTCCACTCCCATTTTATTTGCTTCTTAAGACGTTTCGTTCTTTGTAATAGCTTACCCGCCCGGTTCTCTTCTTCTTTCCTGAACCCTGCAACACTTATCTGTGTTTTTTTTATTCCGTAATCCCCTCCGTAATAGCAACCTAAATGGGCGCCGCACCTTTGGTTCGTGAGCCTTTCCCCCGGCTTTAGTGCCTTATTCTTGGTGAACGGAACCCAACGTTTCGCGTTATGATTTTGATAATTTTCGTGAATCAGCTTTCCTATGCATCCCTCTTTTCCTTCCTCACCCCCTGGTCATAATTAATGCATTATTGTCCCCCCCCCTGGTGTGGTGAGCCCCTCCATTTCTCCACCCGGACCCTTTCCCCACTATTCCCTTAGCCTATGCTTTTTTTCTTATGGTCACTCATAATCCGTCTATTGTTCTCCGCTCCTGCGTTTCTAATTCTTTTTTTTCCAACTCCCTCATTGGACCTATACTCTGGTTAGATTCCTTTTGTTTTGACCCGCGTCCCGTGGCTTAACATCTTTTTTTTCACGTCCACTGATTATCCGACACATAAATTCTCCGGGCTTTTTCTCCCGTGTTGTTGGCTTCTGGGCCCCACTTATTTTTGAGATCCCATCCGTCCAAAACTCCCCCCCGCCCCCCGTAGACGATATGTACACGTGCCCTACCTGTTTTGGTTTCGACCCTTCGGATTACCCTTGCGAATATAAGTCCTTGGGTTTTCCACGGACCCTCTCCTTGCTCTACCTGGAGGGGGAATTCTCCTCTTTCCGCGCCCTCGAACGCAGTTTTTTTTATTGCGCCCCCCCTGATTTCCCCATAGGCTCCCCCTTAACTCGTATTAGTTTTTTTCCTCTTGCCAGAACACGCTTATTTGTATTCGTTTTACCTTGTCAACATCTGCTGAACATGAGTTATTTGGCCCCTGGCCTTTAACATTTTTTTTGAATTCTATACTTTCTTGACCCTCGTGTCGCTGTCCCAGTATACATTCCACGTTTCTGGAGTTCTATTTGGACCCTGGGTTCTCTTATCACCTGTCTTGGTCAGAAGGTATGTTTGTCGAGGACGGCCTTTTTTCACTTGAAAAGCCTTCCCCTTGCCCCGGGTCTTACCTCCTCTTCAAACTTTTCTTAATGCCAAGGCTAAGTCTTCTTATCATTAATTCCGCCTTCTTCTCTATACCCACATACCCCTTCCCCCCTTGAGTATAAAACTTCCATTGAACCCCCCTTCCATGGCCAAAAATAATTCTTCTTCATGGAACGCGTGTTCGCAATGTATAATTACCAGGTGTGCCCAGAGTTGATTCCTTCTTTACCTAAGTTTCCTCTTTCACATGCTCCGTTGAGCTTCCCTTAGACCCGGGTCTCCTCCTCTTTTTTTGTTTTTTCGATAGATCCCCCTTTTCTAAACTCCCCTTTTCTCTTTGGACATATACTATCTCCCTTCCTTCCTGCCACCTGTATGATTAGGTCATACACTTTACATGGCATCTCCTTTTTTGTTTCCCTGGTGTCCTATTTGTTCAATACTTCCACGTATGGACTTTTTTTGTGTGGGGATAGGAGAATTTTTCAATCCCCCCTTTTCTCAGGAGTCTTAGCCGTTGCATTCTCATTTCTGTCACGAAGTCTTAAGACATGACTTCTAGCGTTGACCAGAGACCCCAGTGACCTTAATACAATCCCTCACAAATACCTTTCCCCCAATACAACTAAGCTAAAACGGAATGCGACCCCCCATAATCCGCCCTTCCTATACCGAATGATCTCCAATTTTCGTCCCCCATTTCGAAATTACTACGAAAACAACGGGTTTCCGATTTTCCCTTCACTTTACCCTTTCATCCGATTCCATAATCAACTGTTTCTTCCGGTCCCATGCCGCACCGATCCTGTCTCGATTGAGGTCCCATCGTGAGTAGCATCAAGGGTAATCTTCCCGCTCAGAGCCCCATAAATTTAGATTCTCAAACTGGAGCTCTTGCCTACTCTTCCTCCACCTCTAGATGAATTAAAACCAACATTATAAGGTCATTCTGCACGTGTTAGCTTGATAAACACAGAGATAGCGATGGATCCCCTGCTATCGGTGGTCGTCTGGTCGTGAACCCTCAAGTCTCCTCTCAAGGATCAGGTGGTCTGTCCCAATTTGATGGATTTTTGTTGAATGAGGGAGCTGACCTCAGTGGGTTATGACATCCCCTCCTTTTCCACACTTTCCTAATAAATTATAGCCATGTTCTGTTTTAGGTCCCACTTGCTTTCGAGATTCCCTCAGTGAAGGATACATTCACACTGTCCTTCCTCTATAACCCATCTTTAGTTTTGCCTCACCAATCCTCCCCCGACCATAAGTTTCCTTCTGCCTGGTAAAAAAATTACCGGCTGCTCTTTACCCGCCGCATATTTGATTCCTTTAATATTTTTCCCCCATTTTTTCTGTCTCCCCGGTGTCCCCTACACGTAAGTAAAATTCCCGTTTTAGAGGAGTCCCTGTGTTACTCGCTCTTCTCTAGCCACCTAGCACCTCTTTTTTTGTCATTTAGCTGCCTTCCCTTCCACGACCGCTCTGTCACGTTAATAGAACCACTTTGCACCGACGCGGGAAGGGGCATCCAGGAGGAGTTTGTTCGTAATCCCCGGGCCGTAAGTGCAGTAAGCCGAAAACACTACGTGAGGTGTCTGTGCTGTATCACCGGAAGGAGGCCCCCTTGTACACACGCCCCCTAGGAGATACGGTCCAGACGACTGCCCAGCTTATTGATAAAACCGCACGGAACGAGAGCCCCAGGTCGTCTCAGCTACGACTTTTTAGTTCTCGCAGGATAACAGATCGTCCAGATGAAGTACTCCACCTGCTGCGATTCGCAGCCCCTCTCCAAATTCTTCCGAACATTGTGATGACTAGAGGGAAACCCCTTCGATCTGTGTCAAGGGTGAAATGCCTTTCTCACGGTGGTTTTCCCACTAGGCCGCCAGCGAACTGAGCACTGATCGTGGAAAGGACTGATTTTTCTTTTCCTCTTTACAATGTGAGGCCTGCTATTACGAGACTGCAAGGCTCGGTGCCTCTCTTTCTTTTTTTCGCTAGGCCTCACCCCTGGCTCACGCCGTCACACCCCTCCGCGTCCCCCCACACACCCCCCCCCATTCCTCCTCCCCCCCCCCTCTCTGCCCTTTTCCCCAACCCCCTCTGCTGTCAATTCTCAATACCCCCCACAACAACGTGGTCGCCCATCAGGGCAACTACCCCCACTCCCTCCACGGAGATGTCGATAATCTTACCGAGAACCCCACTAATCCCCCCGCGTAGAAATTCTCACAGAACATCGACAAGGACCTCCCCACACTCTAGGAACGCCCTTCACTGAGTCTACCAGTTGAATTCGACTATGACCCAACCCAGTCCTTCTGTTGTGCCGGGCGGGGGTGAGCATTGCTGACGGTCGAAAAGTTGGGGGAGGTTCCTCAGCCGACGAGGGCACACGCTGATTGGAGCTCTTGTCCTTTTACAACTTGCGGTTCCGGGGCCTTTGGATTTGGGCCCCACCTCTTTCCTGGTCTCCCATGGACCTCCAACTTCCCCCTCGGTCAATGTGATGTCTTGCTTCAGGGCAATTCCCCGTTTTCCCGGTTTGTGTAGAAGCCCAAGCCTTTATGTTTTGTGTCTAGCTCTGACCTCGAGGGCAACCTCCTGCCTGTTGTTGTTGTCTCTAGAAGAAGATCTTAGAGAAACAACAAAATGTTCCTTGCTTCGGTTCGCACACCCCGGCCCCTCCCCCGCTTGCCAAGATGTGCCTTCATCAACCTTTGTTCGTATATGAGGGAGAGTACTTCTAAGCTGGCGCTGAGTGGATAACCTGATAAACAAAAACTGCAGCTAAAATTTTTGGATCAAAGGAATGATTGCGACAAAAAGCGCCTCAGACGTCACTAATTCAACCGCCAACAACAGTTTCTACCCCGGTGCTGATTCCCCCCCCTGACATAACAGGGTTCCACTTGCAAGAGGTTCCCAGGTCCCGCCATTCTTCACCTCGATGGTTATTCTTCACTTTGAATCCTATAACTTCCTAGAAGTATCGGTGTTCCTCTTCGTCGAGCCACCGCCTAATGGCCGTCTCCCTACTCTCTGCTCACAGGGTCCTAGCTGATATACATAAACGTGCAGGTGCTTGGAAACTGTTCGACCCATGGAGTTATTTACACCAAGGTACACACAGGGTGCGCCGCAGGACCCCCTGATACAGTCTCGATCGCCTGATTAAGTTCTTCCAAGGTTATTCTTTCCCTTTTTTTAGCGGTGGGGGATCAGCCGCCCTAGTTTGATGCCGAGTGGCGTACAGTTTTTATTAAGCTCCCCCCGATACCCATCTATCTTCAGTACAATGGCTCCCCTCCCTTTTAGTGGTATTCAATATCTTCTTTCTATTTTTTCTATGAACCCTCCTCCCAAAAATATATGTGGGTGCTTAAGAATTACTACCTAAAAGATCTTATTTGATTCCAGACCGGTAGAGTTCATTCCTCCGTCTCTTTCCCTGTCTTCGGATATACCGCACACCCCCCCCTTCGTTTATAATGTCTGGCGAGCCTTTTCCAGTCCCAATTTTCCCGAGGCTGCCTCAGACCCAAGATTTTCATCCTACTGAATTTTATGGTCCACACGTTCTGTTGACCCCCCTTTCGTGAACCTTTTTTTGCGTTTTTTAATTTAGTGTGTCGCTTGCCCTCCTCATCCGGTAATTATTGTTTCTCAGCCCCCCGCTGTTAGAGAATAGTGAGTTCCCCACTTCCTCATTTCTTTCTCATCTTGTATCTCTATTGTCCCCGCCGGCCCCTGTGGCGTTAAATTCGAACCTTCACTTTAGTTTCTAACGCCCCTTCCAGGGCTTCTTTTCCCGTGTTGGGCAGGCATCGCCTGCCGCCCCCCAGGGCATTTCAGCCATACGTCCACCCGCCCCCTGGACCTTGCCCTCGACCTCCGTTTCCCGGCGTGTATTTCCCCGAACCGAGCTAGGTTCCCCTTTCTTTTCTGGGGTTCCCACTTCCCCTCTCCTTGGTGCTTCAGTTCGGTCCTTCTCGCGCTGTCCATCAAAAGATCCCTTTTCCCCCCTAATTATCGTTAGTCTTATTCAAGGATTCTCCCCTCCATAAACGTGATTCTCTCTTTCTGCCCCTGACAACACATATTCAGTAGTATGTAGCCTCTTTCTTACCACGAACCGTACCTCCCCACCCTTTCCCTACGTGTTTTCCTCCTTCACCTTTCTGGCATAGTGCCGACACGTTCTTCTGTCCCTCTGCACTTCTTTCTAAGGCTGACTTTTAAGTATTATTTTTTTCCGGATTTTTTTTGTGGTTCTTTACTTCTTCAAAAGGTCTTGTAGCCATTGTTTATGTTAATAATGTTTCATTCTTTTTTTCTTAAAAGTTCTACTCCTCTGCAATTCTTTTACCCATTATTTCCCCAGAAACCCTTTCTCCTGCCACCCTCCTCCCTATACTTAACCCCATTTCTCTATAACACCCCCCCAACCTTCACTACTTTGCCCCCCTCTTAAACATTCCCTTAACCTTTTCCTGATTCCCTTTGTTAAGCGTTGCATCGTCCAGCCCTAATGACTACAAGGGTGTTTCTCTTCGTAGTCTTCTTTTCCAATTTAGTGGTCTATCACCCATAGAAATTGTCTATCACTCCTAGTTGTTTTTTTTCGCCCAAGTTTTTATTCCTCTCCTCGGTTGAATATCACTTACATTCAGTTTTTCCTCCCTTTTCAAACTGTATTTTCAATTATCTTTCTCTACAAGACACCGGTAATTATTCATTATTTGACTGTAGCCTTGTCCCATAAGGGGACTCCATTCCTTACTTTGAGGTTTGTCAGATGACATTTCCCCCCCCGTTATTACTGTAGTCTTACCCCTCTCCGATTATTTCTCCGTAGTCTTACCAGTTTATTCTCTCTCCCATCTTGGCATATGATTTCCTCTTGTCCCTTCTTAAAACATTAATTCCCCATCTCCCCCCCCCCCACTTCTCCACGCCCTTTTTTTCTAGATAACCCCTTCCTGGCCCCCCCAATACCCTTCACATCAGTTGCACTTCCTCTTATCCAACGGCCGCTAGTCCCCCCTAAACGTTCCCCCCTCCAGGAGAGAACTTTTCCACCCAAGTTACGACCCTGGGAAATTCCCTTTTATTCCCCTCCTTCACCTAATGGAAATCTGTTCTTTCGGTGAAGCGACTACCCGATTCTATTTCTAGGCCCTACGTGACCTTCTTTTTTATACTCTTCCCTAGATTCTTCGCTGTAGCTATATTCCCTTTCCACCAACCCCCGTCCAGTATTCCCTTGTTACCCAACGCTAAGTCGAACCTTAATACTGGTTCGACCTCACTCCGGCTCAGTTTCTTCAGTTGCGTATTACAAAGTGTCTTTTTGATGTTATTGACGTTTTTACTTAAATACTTTTCCTCAGGCTGCATGTCGCCCACTTTCACTTTCCCCCTGGTTAGAAGGTCTGTGTCGTCTCAACTCGTTCGTTCGCTATTACGACCTCCGGTTTTTGTTTGGAAACCCCAATTCCGTTATCAATCTTTCTCCCTTTCCACAGTAAGTTTTGACCACCTTTTCTTTACCGCCTTTTCTATGGTCTGCACACTTCCTTCCTTCTGATTCGTTTGTCCACCCCCAGAACCCTCTAAGTTCCCCCCCCCTTTTTCATTATCCAAGCCCCCGTTTTCCAACCATTCTTCCTTCCTTGGTAGGATCTCCTCGTATTTCAATATTCTCTTCTTTTCTTTCGAAATTCAGCCCTGTATTGAGGTTGTTTTTTTCTTTTATCAGACCTCCCTTCCCTATCTCTTTCAGTCCTCCTACATTGTCGGTTTTTCCTAACTAGTTTTCCTTTCGTACGATTCTTCTCACCAAGATATTGTGGCGGCTGTTTTTTCTTTACACTTTCTTTTCGGTAGAAGGAGAGGTAAAAGCTCTGAACCACTTCCGTGAAGCTGTTTTTTTCATGTCCTCTTTTACCGTTAGTCAGGCCCCAGGAAGTACCAGGCCGGCCTGCCGGCCCTCTCTCATCCCCGCTAAAAATGATGACCCTTGAGACTCTATTACTCTGCCCTCTGATCGGTTTTTTACCCCCTTCTGTCACTCTTTGTGGGGACACCAAATTGTACTCAAGTGGTCCCCCAAAGTTTTCCCCTCCCATTTTTTAGTGAGGCTCCGCTCTGTAAAATGTGTTTACCTCCTTTTTACTTCGCATTATTTTTTTCTTTTCTCTACTTCCTGAACCCCCCCAAACCTTAGTTATCCTTCGTTCTGGCCGGCCCCCTTCAAAGTAAGGATACCACTAGCCTGTCCTCCCCATTATTGGTCCCCTTTCTTTACGTGAAAGCCCAGAACCCCTTTTTGGTTGTTTGAATTATTAGGACTTTTCCTCCCCGTGGGGTAGTCTGTGACTCATGGCTAGTTTTCTTACCTTGTGTTTTTCGCTTACGCACTTTTTCCTCCCCGGTTTCCAGGGGATGTGGATATTTTATCCACTGATTTCTCGCAAGGTGTTTTTACTTTACTCAAATAATTATCCTCCTCCCTTTAGTGTAGACTAAAGCCCAGAGTTCATTTTCCCTGGGTGTTTTTCTATACCCCGAAAAAGACTTGATTGTGTGCTATCTTTCTTTATATCCTCCCCCCCTTCAATCCCCCAGTGTGTTGTGTCTCTCCTAAACGAGCATTTACAACCACCTCAAGGTGTTCAGTTTTCCAAACAGTAAAACTGTCTGAAATAGGGACCGGTCCAACACTCCCTTCAGTCGTATACTAGAGTTTCCCTAACTCCTCGTCTTTCTCCTGTCCCCTTCCCCCCTGCCACAACCCCCAACCAACAAAACCCCCCCCCCCCCACCCCCGACCCCCCCCCCCAACCCCCCCAAACCTTCATCCCCTGTTTCTCCACTTGCGGCCCCCCACCGGTAAAATAGTACTATGCACCGACCCCCCCACGTTCGAAAAACCCTCCCACTCCCTGGTTGTACTTTTCCCTTTTTCTCCTCCCCTCCTGAGCCTCGATTTTGTAGATATTGAACCGGCCCCAGAAGAGAAGTTTTTTCCTCTTCGCGAGAGAAGCTAAGGCCCTCTGCCTCTGCTCTGCCCTACCTATATGATATGTCTGAAAAGGGAATTCTTTTCCACTTCGGTTGGAAATTTTTCCAGGGTTCCCCCCCCAGCCTTATGCATCCTCCCTTCTACATTTCTAGAGAGAAGAGTAATCTAGGCGTCCCTGTCTAGTAATCCTGTTCTTTTGTGGGGATTTATCCCTCCCTTTGTAGCCTCCTTTTACAGTCTTTTCTTCGGCTCCCCCCCCCGTCCCCTTATTGTTAGCTCTTATCTCTTTCCCTTCTGTATAAATACTTTCTTTACCGCTAGTTTCCTATATTCTTCCTCCAAGTCCGAAAAAATCCTTTTTTTTCCCTCCCTCCGGAACTCCCCAGTTGCGTTTGCACTTGTCCCTCAATAACTTCTTCTTTCCTTGTCTAACACAGCCCCCCACCCCCTTTCTCATTTTTCTCCGAATCATCTTCCATAATCGTTTTGTCCCGTGAACAAGGTCCCCCCCTGAAAGTTCCGGGATACACACGTTTGCTTGAACCTCCATGTTTAACACAGTCCCGGAGCCCTTCTAGTGCGTAGGTTTACTAATCCATTAATTGCTTTTGTTCTACTCTCCTCAGTAGACCTATGTGAGCCAAAACCTTTCCCCCTCCTTTACCGTCTAATATGGTAGCTCCCTTCTTAATTTAATTTTCAGTCCCTCTCGACCGTCCCTCGTTCTGCCCATGAAACCACCTGCTACGGTATTATCCCCGTTTTGCTCCATCGAGAAGACAATTCTTTATTCTCCATCCTTCCCAAACCATTCACGTTTTTCCCTCCCCCCCCATTCTTACTACGTGCTCGGCTGTTCTTCCGAACTAGAGTAGTTTTTTGGTTTTTTTTTTTTTTTTTGTGGGGGTTTTTTTTTTTTTTTTTTTTTTTTTTTTTTTTTTTTTATGGAGCCCCCCCTGGTCCACTGACATATACTTTTCCTTCTTCGTTTCCTTATAGCGACGAACACTTGAGTCCCAGTTTTTTCCCCTACTTTTTTCAAGTCTCTCATATCCCCTCGTCTTTCTCTTTCGCCCCTTGAAAGACCTTTCTTTACTTTCTTATGCCCTTTGAGGGAACTTATTCCCCATTTTCCGTGAGCTTGATTGGGGAACTTAGTGTTCCTTAGGTCCCCCTTGGGTTAGCCCCCCATAGGATTCCTTTCCCTTCCTTCCCCGGATCGGGGGGGGCACCTTTTTTGGAGGGTTCTTCCCCCGGTTCTTTAAGCGTTTTGCGTAATTTCCTCCTGGAATTCAATGTAGCTCTCCTCCCTTCGCCCCTTTCCAACCGGATTAAAGAAACACCTTTATACGGCACGTCTCCGCTCCTTACTCAGTTGAATTTGACAAGGAGAGAGAAACCACATCAAATTCACCTCCCCTGTTTCCAATTGCTCACTTCCTTGCCGTTCAAAAAACCGTTCTCCTTTTGCAGATGTCTATCCAGCGCAGCAGTGGCAGGGATCATGCTTAAGTTCTGTCACCACTGTTGCTGACCAGACCGTTGTCCGAGAGGGGAAGAAGAAGGCCTTGTGTTTTTCTCTCTCCCCCTTCGTTCATTCAACAATGTCGCGGGCCCCGAATTATCTAAACAACACTTCCCACCTGACATATTCGTTACCCGTCGTGCACCCCCTTTAAGATTCCCTTGAGGTTTTGCCCGGTCCCGGAGGGGTACTCTTTGCGGAATAATGGTTTGGACTTTGAAGCTTGATGTTGGTCCGAGTATTTTCTTAAGGGGCCCATACAAGGGAGGACTCTCAGGCGGCATTTAACCGTGTGAGGCCTATCTTCGTGGTCAGACGGGGCCTTCGGTTTGAGCGGGAAATTCTCCCCTCCCGGCCTCAACTCTCCACCCAAGTAAGGACAGACATTTTTCCTTTCCTACCGCCCCGGCCGGCGCCCACCAACTTCTCCCACGAGACCCTGTCCCCCCGTCGCAGGAGATTTCTTCCCCTCTGTTTATCATAAGTCCCAAGAACGTCCCATTTATATAACTTGAACTCCTTGCAATTTTTGACCTTTTCCTTTTGATTTCCATAATCTTTTCATCCTCAGCCCCGAATGTGTATTTAGTTTCGAGCCTTCCTCTCTTTGTACGGTTTTCTAGAATATAAGGTTCCCAGTTAAAGATCCACTTGCATTTTGTGTTTTTTGTTGGTACTCTATCTGACTTACAACATACTCTTGAACCTTTATATTTTTCCTGTGGACCCCCATCTTTTTACGTAGAAATTGTAATTCTTTTTCCCCTAAATTCGCTCACGTCTTTCTCTTTGTTAAAATTTGTCTGGCTTTTTTCATCTTGTCGCACTCAAATTTTTCTTTCCTTGCGACTGAGCCAAAAAGGCCTTCCCACCGTAGATTTGTTTCGAACCTCTTTGTTCTTTCTCCCCCCTCCCCATGGGGCTTGTCCCCTTCCCGTTATACCCCGATCCCGTCCACTTCGTCATTTTTTCACTCACATCGTTGCAACCCCCTCTTGAGTGAGACCCCCTAAAATCTAGTAGTTTACCTTCCTCCCTATCATGCTCTTGGACTCCCTTTTCCGCCCTGGGTTTTCCCCCAGTGTGTCCCCCCCTTTTTCCCTTTAGGAAGGTCCCTTGTTTGCCTTTTCCTTGACTACTCGTTCTAGGTCCTATGCACCTTCTATTCTCGCCACATTATCTAGTAATTTTTGGTCTTTCTGCCCTCCACTTGAAAGATCCGCCTGGCTTTACTCCCGACCGTTTTTCTTTTTAGACTCATAGTCTTTTTTTTTTTCTTAAGTTTCCTATTGATTAAGTCCCAGAATTTTTCTTCCTTTGGAAATCTCTCTTTCCCCTGGAAGCTGTTCCTCTCTGGATAACAACTCATTTACGCTCCATTGCCCTCCCAGGGCTTAACAGTTCCAGGCCTCCCTGCTTCCAAGGCAGGAAGACACTGTTGATGCTCTCCAGAAAGACCCCCCCCTAATCTCACTTTGATAGTAATGCTTTCTCCGCTTTTCTCCGTGTGGTCTTTTATACGTTGGTCCCCCTGTGCCTCCGGGCCCTCTCCTCCGTGTTCCAAAGAAATATTTTCTTCATCTCCTCTTTTCACCGTTTCTTTTTCCCAGCAGAAGTAGTCCTGACATTCCCGTGTGACGAGATAGTTTGGACCCACCCCCGAGACGCTCTTCTTCATTTCGGAAAGCAGAATTTCTCCGAACCTTCCCCCTTCCTACTTAGGACTGATTCCCTTAAGAAGTGCACCCGTGACGGCCTTTTCTGACTTCCCCCCTAAGGGATCAATTTCTTGTTCGGGGACCTTCTGTGTTTCCGCTTTTTTTAAGGCTTCTGGCAGGGCATCCCACAGGTGCCCTTTTTCTTTTTCTCATTTTCCCAACTTGGAGGCGCCGGCTTGTCTCATCTCTGCAACAGTATCCTTCGGCCCCGGGTATCTTTTCTTTTCCCGCGGAGGGCCCTAGAGGTTAAGGTCTGTTGTGGCTTTTCTATCCCACTTTGACTGTGGTGATCTTTCAATATTTTAATCCCCCCCCTCCCTTTTTTTTTTTTTAGGATGCCTCGAATCGTCTGCCCAAAAGGCTTTGCTGCTTCCCCACCAACAAAGGTAAACTTGAGCTTTCCTCCAGTCCCCTACCATCCCTTGAATTGTGGATACTTCTTATGCCCAGGAGCCGCCCTCCCCTCCTACGGTGTTCTAAACGGCCCCACAGTCCCCATTTCCCCGACCTTGCACAGGCCCCCCTCTCGAGGACAAATGCTTCTCCCCTCCGTCCTTCCGAAACAGACCCCCCCCTTTTGCTTGCGACCGTTCCGGGAGTTTGCAACAGCCCTATCCGGTTTTTTCCTACGTGTTCAAGTCCCTCAGCACGAAGGTACAGTCACTTAATTAGACTCCTTCCTCTTGATCATTTTTCCCTCGAACCCGTGTTCTAGGTCTACTCTTCTCAACGATAATGTAAGGAGAACGTCTCGCCTCACAGACCCTTCTCTTTCTCCGCCTCCAACTCCCTTGCCGCGGCTTTGACAATTTCTTCCCTCCTTTGTTCCCCCCTTGTTCCCCCCAGAAGTCTCGCATTGCCCCGAGACTCCTCGCAGAGACTTTGAGGCGCAGGTCTTTTCACCTTTTGTCCTATCGTCGTTCCGCCAGCCCCTATTGGAGTCCTGACTTTTCCCTGATTTTCTTCCGGCTCTTACCAACTGATGTGAGTCTT